>ERZ1370068.1362-contig-11251_pt1 | contig 50847 bp, 59 predicted proteins | sample MGYA00561227_ERZ1370068 | MGnify/ENA primary metagenome ERZ1370068 (study PRJEB38410, sample SAMEA6850437) | metagenome | study: Metagenomic assessment of the ecological functions of the soil: analysis of the soil microbiota associated with the... | reverse complement strand
CCGACGCAGGTGCCGGCGAAGTCGAGCTCCTCCTCGCGGTAGACGCCCGGCAGCTCGGCCGTCTCGCCGCCGATCAGCGCGCAGCCGGCCTCGCGGCAGACCTCGGCCGCGCCCTCGACCAGCTCGGCGACCTGCTCGAGGTCGAGCTCGATGCGCGGCGACGTAGTCGAGCAGGAAGAGCGGCTCGGCGCCGCGTGGTGAGCACGTCGTCGATGCAGTGCGCGGCCAGGTCGCGGCCCGCGTCCCGCAGCCGGCCCGCCCGCCGCGAGAGCACGAGCTTCGAGCCGACGCCGTCCGTCGAGTCGCCGCGAGGCAGCGCCGCTCGTCCAGCGGGTAGAGCCCGGCGAAGGCGCCGAAGCCCGTCGGCCCCGGTCGACTCGACGGCCGCTCGCAGCCGGTCGACCACCTGCCTCCGCGGCCGCAAGCGAGACCCCGGCCGCCTCGTAGCGTCCTGCCCCCGGAGCTCACGAGCGCGAGTCTAGAAGCGGGTTGCGGCTAGACACGGGCTGCCGTCGACCTACTCGAGCACCTCGGCGTGCAGCTCCGGCCGGCCGCGCGGGCCCGCCGGGCAGGAAGCGGACGGTCGCCCCGCCGACCACGACGTCGCCGTCCGACCGCTCGAGCTCGAGCAGCTCGGCAGAGCGCCTCGGCCTTCGCCGCCGGGGTCGTCGGCGCGCAGGTGCAGCTCCTCCAGGCGCAGCTCGTCGGCGTTCTCGAGCAGCTCGTCGATCCAGTCGCGCTGCGGGTGCACCTCGAGCCGGTAGCCGGCGTCGGTGGCGACGAACGTCCGCCGGCCGGGGTACTCCTGCACGCGCAGTCGGCGCTTCGGTCGCGCGCTCGAGCACCTCGTGGAACTCGTCGTCGTCGAGCGCGACGCCGAGGTGGTCGACCCGCGGCAGCGGCCACTGGCCCGGCTGGACGACGACGTTGACCGCCCCGCGCTCGAGCTCGGACAGCCGGTGCCGGAAGCCCTTCTGCTCGAGCTCCTCCCACGAGACGCCGGCCTCGAAGTGCACCTGGTCCTCGCCGATCCGCCCGTAGCGCGCGATCAGCCGGAAGCCGAGCTTGCCCAGGTAGCGCGCCTCGACATCCCGGACGTCGCTCGTCACCAGGTGGTAGTGGAACAGACTCCAACTGCGCTCGATTCTGCAGGAAGAGCGCCGAGCACGCGGAACGTGACGGTTGCACACATGAACGGCTACTCGCTTCACCACGTCGACCTCGTCGTCTCGTCGATCGAGCGCAGCCTGCCGTTCTACCGCGACCTGCTCGCGCCGCTCGGCTTCCACCGGATCGGCGAGGTTGAAGGGCGAGCGCGGCGAGACGATCTGGTACCTCTCGGGCGCGGGGTGCTCGATCGGCCTGCGCGAGGCGCAGACGCGAGCGGCGCGTTCGACCGCTACCGGGTCGGCCTGCACCACCTCGCGCTCGAGGCCGGCTCGCGGGCCGTCGTCAACGAGCGGGCCGACTGGCTCGCGCGACCAGGGCGCCGAGATCGAGAGCGGCCGCGAGGAGTACTCGTACCTGCCGGGGTACTACGCGGTGTTCTTCTACGATCCCGACGGCATCAAGCTGGAGATCGTGCACGTCCCCGGCCTAGCGGCCTGAAGAAAGGAGCAGCTGGCATGTCGACCCCCAGGAGTTGCCGAACTTCCCGGCGGGCGCGCGTCTGCCCGATCCCGGGCAACGCGGAGTTCGCTGCTCTACGCCGTCGATCGAGATCACGCTGATCATCATCTGGATCATCGGCCGACAGCGTCGACACCGACCGGTGGTGCGTCTTCACCGGTCGTCCTGACTGCGTTCTACATCCTCAGCCGCGGGATCGCGAAGGCGAGCCGCGTCCTCGAGCAATAGCTAGGCCCGAGCTGGTTCGAACCTGAGCTTCGCGCCCTCACGCGGGACTGCCGTCGGATAGTCCCGCGTGAGGCAGGCGCGGCAGAGCTCGCTCGGGCCGCCTGCGTCGACGTCTGCCAGACCCTCGAGCGAGAGGTAGGCGAGCGAGGTCGCGCCGATGTGCTCGCGGATCTCCTCGACCGTTCGCGTGCGAAGCGATCAGCTCGTCCTCGGCGGCGAGGTCGATCCCGTAGAAGCACTGGCTGATCGACCGGCGGCGACGAGACGCGGACGTGCACCTCGGCCGCGCCGGCGTCGAACAGAGCATCGGACGATCTTGCGCGTCGTGTTGCCGCGGACGATCGAGTCGTCGACGACGACGACGCGCTTGCCGGCGACCTCGGCGAGCGGGTTGAACTTCAGCTTCACGCCCTGCTCGCGCAGGCCCTGGTCGGGCTGGATGAACGTGCGGCCGACGTAGCGGTTCTTGATCAGGCCTTCGCTGAGAACGGGATCCCGGTCGCGCGCGAGAAGCCGATCGCGGCCGGCGTGCCGGAGTCCGGGATCGGCAGCACGAGGTCGGCCTCGACCGGCGCCTCCGCGGCGAGGCGCTCGCCCATGCGCACGCGCGCGCCGTGCACCTCGACGCCCTCGAGCCGCGTGTCCGGCCGCGCGAGGTAGAAGAACTCGAAGATGCAGAGCGCGCCGCGCTCGGCGGGCTCGACCGCCTGTCGCGAGTGCACGCCGTCCGTCGTCGATCAGCACGAGCTCGCCCGGCGCCACCTCGCGCTCGAAGCTCCGCGCCGACGAGGTCGAGCGCGCAGGTCTCCGAGGCGACGACCCAGTCGCCGTCGCCGCGGCGGCCGAGGCAGAGCGGCCGGAAGCCGTGCGGGTCGCGGAAGCGCGATCAGCTTCCCGTCGGCGAGGCGCGACGACCGAGAACGCGCCTTCGAGCCGGGCCATCGCGCCAGCGATCGGCGTCCTCGAGCGGCGCCGCGTCGTTCGGCGATCAGCGCCGCGATCAGCTCGGTGTCGGAGGTCGTCGCCGAGCGTGATGCCCTCTGCCGCGAGCTCGCTCGCGCAGCTCCGGCGGCGTTGACGAGGTTGCCGTTGTGGCCGAGCGCGACCGTGCGCCCGCGCCCGCGCTGGATCGAGCGGCTGCGCGTTCGCCCAGTGCGTCGAGCCGGTCGTCGAGTAGCGCGTGTGCCCGATCGCGAGCGTCGCCGTGCAGGCCGCTGCAGCTTCTGCTCGTCGAAGACCTGGGCGACGAGGCCCATGTCGCGCAGCGACGGTCAGCCGGCCGTCGTCGGAGACGGCGATCCCGGCCGACTCCTGGCCGCGGTGCTGCGAGCGCGAACAGGCCGAAGTAGGCGACGCGCGCGACGTCGCGCCCGGGTGCGCGGATGCCGAAGACGCCGCACATCAGCGCACCGTCCCGAGCTCGCGCAAGTCGTCGGCCAGCTCCGGGCGCTCGCGCGCGCGCGAGGATCGACGGCGCCGTAGGGCGCGTCGCCGATCGTGCTGCGAACTCATGGCCGCTGAAGGCCGAGGCCTCTGCGAGCGCGTGGGCGAGTCCGCCGGCGCCGACGTCGTGGGCGAGCGCGAGCTGCGAGCGCGTTGCGCCAGAGCCAGCCGATCACGCTCGACCGTCGTCGCCCTGCCGGCCAGCCGAGACCGTGTCGCCGGGCCGCCAGCCGGACGGCACCTCGCGCACGTCCGGCACGAGCCCGACGCAGCCGACCACGGGCGTCGGCGGAATCGCGCGCCCGTCCGTCTCGTTGTAGAGCGACACGTTGCCCGAGACGACCGGAATCCCGAGCGCCTCCGCCGCCTCGCGCGATGCCCTCGATCGCCTCGGCCAGCTCCCAGCCGATCTCGGGCTTCTCGGGTTGCCGAAGTTGAGGCAGTCGGTCAGCGCGAGCGGCTCGCCGCCGGCGCAGGCGACGTTGCGCGCCGCGCCGAGAACTGCCGGCCCGCCCGCGCCTCGGCGCGGGTCGCGCTCAGCCGAGCGGCGGGCCGTCGAGCGAGACGGCGAGCCCGCGCCAGGACGGCCGCAGCCGCAGCACCGCCGCGTCGAGCCCCGGCCGGCGCACCGTGCGCGAGCCGACGAGCTGGTCGTACTGCTCGTAGATCCAGCGCCTTCGGCTCGAGATTGACCGGGTCGACGGCGGCGCGCGGCCGTGGCGGCTGCGAGGCGGTCGACCTCGTAGCGCGGGCACTCGTCCGTGAGCAGCGCGCGCCGGGATCTCGCCGACCGACCTCGTCGTCCCGAGAACGCGCGCAGCTCGCCGGTCGTCGGTCACCTCGCCGATCGACGCGTGCATGGCAGCTCCCAGCGCGCGCAGCACCGCCTCGCACCGCGTCGAGCCGCTCGGCCGGACGACCGCGACCATCCGCTCCTGGCCTCGGAGATCATGATCTCCCAGGGCTCCATGCCGTCCTCGCGCAGCGGCACGCGGTCGAGGTGGACGTCGACGCCGCGCCGTCGCGCGCCATCTCGGCGAGCGACGGACGCGAGCCCGGCGGCGCCGCAGTCCTGCAGCGACTCGACGAGCCCGCGCTCGACGAGCTCGAGCGAGACCTCGATCAGCTTCTTGCCCGTGAACGGGTCGCCGACCTGGACGGAGGGACGCTTGTCCGCGTCGTCCTCGCCGAGCTCCTGGCTCGCGAGCACCGAGGCGCCGCCGATCCCGTCGCGGCCGGTCGTCGCGCCGTAGAGGACGAGCGACGTTGCCGGCGCCCGCGCGCCTGCGCGCGAGTGACCCGCTCGGCGGGCAGCAGCCCGACGCACATCGCGTTGACGAGGCAGTTGCCGCGCGTAGGCCTCGTCGAAGACCGCCTCGCCGCCGACCGTCGGGCACGCCGACGCGAGTTGCCGTAGTGCGCCGATCCCGGCGACCGCGCGCCGGAAGTGCCAGTCGGGCGCGCCGAAGCGCAGGCCCGTCGAGCAGCGCGATCGGCCGCGCGCCCATCGCGACGATGTCGCGCAGGATCCCGCCGACGCCGGTCGCCGCGCCCTGGAACGGCTCGACCGCCGACGGGTGGTTGTGCGACTCGACCTTGAACGCGACCGCCTCGCCCTCGCCGAGGTCGATCACGCCCGCGTTCTCGCCCGGGCCCTGGAGCACGCGCTCGCCCGCGCGACGGCAGCCGCTTCAGCAGCGGCGCCGAGTGCTTGTAGCCGCAGTGCTCCGACCAGAGCAGCGAGAAGACCGCCAGCTCGAAGTGGTTCGGCTCGCGCTCGAGCAGCTCGCAGATTCGGCGAGTACTCGAAGTCGGTGAGGCCGAGTGCCTCGGTGGAGCGACTGATCCGAGACCCGCGTCAGGTGCCGGAGTCTAGCCGCCTCACAGGACAGGTCGGTCGGCGCGTTATGCAAGTGATGGCGTGCGTCACCGCAACCTGGCGATGCTGATCGCGCTGGCGCTGATCTGGGGCGCGTCGTTCCTCTTCATCAAGGTCGCCGTCCGCGAGCTGACCCCGGCGACGCTGATCGTCGGCGCGGCTCGGGCCTCGCGGCGATCACGCTCGGCGCTGCTCGTGCCGCTTCGTCGTCGGCGAGCGGCGAGACGCGTGCGGCAGCTACGCGCGAACTGGGTCTGGCTGGTCGTGGTCGCGCTCGTGAACACGGCGATCCCGTTCTGGCTGCTCTCCTGGGGCGAGACGCGGATCGACTCCGGGCTCGCCTCGATCATCCAGGCCTCGGTGCCGATCTTCAACGCGCGTGATCGCGTTCGTCGCCTTCCGCGAGGTGCGGGTGACCGGGATCGCGGCTCGTCGGCGTCGGTGGTCGGCTTCGTCGGCGTCGCGCTGCTCGTCGGCGCGCAGCCGGAGGGCAAGGTGCTCGGCGCGCCTGGCGGTCGTCGGGATGGCGTTCTGCTACGGCCTCGGCGGGCTGCTGACCGGCCGCTACCTCGGGCCGGCCCAGCCGGTCGTGGTCGCCTTCGCCTCGACGGCGATCGCGACGCTCGTCTGGCTGCCCGTCGGCATCGCGCAAGCGCCGGCGCACGATGCCCGAGCTGGAAGACGATCGGCTCGGTGCTCGCGCTCGGCATTCCCGGGACGGCGCTCGCGCTACCTGCTCTTCTTCGGCCTGATCAGCGCGGCGCAGGCGCCGCCTACGCGTCGCTCGTCACCTACCTGATCCCGCCGATCGCGCTGGCCTACGGCGCGATCTTCCTCGGCGAGCGCTTCGGCGCCTCGGCCTTCGGCGGCCTCGCCCTGATCCTCGCGCGGCGTGGCGCTCGGAACCGGAGCCGTGCGGGTCAAACGCGGCGCGGCAGCCGCAGCCGGTCGACGGTTAGTAACTCTTCGCCGCGTCGGCGAGCATCCCGGCGCACGGCAGGCAAAACGCGCTGATCTCGTCCGCCCGGTCGCTCAGGCGGCGCCTGGCCTCCTCAGGCCCGAGCACGTCGTGGTACTGGCGGACGAGGGCGATGTACCGCTTGGTCGCCGCGAGAAATGGGCGTCGTTGTACTGCGAGTGTAACCGTCTCGAGCCTGGAGATCTCGTAGTCGATCGCCTCGAACTTGTAGTTCATCGCCGTCTGGTCGGCGGACTGGTTGCCGCCGCAGCCGCCGAGCAGCGCGACCGCGAGCAGCACCGGCGCACGATCGTGCGCAAGATCCGCATCACCGCGAATCTAGCTAGCCTCGAATGCGGTGTCGCGTCTCTACGTGATCTACATCGCGCTCCTGGCCGCCTTCTGGGGCGCGTCGTACATGTTCATCAAGGTCGCGGGCCGGGCGCTTCGAGCCGGCGGCGATGATCATGCTCCGGCTGGTGATCGCCTCGCTCGCTGCTGCTCGTCGTCCTCGGCGGTGCAGCGTGGCTGGCACCGGACGGTCGGCGAGATGCGCGCGCTCGGCTGGGAGGGCTTCGGGCTCGGCGTCGTCAACGGCGCGATCCCGTTCACGCTGATCGCCTGGGGCGAGCGCCACATCGACTCCGGCGTGGCCGCGATCGCGAACGCCTCCGCTGCCGATCTTCGTCGATCCGCTGCTCGCGATCCGGTTCAAGCCGAGCGAGACGGTGCGCGGGCTGCGGCTGGCCGGCTTCCTGCTCGGTCTCGTCGGCGTCGGCGTGCTCGCGGGCGTGCACCCACAGGGCGGCTGGTGGGGCGTTGCTGGGACGCTGGCCGTCGTCGTCGCGTCGGTCTCGTACGCCGTCGGCAGCCTCTGGGGCCAGCGGCTGATCGCCAACACCAGCGGGCTCGTGCTCTCGGCGAGCTTCGATGCTCGGCGGCCTGCTCGTGCTGCTCCCGTTCGGGCTGGCGCAGCTGCCGTCGGCACGTGCCCGGCTGGAAGGAGGTCGGCTCGGTGATCGCGCTGGCGGTGATCGGGACGGCGCTCGCGCAGATCATCCTCTACCGCGTGCTGCGCAGCGACGGCTCGGCTCGCGTCAGCCTCGTCACCTACCTGCTGCCGGTGACCGCGCTCTTCTACGGCGTCGTGCTGCTCGGCGAGCCGCTGACCTGGGAGGAGCTCGCCGGGATGGTACTGATCCTCGGCGGCGTCGCGCTCGGCTCCGGCGCGGTGCGCTTCGCGCGGCGCCAGCCGGTCGCCGCGCCCTCCCCATGAACGTGACGCTGCGGCGGGCCGAGCCGCGCGATGTCGACTTCCTGCTCGAGCTGATGACGCACGAGGACGTCGACCCGTACATGGCCGTCGATCCGCCCGCGCGACCGCGGCGGACTGCTCGAGGAGATCGAGCGCTCGCAGTCCGAGCCGGGGAGTACGGCCGCTTCGTGATCGCAGGTCGACGGCGAGCCGGCGGGCCTAATGGGCTTCCAGGTCGCGAACAAGCGCAGCCGGATCGCCAACCTCGGCTCGCTCGCGGTGCATCCGTCCTTCCGCGGCAAGCGCCTGGCGGACGAGGCCGCACGGCTCTTCCAGCGCCACCTGATCTTCGAGCTCGGCTACCACCGGCTCCAGCTCGAGATCTACGGCTTCAACGAGCGCGCGCCAGCGCCACGCCGAGCGGGCGGGCTTCGTCAGGAGGGCGTGCGCCGTAAGGCGTACTGACCGCCACGGCGAGTGGGTGGACGGCGTGATCTACGGCCTCGTGCGGAGGACCTGGAGAGCTAGCGCTCGAGGAACGCGACGCGGCCGTTCGCGCCCGAGGCCCAGCAGGCGTTCGGGTTCGCGCAGTCGACGGTATCGAGGCTGCCGTCGTCGAAGCGCTGCCACGTCGTGCCCGCATCCGTGCTGACGTCGCTCCCCGAGGGGCCGACTGCGAGCGCCGTGTTCCCGTTCAGCCAAGTCGCGCCCGAGCGGTACTCGGAGGGCGCGCCGCCCAGGAGGTTCCAGCTCGCGCCACCGTCGCTCGTCCGCGCGAAGTTGTCCGGCGACGCCGTCTCGAGCAGGAAGTCGCCGCCGACCGCAAGGCCGTGCTGCTGGCCGCGGAAGGCGAAGCGCGAAGATCCCGGCTGACGGGCCGCTGTTCATCGGCGTCGGTGCGCACCGTCCAAGACGCGCCGCCGTCGTCGGAGCGGAAGACACGGGCCTGGGCACCGCCGCCGGTGCCGAACCACGCGCGGCGGCCATGGTCGGTCGTGATGCACTGGCCGCTCCGGCGAAGGCGAACTCGCCCGGCAGCGCAGTCGGCATCTGCAGCCCGGTCATGTGCCAGTGGAGCCCGCCGTCCTCGGTCGCGATCACGCGGAAGTGCTGACCGTCCGGCGGGTCGGACACGGCGAGGCCGCGGCGTGCGTCGAAGAACGTCATGCAGTCGTAGAACGCGGTCGGCTCCTGGTTCACGAACGTGAGCGTCCAGCTCTGCCCGCCGTCTGCGGTGACGTAGATGCGGAAGTCCGTGGGGTTGTCGCCGATCGACTGGATTACCGCGTGGTTCGCGTCGAAGGCCTCGATGTCCCGGAACTGCAGGGTGGCGGTGCCAGGCGGGCCGACGCTCTGCCAGGTGGCGCCGCGGTCGGTCGTCCGCAGGACGGTGCCGAGGCTGCCGCTGGCCCACGCGGTCGTCGAGCTCACAGCCGAGAGGCCGCGGAGCCTCGCGGCCGAGCCCGTCGGCGTGTCGTGCCAGGCGTAGCCGCGTGGGGCGGCCGACGCGAGGGACAACCCCACGACGCCGAAGAGTGCAACGAGCAGCGCGATCCGCTTCGTCACGGCGCGGAACGATAACGCAGGTCGGCGCGCCACGCGTCGCAGTAGGCTGGGGCCATGGCTGCAGTGAGCCACGCGCGAGGCGCTGGGCAGACGGTTACAAGCTCGCCTGGGAGGCGGACGACCCGGTAGCGGCGGCCGCGCTCTACCACCCCGACTGCGTCTTCCGCTCGGCGCCGTTCCGCGAGTCCGGAGCCGCCGATCGACTACACGACGCGGGTCTACCCGGAGGCGCGGGCCGAGGACGTGCGCTTCGGCGAGCCCGTCGAGGAGGGTCACCGCACCGCGGTCGAATGGTGGGCGACGCTGGTGTTCCCGGACGGGGAGGAGCAGGCGATCGCCGGCTGCTCCGTGCTCCGCTTCGACGACGAGGGCCTCGTCGTCGAGTCGCGGGACTACTGGCACATGGAGCCGGGCCGCCGCGAGCCGCACGACACCTGGGGCAAGTGAAGCGCTGGCCGCTCGTGGCCGCTGGTCGCGGTCGCGTTCGCGGACTCCTCGATCGTCGTGCTCGCCCTGCCCGAGCTCTACGGGCGGTTCAACACCTCGATCGAGGGCGTCTCGTGGGTGGTGACCGCATACAACCTGCGCGGTCGCGGTGACCGCGCTGGCGCTGCTCTTCTTCGTCCACCGGCTGCGTTCGGCCGTGCTGCTCGGCGCCGGTCTCGTGATCTTCCTCGCCGCCTCGATCGCGTGCGCGGCGGCGCAGAGCCTCGCGTTCCTGATCGGCGCGCGCACCGTCCAGGGCGTGGGGGCGGCGCTGCTGCTCGTCGGGGCACTGCCCGTGCTCGGAGCGCGCAGTGGACGGCGGCGGGGACGTTCGGGCTCGCGCTCGGGCCCGCTCTCGGCGGCGTCCTGACCCAGGCGTTCGACTGGCGGGCGATCTTCGTCGCGCAGGCGCCGGTCGCCGCGCTCGGGCTGGTCGGGCTCGTCCGGACGCACACGCACGCGGACGCGGAGGAGGGCTGGAGCTCGTCGCTCGAGCGGACGCTGCCCGCGAACGCCTGCCTCGGGCTGCTCTTCGGCGCGCTGGTCGGAGCGCTCTTCCTGGCGGTACTGCTCGTGATCAGCGTCTGGGACTACTCGCCGATCGCCGGCGCCGGGATCGTCAGCGCCCTGCCGCTGGCCGCCCTGCTCGTGCGGCCGCTCAGGCTCTCGGGGCCGATCGCGGTCTGCGGCGGCGCGGCGCTACTCGGCATCGGGCTGGTGGGACTCGCGTTGCTACCTTCGGCCAGCGTCGGCTTCATGATCTGGTCGCTTGCGTTGTGCGGCGCCGGCCTCGGCCTGGCGGTGCCGGTGCTCTCGAACGCGGCGCTCGACCAGGGCGCCGGGCTCACCCGCAGCGGCACGCTGACTGTCGGCGCCCGGCACGTCGGGCTGGTGCTGGCGCTCGCATTGATCGCGCCGCTCCTCGCCTCCAAAGTTCCGGATGCGGGAGACAAGGCGCTCCTGCGAGGACGGCGGTGCTGCTCGACGCGCCGATCGGCCTGGACAAGAAGGTGCCGGTCGCGCTCGACCTGCGCAAGGCCTTCGCCAAGGCGCAGGAGGGCGAGACTCCCGACCTGAAGGAGCCGTTCAACGCGCACGGGGCGCAGAGCGACTCTGCGCTCGCGGCGGTGCGTGACGACCTCTTCGGAGCGATCGCCGCGACGATCACCCGCGCGACCCGGTCGGCCTTCTTCCTCTGCGCCGGCTTCGCCGCGGCGGCGCTACTCGTGGCAGCCGCCTACCGCCGGAGGTTCACGTGAAAGCCGCTGCGTGGGTCCTGGTGGCGCTGCTCCTGAGCGGCGCCGCGCTCGTCGGCGTCGAGCTCGGCAAGGGGCGCGCTCGACGAGCCGGCGCCGAAGATCGCCAACCCGTGCCAGCCGCGCGAGGGCCGCACCGGCGGGATCGACGCCACGATCCAGCGCATCGTGCTCGACGGCCTCGACGGCGCCGCCTGCCGGCTGCACACGTCGCGCGAGGAGCTCGTGCTCTCGCTCGGCGGGGGCGTCGGCGTGACGCGCCGCTGGGACGAGCACACGATCGAGGTCGCGCTCCGCGCCGGCCTGCTGCGCTCGGTGGACGAAGCAGTGCAACGCGGCGACGTGCCGAGCTTCCTCGCGCCCGCGCTGCGCCAGCTCGTCGAGAGCGCGCCGCTCGACCAGCTGGTCCGCGGCGGGATTGGGCTGAGCGACTTCCTCGGCGGCTAGGCGGGCTTCGGCAGCGGCGGTGCGTCGACGCACACGACGGTTGCATCCTCGTCGCCGAGCACGACGTAGGAGTGTGCGATCCCGGCGGGTGTGACGATCACGTCGCCGGGCTCGGCGTCCAGGCTTTCGCCTTCGACCGTCCAGCGCATCCGGCCCGACCGGATCGTGATCACGTGGTCCTGCGGCGGGTTGTGGACGTGCGTCTCCTTCACCTGCCCAGCCGGGTGCGTGACGAGGTGCACCTCGAGGTTGTCGAGCCAGATGCCCTCGTCCTCGTCCTTGGGCCGCGCGAAGTCGGCTGTAGTTGGTCTTGTCGGTGATCTTGACCATCGCTCCTCCTTCGCCTTAGCGCTCACGGTAGTCCGTTGCGACCAGGTCCTCGTACTCGGGATTGCGCTCGATGAACGCCGCCACGAACGGGCACAGCGGCACGACCTCGAGGCCTTCACGGCGGGCGTCGTCGAGCGCCGTCGCGACCAGGCGTGCTGCCGAGCCCGCGGCCCTCGAGCGCCTCGTCCACCTCGGTGTGGATGAGCGCGATACGCCCGTCGCGACGGTGGTAGGCGGCCTCGCCGATCATCCGCTCGCCGTCTCGCAGCTCGTAGCGTGAGGCCTCGGGCACGTTCACGACGGTCGGCTCGTCGGCCGGCTCCGGGCCGGGCTCGAGCTTGAAGTACTCGACCAGCCGGCCGGGCGCGTCTGTCTGCCGTGCCTCCCGGTGGTCGAGGAAGCGGCGGCGATGGGCCTCGGCGTGCTGCCACGGCTCTTCGTCTTGCAGGTAGCCCGAAGATCGCCCGCGTGCCGTGGAAGAAACGACCGTCCTCGGTCTCGAGCACAGGCGTCACGTCGCCGCCGCGACCGCTCGCGCAGGCCGTCGCGCTGCTCGGGCCAGGGCTCGACCTGTCGCGCGACGAAGTCGATCCCGAGCTCGCTCAGCACCTCGCGCACCGCCGAGGAAACGGGCACCACTCCCGTCTGGTAGAGCGTGAGCATCGGTCGACCATCTAGCCGGTGAAGCCGTTCGTCTTGTGCGTGCCGTCGCAGAAGGGCTTGTTGGCCGAGCCGCCACAGCGGCAGAGGGCCGCCTTGTCGCCCTCGTAGAGCACGTTGCCCTCGGCGTCGAGCACCCGCACGCCGCCATGGATGAGCAGCGGCCCGCCGGCGGAGGCCTTCACCTCGAGCGGCTGGGTCCTCGGCTCCGCTGCTCCCGGGCGCCGCGTGTGCAGGGCGCCGGACGGGCACTGCGCGACTGCGGCCTCGATCTCGTCGGCCGAGGCGGCCTCGATGTCCACCCAGGGACGACGGTCGGGATCGAACACCTTCGGCAGCGCCCGGATGCAGTTGTGCGAGTGGTAGCAGAGGCGAGGCTTCCACTCGACGACGATCTCGTCGGTCGAGTACTCCCTGACCCCCGAGGCTCGCGAGCCATGCGCCGATGGTACGCCCGGCGAGCAGGGTGAGCGCGAGCGGAGTAGGGTCGCCGAAGTTCCTCCTCTATCCCAGAAAGGAGATCGAAGCCCCTCTTAGCTCGAAAGGAGACCATCATGAGTGATGGCTCAGCGGGGACCAGTCGTTCTCGTTCACGGCGGTTTCGTAGACGGCTCCGGCTGGCAGGGCGTTTACCAGCAGCTGACGAAGGACGGCTACACCGTCAGCGTCGTCCAGAATCCGACCCTCTCGCTTGCAGGCGACGCCGATGCCACCAGGCGTGTCATCGACGCGCAAACCGAGCCCGTGATTCTCGTTGGCCACTCCTACGGCGGAGCGGTGATCACCGAGGCGGGTACCGATCCCAACGTGAAGGCGCTCGTCTACATCGCGGCCTTCATGCCGGATGCCGGCGAGTCGGTGCAAACGCTCATCGCCGACCTGCCGCCCGAGACCGGGCCGCCGATTCTGCCGCCGCAGGACGGCTTTCTGTTGCTCGACCGGGCCAAGTTCCACCAGGCATTCGCAGGCGACGTGGACGACGACCTGGCCGAGTTCATGGCCGACTCGCAGGTCCCGTGGGGCCTCGACGCCGCGGGCGGCACGATCAGCGAGCCCGCCTGGCGGAGCAAGCCAAGCTGGTACCTCGTCACGACCGATGACCGGATGATTCCCCATCGCTACAGCGCGAGATGTCGAAGCGCGCCGGCTCGACGGTTGTCGAGACCCCGGGCAGCCATTCGATCTACGTGTCACAGCCGGCGCGTTGTGGCTGACCTCGTCGAGCGGGCTGCTTCCGAAGTGGGATCACCGGCGATGGCCTAGAGGCCGAGCTAACCACCGGCCCGCCGCCAACGAGGTCAGGACGGCGGGCCGGCGGTTGCTGATTTTTCTGGAGGGCCCTGCGCAGTCGAGGCTGTCGGTGCGGGGCGCTCGGCCTCGACCAGCTTCGCAAACGCCTTCCACGTCTTACCTGTGACGCGCCGGTATGCCTCGGGGAACTGGGCTCGAAGCTCTGCCGCGTTCCGTCGGTAACGCTCGGCGATCTCTCCCATCGCGAAGATTGCCTCGGCATTGAGCTCCGCGCCGTGCTCGCCGGCGAGCCGGCGGAGCGCTCGATCGCGACCTCCGCGTCCTGGTGGAGGCCGAGGATGTCCTGCAGCGCAACGACTCGCTTGGTGAGAGGCCGCGTCCGCCCCGGGTAGAGATCGGCGAGGAACTCCAGCGCATACCGCAACCGCTTGCCCCGGATTCTTACCCGGTGGTACTCGGCCGCCGGCGAGTCGCCCTCGATCTGCTCGGCTGCCTTGCGAAGCGCGCTGAAGCGCTCGCTCGATGAGGTCCGGCGCCACCGCCCGAGCCGGGAGCGAGGCCGGGCCGGAGCGGCGGCCGCGAGCCGAGCGGAGCATGCGGCTGAAGCGCCCGACGAAGAGCTCGTATCTGCGCCGAGTCGAGGGCATCGAGCATCGTCTCTCGGGCAGCAGAGCGCTTCGTCTCCAGCAGGGAGCGCACTGCGATCAGGGCTTCGCGGTCTGTCTCGGGTACATCCGGGAGCCATCCATCGAGCTGCTCCAGCTGAACGTCGAGATCGCGGACGGCGCCAAGCGTGTGGCCAACCCATCTGAGATCGTCGCGAAGCTTTTCCGCCGACGGCGGGAGAAAGGCAGCGAACAGCGACAGGGCGGCACGCAGGCGTCGGCTCGCGACGCGCATGTCATGCAACTCCTCGCTGTCATCGCCAAGTCGCGTGCCGGTTCCTCGCGCGCAGGGCGGCGAACTGGCGCCGGAGCACAGCCAGCCCCACACGACCGATCGGGGCATCCGCCTCGATTGGAAGTAGAACCGAACGCAACCGGAACCGTCCTTGAGACCGGCTGCAAGGGCGCCCGCCTCGTAGTTCGTCAGCTTCGCGGGTTGCAACCGGCACGCGTTCTGCAATCGTTCGACTAACGGCTGGAGCGCCGCCAACGCCGCCTCCGGCGCCTTGATCTCAACCCGGTGCAGCCGCGTAGCCGCACCACCTGCTGCCGGCCTGATCGCGATCTCGTCGAGCATGATCTCGCCGGGAGGGAGCTCCTCTGCCTCCACTGAGAGCCAGACGGCGACGGGTACGGACTTCGAACTGCGGGCGCACCCTCTTGCTGCCGGCTACCGCGCGGACCCGCACGGCGACTGGGCCGTCGCTCTCCCCAAGCAGCTCCAGGATCGGCGCTCTGGGAGCCGCTCGGAAACCTCATGTCGACTCCGCTCGCCAGGCGCATCGGTCCTGTGCGAGTCCAGCTCCTTCATCGTCGCCTCGGCGTCCACGCTCTTCCCGCGCCCGGCTCGACGAACCGTCAGCGCGGTAGCCCGCGCGGTCGAAGCGGCGGTCATCCGTGTCGAGATAGAGCCTCGACTCTGGCTGGTGCTAGTTATCGGATTGATCCTGACTGCGAGGCTCTCGGCCCCTCGGCAAGCTCGTCGAGCCAACGAACCACTGGCCGGAGATCGACCGCGTCGAACCGCCAGACCACGTCGCGCGCCTCAGCCACAACCCCAGCCTATGCGTCGGCTCACGCTGGGCTAGGGGCCGCGTAGAAGCGCGGCGAGTAGGATCGGGGCCTGACCCGCTACCTGCACACCATGGTTCGCATCACCGACCCGGAGCGGAGCCGCGGCGTTCTACGAGGCGCTCGGCTTCACGTTCTCGCCGCGACATGGACATCGTCCGGAACGGCGAGCTCGAAGCGACGAACTACTTCTTCTCGATCGGCGACCAGGACAACGTCCTCGAGCTGACCTACAACCACGACGGCCGCACGCTACGACCTCGGCACCGGCTACGGGCACATCGCGGTCGGCGTCGACGATCTCGACGGCGACGCTCGCGCCGAGCTCGCCGAGCCAGGGCATCGAGCCCGGAGCGGCCGCCGTACCAGGTCGCGGAGGGCGGCTCGTTCGGATCTGCTTCGTCCAGCGACCCGGACGGCTACCGCATCGAGCTGATCGAGCGCGGCTAGGACGCGAGCGGTAACCGGACGCCTCCGCTTTAGACTCGGCGGATGGAAGAGCGGCAGCGCGGGGGGATCGCGCTCGAGGGCGTCAGCAAGCGCTTCGGCAAGCACGAGGGCGGTGCGCGACGTCTCGCTTTCGATCCGCGAAGGCGAGTTCTTCTCGCTGCTCGGCCCGAGCGGCTGCGGCAAGACGACGACGCTGCGGATGATCGCCGGCTTCGAGGTGCCCGACGACGGCCGCATCCTACCTGCAGGGCGAGGACGTGACCACGCTGTTCGCCGAACCGCCGGCCGGTGAACATGGTCTTCCAGCAGTACGCGCTCTTCCCGCACATGTCGATCTACGACAACGTCGCCTTCGGGCTGAAGGTGAAGCAGCGTGCCGCGCGCCGAGCACGCCGGCCGCGTGCAGGAGATGCTGCGGATCGTCGAGCTCGAAGGGCTCGAGAAGCGCAAGCCGCGGCAGCTCTCGGGCGGCCAGCAGCAGCGGGTCGCGCTGGCCCGCGCGCTCGTCAACTCGCCGGCGGCGCTGCTGCTCGACGAGCCGCTCGGCGCGCTCGACGTGAAGCTGCGCAAGCAGATGCAGCTGCGAGCTGAAGCGCGATCCAGCACGACGCTCGGCACGACCTTCGTCTACGTCACGCACGACCAGGAAGAGGCGCTCGCGATGTCCGACCGGATCGCCGTCATGAACGGCGGCCGGGTCGAGCAGATCGGCAGCCCGCGCGAGATCTACGACGCGGCCCTCGACTGCTTTCGTGGCGGACTTCATCGGCTCGCTGAACGCGCTCGAGCTGCAGGGTCGACGAGCTGGTCGGCGACTACGCGGTCACGCGGCTCGACGAGGGCGAGCGCGTGGTCGTCGCCGCGCGAGCCGGGGACACAGCGTCGGGCGACGCGGTGCGCGTCGCGATGCGGCCCGAGCAGGTGCAGCTCTCGCCGGCGGCGCCGCCTCGCCGGACGGCGGCTCGTGTCCTGCGCGGCCGAATCGCCGAGGTCGTCTTCCTCGGCATGTACACGCAGTTCCACGTCGACACGCGCGCCGGGCGCGTGGTCTCCCACCGCATGGCCGACGAGCCGCTCGGCCGAGCTCGAGGCCGGGACCGGACGTCGTGCTCGACGTGGCAGCCGGAGCGACGCCGCGCTGGTCTAGCCTCGAGCCTTCGCTCCGCCACTCGGCGGCCCGACCTCGGCGCCGATCGACCACGATCAGCGAGATCGAGATCACGACCACCGCGACCGCGATCACCTGCGGCAGCTGGTTCGGGAAGCGCAGCGCCGAGTAGAGGTAGATCGGGAACGTCGTGCGCGTGCCGACGACGAACGAGGCGACCGCGTACTCGTCGAACGAGGTCGTGAACGCGATCAGGTACGCCGAGACGACGGCCGGCAGGATCAGCGGCAGCGTCACCGAGCGGAACGTCGCGCAGCCGGCTGGCGCCGAGGTCGTAGCGCGGCCTCCTCGAGCGAGACGTCGATCTGCTCGCAGCCGCGGCATCGAGCACGAGGATCGTGTACGGCAGGCTGATCACGATGTGCCCGATCACGACGGTCAGGATCGAGCGCGGGATCCCGGCCGCGTGGAAGAGCAGCAGCAGCGAGATCCCGAAGACGACGTACGGGATCACGAGCGGGCTCGAGCAGCAGCGCCGAGACGGCCGACTTGCGCCGGAAGCGGCGGCGCGACGAGCGCGATCGAGGCGAGCACGCCGAGCAGCGACGGCACCGATGCTCGAGATCGCCGCGACGATCGCGCTCGTCTCGCAGCGCCGCGCGCAGGTCGGCGTTGGCGAGGAACTCGTGGTACCAGTGCAGCGTGAACCCGCTCAGCGGGAACGACGGCAGCTGCGAGTCGTTGAACGAGAAGATCAGCAGGATCGCGATCGGCGCGTAGAGGAAGATCGACGACGAGCACGAAGAACGCCCGCAGCAGCCAGGCGCCGGTCCGCGAGAGCGCGACGTCCATCAGCCGCCGTCACCTGCCGCGGCTGCAGGAAGCGCGAGAAGACGATCGTCAGCACGGCGACGACGCCGAGCAGGAAGAGCGCGAGCACCGAGCCGGTCTGCCAGTCCGGGAAGCCGGTCCCGAACAGGTCGACGATCTGGTTGCCGTACATGTAGCCGGATCGCGCCGCCGACGAGCGAGGGCGTGACGAACTCGCCGAGTGTCGGGATGAAGACGAACAGGAACGCGGCCATCACGCCCGGGAGCGAGAGCGGCAGCGTCACCCGGCGGAAGGCCTGCCAGCGGCTGGCGCCGAGGTCGCGTCGCGGCCTCGAGCAGCCGCCGGTCGAGGCTCTCGAGCGAGACGAAGATCGGCAGCGCGACGAACGGCAGCCAGATGTAGCCGAGCACGAGCATGACCGCGAAGCGGCTGTAGAGCAGCTGCGAGATCGGGTGGTCGGGCGAGCGCAGCCCGGTCGAGAAGAGGAACGAGTTGATCACGCCCTGGTTGCCGAGGATCACCTTCCAGGCGAGCACGCGCAGCAGGTAGCTCGTCAGGAACGGCGCGATCAGCAGCAGCAGCAGGACGTACTTCCGCTTCGTCCCGGAGAGCGCGAGGTAGTACGCGAGCGGGTAGGCGAGCGCGACGACGACTCGCCGAGACGATCAGCGACATCTTCACCGACTTCCAGAACAGCTTCAGGTAGATCGGGCTGTGCAGGAAGTCGTGCCAGCGCCGCGAGCGTGAACCGCGTGCGGGCCGGAGTCGAGCGAGAGACGGCCGACGCTGTAGAGCCGCGACGATCGCGATCGGGCACGAGGAAGAAGACGGCCAGCCAGGCGAGCGGCAGGCCGAGCAGCGTCGGCGTGGTCGAGGTCGAGCGCGCAGGCGCCTGCGGCGCTGCCTGCGCCTCCGGAGCGCTCAGGACGCCTTGACCTCTTCCCACTTACGGGCGTAGACCGCCCGCCGCGGGATGTCGCGGTCGAGGTGCGCGTTCGGCTCGGTGACGGCCTTCGGGTTCGTCAGCTGCAGCGCTCGCAGCAGGTCGCTCGAGCTCGGCCTGGCCTTCGTGTTCGCATGGCCGTAGCCGTAGTTGTTCTCGAGCCACTTCGCCGACGGGCGTCGAGCTCCACGCGTCGGCGTAGGCGTGCGCGAGCTTGCGCCGCGGCGTGCCCTTGCCGAGCATCAGCATCCCGACCCAGGCGACCGGCAGCTCCTTCGGGCGCATGTAGACGACCTTCAGCTTCTTCGCCCGCATCTGCACCCAGTCGTTGGGCCACGCGTAGGCGATCCAGATGTCCCCCGACGCGAAGGCGCTGTCCAGGTCGGTCTCGGACGACCAGATCATCCGCGCCGAGGTGCTTCTTGGAGATCAGGAACTTCTGCGCCTGCTCGAGCTGGGCGTCGGTCATGCGCCAGGGCTTCGGGATGTGGAGCAGAAGCCCGCGATCACGAGCATGTTCGAGGTCGTCGAACCACGCGATCCGGCCCTTGTAGCGCTCGTCGAAGAGCAGGCTCCACGACTTCGCCTTCGGGTGCACCTTGTCGCTGCGGTAGAGGATCGCGTCGAAGCCCCAGTCCTCCGGGATCCCGTACTGCTTGCCGTTGTACTGCCCGGCCTTGACCATGAACGGGTTCAGGTTCTTGAAGTTCGGGATCAGCTTCGGGTTCCACGGCTCGACCAGGCCGCTCTGCGGCGAAGTACTTCACCCACCCGACGTAGGGCCGGAAGAGGTCCGGCTTGAGGCCGGCGTGCATCTTCGCGAGCGCGTCCGACTCGTTGGTCATGTAGGTGAACTGCGGCTTGTTCTTCGGATGCTTCTTCACGTACGGCGGCGAACATCGCCTGCCCGCCGTCGTTGCCGTAGCCGGCCCAGTCGAGCACCTGCAGCCGTCCCGACTCCGCGGCGAGCTGCGCCTCCGCGGCCCGTGCAGCCGCAGCGGGTCCCGCCAGGGAGCGTTGCGCCGCCCGCTACGGCAGCGAGTTTCAGAAAGTCGTCGCGTCCGAGTCGTCGCTCGAACGGGTCCGTGCCGTCTGCCATCGTGCGTCCCTTCGCCGGCCCCCGCGCGAAAGGTGATCCTACGTAGGATCCGGCGGAGATGGCAACGGAAGCGGCGCTTGGAGCCGACCGAATCCGGGCTGAAGCCGGTCTCGGACGGCTGGTTCGTGTCGTCAACGTCGGCGAGACCGGGCTGGGCCGTCCACGACGCCTTCGGCTCCGGCCTGCACGTTCGAGGGCCGCGAGGCGCAGTTCAAGCAGCTCGGGATCAACATCAGCGTCGTCGAGCCGGGACAGCCGCTCTGCCTCTACCACGAGGAGAGCGCGCGGGAGGGCTTCCTCGTGCTCGCCGGCGAGTGCGTGCTGCTCGTGAACGGCGAGGAGCGGCCACTGCGCGCCTGGGACTTCTTCCACTGCCCGGCGGGCACCGAGCACGTGATCGTCGGCGCAGGCGATGGCCTCGCGATCGTGCTCGCGGTCGGCGCGCGACCCGACGAGCACGTCAGCTACCCGCGTCCCGAGCTCGCGGAGCGCTACGGCGCGAGCGCGGTCAGAGACGACCACCGACCCGCAGGAGGCGTACACGCGGGCCGGTCACGAGCGCCCGCGGCACGAGCGGCCCGCCTACTGGGACGAGTTGCCCTGGGCTGAGTAGCATCTCGGCGAGATGACGACCTTCTCGGTGATGGTCCGTGTCCGAGCGGCGCGCGCGAACGGCGCGCCGGTCGGGGCGCGCTCCTGGTCAGCACTTCCTCCGCAGGCCGGTCGCGGCCGAGCTCGTCCGCGACGCGCGCCTCAGGCGGGACGACCTCGTCGTCGACCTCGGCGCCGGCACCGGCCGGCTGACCGCGGAGCTCGCGCGAGCGGCCCGGCGCGTCGTCGCCGTCGAGCTCGACCCCGGCCTGGCGGCCCGGCTGAACGGCCGCTGGGCGAACGTCGAGGTCGTCGAGGCCGACGCGCGCGACGTCCACCTCCCGCGCGAGCCGTTCCGCGTCGTTGCCAACCTGCCGTTTGCCGGCACGAACGAGATCCTGCGCCACCTGCTCGACGACCCGCGAGTGCCGCTCGTGCGAGCCGACCTCGTCGTCCAGTGGGGCGTGGCGGTCAAGCGGGCGCTGCCCTGGCCGAGCACCGTCAAGCGGGGTCGTCTGGGGCGCCTGGTACTCGACGCGCCTCGCCCGCCGGCTCCCGCGCAGCGCCTTCGCCCCGCCGCCGAGCGTGGACGCGGCCGTGCTGGTCTTCGAGCGGCGTCAGGTTCCACTGGTGCCGCTCGAGCTCGCGTCGGGCTACCGCCGCTTCGTCGCGCGCGGCTTCCGCGAGGGGAGAAGGCTCGTGCGCGCCGAGCCGCGGCAGCTTGATCCGTACGAGTGGGCGGCGCGCTATCTAGCCGGTGCGTGAGCGCATCGCGAGCCGCTTTCAGCCTGAAAACATCGCGACCCGAAATGAAGTCGTTCGCATTGTCGCGCTTCCGGCACGGAGGCGTCACACACCCGTGACACGTGCGCGGCTACCGTCGGTTGCGATGGCGAAGGCGGCGACACCCTGGGGCCCGGCAGAGCTCGTCGAGGAGCTGACGCTGGCCCAGCGCGCGGGCGAGAAGCGCTTCTCGTCGGTGGTGCAGCTGCTCGAGGCGCCCGGCGGCGAGCGGCTGGTGCGCTTCGCCTACACGACGGGCGGCTCGGCCCGCCGCGGGCCGGTGACGCTCCGCGGCCGCGATCTCGACCGGCTGCGCGCGGCGCCTGGCCAAGCGGCCGGCGCTCGCGGAGGCGCTCGGGCTCAAGCTGCCGTGAGAGCAGGCGCTCGCGGGCCGCGTCGACCAGCGAGCGCGAGCACGAGCGCGCCGTCGGTCGAGCCGAGCAGCGGGTCGACCGCGTGCTCGGGGTGCGGCATCAGGCCGAAGACGTTCCCGCGCTCGTTCGTGACGCCGGCGATCGTCGGCGACCGAGCCGTTCGGGTTCTGCTCGTAGCGCAGGACGATCTGCCCGCTGCGCTCGAGCTCCTGGAGCAGCTCCTCGTCGGCGAAGTAGCAGCCCTCGCCGTGCTTGATCGGGATCGTCAGCGTCTGGCCGGCCTCGCAGCGGCTCGTGAACGGGCGTGTCGGCGCGCTCGACGCCTGAGCGTGCACGTCGCGGCAGACGAACTCGAGCGACGCGTTCGGCCGCAGCGCGCCGGGGAGCAGGTCCGGCCTCGCAGAGGATCTGGAAGCCGTTGCAGATCCCGAGCACGAGCCCGCCGCTCGTCCGCGAACGCGCGCACCGCCTCCATCACCGGTGCGAAGCGGGCGATCGCGCCGCAGCGAAGGTAGTCGCCGTACGAGAACCCGCCGGGCAGGACGACGCGCGCCGACGTCCGGGCAGCTCCGGCTCGGCGTGCCAGACGAGCGTCGGCTCGGCGCCGAGCGCGCTCGAGCGCGCAGCGCGGCGTCCCGGTCGTCGTTCGAGCCGGGAAGACGCAGCGACGGCGATTCGCGGCCGGGGCTCGGTCTCATCGCTCGCCAGCGATCTCGTAAGACTCGATCAGCGGGTTCGCGAGCAGCTGCTCGCACATCCGCTCGAGCTCGGCGCGCGCGGCGTCGGCGTCCGCGCCGTCGACCTCGAGATCGATCGACACGGCCGACGCGCGCCTCGTCGACGGCGAAGCCGAGCTGGCGCAGCGAGCTCTGCACCGGCCTCGCCCTGCGGGTCGAGGATGCCCTGGCTTCGGGCCGGACGAGGACGGTCGCCTTCATCGCGAGCACGACCTCGGGGTCGGCGAGGTAGTCGTCGAAGCGCGATCCCGGTCAGCCGCTCGAACGCCTCGACGTAGCGGGCGCGCGTGCCGGCGACGACGTCGCTCGGGGAGCTCGGGCCCCGGCGCGGTCTTGTCCCAGCCGAGGCGCTCGCAGTAGTCGCGCACGAACTGCTTGTCGAAGGACGGCTGCGCGCCGGCCCGGCGCGTACTCGTCGGCCGGCCAGAAGCGCGAGGAGTCCGGGCGTGAACGCCTCGTCGCCGAGCACGAGCCGTCCGTCGCGCGTCGAGCCCGAACTCGAACTTCGTGTCGGCGATGATGATCCCGCGCTCGGCGCGCGTACTCCGAGGCGAAGCGGTAGAGCTCGAGCGAGACGCGCTCGACCTCGTCGAAGCGCTCCTCGCCGACGAGCTCGGCCGCCTGCGCTCGCGGTCGATGTTCTCGTCGTGGCCGTCGTGCGCCTTCGTCGCCGGCGTGAAGATCGGCTCCGGGCAGCTGGTCCGACTCGCGCAGCCCTCGCGGCAGCGCGTGCCCGCAGACCGCGCCGGTCGCCCGGTAGTCCTTCCAGCCCGAGCCGGCCAGGTAGCCGCGCACGACGCACTCGATCGGCAGCATCTCGAGCTCGCGGCACTCGGTCGAGCGGCCCGTCGGCGCGCAGCGCGAGCAGGTGGTTCGGGCACGATGCTCGCGCGTGCGCGCGAACCAGAAGGCCGAGAGGCCGGTGAGCACGCGGCCCTTGTCGGGGATCTCGGTCGGCAGGACGACGTCGAAGGTCGAGATCCGGTCGCTCGCGACGAGCAGCAGGCGCTCGTCGTCGAGCGCGTACAGCTCGCGGACCTTGCCGCTGCCGACGTGCGTGGCGGCTTCAGGCATGAACCGCGTCCTCCTTCGGGCGAGCGCGCGCAGCCGCTCGAAGACGGCGTCGACGTGACGTGTGTACGCAGCCGAGGTCGAAGATCGTCGTCGAGGTCGACCCGGCCCGCGATCTCGATCGTCCGCGCGGACGAGCTCGCGGAAGTCCAGCTCCTCGTCCCATGCGCGCTGCAGCGCGTGCCGCTGGACGAGCCGGTACGCGTCGCCGCGCGCGAGGCCCGACTCGACGAGCGCGAGCAGCAAGCGCTGGCTGAAGAAGAGGCCGTGGCTCGCCTCCAGGTTGCGCCGCATCCGCTCCGGCCTGACGACGAGCCCTTCCATCGAGCCAGGCGAACCGGTCGAGCATGTAGTCGAGCGGCGAGGAACGGAGTCCGGGATCACGACGCGCTCGGCCGAGGAGTGCGAGATGTCGCGCTCGTGCCAGAGCGCGACGTTCTCGAGGCCGACGACGCGCGCTGCGCGCGCACGACGCGCGCGAGGCCGCAGATGCGCTCGGCCACGACCGGGTTCCGCTTGTGCGGCATCGCCGACGAGCCCTTCTGCCCCTTGCCGAACGGCTCCGGCGACCTCGGCGCACCTCGGTGCGCGCGAGGTGGCGGATCTCGAGCGCGAACTCGCTCGAGGCGATGCCGCGCACGAGCGCGAGCGCGGCGAGCAGCTCGGCATGCCGGTCGCGCTGGATGATCTGCGTCGAGACCGGCGTCGGGCTCGAGCCCGAGGCGCTCGCACGCGAGCCGCTCGAGCTCCGGGTCGGTCGCGGCGTAGGTGCCGACCGCGCCCGAGAGCTTTCCGACGCGCATCGTCTCGAGCGCTCGCGTGAGGCGCCCGCGCGCCGCGGTCGAGCTCGAAGGCCCAGCCGGCGAGCTTCGAGGCCGAACGTCGTCGGCTCGGCGTGCACGCCGTGCGTCCGCCCGATGCAGATGTCGTCCCGGTGCTCGCCGCGCCTGCTCGAGGACCGCGTCTTGCGCCCGCTCGAGCCCCGCCAGCAGGAGCGCGCCTGCCGCGCGGACCTGGAGCGAGAGCGCCGTGTCGACGACGTCGGACGAGGTCAGCCCGTGATGAATCCAGCGCCCGTTCGGGCCCGACGTCGGCCGCGACGGCGTCCACGAGACGCGGCCAGGTCGTGCTGCGTCTCGCGCTCGAGCTCGGCGACGCGTTCGGGGCTGGGAGGCTGCGCGCGCTCCCGGATCTCCGCGACGACCTCCGCAGGAACAGCGCCGAGCTCGGCCCAGGCCTCGAGGGCGGCGAGCTCGACGTCCAGCCAGCGCGCGAGCTTGCTCTCTCCGACCAGACCCCGGCCATCTCGGGTCGGGAGTAGCGCGCGATCACCGGCTGGAGTCTAGAGCCCGGGCAGGAGGACCTCCGGGGAGAAAGCGTCACACCCTCGGCACATCCTCGTCACACACCCGCGCGCATTTCCCAGGCATCCTCGAGATCCCCGGGTGGGTGGGGGTTAGGGATGGGTCCCGCCACTCCGCGCGGTCCGGGCCGGCCGGCGCCGCGGGATCGGCTCAGCTGTCGAGGATGCGGACCGCGCAGGGCGGCGGCGTTCTTCGCGTTGTCCACGCCGACCGCGGCGACGGGCACGCCGGGCGGCATCTGCAGCGATCGAGAGCAGCGCGTCGAGCCCGTCCAGCACGCTCAGCCGCGAGCGCAAGGGCACGCCGATCACCGGCAGGTCGGTGTGCGCGGCGATCGCGCCGGGCAGCGCCGCCGCCAGCCCGGCGCCGGCGATCAGCACGCGGATCCCACGCTCGCGCGCCGTCCGCGCGTACTCGGCCACCGCGTCCGGGTTGCGGTGCGCCGAGCGCACCTCGAGCTCGTGCGGGATCCCGCGCGCTGTCGAGCTCGTCGAGTGCGGGCTGCATCGCGCTCGCGGTCCGACTCGGAGCCGACCAGCGAGTCCCGACGAGCGGCCCGTCAGCTGCGGACATGACCCTCGGCCGCGGCGAGCGCGATGTCCGCGCCGGTAACGCATCCCGGCGAACGAGATCCGGCTCGCCGCCCGTAGGCGCGCGTCCGCGCGAGCCGACGTCGTCGCCCGTCGCCGTCACGGCGAGCACGCGCCCGCCGTTCGTCACGAGGCGGCCTGCCGTGGCGCGCGGTGCCCGCGTGGAAGACGAGCGCCCCGGTCGCCTCGGCGTCCTCGACACCGTCGATCGGCGTCCCGCTGTCGCTCCGCGCCGGATAGTCGCCGCCTGCAAGCACCACCGTGACGGCCGCGTCCCCCGCGAAGCGAGACGCCGCCGGCGAGCTCCCCGGTTGCGGCGCCCATGAGCAGCGGCAGCAGGTCGCCCTCGATCCGCGGCAGGATCGCCTGCGTCTCGGGATCGCCGAACCGGCAGTTGAACTCCGAGCACCCGCGGGCCGTCCTCGGTCAGCATCAACCCGGCGTAGAGCAGGCCCGTGAAGGGGGCGTCGCGGCGAGCGAGCTCCGCGAGCACCGGCTGGTGAACGGTCTCCAGCAGTTCCTCGACCTCGGCTCGCCGAGGCCGGGCACGCGGCGAGTACGCGCCCATGCCGCCGGTGTTCGGGCCCGGTGTCGCCCTCGCCGACCCGCTTGAAGTCCTGCGCGGGAGCGAGGGCGACGGCGTGCTCGCCGTCCGCAGAGCGCGAACAGCGAGACCTCCTCGCCCTCGAGCAGCTCCTCGATCACGAGGTCGCCGCCGAGCTCGGAGCGCGGTGCGCAGGCCGACGTCGAGCTCGTCCTGCGTGCGGCAGACGAAGACGCCCTTCCCGGCTGCGAGGCCGTCCACCTTGACCACGCAGGGCGGCGCGCGACGGCGAGGCGTTGCGCGGTCGGCACGCCGGCGGCCTCGAGCACGTCCTTGGCGAACGTCTTCGAGCCCTCGATCCGCGCCGCCGCCGTCGTCGGGCCGAACGTAGCGACGCCCGCCGCGACGGAGCGTGTCCACGAGCCCGACGACGAGCGGCGCCTCCGGGCCGACCACGACGAGCTCGACGCCGAGCTCGCGCGCGAGCGCGAGCAGGCCCTCGGCGTCCTCCGCGCGAACCGGGTGGCACTGCCCCAGGCCGGCGATCCCGGGATTGCCGGGCGCGGCGTGCAGCTCGTCGAGCCTCGGGGCTCGCGGAGAGCTTCCACGCGAGCGCGTGCTCCCGGCCGCCCGACCCGACGATCAGCACCTTCACGGCGGCGGAGTGTACTGGCGGTGTCGGCGCCGCTCCGGCTCGCCTCGCCGGGTACAAGGTTCGCCCGGCCTCCTCCCCAAGGCGATCGTATCGGCGGCCGGCGCACGTGTCTGTGACGGGACCGTCGCGAATGTGTGACGAGCGGGGGATAGGCTCCGGCGCGTGAGCTTCGACGTCTCGGGGAACGCCTACGACCGCTTCATGGGTCGCTACTCGCGCGAGCTGGCGCCCGCGTTCGCCGACTTCGTGGGCGTCGAGGCCGGGCAACGCGTCCTCGACGTCGGCTGCGGGTCGGGGCGTCCTGACCGAAGAGCTCGCCCGCCGCGTCGGCGCCGACCACGTTGCGGGCGCCGATCCCTCGCCGCTGCTCGACGCGTGTGCCGAGCGGGTGCCGGGCTCCGACCTGAAGCGCGCAGGCGCCGAGGATCTGCCGTGGCCCGACGATTCGTTCGACGCGGCGCTCGCCCAGCTCGTCGTCCACTTCATGAGGCGACCCGAGCGCCGGCGTCGCCGAGATGGCCCGCGTCACGCGCGCAGGCGGGGTCGTCGCGGCCTGCACCTGGGATTTCTCGGCGGGATGAAGCTGCTCGGCACGTACTGGGAGTCGGCGAGGGCGCTCGACCCCGGAGCCGCCGAGAGCGAGACGAGCGCGTTCGACGAGGCCCGGCTCGACGCGCTTTGGCGAGGGGCCGGGCTCGGCGGCGTCGAGGTCGACGCGCTCGTCGTCTCCCGCCGGTACGAGGACTTCGACGAGCCTCTGGGACACGTTCCTGCTCGGCGTCGGCCCCGCCGGGCAGCACCTGGTCCTCGCAGCCGCCCGAACGGCAGTGGGCGATCCATGCTGAGTACTTCACGCGCCTGGGCGAGCCGGTCGGCTCTTTCGAGCGCTGGACGCTCGAGCCTGGGCCGTTCGCGGCCGCGTCCCCGGCTAGCGGGCGGGCGAGCGCCTCGACCGTGCCCGGCGCGAGCACCCGCTCTCGCTCGGCGCCGGTGCCGATCAGCGAGACCGGCACCTCGAGCTCGCGCTCGACGAACTCGACGTAGCGCGCGCGCCTTCGCCGGCAGTGCGTCGAGCTCGGTCACCTCGTCGAGCGGCTCCTCCCAGCCGGGCAGCGTCTCGTAGACCGGGCGGCAGTGGTGGAAGTCGCTCTGGTGCGCCGGGAAGTCGTACGTCTCCGTGCCGTCGCGCAGCCGGTAGCGCACGCAGACCGGCAGCTCGGCGAAGCGCGGAGAGCACGTCGAGCTTCGTCAGCGCGAGCGAGGTGATCCCGTTGAGCCGCACCGCGTAGCGCAGCGCGACGAGGTCGAGCCAGCCGCAGCGGCGCTCGCGGCCGGTGACCGTGCCGAACTCGCCGCCGAGCTCGCGCACGCGCTCCTGGTCGGCGCCTTCGATCTCGGTCGGGAACGGGCCCTCGCCGACGCGCGTCACGTACGCCTTCGCGACGCCGATGATCGCGGTCGATCCGGTTCGGGCCGATCCCGATGCCGGCCGCGGCCGCGCCGGCGACCGTGCTCGGACGAGGTCACGAACGGATACGTGCCGTGGTCGAGGTCGAGCAGCGTCCCCTGCGCGCCTTCGAGCAGGACGCACGCGCCCGTCGCGCAACGCGCGGTCGACGAGCAGCGACGTGTCGGCGACGTACGGCCGCAGCCGCTGCGCGAAGCCCTCGTAGCGCGCCGCCAGCTCCTCCGAGCTCGAGCGGCTCGGACGCCGTAGACGCGCTCGAGCCAGACGTTCTTCTCGGCGAGCGCGACCTCGATCTTCTGGCGCAGGATCTTCGGGTCGAGCAGGTCCTGCACGCGGATCCCGAGCCGCGCCGCCTTGTCGGCGTACGCCGGGCCCGATGCCGCGCTTGGTCGTGCCGATCTGCAGCTTGCCGAGCCGCCGCTCGCTGCGCCTGGTCGATCGCGACGTGCCACGGCATGATCAGGTGCGCCTCGCCCGAGACGCGCACGCAGCGCGGTCGAGATCCCGCGCGCCTCGAGCTCGTCCAGCTCCGCCGAGCGAACACCTCGGGGTCGACGACGCAGCCGGCGCCGATGACGCACTCCTTGCCGTGCAGGATCCCCGACGGGATCGTGGCGGATCTTGAACGTCTCGCCGTCGACGACGATCGTGTGCCCGGCGTTCGGCCCGCCCTGGTAGCGGCAGACGAGGTCGGAGTGCTGGGCCGAGCAGGTCGACGATCTTGCCCTTGCCCTCGTCGCCCCACTGGGCGCCCACGATCACAGTCTGCCGGCACGCGCGCCGGAGTCGTGCCTTACCTGGCGGCTACCAGAGCGGTGTCGTCGGCTCGGCGTGCACGGCCGCACCGGCCCGGATGACGCGAATGCGGTGGCCCGCGCGCGGACACTTCTCGGTCCAGCCGGAGGTCGTGCTCGAGCCGCAGCAAGCCCCTGCGCCGTGTGCCGCGACGTGCTCGCCGCGTGAGTCGAGCTCCTCGCAGGCCTGGCAGACGACGGTGAACGCCGTTGCGCGGGCGAGGAGGACGACGGTCTGCTCGAACGTGGTCACGACGACGGCGCCAGATCGGCGAACTTCGCGTAGCGCTTCAGGAACGAGAGCTTGACCGTGTCGGTCGGGCCGTTGCGGTGCTTGGCCGAGGATGCACCTCGGCGATGCCCCTGCTGGTCGGACTCCTCGTTGTAGTACTCGTCGCGGTAGATGAACATGACCAGGTCGGCGTCCTGCTCGATCGAGCCGGACTCGCGCAGGTCGGAGAGGATCGGCCGCTTGTCGTGGCGCTGCTCGACGGCGCGCGAGAGCTGCGACATGGCGAGGATCGGGACGTCGAGGTCGCGCGCGAGCATCTTCAGCGAGCGCGAGATCTGCGACACCTCCTGCACGCGGTTCTCGACGTTCGAGCCCGAGGTCATCAGCTGCAGGTAGTCGACGACGATCAGCGCCGAGGTTCGGCTCGCGCGACTTCAGCCGCCGCGCCTTCGAGCGGATCTCCATCATCGTGATCGAGCCCGTGTCGTCGACGTAGATCGGCGCCTTGGCGAGCCTGGTCGCAGGCGGCCGTCGAGGCGCGGCCAGTCGTCCTGCGCCGAGCTTGCCGGTGCGCAGGCGCTGCGACTCGACCTTCGCCTCGCTGCACATCAGCCGCTGGGTGACCTCCGACTTCGACATCTCGAGCGTGAAGAGCGCGACCGGGCGCTCTTCGCGCGGACCGCGAGGTTCGCGGCCATGCAGAGACCGAGGCCGGACTTCCCCATGCTCGGGCGGGCGGCGACGATGATCAGGTTCCCGGGCTGGAAGCCGGACGTGAGCCGGTCGAGGTCGCGGAAGCCGGACGGCGTCCCGGTGACGTCGGCGCCGGCCTCGTAGAGCGCAGTGATCCGCTCGAAGCTGTCCTTCAGCAGCTCCTCGATGTGAGCTGAACTCGCTCGTAGACGCGCGCCTGCGAGAGGTCGAAGACGACCTGCTCGGCGCGGTCGACGAGGTCGGTGGTCTCGCCCGGCCGCTCCCAGCCCAGCTGGGCGATCTCGCCGCCCGCCCGAATCAGACCGCGGAGCGTCGCCATCTCGCGCACGATGCGCGCGTAGTGCGCGGCGTTGGCGCTCGCGGGGACGAGCGGCGGCCAGCTCGTGGATGCGGACGCGGCCGCCCGCGTCCTCGAGCTCGCCACGCTCTTCGAGCTCGTCGACGAGCGTGATCGCGTCGACGGGCTCGCCCTTGGCGTAGAGCGCCAGCGCCGCGCGGTAGATCTTGGCGTGGCTCTCGCGGTAGAAGTCGCTCGCGTCGAGCACTTCGCTGACCGCCCCGATCGCGCCGGGGAGAGCATCATCGCGCCGAGGACTGACTCCTCGGCTTCGAGATTCTGCGGCGGGACCGGGGCGGTCGGCGAGGCCTGGGCGAGCTGGGCCATCGCGCTACGCAAGCACTCCGGAGCGGCCGTGAAAGGTCTGGACGACGCCGCTTTCGACAGGTCGGTCGGGGTCGCGATCCGGGCAGTTTGCAGGCATAAGGGAACACAGGTTCCCACGGCGCCCGGACGACGCCTGTGGGCGAATTTCCCGCTCGGAGCGGGAAGTTCCGTGCGGAATTCCACAGGCCGGCGACAGCCTGTGGAGAAAGCTGTGCGCTCTTGTTACGAGTCGGGCTGCCGGCTCGCTCGGGGTCGTCCGCGGCGTCGGCGGCCCGGTCGAACGCGTCGTCCGGGCACCTGCTCGGCCTCGGCGGCCGGCTCCGGACTCGAGCTCCGCTCGGCCTCTTCGTCCGCCACGACCGCCTCGATCACGGCCTCGGCCTCCTCGTGCTGGGCCTGCGCCTCCGCCTCGGCGGTCGCTGCCGCCTCGGCCTCGGCCTCTGCCGCGGCGATCGCATCGAGCTCCTCCTGCGGCGGCAGCTCGCCGCCCTCGGGGACGACCGCGACTCGCAGCGTCGCCGTCACGTCGGCAAAGAGCTCGACCGGGATCTGGTAGCGCCCGATCCGCTTGATCGACTCCGGCAGCTCGAGCTTGCGCCGGTCGATCCGCACCTTCTGCGCGCTGCCACAGCTGCTCGGCGATGTCGGTCGCCGTGACCGAGCCGAAGAGCGTGCCCGTCTCGCCGGCCGGGGACGTCGAAGCGCGAGCTCGGCGGCCTCGAGCTTCTGCGCGATCTCCTGCGCCTGCTCGAAGCTCTGCGCCTCGTGCCGAGCGCGCTTCTCCTCGTGCTTGCGCAGCTCGGCGACCTTGGCAGGCGTCGCCGTCTCGGCGAGCTTGCGCGGCAGGAGGAAGTTGCGCGCGAAGCCGGGCGCGACGTCGACACGACCTCGCCGCGCAGGCCGACCTTCTCGACGTCCTGTCGGAGGATGACCTCCATGCCCTAGCCGGTGGAGTAGGGGAGGAGCGCCATCTCGCGCGCCCGCTTCACGGCCAGCGCGACCTGCCGCTGGTGCCGCCGACAGGCGCCGGTGATCCGCCGGGAGCGGATCTTGCCCTTCTCGGAGACGTAGCGCCGGAGCTGGTTCGACGTTCTTGTAGTCGACCTCCGTCGATCTTCTCGCGGCAGAAGTAGCAGTTCCGCTTGCGGATCGACCCGCCGGGGGCGGGCCGGCCCTTGCGCTGCTGTCGCTGGTCTCGCTGGGCCATCAGAACGGGATGTCGTCGTCGGCTGGCGGAGCTGCCGAAGTCGGCGTTCTCGGTCGTGGCGCCGCTCGGGACGAACTGCGGCTGCGCCGCCGCGCCTCGCCTCGGGCCTGCCGCCCAGGAACTGGACGCTGTCGGCGATGATCTCGACGGCCTGGCGCTTGGTGCCGTCCTGGGCATCCCACTCGCGCCAGTCGAGCCGGCCGTCGACGGCGACCGGGCGGCCCTTCGCGAGGTACTGCGCGCAGCTCTCGCCCTGGTTGCCCCAGACGGTGACGTCGAAGTAGTTCGGCTTGTCGCCCCACTCGCCGGTCTGGCACCGTCCTTCTGGCGCGTGTTCACGGCGAGGCGCAGCTTGCAGACGGCGGTACCGCTCGGCGTGTGGCGCAGCTCGGGGTCCTTCGTCAGGTTGCCGACGAGGACGACGCGGTTGATGTTGGCCATTCCTCCTTCTCCTCTCAGGCGGGGCTTTCGGTCTCGGTCTCGGGTCTCGGAATCCTGACTCGTGCGCGGCGGCCGCCGCTACGGGCTCTTCGGGAGCGGGCTGCGGGGACGCGTCGAGGCGCCCTCGACGCGGCGCACTGCCAGGTGGCGCATGACGCCGTCGGTGATCTTGAGCACGCGCGAGATCTCGGTCGAGCGTCGCGGGCTCGGAGGCGAAGGTCAGCAGGTGGTAGGTGCCCTCGCGCTTGTGGTCGATCTCGTACTCGAGGCGGCGCGCGGCCCCAGGGCTCGTGCCCGTCGAAGCGCGCCGCCGTCCTGCTCGATCGCCTCGCGGGCGCGGGTGACGATCTCCGTTCTGGCGCTCGTCCGGCAGCTCGGGATCGAGCATGAGCAGGATTTCGTAGTCGGTCACGCTCCCGATACCTCCTTCCTTCGGTCTCGAGGCGGCCTCGCCGGCAAGCGCCGCTCGGGAGCGAACGACGCGATGGCGTGGCAGGAAGGCGCGCCAGTGTAGCATCGGGCCTGATGAGAGCCCGGATCGCCTGGCTCGCGGGTGCGGTGGGTGCCGCAGGTGCGGCCGCCTACCGGGCCCTGCGGCACGCGGAGGAGCCTTCTCCCGGCGACGACCCGCGCCGAGGAGCTGCGCCGCAAGCTCGACGAGTCGCGCACGATGGTCGAGGAGCGCGAGGAGTTCGAGTCTGCGGAGACGCCCGTCGACGAGGTAATCGGGCCGGAGCCAGAGGTCGATGACCGCCGCAAGGCCGTCCACGAGCGCGGGCGCGCGGCCGCCGAGGAGATGCGCGGCGAACCGCCTGAGTAAGGACGCGTCTCGAGCTACTTCGAGCTCGGGAGCGCGATGAACGACGCGATCCCGGCGGTGAGCCCGAGCGCCAGGCGCTGCTGGTAGGCGCCGCTGTGCAGGCGGCGCCGACTCGGTCGGGTTCGTCAGGAAGCCCGTCTCGACGAGCACCGCCGGCACGTTCGCCCAGTTGAAGCCGGTCAGGTCGGAGCGGCGGACGACGCCGCGGTCGGCCGCTCCGGTCGCGCTGCACGAGGGCCTGCTGCAGCATCCGTCCCGCGCGCAGGCTGGGCGCGTAGATGTCGTTCGTCCAGCCGCGGTGCCAGGCGGGCACCAGCGTCGAGATCCCGTGAAGCGAGCGTGTTCGCGGAGCCGTCGGCGTGGATGCGCACCATCAGCGCAGCGTGCCGCCGGTTGCAGAACTGGGCGCGGGCGATGTTGCCGCCGCCGTCCCGTAGCGGAAGCGTCGGGCCCGTGCGCGTCATCGCGACCCGGTAGCCGCGCGCGAGCAGGAGCGATCGCGTCCGGCGCGCGACCGCGAGCGCGACCGCCCGCCTCACCCGATGCGCCCCCGCCGTCCTTGATCTTCATCACCTGCGACCCGGGGCCGATGGGCTCGACCTGTCTGCCCGACCGTCGGCGGCGTTCCGTGCCCGGGATCGAGGCAGATCAGCGCCGCGGCCGCGAGGCCCGCGGCGCGACGATCACGAGAGCCGCTCGGCCAGGTACGGCGATCGCCGTGCGGGTAGCGGTACTCGATCCCCGAGTGGCGTCGCGTCGAAGAGCTCGAAGAAGTAGTCCGTCACGCCGAGCCTCGTCGAGCTCGCGCCGGAACGCCTCGGCGCCGAGGTCGAGGAAGAACTGGTCACGCGTGCCGCAGTCGACGTAGATCGCCTTCAGCGAGCGCAAGGCGTCCGCCTCGCTCGGGCGCCATCCGCACCGGGTCCCAGGCGAGCCAGCGCTCCCAGATCTCGGGCCGCAGCTCGCCGGTCGGCGGTGTCGTACGGGCAGCTGCACCGTCCCGTCCTCGTCGGCCGAGTAGCAGGCGGCCATGCAGTAGTCGTTCGAGGAGCGTGTGGTCGGAGTCCTTCGAGAACGCGGGCGCGAGCGGAAGTCCTCCCAGAAGCGCTCGAACGAGCCGTCGTAGTGGTCGCGCAGCGCGCGCACGGACCTGCCGGAAGTCGGGCAGGTAGCACATCTCGAAGAGCGCGTCGCCCGCGTGGGTGGCGAGGCCGCCGAAGACGTCCGGGCGCAGCATCGGGTTGACCATCGCGCCGTAGCCGCCGCTCGACTTGCCGGTGATTCCGCGGTGCTCGGCTCCGGCGAGCGTCCGGTAGCGCGCGTCGACGAACGGCACGATCTCCTCGCACGATGTAGGTGTGGTAGCGGCCGGTCCCGGGCGAGTCGATGAACTGGCTGCCGCCGAGCGACGTCCACGCGTCGACGTAGACGAGGATCGCCGGCGGCAGCTCGCCTCGCGCGAACAGCTCGGTCGACGAGCTCCGGGAAGTTCTGTCGGAACGGCATGCGGTTGCGCCACATGTCGAGCTGCCCGGTCAGGCCCTGGATCACGTAGATCGACGGGTAGCGGCGGCTCGTGGTCGGCGTCGTAGCCGGGCGGCACGTAGACCCAGAGCGGCCGCACGTGCGGGTCGCCGAGCGGCGTTGTCCTTCAGGACCGTCGCTCTCGAGCGCGATGCTCGTCGAAGCGTCCGGCCGAGGTCGTACGACCACGGCTCCACGGCTCGGATGCTACGTGGCGGCCGCTGGAGCGGGCGTGACCGGGAGGCCGTCGCGCTCGAGCAGCCCCCGCAGCATCTGGGCGTTCACGGGCGCCTGGGCGACCGTCGCGCCATCTTCGGTCGAACCGTCGAGCGCAGGCGGGCCCGGCATCGTCGAGCGCGCCGTTGTTGTTGAACATCGCGTAGACGTTCGTCCGGCCTGCCCGGAGAGCTCGGACAGCGGCTCGACCCACTCGCGCGAGCTCGTCGTCGGAGTAGAGGTAGTCGAACCGCTCGGCGGCCGCTGCGCGCCCGCTTGTTCCAGGTGGCGGCGTTGCGGCCGTGGAAGCGGATGTAGGCGGTCGAGGCTCGTGGTGGCGACGACGGTCGGGGAGACGTTCCGCGCCTCCGTCCGCGGCGCGTCGACGATCACGTAGGTCATGTGGTTGCGCTCAGGAACCCGAGCGTCTCGCAGGCGGTTCGTCCGGCTCGAGCCAGCTCGCGTGCCGGAACTCGACCAGCATCTCGTCGCCGCCGAGCTGCTCCTGCGCCCACTCGAGGTACTCGAGCGCGGAGGGCTTGAAGACGATGTAGGGCGGGAGCTGCATCAGGATCCCGCCGAGCTTGCTCGTTCTCGCCGCAGCGGCTCGAGCGCCTCGTGGAAGCGGCGGAAGACCTCGGCGCGGAACTCGCGCGGCGGCCGGTCGACGCGGCCGCGCTCGTCCACGGCGCGGCCTCGCGCAGGTCGGGCGGTAGCTGCTCGACTTTGACCGGGTGCCGCGTCATCACCCCGAAGGCCTTGACGTGCATCACGAACCCCTCGGGCGTCCGCTCGTGCCAGCGCCGGACCATCTGCCTCGGCGGGGAGGCTGTAGTAGGTCGAGTTCGCCTCGACGGTGTCGAAGCGGTCGGCGTAGTAGCGGAGCCGTTCCTCGGCGCCCTTCACCTCCCGGCGGGTAGAAGTAGCTGCGTCAGGGACTCGTCGGCCCACGAGCAGGTGCCGATCCGGATCGGCGCGGCCACGCCTGGATGGTACGGGGCGGGACTAGCGCACGACCCGGAACGCGGCGATCGCGGTCTTGCTCGCGTTCTCGGCGGCGTCTCGCGCGACGGCACGGAGCCGGTAGACGCCCGCCCCGAGCCGCTTGTTGCGGAGCTTCCCGTCTGAAGGCAACCCGGTTCGCATCGAACTGGCCTGCGGCGGTGAGGCTCCCGGCGAGTGCCAGGTACCGGGTGCATGGCCGTCCGCGCCGGAACCTGTAGCGCGGGATGCACTTCCCGCGGCGCCGGGCTCCCGGTTGAACGCGGTCGAACTCTGAACGTCACGGCGGCCGCCTCGGAGAGCTTGAACTGGAACGTCGTCCCCTTGGTCGCGCGGAAGATGCCCGGCATCGCTCTCAGGAAGCCTAGGACCGGGCGCTTGCGGTCGAGCTGGAAGGTCTGGTCGGCCCCCACAGCGGTGCCGTCCGCGTTCGTCGCCGTCAAGCGGAAGTGGTACACGACGCCGGCCTTGAGATCGGCGACTCGAGCCGAGACCGAGGTCGGTGTTAGGGCCGGCAGGATCCAGCCGCCGGGCGCCGTCGAGCCGTAGGCGATCGTCGGGCCGTACTGGAAGCCGAAGCTGGCGAGCTGGACGCCTGGGCCGAGGATCCCGTGCAGCAGCACGCTCGACGGGCCGATCATCTCCATCTCCGCTGTCGTCGCGGTGGCGACGGCGAGCTCATACGCACCGATGTCGCAGGCCGCGCCGCGACGGGAAGCGCCGCGCCGGTCCGTGGCAGGACAACCTGCGCCCTGCGTCGAGCGCCGCGCTTCCGGGGACGACCGCGCGGGTATCGGTCGGCCCGCCGTTGTCGGTGAGGGGTCCCAGCGACACCGGCACGCCCTGGTGGTCGCCCGACTGGGTGAAGCCGCAGTCGCTGCTGTCGGAGAGGTTGCTTCCCTGCGAGGTCGTCGCCGCGGAGCAGTTGTCGACGGAGGCGGTGCTCTGGTCGGCGGCGTGCGCGACGTTCTGGGCGACGATCGTGTTCTGCACGGTCGGCGACGACGCCTCGATCCCGCCGCCAGAGCCCGGGCCGGCGAAGGATTGGTTGGCGGTCACGGTGCTGCTCTTGACGGAAACGGTCGAGCCGAGGCCGCCGCTGATCCCGCCAGCCGTGCCCATGATCGAGCCGGGACCCCCGGCGACGTTGCCGTTGATCGTGCTGCTCGTCACGGTCGGGACCTGTCCGGCGCTCTACGCCGCCGCCGATCGAGGCCTGGTTGCCGGAGACCGTGGACTGGCTGACCGCGAGCGCGGGGCCGCTCGAGGACACTCCGCCGCCGACGCCGAGCGCGTGGTTGCCGACGATCGCGTCCCGGACGAGGTCAGGGTGCCCGCGTTCCGGATGCCCGGCGCCGTCGCCGGCGACCTGGCCGCCGGTGACGGTGACATCCGTGACCACGGCAGTGACGCCGGTGGCGACGTCCGAGCACCCGGTCGACCCCCAGCCCGTCGATCGTGGTCGAGCGCGCGCCCGCGCCGGTGATCGTGACGTTCTTCGTCAGGTCGGAGATCGCCCTTCGCCGCGGCGTCCTCACCCGTGCCTGCGATGGAGAGCCGGTAGTGCCCGGCCGGCAGGGCGATCGTGTCCCCGCCGGATCCGGCATCGACGGCGAGCACCGCTTCGCGCAGAGAGCAGTCGGAGTCGCACGCGCCCGGGAGTGGGTTGTCGTCCGTCCGCGTCACGGTGAAGGTCGCCGAGTGTGCGTCGACAGCCGTCGCCAAGGCGACCGCTGCGACGAGCACGACCCCAATTCGAACCCCTCATCTACGACGAGCGACGGTAGCGCCGGTCGAGCAGGCGGTCAACTAGGTTTTCGCCGCCCAAATAGATCACGCCATTGTGAAGTCTCGGCCTAGCCGAACGTGAACACGTAGGCCTCGACGCCGGGGGCGAGGAAGGTGATCTCGAACGTGCGGTCGGTGATCGGTCCCGGCTGGCGAATCAGCTGGTAGAGCCGCTGCTCGGACGAGCGTTCCGTTGCCCTGCTTCGTCGACGTCGAGTCCGTGAGCCGTCGCCGGGAGGCTCGCCGTCGACGAGCACGCGGAACGGCACCGACGTCCCCGTGCGCCGCGGGCCCATGACGAGGTTGACGTCGCGCGCGTGGAAGCGGAACACGAGATCCGCCCGCCGGCCTCGTTCAGCACGGCTGCCCGTCCCTCGACCGTCCAGTCGCCCGCGAGCGCCCAGTGGTTGAGCGTCAGCCGGTCCGGGCGCGGCGTAGTCGCGAGGCTCGTCGAGCTCGGCGCCGCCGGGAGAGGCGAAGTTCTGCGCCTTGCTCGTAGCCGAGGTACGTCTCGGGCGACCCCAGGTTCTCCCAGTCGGCCTGAGCCTCGAAACCGTCCGTCGGCGACCGGAGACCAGGTCGTCGCCGACGCCGCTCGCGTCCGGCCTCGCCGCAGCAGCCGCTGGATCGACCCTTTCGCACTCCTCGTAGCCGCCCTCGCCGAAGTGATGGTGCCGGATTCGTCCCTCCGCGTCGGCGATGTAGACGGCCGGCCAGTAGCTGGTTGTCGAAGGCGCGCCAGACTCGCGTAGTCGCTGTCGAGCGCGACCGGATACTCGACCGCCATGTCCTTCGCGGCCTCGCGGACGTTGTCGGCGTCTTGCTCGAACGGGAACTCGGGCGTGTGGACGCCGATCACCGACCAAGCCCTGATCCTCGTACGTTCTCGCCCACGCGCGGACGTAGCCGAGCGTGCGCAGCCAGTTGATGCACGTGTACGTCCAGAAGTCGACCAGGACGACGCTTCCCGCGCAGGCCCTCGGTGGTGAGCGGCTCCGAGTTCAGCCAGCCGGTCGCGCCGTCGAAAGAGCCGAGGCGGCCCTCGTTCGGCAGCTCCCGCCGCTCCCAGCAGTCGGCTCAGCTTCATGGCGGAGTACCCATCAGTTCCGATTGAACAGCGACAGCAAGAGCAGGAAGACGTTGAGGACGTCGAGGAAGATCGAGGCGGCGAGCAGCGGTGCGGCACGAATGTCCTGCGTCCGCCTCAGACGCTGGAAGTCGTACATCGTGAAACCGGCGAAGATCACCAGGCCGACGATCGAGTAGATCAGCGCGCCGTTCGGGATGTCGCACGAAGATGGTCACGATCCCGAAGACGATCAGCGCGAGGAGCGCCCAGAAGCACAGCCGGGCGAGTCCCGAGAGGTCGCGGCGCGTGGCGTAACCGGCCGCGCCGAAGCCGGCGATGAAGAGCGCCGTCGCCCCGCCCGCCTGCCACACCGATTGGGGGTTCGTCGAGGCGTAGTAGGCGATCGTCGGCGCGGTTCCCACTCCGACCAGGACGCCGAAACCGAAGAGCAGGCCGATCGCGAGCTGCTCGGAGCGCTGATGCGGCGAAGTTGAGGCCGATCAGGAGCGCCGAAGCTCGCGATGAACGCGACGAAGCCCCAACCGTAAGACAGATCGCGCCCGAGGTAGGCACCGAGCGCGAAGAGGCCCGCGGTGACGGCCACGAGCCCCATCGTTCTGGCCGAAGAGCGCGCGCGCCTGGTCGCGCGCCACACTTGGCTGAAGAGCCGTATCGACGGAGCTCACGAGCCCAGTCCGGTGTCGTGCGCCACGCCGCTTGCAGTTGAAGATGTGCTCATGAGGATCTCCTTGCGTCAGCGCAGGGAGCTAAACGCGGCTCGCAGCTCTGTTGAGAACAGCTCCGGCTCTTCCCAGGCGGCGAAGTGGCCGCCCTTGTCGGCCTCGTTGAAGTAGGTGAGGGTGGGGTACGCCCTGCTCGACCCAGCTGCGCGGGGCCGCGAAGATCTCGTCGGGGAACGTGGTGAAGCCGACCGGGAGCGAGACCTCCGGAGGAGCCTGGCCGGCCGCGCAGAGCCTGGGCTCGTCCGCTCTCCCAGTACGACCGGGCCGCCGAGGCCCCGGTGCCCGTCAGCCAGTAGAGCGTGATGTTGTCGACGATGTGGTCCCGGGTGAGGTTGCCCGAGGGCTGCCCGTCGACAAAGGCGCGGGAGATCTTGTAGTAGCTGTCCGTGTCGTGGTCGAGCATCCAGGCCGCCAGGGCGACGGGTGAGTCCAGCAGGGCGTAGCCGATCGTCTGCGGCCGCGTGGCCTGCTCGAGGAAGTAGCCGAAGCCGCTCGCCCTGAATGTGGCGAGCGCGGCGGCGCCGCGCGTTCCTCCTCGGTGTCCGCCGGCTGGGGCCGCCGGCCAGCGCCGTCACGAGCAAGTTCGTGTGGATGCCGACCAGCCCCTCGGGTGCCTGGCGGCCCATCGCGTCGGTGACGGAGGCGCCGACGTCGCCGCCCTGGGCGACGTAGCGGGTGTAGCCGAGGCGGTGCATCAGCTCCGCCCACGCCTGCGCGGTGCGGCCGGGGTCCCAGCCGACCTCCGTCGGCTCGCCCGAGAAGCCGTAGCCGGGGAGGGACGGCAGCACGAGGTGGAACGCGTCCTCGGCGCGTCCGCCGTGCGCGGTCGGGTCGGTGAGCGGGCCGACGGCCTCGAGCAGCTCGATGACCGAGCCGGGCCAGCCGTGCGTCATGATCAGCGGCAGCGCGTTCTCGTGCGCCGACTTCACGTGGATGAAGTGGATGTCGACGCCGTCGATCTCGGTCGTGAACTGGGGCAAGGCGTTGAGCTTCGCCTCGGCCTTGCGCCAGTCGTAGTCGGTCGCCCAGTAGCGCGCGAGCTCCTGGATCGTCGCCAACTGCACGCCCTGCGACCGATCGGCGACCAGCTCCTTGGAGGGCCAGCGCGTCGCGGCGATGCGGCGGCGCAGCTCGGCGAGCTTCTCTTCGGGAATGTCGACGTGGAAGGGACGGATGTCGGTGGCGGTCTGGGCGGTGGTGCTCATGACGACCTCCTTGCTAGCGCAGTGAGCGGAACGCCGCGCGGAGCTCCTCGGCGAAGAGCTGCGGCGCTTCCCAGGCGGCGAAGTGGCCGCCCTTGTCGACTTCGTTGAAGTAGATGAGGTTGGGGTAGGCTCTGCTCCGCCCAGCTGCGCGGCGCTTGATACTGCTCGCCGGGAAAGACGGTGACGGCAACGCGGGATGGAGACGCCCTTCGGCGTTGAAGAAGCCACCCTTGTATTCCCAGTAGAGGCGGGACGCAGAGACCCCGTGTTCGTCAGCCAGTAGAGCGTGATGTTGTCGAGGATCTCGTCACGCGTCAGTTCGCCCGTGGCGCTCGTGGTCCGGTCCAGAGCGCGAGACGACCGCCGCGGCCGGCTGGCCGTCAGCATCGTTGTGGTCGAGAAGCCAGGCGGCCAGGCCGACGGGTGAATCCGCGATGCCGTACAAGGTCTGCGGGCGCGCCGCCATCATCCTGGCGTAGTCGACCTGCTTGAACGTTCTGATCAGCTGCTCGTAGGCGCGTCGTTCCTCAGCTGAGAGACCGGATGGCGGCGGGTCGCCGGCCAGGAGAGCCTTGTCGACGTCAGCTGGAACGGTGGCAGGCATGTTGGTGTGGATGGCGAGCAATCCCGCAGGTGCCTGCAAGCCCATCTGGTCGACGACGAACGCACCCCAGTCGCCGCCTTGGGCGACGTAGCGGCTGTAGCCGAGGCGCTTCATCAGCTCTGCCCAGGCTCGGCCCATGCGCTCGGGGCCCCAGCCGGTGCTCGTCGGCTTGCCCGAGAACCCGTAGCCCGGCATCGACGGAATCACCACATGGAACGCGTCCGCCGCGCTCGCGCCGTGCGCCGTGGGATCGGTCAGTCGGATCGATGATCTTCAGCTGCTCGATGATCGAGCCGGGCCATCCGTGATGTGACGATGAGCGGCAGCGCGTCTTCATGCTGCGAACGAACGTGAATGAAGTGAATGTCCAGCCCGTCGATCTCGGTGATGAACTGCGGTAGGGCGTTCAGTTTCGCCTCGCACTTGCGCCAGTCGTAGTCCGTCACCCAGTAGCGCGCGAGCTTCTGCATCGTCGCGAGCTGCACGCCTTGGGATTGATCCGCGACGGTCTCTCTCGGAGGGCCAGTTCGTGGCCGCGATGCGTCGACGAAGGTCATCCAGGCCGTCGTCCGTGGAATGTCGACGTGGAATGGACGGATGTCGACGGCGCTCTCCACGGTGCTACTCATGACGACCTCCGTTTGCTCGGGACTCGTGCGGCTACGTAGTCGGCAAGCCGACGTCGCTCGAACCGTGCCGTCGTGCGCCTTCGACAGAGGTGGTGCTGATGCGCAGCCTCCCGCGTCGCGTTGCCGGCCGACTCGCGATCGTCCGCGTGCCTGCCGCGGCCCAAACCCGCGCCGGCGCCGAGAATGGGTAGCGTAGCGCGCAGTCACCGCGCAATCGTCCTGTCTGGACGAACCTGGTAGCTGCCCGAGGTGGATGCGCGTGGCTGCGACTCAGCCCAGCGTCAGCGTGAGACGAGCTTCGAGAGCTGGTCTGCGCTGTAGGTGGCGGCGATCGGTGAGCCGTCGGGCTCCAGGGCCACGCCGTTCTTCAACGGCCCGGCGTCGACGGGGTCGAACCCGAGCCGGTCGAGGAGCCGCATGACCTGTGCGGACGGCCAGGCGGTCGTCGCCGGCTGCGCCGATCGCGATGCGGTCGGGTGCTCCTTGGGGCGCCGGTTCTCTTCGAGTTGGTGGTAGCCGAGCTGGTTGAGGCTCTTGACCACCCGCGCGGAGGGGAAGCGCTCCTGCACGATCATGCTGGTGCCGTCTGCTGCGGTCGGTGAGCTCTGGATCGTCGCCGTCCACGGGCTGCCAGTAGTTCATCGCGTCGATGAGGATCTTGCCGGCGAACAGATCGCGTGGGAGCTCGCGGAAGCGGTGCGTGGGGACGGCCAGGACGATGATGTCGGCGTGGCGTACGACCTCGTCGGTCGTCGTCGCGCGCGCGCCGGGGGCGAGCACGTCGACCGTCGAGCGCGATGTCGTCGGCCGGGCCTGATCCCGAGATCGCGACGTCGTAGCCGGCCGCGATGGCGGCGCGGGCGAGCGTCGTGCCGAGCTTGCCCGCGCCGACGATGCCGAGGCGCAGATCGTCGACCTCGGGGCTGGCGCACTCGCGAGGTCCTCGGCGGAGCTCGGTCGCCGCGACGGCCATCGTCAGCTCCTGACCGCGGCGGCCGGCGCGTCCTCCGCTTCGGGAGCTGCGGCGAGCAGCTCGCGTACCCGCGGGATCACCTCGCGGCCGTAGAGCTCGATCGTGGCCATGCGCCGGTCGTGCGGGACGCGTCCGACGGCGTAGAGCAGGTCGAACCGGCTCAGGCTGAGCGTGCGGATCGACGGCGGCGATCCTGTTCGCGACGGTCTCGGGCGAGCCGACGTACATCGAGCCGTGGTCGACCTCGGCCAGGAACTGCTCGTATGTCGGTGGCCGCCAGCCGCGCTCGCGTGCCGCCCACTCGAACTGCTCCTTGTAATAGGGCCACTGGATCTCGAGCGCCTCGTCATCGGTCTCGGCGACGAAGCCGAGCGAGTGCAGCCCGATCGGCAGCTCCGGCTGTCCGTGCTGCTCGAGCGCGCGCTTGTAGAGCTCGACGTAGGGCGCGAAGCGCTCGGGCCTTCCGGCGATGATCGCCAGCATCAGCGGCAGGCCGAAGCGTGCGGCGCGCACGACCGATTGCGGGCTGCCGCCGACGCCGACCCAGGTCGGGATGTGCCCCTCGGGGATCGGCGGGCTCACGAACTGGTCCGTGAGCGCCGACCGGAAGTTCCCCGACCAGGTCACGGGCTGCTCGCGCAGCAGGCGAACGAGCAGGTCGAGCTTCTCCTCGAACAGCTCCTCGTAGTCGGCGAGGTCGAAGCCGAAGAGCGGGAAGGAGTCGGTCAGCGAGCCGCGGCCGACGATCAGCTGCGCGCGGCCGTTCGAGACGGCGTCGAGCGTGGCGAAGTCGGTGTACAGCCGCACCGGGTCCTGAGTGCTGAGAACGGTGACGGCGGTGCCGAGCCGGATCCGTTCCGTCCGGCTTGCGATCGCGGCGAGGACGACGTGGCCCGCCGAGTCCATGAACTCCGTGCGGTAGTGCTCGCCGATGTTGAAGGAGTCGATTCCGACCGCCTCGGCGAGGACCGCCTCCTCGACGGCGTTCCGGATCACCTGGTCGCCGCTGATCGGCAGCCCGGACTCGTCGACCGTCACCGGCAGGAACGTGTCGAGACCAAATTCGAGCGTCGGCATCGCGTTTCTCCTCCTGGAGTCGCGTAGGCCCAGTTTACTTGAGCTACTCAAACGTCCTGACCCCCGACCGTTATTCCGCCCCCTCGAAGATGCGTCGTCACCGGGTCGCCCGCCAAGCGAAGGCATGCGCACACGTCCGGGTACGGTCGTTCAGCGGAGCGGCGAAGGAGTCGAATACGACCTCAACGCCAGGGCACGGACGGGCCTCAGCGTCGATCAGCGCCGCGAGATGGCTGCGCAGCCGGGTCTGTCTGCTGCGGCCCCGCCGCGCAGCCAGGGGGAGAAGCGTGAGCCCAGGGTCAAACGACGCAGGAGTCACAGACCCACATGGTTAGGACGAGGTCGTGATGGGGATCACGAGTTGAAGCGGCAGGGGCGGGTCGTGGGAAGCGTCCAGGCGTTCGGCTCGCCGCCCTGGGCTCCGCGGCACCCTGCAAACCCGTCAAGTCCGGTCGGAAACCTGGGGCGTGACTGCCCCGGCCGTACGGTGGGATTGTGGACCTGCGGGAACTCTGTTCAAGCGATGGATGGGCGGCCATAGCCCGCCTGCGGCATGCGGATCGCTGCCGAGGATGGCGACGAAGAAGAGCAGAGCAGCAGCTGAATGGGGTGCTGCGGATGCTCGGCGCGCAGGTCCCCGACGAGACTCAGCTCCCCTTGTTCCGCAAGGGCACCGGCCGGCCAAGAGCCAAGAACTGAAGGCAGGCAGGTGTACAGGGCGATGCGCCGCAGCAGAGTGAGGGGCGCACGCGCTCCAGTCATCGAGTGAAGTCGAGCCGCCGATCGTCGAGCCGTGGCTTCAGATCGAGCACGGAGATCGTCGCGTACCTTTCGCCAGACGACGGCGCCGCGATCTGCAATGTCTTGCGTCGGATGAGCGAGCCGCCAGCGCAGCAGCTCGCAACCGTTCTGGACTCCGCCGTCACAGAGCTGCTCGCGTCGTCTACATGCCGGGACGCGTTCCGTGAGCTGCTCGCCTGTGGAGGAACGAGAGCTGCCTGCCGAGGGCAGCGGACGTGCTTCAGCAAGATCCCGCCGATCGCTTCGCAAAGCTCCGGGCTGGAGCTCGGAGCCGAGTGAGTGCGCGCGCGCCAGCTGCGCGCCAGTCCCGAGCGGTTCTTAGCGGTTTCGAGCGGTATGACGGCGCAGGGCTGAGAGCGGCCGCAGAGACACCAAAACCCGCCTGTGAGCGGGCTTCGGCCCAACGGAGCGGCGCAGGAGTCGAACCTTACCGAGCCGTGGGTTGCACGACCGCACCGGTTTTGAAGACCGGCTACCGGGCCATCACCATGCCGCTCCGAAATGAGCGTAACGGGCAGGGGCTAGGTGGGGGCCAGGCGGCCCCTCTTCTCGCAGGCCGGCCAGACGAGGTCGCCGAGTACATTGCGGTTGGCCCCGAAGGCGACCACCAGCACGGCACAGGGGTGAGAGCGCCTGCGGCCAGCGTCGTCGCCCGTCGGCGGATCGACGGCAGACGGGAACGGCGCCAGGAGGAGCGCGCTCGCCAGCCCGAAGACGATCCCGGCTGCCAGTCTCAACCGCGTGGGAAGGCGATCCCGGTCGTGAGCGCGGTGGTCAGACCCACGCCGTGCGCGCGCAGCGCCACCGCTATTGCGCCGCTCGTGAGACCTGGACGTTGCGCCAGGCGTGAGGGGCATCGTCCCGCCCAGTTCGGAGCAACCGGCACGACGAGCACCGGCGGCCATCAGCGCGGGAGGATGCCGAGCGCGGCGGCGATCGAGGCAGCAGCCGCGCCAAGCTCGCAAATGGTCGCGAAGGCGATCCATGCGACGAGGCACGCCACGCTTCGGCTCCCGCCCGAGAGCGCGAACGCGCCGAGCGCGTGCCCTAGGTGCGTGCGGGCAGTTCGGTTGCGCGTCGTCATGGCCGCGAGCACGGCTACACCGGTCAACGCGATCAGGACGAACACCGGCCAGAGCGGTAGCGCACCGGCGATCGAGCCGACGACGACGAGCAGCGCCAGCAACGAGTGCGCGCGCGACGCCGATCACCGCCAACGAGCCGCCCGCGCGCCAGAGCCGATCCTCGCTGTCGAGCGCATCGCGCGAACAGCGCCAGACGCGCGACGTCGCCGAGCCGCGCGGGCGCGAACGAGTTGATCAGCGGAGCCGATCCCTGTAGCGGGCACCGGCATCGAGCCAGCCGATGCGGCCCCCGACGAGTCCGATCGCGGAGCCGCCAGTGCGCCGGCCGTCCCAACGAGCGAACCGAGGAAGCAGACGCCGGCGAGCCAAAGCCAGATCGGCCAGCGCTCGACGCGCCCGGCTGAGCGCTCGCCGTACCCCCGACCCGGCGCAGCTGAGGCATGAACGCGATGACGATCAACGCGAGCGTCAGGCGGCGGCGCGCGGTGAGGATGCGGTGTGAGTTCTGATAGCCACTCCGACGTTCAGCGGGTCGGCTGGCTTGCTGACGAGTCGCCTTACCTGTCGGCGTTTGTGGCTTTGGCCTTGAGAGGCGGATCGCACACGACCGCGCCGAGCCGGGTCTTGAGGACGGGCTGTTCCAGACTCGCCCCGCGTGCACGGCGTCATCTTCACGAGCTTTCGCGACTACCTTCGGCGACCCACGGCAGCGCCACCTCGACGGCCGTCTTCGAGAGCGAGCCCGAGTACCTGCTCAACGAGTCATACCCGGACGAGGATCTCCGGCGCCTCGTCGCCCTGACCGGCGCGTAGCGCACCGGGCGCGAGCCGGACGAGATCCGGCGTCTGAGTCTCGGCGTCTCTCGCCGGCGGAGATCACCTCGCGCGGCTCTACCCGGCCTTCGACGTTCCGCCCGACGCGTGAGTTCCTGCTCACCGTCGAGACGCGGATCCATCGAGCTCGTGCGCGCGACGATCCCGAACGCCGGGCCGCCCCAGCTCACATCTCACCGCTCGGAGACGGCGTCTCGATCGTCTACGAGTCGCCGCGAAAATGTGCGCCCTGCCCTGCGGGGGCTGGACGAGGGCGCTGCGCGCCATTACGGCCAGCGCGGAGATGGAGGAGACATGCTGCGCGGCGACCCTCTGCACATTCTCCTCCACGCCACCTTCAGCGCCGATTCTTGCAGCGCCTGGAGCATCACCGCTCGGGTCGCCGACTCGCCGGGTGAGCCCGCCGGCGTCGAAGCGCTCGAGCAGGAGCTGGGCGGTACGCCGCGAGATGCCGAGCGCGTCGCGGAAGCCGGCGAGGGTGATCGGCGAGAGCGTTGACAGGGTCTCGCGGCCGCGCGCTCGTAGAGCGCCGCCGGAGACCGCGAGCCGTCGCCGACGCGCTTCGAGCGTGCCGCGGTCCTCGAGGAAGCCGGCGAGGTCGCGGTCGTCGACCCGCACGAGAGTCCTCCGCCGCGAGCTGCGCCACGAGCTCGGCCGCCGCGGCCGCATGGTCGCCGAGCTGCGGCGCCGCGCCGGGCGCGTAGGCCTTGCCGTCACGGCGCTCGACGTGCAGCAGCTGCAGCGACGGCCGGCGCCCACGGGCTCGCGCGGCAGCAGCTCGCCGAGCGGAATGTCCCGGGTCGAGCGGCGAGGGGCTCGCCCGCTCGGCGAGCCGCCCGCGGACCGCGGCGCGCTGCCTCGAGCCACTCGGGCGCGAAGAACCACTCGCCCGCGCTGCTCGGCAGCGCGGCGAGGCCCCGCGCGAGCTCGGCCGGCGCGAGCAGCCCGCGCGCCTGCAGCTCCGCACCGGTCACCGGCCCGCCGACCACGCGCGGACGATCGCCTCCGGGTCGCCACGCTCGAGCAGCTCGAGCCGCTGCGGCGATCGAACGCGCGCGGCGGTGCTGGGTCGAGCACCGTGCCGCCGCCCGACGGTCGTCTCGGTGCGCAGGACGACGCGGTCGCCGCGGGCTGCGACGACCGGCTCGCGCAGCCGCAGCTGCGCGATAGCGGCCCTCGCGCACGACGCGTGCGGGCGACGTCGCTCGTCCCGATGTGGACGGTCAGCGCGGCCGGCACGAGGCTCGAGCCCTCGAGCGCGACGTCGAGCCGCCAGCTGACCGGATAGGCGCCCGGCTCGACGAGCGCGTCGCCGCGGCGGAGCTGCGTGCGCGCGATGCCCGGCAGGTTGACCGCGACGCGCTGCCCGGCCTCGGCGCGCTCGACCGGCACGTCGTGCACCTGGACGCTGCGCGCGCGCGCGTGCGCAGGCCGGCGGGCTCGACGCGGAGCTCGTCGCCCGCGGCGATCGAGCCCGACCAGAGCGTGCCCGTGACGACGGTGCCTGATCGCCCGCGATCGTGAACGCGCGGTCGACGTAGAGCCGTGGCCGCGTCGCCGGCGCCGTGCGTGCACAGCAGCCTGCGGCCCGCGCCAGAGCGCGCTCGCAGCTCGTCGAGCCCGGCGCCGGTCTTCGCGCTGACCGCGACCACCTCCGCGCTCGGGGACGAGCTCGCGCGCCTCGTCGACGGCGAGCTCGAGCGTCTCGGCGTCGACCGCGTCGGCCTTCGTCACGGCGACGACGCCGCGCTCGATCCCGAGCAGCCGCAGGATCGCCAGGTGCTCGTGCGTCTGCGGCCGCGCGCCCTCGGCCGCGTCGATCACGAGCAGGAAGAGGTCGATCCCGGTCGCGCCCGCGACCATCGTGCGCACGAACCGCTCGTGGCCCGGGCACGTCGACGAGCGAGAGCCGCGTGCCGTCGGGCAGCTCGAGCGGCGCGTAGCCGAGCGTCGATCGAGATCCCGCGCTCGCGCTCCTCCGGCAGCCGGTCGGTGTCCTTCCCGGTCAGCGCCCGGACGAGCCAGGTCTTGCCGTGGTCGATGTGCCCCGGCGGTACCGACCGTGAGCGCCATCTAGCGCGCAGCGAGCTGCCGGCGGCGACCTCGTCGAGCCTCGGCGTCGCGCGAGCGTGCGGCAGTCGAGCAGCAGCGGCCGTCGCGGACGACGCCGACCACCGGCGGCTCGCCCGCGCGCAGCGGCGCCGCGAGCGCCTCCTCGACCGCGCAGGCGAAGCTCGGCAGCTCGGCGAGCGGCAGCGCGCCGCCGCCGACGCGGCCGACCGTCTCCTCGACCTCGCCGCCGACGAGCTCGGCGAGCCGCTCGGCCCGCGCGCGCACCGTCGTCGAGCGGCTCGGCGAGCATCCGCAGCACCGGCACCTCGCGCAGCGCGCGCTCGGGTCGAGGTAGAGCGCGAGCGTCGCCCTCGAGCGCCGCGAGCGTGAGCTTGTCCGCGCGCAGCGCGCGCTGGAGCGGATGCCGCCGCAGCCGCTCGACGAGCTCGGCGCGGCCGACGACGATCCCCGCCTGCGGGCCGCCGAGCAGCTTGTCGCCGGAGAAGCAGACGAGGTCGGCGCCGGCGGCGAGGCTCTCGCGCGCCGACGGCTCGTCGCCGACGCAGGCTGCTGACGCAGCACGCCGGAGCCGAGGTCGTCGACGAGCGGCAGGCCGTGCGCGCGCGGCGACCTGCGGCGAGCTCGGCGACCGACGGCTGCTCGGTGAAGCCGACGACGCGGAAGTTCGACTGGTGCACGCGCAGCAGCACGCGCGGTCTCGGGCCCGATCGCCCGCTCGTAGTCGGCGGCGCGCGTGCGGTTCGTCGTCCCGACCTCGACGCAGCCGCGCGCCCGGAGCGGGCGAGCACGTCGGGGATGCGGAAGCCGTCGCCGATCTCGATCAGCTCGCCGCGCGAGACGAGCACCTCGCGGCCCTCGGCGAGCGCGGCCAGCGCGAGCAGCACCGCGGCCGCGTTGTTGTTGACGACGAGCGCGGCCTCCGGCGCCGGTCAGGCGGCGCAGGATCGCGCGCGACGTGATCCTGCCGCGAGCCGCGCGCCCCGGCGCTCGAGGTCGTACTCGAGGTTCGAGTAGCCGCGCGCCGACCTCGAGCCGCCCGCTTCGAGCGCCGCTCTCCGGCAGCGGGCGCGCGTCCGAGGTTCGTGTGGCACGATCACGCCCGGTCGCGTTCAGCGCGCGCCGCAGCTCGCGGCGCCTGCGCCGTCCTGCGAGCCCTCAGCGCCGAGCGCCCGCCCAGGTCGCCGGGGTCGTGGCCGGCCGTGATCTCTTCACGCGCGCGCGAGCCGGCCTGCGCCGCCTGACTGGCTAGGGCAGGAGGCTCGCCTGCCAGACGTTCGTCCCGGGCGAGCTCGTCGACACGAGAGGGAGATCGCGCAGCTTCATCGAACAGTCTAGGCCGCTGGTGGCGTACAGTACGACCTCGCGTGCGGGCTCGATGGTCGAGGCGGAGGATTGTTCACCCGAGCCAAGGGCACGGCGCTCTGTGCGTCCCTGGTCGTGCTCCTACGTCTTCGCGTCCACGAGGGCGCGGCGGCTCGCGTCGGGATCGGGAAGATGACCGTCGCGCCGAACCGCGGTCACGGCCGGCACGACCGAGAACGAGCTCAGCTTCACCTTCACCGCCGACTCGGCGCCGCTCAGGCACGGACGCTCGTCGACGTGCCGCGCGGCTGGACGAAGCCCCAGCAGACGAGCCCGGCGGCTCCGGCTACGTCGAGCTGCAGGCGTCGGGGTGCGTCGGCACGCGGATCGCCGGCATCTCTCGAGCCGCCGGTCTGATCACGACGCAGTGCCCGCGCCGGCACCTCTTCCGGCTGATCTACCACCAAGGCCGCCGCCCCGCTGCTGCTCCGCGACGGCTTCGTCTTCCTCACGCAGACCCGGCCGGCAGTACGAGCCCGAAGAAGACGCCCTTCCGGCCGCTCGGCCCGCAGAAGCAGCCGGTCGTCCGCGTGCGCGGCGCCGCGCAGGCAGGGCTCTTCATACGTGGTCACGTCGGTTGCGACCGCCGGCGCGCCGCTTCGGCGCTGACTCGTGCGCGCGGTCGACCAGTTCGGCAACAACGCGGCCGACTACGCGGGGACGGTCACGCTCACGCAGCAGCGACCCGCGGCGACGCTGCCGGCGCCGTACGCCTATGCCGCGACCGACGCCGGCCAGCACACGTTCACGCGGGATCGTGCTGCACACCGTCGGCGCGCAGACCGTGACCGCGACCGACTCGCGCGGCTTCACCATCCAGAGCCGCCGATCGCGGTCTCGGCCAGCTAGAGCCTTGTTACCGCCGCGGCAGTAGCGACGACCAGCGCGCTCGGGCTCGTCGAGTCGAGCCTCGCAGTCAGCCTCGGAGGTCGTCTCGGCGAGATCAGCCGTCGGCGCAGCAAGCCGCCTGTCGGATCCAGTCGAGCAGCGGCTGCCAGTGGTCCGAGTCGAACAGGACGACCGGGAAATGGAGCACCTTGCCGGTCTGGATCAGCGTCAGCGACTCGAACAGCTCGTCGAGCGTGCCGAAGCCGCCCGGGAAGATGACGAAGCCCTCGGCGGCCTTCACGAACATCGTCTTGCGCGCGTAGAAGTGCTTGAACGTGAGCGAGATGTCGAGATACGGGTTCGACCGCTGCTCGTGCGGGAGCTGGATGTTGGAAGCCACGAGCAATACGTAACTGAACGAAGTATTAC
>ERZ1370068.2110-contig-1272_pt1 | contig 50848 bp, 86 predicted proteins | sample MGYA00561227_ERZ1370068 | MGnify/ENA primary metagenome ERZ1370068 (study PRJEB38410, sample SAMEA6850437) | metagenome | study: Metagenomic assessment of the ecological functions of the soil: analysis of the soil microbiota associated with the... | reverse complement strand
TGCCGCGTTCGGTGCCGTGACCCTTTCATCCAAATCGCGCTCAAATACTAGCCAAACTCAACCGCAGTATCCGCCGCCAAACAACGATACCTAGCGACGCGGCCGGATTTATGGATTTTTGCTCGAGCATCAGCGCAAGCGCGCTATATGCGCAATCACCAGCCGCGATGTTTTATGGCGGCACCAAGCATCTCCGGCACTCCGCCGCCAGTGCAACTGTCTTTCGTGGTTGCGATGGGAGAAGTCCCAACTTCACGCAACCGCCATGCCAGACCATCCGCAGCGGATCATCGGCGGTCGCGCGCCGCGCCGTTGCATGAACAGCCTCGTTCCGCCGGGTAATCCAGCAGCGCTACGGCAGGCTCTACGCCACGGCTTATTTCAGCTCGAGGTAGCGTAGTTTCGCCGCAACTGTCCGGGGCCGAATTACGTCGGGCTGAAGCAGGCTCGGATTTCGGGCGTTCGCAGCACGACGCCGACCTCGATCCGGATCAGCAACAACGCCCTCAGGCGTTCCACATTTGACCAGGCGGTTCAGATGCCGCCGGCATCCCATGGAAGAATGTCAGGAAAGACGTTCAGCTTGCGACCGGCGCGATCCGGCAGCATCGGGGACGAGCGCTGCCGCTTCATCCGATCCTTGCCTATGGCTGCTGGCCAGTTCCAGTTACTGCCGTCAAGCACGGCCCGATGTTGCGTTCTTCACCGACACCCAGCTCCCGTGTTTGTCCACGCTCTTTGCGCGATTGTTTGTACGACCGAAACGCTCGGCGATCAGGATACAAATGGAGTCGGCTCCCCAGCCAGTTTACGAATTCGACGCGCACTTAGCTTTGTAAAGCGTGGGTTTACCTACCAGCGGATGCGCATTACACCGGCGACCAGGCTGGCGTTGCGCGGCAGACGACGTCCTTCCATCGATTGTTCCGCAAATCATGGCGACGCCCGCGCGTCGCAACGACGGCGTGATCACCATCGGTGGGGATCGAGGCCGAAGGCAGCGGCGACGCCGGCCAGCCGCGCGATCCACCCCGATTAATCGTCATCCTCGCCAAGCCGGCACAGGCAGCGCGCAGCCTGCGCCAGCTCGATGAGTGTGATTCTGGCCATTCTTCCGAGCCTCAAAACGGTGGAAGAGCCATTCGGCCTGCCGGGGAACGTCAGCTGACATCCCATTCCGGCAGAGCGGGACCAACACAGTTTGGCAGCAGTTTTCAGCAAACGTCTGCGACCGCCGGGCCGACTTGCTGCGACCAGTTTGTGTACCGGCGCCATTCCTGCTCCGGCGAGCGCATGTCGGCGACTGGCGAAGCGGTTGTCGTTCCACCCGTAACACACAAACCTGCTGCCCAGGTGGTGCACATCAGGGTGGAACGGCGGAACTTCGCCGATACCTGAGCCGCTGCTGGCTGACGCTCCCGATGGTCTGGCGCCAACGCCGACGCCGTTCGATGCGGACGGGCGACGCTGCCCGTGCTCGAGCCGCCTGGGCGGCCCTTATCGTGAGCGTTTTCAGTGGGCGGCGACGGCATCCCGTGGTATCCGCTTACCTGAAGTCAAGACGGTGCGCTTGAATTCTCTGACCCCAGCTGGTGGCCTGGTCACCTACTGCCGCGCGCGTACTGATCGCCACGCTCGCGCCGCTGATTTGAGATTCGAGCTTCAGATTGCCATCGAAACACAAGCGGCCTGCTGGAAACCGGAGGCCGCTTTGCTCTCTGAAAGGGCATTCGGCCATGCACCGCGTTACGGACCTGATGAGAACCGAAGTCATCTCTCAACGTTGATTGCCGCCGCAGCAGAGTCGAGGTCTGATGGCGGTTCCGCTCGCCGCGGCAGTCGAGCGATTGCGGCTTCGCCAAATGATCCGTTTAAGTGCAGGACATGCGCCGAAGCTTCTGGCGACCAAACTTCACGACGCCGATTATCTAACGACAACCGGAAGGCGACGCTCGCCGGCCCAGCAGCCAGCAGGGTGGCTGTGCTTCCACCATCGGGCCTGGAGACGCCCTGACCACTTTCTCTGCAAGCTTGGCCAGAGCAATTTGGCCTAACAGACATGAACCACCGCTGCAGAGCTAACATCGAGAAAACACAATTTTCACTGCGTTCAAGCAGCGGTCCGCCGCGCTTATCCAGACGCGTTTGGCACATCATTTCTTATAAGCTTCGCCAGAATCGGATTGTATCGGCCCAATGCTGTAACTTGCTGCTTCTTTCAGAGGCGTGCGCGTGAGTTCCACCTCGCATCTCCTCGCCGCCAGTCGCGATGGCGATTGAGTCCAATGATTGGGCGAGTCCATTGTAGATTTGCTTGCTCATACCGATGCGCCAGCGTTCTGAATCTGGCTGCGCTGATAACGGTCTTCCACTCGCTGCTAGCACCGCCGCCGATCGCTCTATCCTGCGGAACTCATCGAGAATCGCCGCTTCGCACGGAGCGCTCGACCGCTTTCATCCCGGGCGAACCGCTCAGCATGTTCGCGGTGTTGCTTGAAAATACCGGACTCTTCCAGCAGGATCGCCTGCCGTGCGCGGCAAGGCCGAATCCATTCTTCACTCGGCGTTGTGAGACGGTTCGTCCGCGCTGTTTGAGTGGCACTGAGATTCGTCGCGTTCATGTAAGCGAGCACCAATTCGCCGCAGTGCGGGTGAGGTTGTTCTTGAACTCCGCTGCGATCAGCGAGCGACCGCTGGTCTGGGTGTGCAATTTGAAAAGCTGCGCCCGCGGGGTCCGGCGCCAAACACCTCCCGCATTCCGATCGCCCAGATGCGCCGCGACACGCGAGCGAGCGCGATATATTCGACGTCGAGACCGCAATCGAGAAAAACGAAAGGCGCGGTCCGAATTGATCCACCGGAATTCCGCGCGCGGCGAACATCTCCGCGTAGGCGAAACCATTCGAGAGCGTATAAGCGGCTTGTTGCACCGGTGTCGAACCAGCTTCTCCGATGTGGTATCCGCTGATCGAAATCGGATACCAGCGCGGCATTTCCCGTGTGGTGAACTCAACCATGTCGGTGAGAAAGCGCAGCGACGCTTCGATCGGGAAAATCGTTTCGTTCTGTGCCTGGACTTCTTTGAAGATGTCCGCCTGAATTAGTGCCGCGCAGCTTCGGAACAACTTTCGGGCCGAACCTGCCGCTTCGCCGCCGCGATGTACATCGCCATGATGATGATCGGCGCCGGACCGCTGATGGTCATCGACGCGGAAAAATTCGGTGAGCCGAGATCAAACCATCGTAAAGCCGGACCATGTCCTCGACCGTGTCAATCGGCCACGCCGCCCTCGCCGATTTTCCAAAGACGCCATCCGCGTCGCTGTCGATGCCATAAAGGCGTAGGTCCATCGAAGGCGGTGCTGAGCCGGTGCGTGCGCTGATGCTGGGTGAGATAGTGAAAACGCTCGTTGGTATCCTCTGCGAGCATCAAGCCGGAGAACAAACGCGTCGGCTCTTCGGCTTGAGGCAATGGCGGCCGCGCTGGCCGTTGCGGAGGTTCGCCGTTTTTTCGAAGCTTTCGACCTCGCGAATCGGTTCCAAATACATCTCGCGATAGGCGCCGTTCAGAAATGGAAATTCACCTGGTAATCCTTCACGCGAAAGATAGGCGCGCGATTTCGCCCGGCCTCATCGATCTCGGGTAGCGCCAGGCGCGGCAACGGCAGTCCGGTTGGCGTTCGCGAGACGGGAATTTTCGCCTTGGTATCGTTCCAGCGCCCCAGCAGTTCGCGCCCGAATTTTTCATCGGTGCGCGCACGCTTCACCTGATCGAGAACGAACTTGTTGTACTTCTCGATCGACTCAACAACTTGTCCAAGCTTGCTCATCTGTTCCTTTCTCCTCAGCGCCCATCTCTAGGCCCGGGCGTTTGCCACAAACGCCGCTGACAACTCTGCTTCGCGAGATTAACCCAAATAATTCGTCTACGCCAGGATCGCGATGCCGTTTTGCCACTGTGTCGATCAGCCGCTGATTACGCCGGTTTTGTTCCAGGCGTTGTTCGATTTCCGTATGCGCAGTACGGGCGCGCTGAAGATCGCTTTTGTTCACCACCACGATATCGGCAAGATCGAGCATCACGATTTTTGCAGCTGCAACCGGCTGCCGTAATCAGGGTTCATTACCAGCACCGTCTGGTCGACGATGCCATTTTTTGAAACGGCATCGCCTCCTGGCCAGTGCCCACTGTTTCAATGATCACGTAATCGAACCCCGACCGGGCGAGTAGCGTCAGACAATCGTGCGTGGCGGGCGAAAGACCGCCGGCCTGGCCGCGCGTCGCCATGCTGCGCATGAACACACGATCATTTTGCGAGTTGATCATCGTGGCTCGATCGCCAAGTAATGCTCCTTCGCCAATTACGCTCCGGATCGTGCGACAAAATCGCGATCCTTCCCTTCGGATTCTGATTCAGAAAGCGCGATGCTAGCTCGTCAATGAGCGTCGTTTTGCCAGCGCCCACCTGGGCCGGTAAAACCAATGACGCGCGCTTTGCTCGAATTTCGAATCTCGGATTTGAATCTCGAATCTCTTGTTGGGCATTGCGCGTTGTGCGTTGGACGTTGAGCGTTTGCCTCTGCCGTAGCGCGTCCTCGATCGCGGTCAGCTTGTGGGCGAGGTCCTGGTCGGACGATCTCGAGCGCGACCTTTTGCCGCGCGGCTCTCCCGTAGTGCTTGCGGACATAATCGGTCATTTCTGCGAGTGAGGTCGCCGGCAAAGAAAATGTTGTCCACGCCTTTGCGCTTCATGGCCGCAGCGTCGTCATGCGTGATCGTTCCGCCACCACCGCCAAAGACTTTGATGTCGTTCGCTCCGCGTTTTCGCAAAAAGGCCAATAACTTCCGCGAAGAACTCGATGTGACCGCCGTTGTAACTCGAGATGCCAATGGCGCGCACGTCCTCTTGGATGGCGGCGCGCACGATGTCGCCTACCGAACGATGATAGCCAAGATAGACGACCTCAATGCCGTGCCGGATGAATTCCAGGTTGATCGTGTTGATCGCGCTGTCATGCCCGTCGCAAATCGGGACTGCGTGTCAAAATTCGAATCGGTGAAGCGCATCGGAAAAATCTAGCGTTGAACCGTTAAATCGTTAAATCGTTAAATCGTCAAATGCCTGATCCACTCGATTTCAGCGGCAAAAGTCGTGCTCGTCACCGGGAGCTCGCGCGGGATTGGCGCAGAGATGATCAAGGCATTTGGCCAATGCGGCGCGCAATGCGTGGTGAATTATGTGACCGACGCGCAGGGACAAAATAAGACCGATGCGACCAATGTAGCCAGTGAACTCAATGAGCCGCTGGTGATTGAATGCGACGTGACGCAACCGACGCAGGTCGAGGCCATGATGAAGCAAATACAAGATCGGCATGGTGGGCTGGACATTCTCGTCGAACAATTCCGGTATCATCGGTGATCGCACGATTAAAAAATGTCGGTGGAGGCATTTTGAGAGCGTGGTGCGCGTAAATCTCACCGGCACATTCACGTGTCACGCAAAGGCCGGCGCGATTCTGCGAAACGGCGGGCGGATCGTTAACATGTCGTCCGTCCAGCGGTCAGGTCGGGTTATTTGGGCAGGCAAATTATTCGTCGAGCAAAGCGGCGATCATTGCACTCACGAAAGTTTCGGCGCGGGAGTTTGCGCGCCAGAACATCACGGTGAACGCCATCGCGCCGGGTTTCATCGACGTCGGCATGAGCAAAGGCATGCCCGATGAAGTGACGCAAGAATTTCATCAAGCAAATTCCACTCGGCCGTCTCTGGTGACGTCAGCGAGATTGTAAACGCGGCCCTGTTTCTCGCATCGCCAATGGCTTCGTACATCACCGGACACGTCTTGAACGTAAACGGCGGCTTCTACAGGGCTGAGTCCGCGTTGCAGTCCGGCCTTGGGAGCCGCCACACCGGAGTAGGCGGCTGCGGCTGGACAGGCACTAGTCCAGCTTTTGCACGAGCAGCCAGACCAGGGCCGAGAGCATCGCCGCAAAAGTCGATAGCACGAAAGGTCGCGCGCTTCGTCTGACGTATTTTGAAGGCAGGCTTGGGGATGTCGTCGTGAATATGACTAGCCTCGAACAGCTTCATCAGCGCAAACGCGACGATGAACCGACCGCGGCCCATTTGAGGCATCCCAGAATGGTGTCAAGCATCCCGGCCGATTAGCTGCAGGCCACCGCCGCGCTCAAGCTGCAGCTTCGGCGGGCGTCGGCTGGCGTTAAATTTTCGGCATCGGCCCAAAGCACCGCTATTGCCGACGTTATCGGGATGCGAAGTCGTAGCGATTTGGCCGTTTTCTGTGCAGAAAACGGGTTTTGTTCGTTGGAAATGCGTTGACTGTAATCCCGCGGCTTGTTTACGCTCGCCTCATGACTAAAAGATTCGTTACTCTTTCTTAGCAATCGGCTTTGCCAGCGCTTGCGCTGTGCAAGCTCAGTCGCCCAGCTCCGGGCGAGTCGCCCGCTGGAGCGCCGACGTCACAGCGGGCGCGCCTGCAAAGCGAATTCGCACGGCAGCAGCCAGCGAGGCCACTGCGCGCATGCATCGGCGAAAGCTACGCCTGCAGCAGCGGCGCAAGGCATCTTCTAGTGCAAAGGAAGCGCAGCGTCAAGCACACGCTGGCACGCGAGTCCGGCTGCATCGCCTGCTACGTCGCCCGCAGCCGCGTCCCAAAGGCAAAAGGCAGTCGCAAAAGCAGAGACAGAACGAGTGCTTCACCGGTCGCCTCGCTAAATTCTCGCTTGGCGATGTCTGTTCAAGCCGAAAAGCTCTGCGGCAGCTAGTCCAGCTGCTGTGAGCGGTGCCCCTGCCAAGAACACGAGCGCCGCGGCAGCAGCTAATCCGCCGGCGCCCGGCGGTGGCCACGGTCTGGTGTGGGTTAATACGAGACTCAGCATGTATATCCACAGGAAGGGTCGCGTTTTTACGGCACGACCAAGAAGGGCAAATACATGACCGAAGCCGAGGCGGCCAAAGAAGGAAACAGGGCCGCAGAGCAAGGGCGAATAAACCGGAGAGAAGTCGAGCTGAATCCGGTCCAATTCAGAGTTGGGCCGGCCGCATGGTGGCTGCGCGGGCTACTCTCGCGCAGCTTTCGAGCTGTCATTGCTCGATCAGGCTTTGCAGCGCGTCAGCTAATGTTTCGAACGCTAGCGATTTGGATTTCGGGACCGTAATGGAATTGTGACGGAATATTGAGACCAATATCTTTGTGTGGATCGGGCATCACTCGCGTCAACGGAGGAGACCCCTTTTCAGCAAGCGTGTCCATGATCTCTGGCAACGTGAGGCGCGGCCGCCGAATCCATTGATTCCAACCACCGGAAATCTGCAAGAACGCGGAAGCCGGGTGCAACGTCGCGCACAAGCTCGCGGACCTGCTTCGCGACCAGCTTTGCCTGCTCTGCCGTGACTCGTTGCAGGGCGCTGATCACCAGGAGGCGTTTCGATCGATCGATCTCAACCGAATACATTCTTTGTGATCACGCGGTGCGGTCGCCGTCGCAAGTCTAGCCTCTGACTGTAGCCGCCTCTCTGTGAGAGGCGCGACTAACGTGTGCTATACATCCTTAGCGCCGCGCTTCGCAGAGCGAAGCGTCTACAGCGATAGTACGCTAGCAATGTCGCTTGTCGGTCTACAGCTGCAGACGTGGTTGTCCTAACCGCTTTTCGCTTCTTTGTTCTTCTCGTGACGCGGCGACGGATATCACCGTTTGGATCATCTCTGCGGCTTCTCGCGATCGGTATCGGCTCGACCAAGTATGCAAAATGGAGAACGCGCAACAAACTGGTGCGCGACCTGGCAGCCATGGATCCGGAACGCCGTGAAAAAGTCCTTAGCCGTATGAGTCCTGAACTTGCCATGGAAGCCCGGCAGGAATTAATGCGTCGATTTCACATAAGCTGACTCAGCCGTCCACTCTGTTTTCGAATTCGTAGTTTCTAACTTCTCCCGAAATCTCCGATGTCGTCCGCACGTTTTGAAATGATCATTTCCGGTGCTGCCCGGTGATATCGACGAGCAAAATCACGTAAACAACACGGTTTACTTGCGATGGGTCAGGATGTTTCCACCGCGCACTGGCGGGCTGTTGCCAGCGCGAAAGCGCAGGAGACCATTGGTTGGGTGGTCTTGCGACACGAGATCGACTACAAAGGGCCTGCCACGCTGGGCGACGAAGTGGTGTTGCGTACTGGGTCGGTAAAGCCACTCGGCTAACGTTTGAGCGATTCACAGAGATCCGCCGCAATCGCGACGGCCGGCTCTTGTCCGAGGCTCGGACTCTCTGGTGCCCGATAGATGCGCAAACCGGCCGACCGGTCCGCGTATCGGAGGAAGTGCGCTCACGCAGTTCTCAACCTGAACTGATTTGCGAGGAGTTGATCATTGAGCGTTGAGCGTTGAGCGTTGGGCGTTGGAAGTTCCATCTCCTGATTCACGCCCGGTCATCGCTTGTTATTGCGCGACATTTCTGAAGCCAGAGATGTTTGCATATTTATCGGCAGATCACAGCCCTGGAACGATGCAGGCCCGTGGTGATTGCGCAGAAGCGCGAACAAGCCGGGCGCTATCCGTTTGAGCCAATTTACATAGTTCCCAAAGCCGGCGACGCATTTCTTGCGACGCTTTTGGTTCAGGCAATTGCGTGACGTGCCATGGCAGATTTCGGACAGGGAGCTGCGCGCGTTACAGGGCATTTTGGAGCAAGACCGGCGCTCGCCTGTTGCACATTTACTTTGGCCAGATCGCCGTCCATCTCCTGCCGTTGATTCGCTCGTGGAAGAAACCGTCGATTGTTTCGTTTCACGGCGCCGATGTGACCGTCGATATGAACAAGCCCGGCTTATCGCGAAACCACGCGGCAAATGCTCGATGCAGTCAAGCTGGTCCTGGTTCGTTCCGAATCGCTGCGGCGCGCAGTCATTCATCTGGCTGTGACGAAAGAAAAATCGAGATCCAGCGAACCGGGATCCCGCTGGACGAATTTCCTTTTCGCGAACGAAACTCGTCGCCGCGGCGAACGAATGGCGGTTCGTCCAGGCTGGTCGCTTGATCGAAAGAAAGGTCTGCCAGTCACGCTCCGCGCTTTTGCGCTTTTCCTGCATCAACATCCAGATGCGAACCTAACGATTGCTGGAGAAGGACCGTTGCTCGGCCAACTTCAGAATTTGGCGCGGTGAACTCAATATCGACGGTCGCGTTTCATTCACAGGTTTCATTTCGCAGGAGCAGCTCCACGCGAAATCTATTACGCGTCGCATATTTTTACATCCGAGCCAGAGGGGCCATGACGGAAATCAGGAAGGCATTCCAAATTCGATGTTGGAAGCAATGGCCAGCGGCCTGCCGGTGTTTGCCACCGATCATGGAGGCATTCCCGAAGTAATCCAGAACGGCGTTTCTGGCGTGCTCGTGCCTGAGGGTGATCATGAAAAATTGGCTGCTGCGCTTCTCGATGCGGCGCAAGATCCCGGGTTCCTTTCGCGGATCGCGCTCAATGGCGCAGAGATCGGTTCGAAAAATTTCGATCTGCAAGCGCAGGCGCGAGGCTGGAAGAGATTTATCTGCGGACAGTCCGGGGTTAGCAGATCCGTCATTCTGAGCGCAGCGGAGCGGAGTCGAAGAATCCCGCGAACTACCTCAAAGGCCGTGCTGCAGGATCCGTCGACTTCGCTCGGGATGACGGTTGTGACGCAGTTTTCGCGTGTTTGATGCGGCTGGACTTATCGGGCATTGCGGAAATAGAGATGCTATTATGAATTCCTTCAGAGCTTCAGTCATTGCGCTGATATTTCTTGTTAGCGGCCGGCTTCAGCCGCGCAATCCCAAACACCGGCGGAAAAACCGGCGGGACCCCTGAAAGCTGTCGCGGTGCTTCATCCCACCGCAGGCAGTAAAGTCAGCGGTACGGTTACCTTCACCGAAGAGGCCGATGGGGTGAAGGTCCGGGCGGAAATCACCGGCCTGACTCCTGGCAATCATGGATTTCATGTCCATGAGTTTCGGTGATTGCAGCGCAGCCGATGCGAGTTCGGCTGGTGCTCATTTTAATCCGACCCACAAACCGCATGCAGGACCCGACACACCCGAACGGCATGTAGGCGATATGGGAAATGTGCAAGCCGACGCCTCTGGGAAGGCGACGCTGGAATACGTGGACCATCAAATCTCGCTCACGAACGACGAACGGTCTGTGATCGGACGTTCCGTTGTAGTGCACGCGAAGGCGGACGATCTCAAATCCCAGCCTTCTGGCGACTCCGGCGCGCGCGTTGCATGCGGCGTCATCGGCCGGGCAAAAAGCTGGTGACGGCAATTGTGCCGTTACGCCTGTGCGTTCCTGCACTTGATCAATTATGATCCTCGAAACTCTTCGTTAAATCTCTTTGCTCGACAGCGCACTTATCATTTGATCAAATTGGAAAACCACTGCCGTCCACGCCTATGCCACGAATACCCAAAACTGGATTGTCGCCGGATAACGGCTGCGTCATCGACATGAAATGGCAACTTGGTCCGCTGAGTTATCACGCTTCTGCGGCCGGGAAAGAGCCCGTGCCGCTCATGACGCAGTCAACTCGTCTGCCGGAAATCGTGCTTTACGATCACGTTGGATTCAAAGGCGCCTACGCCCGCACCAACTTGAGTTTCCATTACGTCGGAGATTTTGGAACGACCGCATCAGTTGCCTGATCGTGGTAAGCGGCGTGTGGCGTTTTTATCGCGACGACTATTACAAGGGACCTTACTGGGATCTCGGTCCAGGTTATTACGAAAGTTTCTTTGCCGAAAAAGGCCCAGACGACGTCGTCAGCTCGTTTCAGTGCATCGCGCTGACATAGGGCTACCTAGCACCGTCAGGTTGTAAGTTCGAAGACTTCCTCTGCGCAACCCCAGGAGAGTGTGAAGCCGGACCCACCGTGGCCGTAGTTGTGAACGACGGTGCGGCCGTCGCTCAGGTGATCGCGCTCGAGGCGAACGCCTGATTTGCGAAATGGACGCAGCCCGACGCGCTCGGCGAGAACGTTCGGCTTCCTCGATCTTCAATTCGCGGCTGCACCCGGCGACGATTCGCGCGGTTGTCGCGGAATCCACGATAAGATCGTCGCTGAGATCGTTTGTCCCTCCGAAAACACAATCGTTCCTGCGCGGGATTGCGTACCATCAGCGGGGCATCATCACAAACGACGGCGTATGGAAGATATTTGATCCTCGGCACAATCGCGACCTGGCCGCGGTGGGGCTCAAGATCGGCATCGCGGACGAGTTCGCGGGCACCGATCCCTGCGCAGTTGATCACGAGACCAAATTGCTGATCTACTTCTTCGAGTTTCGTTAAATGGGTATTCGCGGCGATTGATCCGCCAGCGGCGACAAAAACGTTTCGCGAGGTAATCCAGATAAATCGTTGTGTCCATCAGCGGAACGCGCAGCGAGAAGCCACTCTTGAATATCTTGCGAGAGGTGATTCGCTCGCTTCCCTTTCGCTAGCGCCGGCCTTCCCGTCCATGTCGCGCCATTCGACGGAGCTTGTCACCGAACGAAGTCGAAGGCGTCGGGACGACGGTTCGCGCGCCGAGGGGAATCGCCCAATCTGGAATCTGAATTTCTTCAGTGCGCGAAAATTGGTAGAGCTCGATCATCGAAACGCCGCTATCGGGGTTGCGAGCGAGATCGATAAGCGTCCGGTAGGTCTCGAGTGCCCAGGGGATGACTTTGTCCGCGGGCTCGCACATCGTAAGGGAACCAGAGTGCCGCAGCGGCCCCAGAAGTGGTTTGCTGGCCGATTTCTTTGGCGAAGATTGTTGTTCGATGTCCATGTTCGGCGAAAACGACACCGCAGGTCAGACCGGAGACACCGGCACCGACCATCGCCGCCCGATGCTTCATTGGAATCATCTACGTGCATTGGGCCGCCGCGTCATATAAAATGGCGGGCGATGGTCTCTTTGAATCGAGATGGACTAACCGGAAGGTGCTGGCAGGTGAACGAATTTCTGGTGGACGAGGCGCTCGGAATTGTATCGCTGGCCGCTCGGAAGAGCTGGGAGCGCTGGCCAATGCGAGGCGCGATTTGGCAAAGGCGAAAAGTTACGCCGGACGTGGACGCGAGATCGTCACCTACATTGTCGATCGAAACATCAATTACACGAACGTCTGCAACGTTTACTGCAAGTTCTGCGCGTTCTATCGAACGGAGAAGGATGAAGATCACTACGTGCTTTCGTTCGAGCAGATCGATCAGAAACTCGACGAACTTTCTGCCGTTGGCGGTGTTCAAATCCTGATGCAGGCGGGCATCATCCGAAATTGCCGTTCGAATGGTATATCGATCTGCTGCGTCACATCCGGGAAAATATCCGCACATCAATATTCACGGGTTCAGTCCGCCGGAGTTTCAACATTTCGCAGAGACTTTCCGGATGCCGCTGCGCGAAGTGATTTCGGAATTCAGGAAGGCTGGACTTGGATCAATTCCGGGCGGCGGCGGCGAAATTCTGGTCGATCGGGTGCGGAAAAAAATTTCGCCGTTGAAAATTAACAGCGATCAATGGTTGGAGGTGATGCAAACGGCGCACGAGCTCGGATTGAAATCGAGCGCGACGATGATGTTTGGACACGTGGAAACGCATCGAAGATCGGGTCGAACACTTGCAGCGCATTCGCGATCAGCAGGACCGCAGCGGTGGATTCACGGCGTTCATCTGCTGGACGTTTCAACCGCAGCATACCGTCTTGAAGATTAAGCACCCAACCGGCGTGGCTGAATATTTGCGGACGCAGGCCCTGGCCCGGATCTTTTGGATAACATCGACAATATACAAAGCTCCTGGGTAACGCAGGGTCCGGAGATCGGCCAGATCGCGCTCAGATATGGCGCGAACGATTTCGGATCGGTGATGATGGAGGAGAATGTTGTCAGCAGCGCCGGAACAACATTTCGATTAGATGCCGGGCAAATTGAATCGCTTATTCGCGACGCCGGCTACGAACCACGCCGCCGAAATAATTGGTATGAACTTTTGAATTGAAAGCCGACCGCCGGGGTTCAAACTGAGCCGCCTCTGCGGAAAATCTCGCCTTGACGACTGACGCCTTCTTTCCGATATAGCCGCCTGTCCTGCGTGGGCTCGCTTGCGCGGGGCCGCGCTTCTTAACCTATGAGATATTTTTCTGGATGGATGCGCCCCCGCCGTTTGCAGTTTGGGCCGCTTCGATTTGCGCACTGCTTGGTGCCACAGTCGGCGCGGGCGCAGGCACCGCAGGCGGCGCGCCGCAGGGACCTCCCATCGTCCGCTCAATTGACGTGGAATACACGGGCCCCGGCACTGTCAGCAAGGAACGAATTCTCGCGCAAATGCGGACCAGAGGTGGGGCCAGCCGTATTCCAACGAAGTGGTCGAGCAGGATATCGCGGCTCTCTACAAGACCGGCTCAATTCAAAACGTTCGCATCTTTGCTCAGCCGCAAGGCGATGGCGTTGAAGGTGATCGTTGCCGTGCAAACGCGTTCGATCCTGCGCGAGATCGTAATCGACGGTGCCGAGCGCGTGAAAGCCAAAAAGGCTGCGCAAAGAAATCAAATTGAAACTGAATCAACCGGTTAACGAACAGCAACTGGAAGAAGCCCGGCAGAAGATCATCGAAGTCTATCAGGGGCGAGGCTTCACTGACGTCAGCGTTCAATTTCGAGTCGATCCGATTGACGAGAAACGCGGGACAGCGCGGGTCGTTTACACTGTCACTGAAGGAGTCAAAGGCGCAGTGAGCCGGATTAACTTCGAAGGAAACACGCATTTCAGCGAAAAGGTGCTGCGCAAACAAATGAAGACGCGCGGCAAGACCCTCATTTCGTTTTCGTGGATAAATCCGGCCGCTTCGATGAGGTGCAGTTGCAACAGGATCTCGACAAAATCCGCGAGTTTTACCAGGACCACGGCTACATCGACGTCGAAATCAAAGACGTGCGCAAGGAGCGCACACGAGAAGGGCTCCGATGATTCTCACTATTGTGATCGTCGAAGGCCCGCAGTATCACGTGCGGCAAGCTGACCATTTCAGGTTATCAGAATACGACGGAGCAAAAGATCCGTGCGCTGCTAAAGATGAAGGAAGGCAGCGTCTATTCGCCCAAGCAGTTGCGCGATGATGCCAAGGCGGTGGCCGATGCTTACGGCAGTGGCGGCTATCGTCGATCTCGTCGTTCAGCCCGAAGGCGCGCCAGCCGGTCCTGCTCTGATCGATGTGCACTATAAAATCGAGGAAGGCGTTCGCTCCTTCGTAAATCGGATCAACATCGAGGGTAACACGCGCACCAAGGACAAAGTCATCCGGCGCGAAGTACTCGTTGCGCCCGGCGACGTCTTTAACACCGTTCGCGTGGACATCACCAAGAAACGTCTCGAGAACCTGGGCTATTTTGCGAAAGTCGAGACTTATCCGGAAGACACCGACATTCCCGGGCGCAAGGATCTTACCATCCTGGTGCAGGAAAAACGGACCGGTTCGCTGAGTTTCGGCGGCGGATTCAGCACGATCGATCAGTTGGTTGGATTCGCGGAACTCACCCAGGGCAATTTCGATCTGTTCAACTGGCCTTCATTTACCGGTGGAGGCCAAAAATTCAGGCTACGCATCCAGTATGGCACGCAGCGGAAGGACTTCATTCTCTCGTTGACCGAACCGTAGCTTCCTCGATCGGCGATTGTCGCTTGAGTGGCCAGGTCTTTTATACGGAGGCAAACTATTTGAGCGCCGAGTATAACCAGCGCAACTACGGGTTTGCCATGTCGAACTGCGCAAACCGCTCAATGCGTATACATACGCGACGTTCGGGGTATCCAGCTGCAGGACGTCGATATCTTTGATGTGCGCCGTTAGCGCATCTGACTTCATCAAGTCGCAGGAGGGTTCGACTGCCGAGAGCAAGATTTTCAGCGGCGTCGTGTTCGACTCGCGCGATAATCCCTTGCTCTCGCGCCGGGGACAACGCGTCACCTTTTCGCCTTATATTGCCGGCGGCTTTCTTGGAGGCGACACTCAGATCTACGGATTGGACCTCGAAGGATCGCAATATTTCCACCTTCCATGGGACACCATCCTGCTGATTAACGGCGAAGTCGCCACCGTGAAGCCAGTGGGGAAGCGGGAGCGATATGTCCCAATCTTCGAGCGGCTTTATCTCGGCGGCTCAAATAACCTGCGCGGATTTCCGTTTCGCGAGGTTGGCCCGCAGGATGAGAATGGCGAACCAGATCGGTGGAAAGTCAATGTGGCGCACGACGATTGAATGGACTTTCCCGATCATTGAAAAAGCGCGCGGAGCAGTTTTTACGATACCGGCTTTGTTAACAGCGAGCGCATGGTCCTTCGGCTTCAACCATATCGCACTCGGATATCGGTATACGGGCTCCGCGCTTGATCTGCCGATCGGCCCACTTGCGCCTCGATTATGGATATCCGATACAGCGCGACGGATATCAACGGTGGCGGTCATTTCAACTTCAACGTGGGTTATCAATTTTGAACGAATATATGTGGTTGCAGTCTAACGCGATTCCAGCACTGTATCCTCCATTTTTATGAAAAAGTCTCTGTCCACAATGCTTGCATTGACGCTGGTCTTTCCGATTGCGGCTCTTGCACAAGGCACAATGAAAATCGGAACGGTCGATATGCAGCGCGCTTTCAAGGAATACAACAAGACCAAGGAAGCCGAAGTAAAAATCAATGACGCCAAAAATGCCGCCAAGAAAGAATACGACGATCGAGCGGAGTCTTACAAAAAGGCGCTCGACGAAATCAACAATCTGAACAAGCAGCTGGAGTCGGCGGCCCTGAGCGCGGATAAGAAGAGCCAAACGGCAAAGGAACGGGACGACAAGATTGCCAACATCAAAAACATGGAGCGCGAGATCAGCGATTTCCGTCAAACCCGCGAACGACAATTGCAGGAACAGTTGATGCGGGTGCGAGAAGGAATCGTAAAGGAAATCACCGATGTCGTGATGGAGAAGGTCAAAGCGAATCAGTTTCGACCTGGTGCTCGATAAATCGAGGCGATGAGCATCAATGGCGTCCCGATTCCTGCTGTGCGCCGGACAATGTCGATTTTACGCAATGACATCATCGCCGTTGCTCAACAAGCCGGGACGCGCTGCGAGCTCAACTGCAAAAGCGAGACCCATCTGCTTCCCCGGCAAGAGCTGCGAAGCCTTAACATTTAAATTCGACAATTCGAAATACACGCGAGCTAAACTCGCGTGTATTTTTCTTCGTGAGATGAAAAGCAGGCGACCCATATGAAAGGGAAACGATTGAAGAACGGTTGCGGCCTGCGAAATATCGATTCTAATCGCACTCGCGAATCCTGCCTGACGATCTTTCTGCTCTTTCTTGCGTTCTGGCTCCAGCTCGCTCGCGGAGAATTGGGAGGCGACACTTCAGCAAGGACCCGGCTGGAAATTTTCCGGAGCTGCGCCCTTGCGTGCGATCCTATCGCTTCGGGTGGTCTGGTCTGACGGCTGCTACTGGAGATGTTCACTTTACAAAGCCATCTGAAAACAAGTTTCAACTCGACGGAACGGGCCGAACCATCGGCTTTGTCGCGGGCGTTGTGGAAACTGGATGTCGAGCTATCAGGCCATCGCCAGCGCCGAGACATTGCGGCCAATCGAAACCCAGCAAATCGAGAACTTATCGATCAAAGAAAATTGTCACACATCTGACGTTCACAAATAACGGGGTGACTCGCGCGAGAACAGAGGGTAAAGGCGCAGCGGAAGCGAAGACTCGCCAGTTTAATTTTCCCAACCTGTTCGACTTATTTTCGGCCATGCTTTATGTTGCGCAGTCAGCCAGCTTAAGGATCGCAGCGTTTACCGTGTCGTGGCCTATCCCGCGACCAACGCTTACCTTGCTACCGTCACAGTAGTTGGCCGGGAAAAATCTCAGTGCACGCTGGGAGTTACAGCGCAATCAAACTCGATTTGCAGCTCAAACGGATTGGCAAGCATCGCCAATTGGAGCCGCACCGGAAATTTCGCCGCGCCACGATCTGGGTGTCAGATGATGCCGAACGACTGCTGCTTCGCATTGAAGCGCAGGTCTTCGTCGGCACAGTCTTTGCCGAACTGCAATCGGTCAGCTTCGACAATCCCAAATAGCGCGTACGTCCGGCGTGCCGCTGCCAGCTACAAGTTTGCGGGACGTCACTCAGGAACCCATTCACCGCGAGCCGGAGTGGCCGGGCGGACGACGCCAACGTCTGCGTGCGCGGATCGTAAAATGGTTCGCGCGGCTGCGGTAACAAGCGAAGGGCGGCGAAGCGTTTGCAAGTCAAGGCGGCCTGTTACCGGAAGCTTAGCGCGTGCCTGATACGCTCGCAGCGAAAACTCCATTGCCGGCCCATAGACGCCATTGACATCCTCGTGATAAAGGCCGCGTCGCGCCAGCGCGATTTGAGCGGAGACTATCACATTGCGTTGCACATCGGGCGGCGCGGTTTCAAAAGGTGTTCGAGCAAGCGCACCTGTCCGTAGAAGTATCTGGGGCGCATGGGGTTGGAGGGATACACTTGTTGATCTTGCGGCGCATTTGGGAAAGGCTGAACCGGTGCTGGCGTCATCGTTCGTTTCTTCGAATGGGAGATTGTTCCCCCAGGCTTGGGTGCGGCGGGGCTGGGCGCCGCGAGACTTTGCCGCGGGTTGCGCGGACGCAGAAGAGTTAATTCCGAGCGATTGAAGCGTTTCACTGTTGAGCTCACCGTTCACCTGAAGTCCGTTACGGATTTGATAGCGGCGAATGGCCGCAGTTAAATTCGCATTCGTCTGACCGGTGATCTCGCCGTAATAGAAGCCCTGGTCTTTCAAGGCTTGCTGCACGCTTTCAATCATCTGGTCCGCTCGTGCCAGCATAAAGCGATCCGATGAAGATCAGCGCAGCGATCTTGGCCTTCATTTTGATGCTATTTTTGACGCCCTCGCTTTTTGCCTATTCAGCGCTTTCCCGGTTCTGTCGACCGCCAATGTTGGCTTACGCTGACTTATCGCGTCGCGATAGTGCAAAATGCCGTCAGCAACGGCTGCGGCGATCTGGTCGCGGTAATCTTCGCTCGCAAGTTTGGAAATATCCCTCTTTGTTGGTGAGAAATCCTCCTTCGATTAAGACGGCAGGAGAAGTCACGTTTGCGATCACAAAAAATTGTCCGGGTTGTGTGCCTCGATTGATGGCCCGCGTGCGGGCGACCAGCGCTTCCTGAATAAATCCTGCGAGGCTTTGACTTTCAGGATTCGGCGACTCGGAAAGTGGTCGCCACAAGAAAGGCAGCCACGAAGCCAGGAGGAACCCGAGGTGATTTGATGCGAGGCGTAGTAAGTCTCCACCCCACTGGCGACCGGCTTGTTGTCCTCGTTAAAATGAATGCTGACGAAAATGCAATTTCTGATTCGATTGGCGAAGGCTGCGCGATCTGCCAGCGAGACGTAAGTATCTCCCAGGCGAGTCATCAATGTCGCGATTCCTTCCGAGTCGAGCAAACGATCGATCCGTCGCGCCACGTCCAGAGTCAGATCTTTTTCGAGTAGCCCTCCGCACATTGCCCCGGAGTCCTGTCCGCCGTGACCGGGATCAAGAACGACTACTGCGAACGGACCGGGTGCAGCCGAAGGCTGCTGCTGTTCTCGGCTCTGCCGGCGGACTTAGCTCTTTCCGTCTGGCGGAACTGCATCCAGACGAAAGACGCCATCATTAGCAACAAGCCCGAGAGAGCCAGGATATTCCGAAGCGGTTTCACGTGTGACTTCCGGACGATGATTTTTCCCCATATATTAATCGCGGATCAAAGGGCGTAATTCGCTTGTCTGACAACGAACGATAACGGATTGCCCTGCCGGCGTCACGCTCAAGCACTGCCGCCTCGATGCCGGCATTTGCGAGTTGTTCCTGTCGATGTTTCGCTGACGGCGGCGCGCTCTGGCGGTTCCTTTGCATCGCTGGTTTGTAAAGTCATATGCCCGATGCTCCATGCATCGAGCGCGGAGTTGAGCGCCGATTCAAGGTTGGCATCCGGCGCGTGCTGGCTTGCAGAAATGCTTCCATCAGCTCTCTCGATTGCTGTGTCCCGCTGAGTGCGGCGAAGTCACTGTCGCGCTTGCGCGTACGTTGCGCCGTTGGCCGCGATCTCGCCATCGTACTCGACTCGCAAAAACAAATCCTCCTCAGGTTGTTCTCCGACCTCGGCAAAGAGCATCCGCGCCAGATACGGTGGTCCCATAGACCTGTTCGAACGCGCTCTTCATTACCGGACTGAGCGAGTAATGTACGAGCCGTCGCAATGAAACATCTGTCGCGGACCGGGTGAAGCCTTCAGTGCTGGCCAATTCGATCGCCGCCATTACGCAATCGCTCGATGTCTCCGGGATGACCAATTGCACCCATGGCAATCCGGTCGTAAATCTCAAAAATCTTCTGGCGCGTCTGACTCGACGGTGAGAAACAAAATGCCGTCGCGATAACCGAGCGACGCGATCGGACTGCCGGGCGCAAGCTGCGCTTCGATGTACTCGCGGCGATTAGCAATCGCTTCGACCCAACGATACGGTTCTTCAATCATGCGACGGTTTCCGCTGAACACCGCAGCAATTTTGCTCTCCGGCAAAGTCAGTGATGCCTTCGCGCGATACGATCTTGATCAGCGGATAAATCTTTCCGCCGCGATCTACGCCGCCGGTTGATGTGTCCGATTCCGCAGCGGTATCCAATGCACGCAACGCGATCGATACTGCTTCGTCTTCGCCTAACTCCTGCAATGGTTTCGCGCCCCAGTTGTTTTCGTAATAAAGAATGCCGCGCACCGCCGGCGATCCGGATCCCGTTGCCGCGTAATCGGTCACTTCAAATTGCGCCCCCATGGCATCGTAAAAATAAAGGCGCGCCTCAGGCTTCGGATGAGAATCGTAGGTCGCGAAGATCGGCACCACGACTCCCACGCCCTGCATGACGAACCCGAAATTGTCACGCAGCAGCTTGGATAGAGCGCGCACTTTGCCGTCGACGCTCATTTCCTGCAGCTGCGTCCGCCGAAAGTATTGGAACGAGTGTTCGAGCACACGCGCCATTTCCCAGGCCGTCGCCGGCGCCGGCAATGGCCATGATCGAGTGCCGGTCGATTTCTAAAACCTTGTCCGCGCGGTCGTGCACAACCGTGTTGCCAGCAGTCGCGCGGCGGTCGCCTGCCACCAGCACGCCGCCTGAAAATTTGAAAGCGAGAATTGTGGTTGCCTCTGTTGGTTGCCACGTTTTCTCGAGGTGTTCCCGCTTGCGGTAGCGGATTCGCAGCCGCCGGAGCGAGCAACGCCTTTGCGCCGCAGCAGCGCAGGAAATCGCCCGCTGCGCCAGAGAAATTCTGGTCAAACGCCACCGGGGAGCGGTCCATTATTGGCCGGTGCGCTGGCGATAGCGCTTGGATTGATTGGGATCCACCTTGCGCATTTTTTAAAAGATCGCTTCGTGTCCGGCCGCGAAATATCCGGTGAACGTGGACCTCCACCATCGCCTTGTTTTGGACCCCACGGCGCCGGTTCCACCGGCTTCTGAATGCGCTCAGGCATAAAAAATCTAAGAGCAAATATTGGAAAGGCAAGCTGCACGCTCCGCGTTGTTGAAAAGTTAAACAGTTGAAGCGTTAAAGGGTTAGAGCCCGGCACCGTTGGAACGTTGTGACGAAGCACGAATTGATAAGGACGAAGGAACGAGCACAGCCGCGTCATTTTGAATCGCTACACGTCAGATGGGATTTGCGCTTCAACGTTTTAACGCTGCGATTCAACGTTGCGAAGCGATGACGCTTGCCAGACAAATCTGCTGATGGCAAAGTTTTGCGCCGATGAAGCTCGCATTGATTTTTGCGCGACATTCCTTTCGGGTTGCTTTGCGTTGCTTCTGCTCAAACGCCCGCGTCGAAGTCTCGCAAATCAGATGATAATGCTCAACTTGAAGCGCTGGCGAAAAAGATAGACGAACAGAACGCCAAGATTGACGCGCTTTCTCAGGAGATCCTCAAGCTGGAACAGCAAATCGCACACATGCGTCCGGGCGTAATGATCGGAGAAAGTACGCCTTCGACAACTACGCCTACCGCTGAAGCCGGGTCTCCATCGCATCCGGCCAGCGGGAACACGCACATCGTCGCACGTGGCGAGACACTCACTTCTATCGCGAAAATGTGCAAAGTGACTGTGGACGAACTGCAAAACGCCAATCATATCGAAGATGGCCGCAAGCTGCAGGCTGGGACAGACCATCATTGTCCCGGCTGCGTCGCCCGGCACCTTCCAGTTCGCCATCGCCAACAGAGTGATACAAGGCTCGTGAATCAAAGTTGGTTTCTGCGCAAGCACGAAGATGGAAGCACCTTTGGTCCGGTGCGTTTTGACCAAATCGCGCGCTGGGCGGCGGCGGCGCAGATCGCACCACACGATACGCTTTCTAACGACCGGCAGACCTGGGTAAAAGCGCCGATGCTGGCTCAGCTTGGTATGGACTGGTTGGTGGAGCTCACCAGCGAGCATTATTACGGACCGACAACCCTGCGGCGCTCTCAGGAATTTATTCGGCTCGGCGAAATCGATGGCGAAACTCTCGTTATCAACACACGCAACGGCGCGCTTGCAAGATTCAGGAAATGCCGCAGTTGTGGGAAACGGGACGAAGCAGATGCCGGAGTTGCCCAGACTGAAATTCAACTGGGCGATCCCGTTGGGCCAGCGGTGGCGCGAATGTCCGTTTCGCTCTCCAGGAACAGATTCGTGATCTCGAACAAAACTTGGAAGAAGAGCGCCGCGCTCTGATGGAAGCCGAGCGACGATACGCTGAGCTGAAAGAAAAATATGAAGCGGTCATTCAGCGTGTCGGAACATAGACTTGTGATCTGCCTGCCCGCTCGAAGGCCGTGGACAGCAGGCGGACGTGCCAACAGAGCTGCACTCCGCTAAATAAAGCATCAGGCAGAAGAGTCTCGTGGTCGTCACCACGGAAATCTCTCTGTCAGCAGACTGGCAGTTCTTCTTCTGTCTCGGCTGTCTGTGAAGCGACAATTTCTGCCGGCGGTTCTGTTTCCGCAGCGGGGAGGTTTCGAGCAAACTTTGCTGGCACAGCCGCGTATATTTTCCACCGAGTGATAGCAACTTGTCGTGTGTGCCGCGCTCAATGATCCGGCCATGATCGAGTGCCAGGATTTGGTCCGCACGCACGATCGTCGAAAGCCGATGCGCGATGACAATCGATGTGCGGTTCGCCATCAGGCGCTCGAGCGCTTCCTGGATCAGGCGCTCCGTCGCGGTGTCCACACTCGCGGTCGCTTCATCGAGAATCAAAATCGGTGGATCTTTCAACAGCGCGCGGGCAATGGAGAGTCGTTGCTTTTCGCCTACGCTTAATTTCGACTCCACGCTCGCCCACGACGCTTTCCAAGCCGCCTGGTAAACGTTGGATAAATTGCTGCGCGTTCGCCGCAATCACCGCGCGCCATAATTCCGCGTCAGTCGCTTGCGGTTTTCCCATGAGGAGGTTTTCGCGAATCGATCCGTTGAACAAAAAACTTTCCTGCGTCACCACACCGATCGCCTCGCGCAACGCACGCAGGTCATATTCGCGAATCGGTTTCCGATCGATGTAGATTTGTCCGCTGGTGAATTCATAGAAACGCACGAGCAGATTCACCACGGTCGACTTACCGGCACCGGTTGCGCCCACCAGCGCGACGGTCGCACCTGGCGGCGCGTGAAAGGAAATATTCCTCAGCGCGGGCAATCCCTCCACGTAGCTAAAGCTCACGTCCTGATAGCGAATATCTCCGAGGATTGGACTACGCTGAGGCTCAGCACCCATCGACGGCCGGCCATGGTCAGTCAGGGCTACAGCGCCCGCCTCTAGCCGGTTCGTCGAGAATTTCAAATACACGCTCGCCCGCCGCGCGTCCGGCCTGCACCAAGTTGATTGAGCTGATGCAGTCGGCTCAAGGGATCGTAAGAAATGCGAGTAGAATCAGAAACGCGACCAGATCGCCGATCTGCATCGAACCCGTAAGCACCGCGTGACTGCCAAACCCGAGCACCGAGCAGCGCGCCAATCGATTCAAACAGCGACATCGACGGGCTGTAAATCGCCCATACCCGCATCACTACGAGTGTGGCGCGTCGCAGGTGGTCGCTTACCCGGTTAAACCGCGCGTGCTCTTCGTTCTCGCATGCAGAAACTTTGATCTGCCGCACGCCTGCCAGATTATCGTGCAGTAGCGCGTTCATGTCTGACGAGGCCCGGCGCTGCAAACGATACCGCCGATGCGCAGTCAGCGTATAGGTGAGCGTGCCGGCGATAAGCAGCGGGAATGGGACGAGCGCAAACAACGCCAGCTTCGCATTCAGATAAAAACATCATTCCCACAACGATGAACACCTGCAGATATTGCGACGACACCCCTGCTCGATTCCGTCGATCAGCACACGCTCGACCGAGTTGACGTCCTCAATCACACGCGTCATCAAATCGCCCGTGGCGCGATTGTCGAACCACCGCAATGGCAGCAGTTGGATGTGCGAATACAAATCGCTGCGCAAATCGAAGATCACCTTTGTTCAAACGTGTTGTTTAGGATGATGCGCAGCGCATTGAACCCGTGCTGCAAAAGAAATGCGATGGCCGCAAGCGCATTAGCGGCAGCAACTGTTGTCCAGTCGACTCGTTCGTGGCGACGTCGTTGATGATCCATTTCGTGGTCGCCGGGGAAAACGATCACCATCAGCGTGCTCAGAATCGCGCAGGTCAGCGTCCCTGCAGCCATCCAGGATACCGCTTCAAATAAGCAAAAACACGCCAGACAGTGTTCATGACCGATCAAACGTCGATGCCGGAGTCATAACGTCAAGATAGGGCGATTGTTTCAGCTACATTGTCGCCTGACAGACCACTGCGTTAATCTTGCTAATGACTAACGAATCACATCCCCTTTCTCGGATGAAATTCACATCGAGCAGCTTGAGGTTTCTACTCGTATCAGGTTCTGGAAGAGAGAGCGCGCTGCTCTCCAACGGTTAACCATCAGTATTTCCTTCTGGCCATATCAGCAAACGCGCGATTTGGACGATAATATTCACCACGCCGTAGACTATGCAGCTGTAGCTGAAGAAACGAAGAAGTTTCGTGCGCGATCAGGCGACCAAATCTGATCGAGACGGCCGGCCGATGGGCTCGCCACGCACTTGCTGAAAAAGATTTCCGCATCCAGAAAGTCACGGTCGAAGCTGCGAGGATTTCCTTTGGAAGACGCGAAACACGTCTCAGTGACTCTAACGCGCGCCTGCATCGGTCCAGTTGACCATACGAAAAGGAAGATTCGATAAACCCGGCAATTGCCGCTGAGGACAGCGGCCACTACACTTCTGCCGTGATGCAAGACAGCTGGGAAACTGTGTCGAGCGAGCCGCATTTCGCCAATGCGCATCTTCAAGTTGTGACCGACCATGTGCGAACACCCTCGCGTTCGCTCCTCGGACCTGGACCATTGTTCACCGGAAAGCAGCCGTGATCATTGCGCCGGTGACGCGGGACGCGCCGAATCGTTCTCATTCGCCAGGAGCGCATTCCGGTTCGCGCGAGCAATTTGGGAAATGCCGTCGGGTCAGATTGACGGGCCCGCTCACGGAAACCGCTGAGCAAGTCGCTCTGCGCGAGCTTCGCGAAGAAGCCGGTTACGAAGCTTGCCAAGGATGGCGGCCTTCCCAGTCGCGCTGGGCCATTACTTTACACCTCGCCGGCTTTACGGACGAACGCGGTCATTTCTTTTGGCGCGCCCAGTGGAGCCGTGCTCCGAAATTATGTGCGCGACGAATCGGAATCGATTTTGGATTGCGCGCCTTCACCGTTCGTGAAATTCGCCGGATGATCGCCGAGAACGAGATTTTGCGATGCCAATACGCTCAGTCTGTGGGCGCGACTCTCTGCGCGCGATCTCGTTCCAGTTAGAAGAGCGCTAACCGCTTGTAATTTGATTATTGGCGGTTGCCGTCGGATTTGCGGGTATTCGGTTCGGTTGACTGATGACGCTAGCGAGACATTTTCAAATTTCGCGAAGTGCCGGAGAGCGAAACGTCAAGCCGTTTCCTGGAGCACCTGGAAGACTTGCGGTGGACGATCGTGAAGATCGGCAATCACGCTGGCTGGCGGCGATGATCGTTTGCTTCGCATTTCGCTCGACTCTCGGTGCGGATATTGCAGGCGCCGCTGCGCGATGTCGGATCGCAAATCGGAACGCTCAAGGCGCTCGGCATCACAGATTCGATCGTGATTTCGTTTCATCTGGCGTTTTACGCCGGCATCGTTGCTCTCCTTTCCGCTTGCTCCTCTATTTCATTGCGGGTTTGTTCTTCCCTGCGCTTACCGCAGGTGGAAAAGCGCTTCTTGCTCAGCTATAATAGTCAGCTTCGCTGTTTCTTCTTGGTGTATCCGTCTGTTATTTCTGGTTGTTGCCTAAAACGATTCTCTTTTCTTCCGCGACACCGAGTCGCTCCGGCTGGGCGCCCACCTGGACGGTGCAGCAATATTATTCCTTCGTAACGCGCTTCACGATCGGCTTCGGGTTGGCTTTCGATTGCCAGTGGTAGTCCTTTGGCGCTGGTTCGATTTGGATTGAGTGCGTACCAGGTTCATGGCGCGCACCACGGCCTTACGCCGTGGTGCTGATCTTTATTCTGGCGACAATCATCACGCCACACCAGACATCCTGACCCTGATCGCGATGGCGCTTCCCGATGTGCCTGCTGTGACAAGCTGCATCTGGATTGCATGGCTAATGGAGCGCCCTGCAAGTCCGGAAACTCTGCGCTTTTTCATGACCGGAGTTTCAGGCTTGATCTGCTGGCGTCGCTTTTTTGTTTGGATCACGACGTGCCTGTTGATCAGGATCAGGCCTCCCGGGGAAGTGGACGGTCTCAACTTCGCAGCTCGCGAATCCACCCCGTTGCGAACTCAGAAACCGGGGCGCGAGCGTTAACCATAGCTCGTTGGAGCATTGATGCTCGCGGCGCCAGAGCAGATTGCAGGTTCGACATCTGGCGAAACTGTTGTCCCTCTGGCAATGGTGCCATCGCAGCTCATCTTGCCCTGACAATTTGTATGCGTTGGTCTTATTCTCGTAGCACAATGTAGAAAGAACTTGCCGCGGGTTCCGCAGTTGGGGGGCGGAAAGTCGCGATGGATTGTTCGCCTCGCAGCGCTGGACAATAGTCCGCGAAGCGGGCGATTCCGCGACGGTTTCCGCTCGCTGCTTCAGCGCGCTGTCGGGACTTTGTTGCCAAATTTATTGGCGCGCCGCTCTATTCCTTCTTGCGCAGACAAAGGATATGGCGCCGAGGACGCGCAGGATTTGACCCAGGGCTTTTTCGCTGGCCTCAGTCGAGGCTCGCGCCTTAGCACGCCACGCCGATCCGCGAAGGGACGGTTTCGTTCCTTTCTCCTCCGCGCACTGAAACATTTCGTCGCCCGGACGTGCACCCGGTCGAGGGACGGGCTTTGAAACGCCTGGCGGCGGAATGATTCTCCAGAACCTGGACGATAAAGCCGCCCGCAGAGGCGCGAGGCGCAAATTGCGCGACAACAAAATTGCTAGAGCGGAGAAAGATCTACGACCGTGAGGTGGAGCAGCTGATGCTTTTGCGGCAAGCGCTGGATCGGCTCGCGCACAGGTGCGCGCTCGCTGGCAAAGCCGAGCTTCTCAGCCATTTGATGCCGTATCTTTCGGCGACAGAAGAATCGACGACTCATACGAAGAAATGGCGCGGCGAGCGCATCGGCCGGTCACGACGTTACGCAGCGATGTTGCCCGATTGCGCAAGCGTTATCGCGCAATTCTACGCGAAATAGTGCGCGACACGGTCTTTGAAGCCGCAGAGGTCGACGAAGAATTGCGATACTTATGCCGCGTCTTAACCGCTGCCTTCACCTGGCGGAATGCAACCCGCTCTCCCAGCAAGCGCTCGGGAAGACGGGGACCTGGATAGGCTGTTGAGCCGATCAAACGCTGTCACCATGCACACTGAAGATCTCAAGAGCCGATCGGTGTGGCCAGCACCCATTACGCAACGATCCCGCTTTCAAGAAGCCGCGCGAGACAAAACCAACGCTGAATCTCGACGGCGTTTTTGCGCCGTTCGCTACTCGCGCCATTACGGGGCCTTCCCTAATCCCGGACGACGAAACTTCGTTCGTTTCCTTAACTTTTCTGCTGTATAAACGCCCGGTTCGAAATATCGGTGGAGATCAAAATCAGAGAAGGCCAAAACAATGAAAGTTTAATAGAAAGAGGAATTTAAAAATGAAAACCTTTATCGTTTATGATTTAGATTCAAAAATGCCCGTTGCTGTTGGCGAACAGGTAAGCGCGGAAACTGCGCGATGTTGTCTGCAAGCGCGGCAACTGGAATTTTCCACGCAAATCTTTTGCAGAAGAAATTGATTTAGAAAAAAATTGTCTGCATCGCCGGAGTCAGGCACCGATAGCCGGTGCGTGAACGGCAGGGTTACGTCCTTTGTGGCGGGCACTGTCTTTCCGTCGGCTACGCTTTCGCAAAGGTCTCCACGCACGCGAAGCGGCATGAAAAGAGTTGCTTTATCATCGCCAGCGTCCACTAGCCTATCCCCCCGCCAGATTGTGACGCGATCAGCTATCAGCGGTTTCGGCGTCGCCAGTTTTATTCTCGACATCCGCATGTCAGCGGGTTTCATAAGGCCTTGTCTTGAGGGTAACTTGAGATGTTCGCGGAGGTTAAAGAGGAGATTGAGCTCAAGGTCGGCGCAATCGTTGCCTCGGTCGCGCCTGAATAAGCTCGCCGCTTAGCCCACACAAATGCAATCCCCCTCGCAGCAGATTTTGACGTGTCCGATCTGCGGCGGGGCGCTTGAGAAACATCCGGTGGCGGACTCGGCTGCATGATTTGTTTGCTGCGCGCTGGGATCGGCAGCGAAGAGAGAAGTGGCGCAGGATTCAACGCACGAAGCGTTGGAGGGGCGATGGGCATTTCGGAGTTTATGAGATTGATCGGCGTGAGGACGGAAGTCTTTACGAGCTTGGTCGCGGAGCGATGGGCGTAACCTATCGCGCCACCGACACGATCGCTCCAGCGCAAAGTCGCCCTAAAGATCATTAAAATCGACGTCGCTGAGCGAAGCGTCGAGTCCCGCGAACGCTTTATGCGCGAAGCCGCGCGCAGCCGCCGCGCTGCGACACGAGAACATCGCCACCGTCTACCAATTCGGAATTCGCGAGGAGACGGGCCAATATTTTTACGCGATGGAACTGATCGAGGGCGAGACCCTTGAGGAACGCGTTCACCGCGCCGGGCCACTCGATGCGCGCACCACCATTCAGATCGCACAGCAAGTCACCTCTGCGCTGGCCGCGGCGGAAAAGCACGGGCTAATTCACCGCGATTTAAAGCCGGCAAACCTGATGCTCGTCTCATCCGATGGCGAAACTGCGGGCGCAGTCATGCTGCACCGGTGCGGCGACACAGCGCCGTGGCTGCAAGACCACGCTCTTTGCCGTAGCCGCTTCGCATGCGTCCGGCGTCCGATCGAAACCATGAAAAACTGCTGGTGAAAATAATCGACTTCGGTCTGGCCAAGGCCCTTCACACCGAAACCGATCCGCAGTCGCTGACCCATGACAGATTTGTCGGCACGCACCGGCATTCGCCAGCCCGGAACAATTTGAACATTCCGCGCTCGATGTGCGCTCCGACATCTACTCGCTGGGCGAAACGCTCTGGTTCGCGCTCACAGGAAAAACGCCATTTGCAGGCCGTAGCGTTGAGCGAGATTCACCGCGCCCAGCAATCAAATGCGCTTCCGATCGAACAACTGAAAGCAGCGCACGTTCCGTCCCGCCTGCAGGTCGCTGCTCGAATCGATGCTCGCACTGGAGCCAGCGTCCCGGCCCGGCACACAGGAGTTGGCAGCGCGCCTGCAACGTTGCTCCCGCGAGGCACGCCAGCTAAGACGCACAGCGCGTCGCTCTCGCGACGGCAGCCCTGCTAATTCTCGGTGTCTCTGCATCTTTCATCTTCCTTTCGCTGCGCACCCAAAATTCGACTTTCGAATCTGGGGCGCACCGGACAAAAGCATTGCAGTGCTTCCGTTTGAAAACCTGAGCCGCGATCCGGACAACGCCTATTTCGCCGATGGCGTGCAGGATGAAATTCTAACCCGCCTGGCCAGCCTCGCCGATTTGAAGGTGATCAGCCGCACCTCGGTGATGCAATACAAGAGCGGAGCCGCGCGAGATCTGCGCAAGATCGGCCATCAACTCGGTGTTGCGCGTGTGGTGGAAGGAAGCGTCCAGCGCGCTGGCAATCGGGTGCGCGTCAACGCCCAATTGATCGATGTGTCCACCAATCGGGCGCTATGGGGGCAGACTTATGACCGCGACCTTGCTGATGTATTCGCGATTCAAAGTGAGATCGCGACCTCGATTGCCCGCCAATTGCAGGCCAGCCTTTCGCCACGCGAAAAGACTGCGATTGAGCAAGCCCCACAAATGACATCACCGCCTTCGAACTCTACGCTCGAGCCAAAGATCTTCTTGCGAGCAGGAATGCGAAAGCGAATTTGCTGGAGGCGGCTGATCTGCTGAACCAGGCTGTCGCGCGTGATCCATCATTTTTCAAAGCGTATTGCCTGCTCGCTTCTACTCACGACCGCCTTTATTTCCTCGGTGACGACCATACCCCTGCGCGGCTGGCATTAGCTGAAGCGGCCATTGCAGGCGGCATTTCGCCTCCATCCAGATGCGGGTGAAGCACACCTGGCACGCGCCCAAAACCTTTATCGAGGCTACCTCGATTATGACGCCGCTCTGGCCGAATTGGAAGTCGCCGCCAAGACCTTGCCCAATGATGCCGGTGTTTTCGAGCTGAAGGGTTACATCGAGCGTCGCCAAGGGAAACAAGAAGAGGCGGTGCGTAGCCTGGAGCGCGCCATTGATCTCGATCCGCGCAACAGCTTCTACGCTGCAGCAGATTGCGCTCAGTTATCGTCATCTGCGCCGTTTCGCCGAGGAAAAATCGGTTTTGGACCGCGCGCTGGCTATCGAGCCGAATGATGTCGATATCAAACTCGAGCGCGCAGCCGTGGAATTCTATTGGAAAGCCGATCCGCGCCCGTTGCATCAAATGGTCGATTCAATTCGCGCCACAAATCCCGCCGCCACTCGAGACATCGCCGAGTATTGGCTTGTTTGCGCACTGGCTGAACGCGATGCCGCTGCCGCAAAAATGCCGTGATCGCAGCGGGCGAAAACCCGGCCTTCACGGACGAGGCCGTTACTTTCAGTCGGCCGTTCATGGAAGGTGTTATCGCTCGGATGACGAAAGATGATGCCGAAGCACGTGCAGCTTTCACTGCAGCGCGCGCGGAGCAGCAGAAGATCATTCTAAGCTCACGAAAGCTACGGCCCGCCGCTCTGCGTGCTGGGTTTGATCGACGCTGCGCTGGGACGGAAAGAGGAAGCGCTGCGGGAAGGCCGGCGCGCAGTTGAGCTTCTTCCCGTGGAAAAAGATCCAATTAACGGAATCGCCATGGTCAAATACTTGGCGATGATCGCTGCGTGGGTTGGCGACAAGGACCTCGCCTGCGAGCAGCTTGCCATCGCCATCCGCCCCCGAGCCGACTCACCTATGGCGAATTGAAGTTGCTGCCGTTCTGGGACCCGCTGCGTGGCGATCCGCGCTTCGAGAAGATCGTCGCCTCACTGGCTGCCGATCGCAGCAACGGCATGTAGACCGCGCGAACCGCCGAGCCTGCTGGTTGGCGGCAACTGGGCGCCGGCACCAACCCGCGATTCCAAAGAGAGGCAACCAGGAGAAAGCGGTTGGTCTAACGCACCGCAAAAGCGTTTTTGGCTCGGTGCTGTTCTCCTTCGTCCAAGACTGGACCGCCGCTTATATGGCTTCCTCGCCAACAGGGACAGCTTTGGTTACCAAAAAGTGAAGCCGACGGCGTATCTCCGAAAAGGGTCTTGCTCCGGTTAACCTTGGCTAAAACAAGATCAGCCTATGAACACACAAAGCTTATCTGCATCCTTCGCCGGCGCCGCACTCCTCCTGAGTTGTGCGAAGAGAAAAACTATGCCCCTGACTACCTGCGGCGACTCAGGCGTCCCATACTGACGCTTCGGCCGCGCCCGGCGCCTAACGCCCGCCTCCCACGCGGAAAGGACCGAAAGCCAGCGGAACGGTGACCAGCTTGACCGCTAGTACCACGATTACGCTGGCAATGCGGTTCCGGGACGAGTGTCACGTCAGCCGATCGGACAGTTGTTTACAGATCACAGGCTCGCTGGCGGTAGGTAACACAGTTACCATCATCTTCTGTATGCCGGCCAGCTGCTGCCCGGGCTTCCCAATCACCCGCGCGTCCGTCGCTTGCAGCCGTGAAGCGCTGGGTCTTTGGTCGAGAGCCGAGCGCCGCGACGTTTGCCTGAGGAAAGAAGCAGCCCGGAGAAGCAGTTCCAGATAACGCCCCAAAAGCGTTTTTGGCTCGGGGCTGTTCTCCTTTGTTCAAAACAGGCCGCCACTTCATATAGTTTCTCGTCCCCTTGGGAATGGCTTTGGTTGCCAAGGGAGGACGGTGTATCTCAAAAAAGTGTCTTGCTCTGGTTAACCGGCTAAAACAAGATCAACCTATGAATACAAAAAAACATCTCTTGCATCCTTGCCGGCGCCGCACTTTGCTCGATGAGTTGTGCCCTGAGCTTCCCCTATGGGCTTGTCCCCATGGGAAAAGGACCGAAGCGGGGAAGGTGATCGACTTCGGCGCTCAGCAGATTAAGCTCAATGCGCGATCGGACCGGGACGTGGCTCGTCACGCGAACCACTTTGACAATCATTGGCTCATGACGGTAGGTTCAACAGTCACCGTCAAGGCCCGTGGTTGGCTCAGTGCCCGCGCCACGATTAGCTTGACTGGCCGTCGTCATTCTCCAAATCGTCACCGTAAACGATTCGCATCGGGTGGAAGATTTCCTCCGCTTCGCTCTTCTCCTCGCCGGACCGCCCTTTCCGGAGAATCAAGCTCCAGCCCAGAAAACGAAATCATGAATCCACTCATTCCGTTAAAAGCAATTGTGCTAGCGTTTGTGTTGCTTGTTTCGGCTAACCTTGCCGACGCGCAGTTCTTGGCAAGACCAAAGCCTCTGCCGCCACGAAAGGATGCAAGTGCTCTCAAGTCATCTCCCGCCGCCCGTACTCGCCGTGGCAACTGCTGACAAACCAACCTCCTGTTCTCGATTGCACCGGTTGCGATCCTGGCAGCCCGATTTTGCTGACCGACGGCACCGTGATGTTCAGCAGGACAACGGTTGCCAGGATTGATGGAAGCTCACGCCTGACGAGTTCGGCAGTTACGTGAACGGAACCTGGACTCCAGTTGGCTTCGCTGCCGGACGGCTACAGCCCGCTGTATCACGCGTCAGCAGTTCTTCCCGACGGCCGGGTCATCATCGAGGGCGGCGAATACAGCTTCTCCAATGGAGTCTTTCCGCGATCTGGACAGATCAGGGCGCTATCTACGACCCAGTGGCCGACGCGTGGACGCTGGTGGCTCCTCCTCCAGCTTTGGGGGCTTCGGGCCCTTTGCGCAGAACGATTGGCGATGCTCAGAGCGTCGTTCTCTTCGACGGAACTTTCATGCTGGCCGATGCTGTCACCCGAGACACGGCTCTGCTCGATGCAAACACTCTCACTTGGACGCCGACCGGCGAAAACAAGTTCGACGTCCACGATGAGGAAGGGTGGACGCTGTTGCCCAACAAGAAGGTGCTGACGGTCGATGCCTACGTCGGCTCAGTACGACCCGACCGGCATGCAACTTCGAGCTCTACAATCCCGCGTCGGGCAAGTGGACGAGTCCGGGCGGAGGCACGGAGTGTGCAGCTCTGGGACTCTGCGGCGGATTGCGGCGGACACAATTTTCGCCTCGTTCGAGGTGGGGCCTGCGGTCTTACGGCCCGACGGCACGCGTCTTCGCCACCGGAATGCCAGCGCTGCTGGCGCCGGCCACACTGCCATCTACTCGAATACGGGAGCTGGACAGCCGGGCCCGGATTTCCCGGACTCGTCTGGGCATCGCCGACGGACCTGCTGCGCTGGAGCCCAACGGCAACGTTCTCATGATGGCAAGCCCGTTGATCTTCAATACGCCATCGACCTTCTTCGAGTGGGACGGGATCGACTCTGACGGAGATCTCCCCAGCTCCCAACGCATCGAACGACTCGTCGTTCTACGGCAACATGCTAGTCCTTCCAACCGGCCAGATTCTGTTCACCGACTTTCTTCTTCGTCTCCGGTTTACATCCCGCGGGAACCACAATCCGGCCTGGGCGCCAGAATCCAGATCTGCCCCTGCTACGATGACCCCGGTGCAGTCGTACGCGTGATCTCTGGACATGTTTTCAACGGGATGTCGCAGGGGCTGCTTACGGGGACGATCAGCAATCGCGCAACGAACTATCCGCTCGTGCGTATCACCAACAACGCGACCGGACACGTATTCTATAGCCGGACGCACGACCACAGCAGCATGGCCGTGGCGTTCAACGGTCTTGTCTCGACTCATTTCGACGTGCCAGCAAACCAGGAATTGGGGCTCAAGCCAGCTTGTTGTCGTCGCTAACGGCATTCCCTCTGCTCCGATTGCCGTTACGGTCCAATGATTATCGAATGAGAGTTAATCTCGACGCACTGGAAGAAGGCGCAAGAAGGGGGCTCTTTAGCAGCGCGTAGGCTGCAAGAAATTTTCATTTCTTCTTGCTGCAGATGCAGGCCTCTTCTATCAGCACTGTCGTCGAGTTTGGAGAACTCCCATTTGCTGGGGGCTTTCTATTGACCGATCTGATTGCGAAACAACCTTCGTTCCTTCTTCCTTTGTAATGGCAGATGTTTCGCCTGCAAACCACGTCTACTCTTTCTTGCTCCAGCCCCCGTTACACGCACGTCATCTGTAGTCTGCCGCAACTTTTTGCCACGCCAGCTCGCATTTTCCGAAGGAACAGGTAAATGGCCAAACCGATCCGAAAGAAGCTGAAATGAAAGAGCTGAAGCGTGAGACTGCCTTTTGCGTCCACACCGAAGGACGAAACAAACGAGGGAATAAGTGCGTCTATCGACGATCCAGACACGATGCTCACCATGATTGTGCTTCTGCTTGCCTGCCCTCGCGCTGCGCAGTCCTGGCGCATGCAGTTATTTAGCAACGCGCGAGAACAACCCTATCCGGGATCTGCTCTGTTCCCGACATGCGTCGTCCTAACGACACCGGCAGCAACAACATCGCCGCAGGTGGTCAAGCCCTTTTCAGCCGCACCGGATACCCTTCGCATCGCCGTTGGCTTAAATGCGCTCGATAGCGTCGACAACCGCAGCAGCGACGCCGCCACCGGCGAACAGCGCTGCTTAGCAATCCTGAGGCCTGAGTTCTCTGTCGCATCCCTGGCTTCGCTATCCGTCTTGCCGGTGTCTAATCCGCGATCGGCGCCAAGATTTTACCACTTTCTTTGCCACGCAGGCCAAAACTTCCGAAGGAACAGGTAAAGCCAATGAAAAACAGAATCCAGACTCAATATCAGCCCCGCTGCGATTGCGATAGCGCTTTTTTGCGCTGTCGCAATTTCACGCTACACTCACCAGCACAGATATCACGCGTAAAGACAGTCCACCAGCTGATTGCACCGTGTCGCTATCACGTAACACCCCTGGCTACGCTGCAATGACAATTCGTTACCACTAGATTGTAAGCTATTCCGCGACGGTAGTAACTTTCTCTGGCTATAAGCCACAACGCGACTGCAACTACAAAAAGCCGTCACGTCAGGATGTGACGGCTTTTTCTATTTATTTCAGACGTCGTACGCACGTCTCCAGGCAAGACGCCAAAGCAGGAATGCACGATCCTGTTTGCTGGACAAAACGAAAGCTGACGGCCGACTAACATAGGTCTTACGCAGTCTTTTGCCACGCCGGCAAAAAACTTTCCGAAGGAACAGGCATGAAAACAAAATGCCTGAGTCGAACACAATGTTTGGTTGCGGTTTCTTTGATGATACTAGGTGTGTTACTGACGTGTTATAGCACCGATCGCGAACACGGGTCGCGGTGGTAGGCAGGTCCCGACCAGCACGGCCGGCATTTTACCCCGCGGAGGACGATCAGGATCCCGAGTATCGCGAAGCGCGATGAATTTCTGCGCTGGTTCTTTGGCACCGGGCCAGGAGGCGTGTCGCCTAGCGCCTACACAAGCGCCCTAGCCGCGGCGCGCGCATTGCCTCCCAAGCCCGCTTTTGCAAGGCCGGAGGTTCATGTCGCCTGAAAGCGCTGGAGGTGGTGGCGCCGTGGACTTCTCGAATCGCACCCCCATTCGCAACAGTTACGGCGGAAACGCAAGCGCAAGGATCCATACTTTGGCTATCGATCCGATCAACGCCAACGTCGTTTATACAGGAAGCTCAGGCGGGCTTGCCAAAACGACCGACGGCGGTGTCACGTGGCGGTATTTGTCCGACGCGTGGGCTTCACAAAGCATCAGTTCCATCGCTGTCAATCCTAACGCCTCCAATCATCGTCTATGTCGGCACGGGCGTGGATCGACTCATGGCCTTATGGTGTCGGCCTCTACCGCTCGCTCGACGGAGGGACGACCTGGTACCAGTTTGGCGCGACTGAATTTGCAGGGACGGTATATCAGGACCGATTGCCATCGATCCAAACGCGCGGGAATCGCTGGCAACTCGTGTACGTGGCGAACGGACTGTGCACGATTCGCGGATTGTGGCGTTCGTCCAACAGCGGCAGTGACTTGGACGCGATTGCGCCAGGCGGACCAACCGGACTCGACGGAGGTTATGACGTGGCCATACGACCTCGCCATCGATCCATCGACACATCCCACTGCTTTTATGTCACCGAGGACGATGGACGTTTCAGAGCACCGATTCTGGCCAGGTCCTGGACGCTCGATACATGGTGTCTTGGCAGGTTCGCGCAACCGATTGAGCGTGGTCAACTCCACGCTTTACCTTCTGGGACCCCGCGATCCGGACCACAACCTCTACAAGTCTATTGACCGTGGTGCGAAGTGGACCCAAATCCCAGCGAAATGCTTTGACGAGGCTTACGGCGCTGCGCTACGCCTCATGCTGGTATTGGCTTCTCGGTGTTCGCCGTGGATCCCTTCAATCCAAACGTCATCTTAGGAGGCAACCAGGCTCTTTATCGTAGCGACAACGGAGGCCTGACCTGGACTGAAATAGAGCCCTGGTATGGTATCAATATCCATACCGACCAAAGAGTGATCGCCTTCTCCCGGACAGCTCCCGGCGTCGCGTACGACGGCAATGATGGAGGAGTTGTAAGATCGACAGACGCCGGGCAGCAGTGGACGAACCTCAATCAAAACCTTCCCGGTGCGCTGCTCTACAGCGTCGCCTTGAGCGCGAGACGGTAGCATGATCGCGGGAACCCAGGACAACAGCGCCGTCTTCAGCAGTGTGGGCGCGCCATGGAATATGATCCTGGGTGGCGATTCCTACCACAATCTAATCGATCCGAACTGGGAGCACCTGGGCCTATTCCGTCTTATGCAGTCGGCGTTCGTTTCGCAGATTCAACAGAGAGACCCACGAAAAGATCAACATCTCCCCGGCCTGAATTGAACAGCGCGATACTGCCTGCAGCTTCTTTCCGGCGTTTAGCATGAACCCATCCTCTCCAACGCACCTTATTGCCGCTTGCCAGCACGTGGTTCGAACTCTCGACGGCCCCACGGTTACGTCCGGACGGCTGGACAACGATTGGGGAGCCGCTTCCCGATCCCGTCAACGCGACATATGAGGCGCCGAGCAATTCCAACGTCGATCTACGCCGTCGCCGACCGCCAGGAAGGTTTGGGTTACCACGAATGCGGACAGCGGTCCCGCGGCCGTCTGGAGCGATATCACCAAAAACTTGCCGGGGAGTCTGGGCCATCACGGTCCATCCCACTGATCCACAAACTGCATATCTCGCGTGCGACTCAGGCGTGTATAAGACCAGCGACATGGGAACAACCTGGATCCAACAAGGACTTCCTAACCTGTTCTATCGCGATGTGGCTATCGATCCGGCGAATCCTCAACATGTCTTTGCAGCTTCTTTCGCAGGCGTTTTTGCCAGTGCACCGATGGTGGCATCACATGGGGAAACATGAGCGACGGCATACCGGCAGGAATGATGGTCAGCGGGCTATCCTTCAATGCCATGAGCCGTCAGCTTGCCGCTTCGACGTATGGGCGCGGAGTTTGATGTGCTCAATCTGGGCACGCCGCCCTCCGTATCCCTAAGTTCATCGGCTAACCTGGCCACACCGGGGCTGTGATGATTTCTGCAGGATGTAAGCCACGACTTGAAAGTAACTCGGCCATGAATGCGAGAAACTTTTGCAGAGTTGAAGCGGCGCAATGTTTACAAAGGTTGCAATCGCTTATGCCGTCGTCGCTTGGGTGCTGATCCAGGTTGCGACCCAGGTCTTTCCATTCTTTGAAATTCAAGTTGGGTGGTGCGGTCCGTTGTTCTCCTTGCTCATCATCGGATTTCCATCGATCTGTTTATCGCGTGGGCATTTGAAGCGACGCCCGAGGGAATCACAGCGCACAGAAGCTGCAGATGCCGTGCGGTAAGCATTCGCGCGGCGCCGCGTGGGTTTACATTGCGCTCATCAGAGCGGTACTGTCCATCGGCTTATTCTTTCTCGGACGCTACACCGCTTCGTGGAAACAAGTGGAATCGGCTCAGTTGCCGGTAAATCGATTGCTGTCCTTCCATTTGTTGATCTTAGCCAGGCGCATGATCAGGAATATTTTTGCGACGGGATCAGTGAGGAGATTCCTCGATGCGCTTGCGAAAATCGAGCGATTACGCGTGATTGCGCGCACTTCGTCCTTTCATTCAAAGGAAAACCGCTGACGTGATCGAAATCGCACAGAAACTCAACGTGCAAAACATTCTCGAAGGCAGTATGCGCCGTGAAGGCAATCGTATTCCGGATTAGCGTGCGAGCTTGTGAGTGCCGCGAACGGCTCCATCTTTGGTCGCAAACTTACGAGCTTGAATCGCAAGGCGTGTTTGCTGTGCAAGATCAGGTTACGAGTGCGATTGTCGCTGCATTGAAGGTTAAGCTCGCGGTTACCCCCTCCGCGGCTGATCTCAAAAACAGAAACGTACGATTATCGCAGGTGAAAAGCAGTGAGCGGCTGAAGCGTTACATAAGCGATATCTTGTTATGGTGCCAAAGATTCAAGGTCGCGGAGCATCGGAACCGAAATCATTACTAACCTCGACCGAGAACGGTTTCTGCGTTTCATTGCCTTTGTAAATGATCTCGTGTTCGGAGTCTGCAATTCCGAGGCGAGCGTTAATATCTGACCGCGCGTGGGCCATCCCTGTTTACCAGTTTCTCTTCCAACGCGTTCGCCTTTGTGCTCGGTGCGGCGGTCGGATCGTTTTTAAACGTCTGCATTTATCGCTGGCCTGCCGATCTTTCGATTAACAAGCCGCGCCGCTCTTTTGTCCGGCCTGCAAACAGCCGATTCCGTGGCATCAAAATCTGCCGTTGGTCAGCTGGATTTTGCTCGGCGGTCGCTGCTGCAAATTGCGGCGCGAAAATCGCCTTTCGCTATTTCGCCGGTGGAACTGATCACTGCGCTACTGTTTCTGGCGATCTGGCAAAGCTTTCCGTGGCAAATGGCGATCGCATACTGGATCTTCGCTTCCGCTCCTCATCGTTGGAACATTCATCGATCTCGAACATTTCATTATTCCGGACCGTGTAACGATCGGGGGAATTGTTGCGGGCGTCGCTCTGCAGCGTCGCAGTGCCAGCTTTGATGGAAGCGGATTCACGGCTTGCAGCATGCGTTCGTTCTTTGCTGGCCGCCGCTCTCGGCTACGTAATCCTGTTGATTGTTCTCGAAGCCGGCAAAATCGCTTTTGGAAGAAAACGGATTGAATTCGATGCCCCGACACCGTTCACCTGGACGAAACGCGGGGACGACGCCGATCTTGTGGTGGGCACTGAAGAAAGTTTGTGGAGCGACTATTTTGCCCGGGAAAAAGATCGATTATTGCTCGAGTGCGAAGAGGCCAGGCTGGATCACCACACATATGGGAATGTGACGCTGGACTTTCGCTACGATCGCGTCACTGCTGAAGGCCACGTGTTTATGCTCGATGATATGACCCAGATTTCGGGCGTAGCGCGCGAGCTGGTGATTCCACGCGAAGCGATGGGCCGCGGCGATTTGAAATTTCTCGCGGCGATTGGCGCATTCCTTGGATGGCGCGCAGTGCTGTTTAGTCTTTTGCGGGATCGCTTCTCGGTTCGATCGATTGGCCTGATCACATTGGTCGTGGGAAAACGGGTCTGGTCAGCCAAGCTGCCGTTTGGACCTTATCTGGCGTTTGGTGCGCTGAGCTGGATGTTTTTTGGCAATCTGTTTCTGCATTAGGTACGCAGGATTGCTGAGTCCGTAACGCGTGAGTCAATCTTAATCTCCGATTCTTATTCCTGCGCCTGCTCTTGCCTTCTCACGGAACATGATCTTTACGAACGCGCGTTTGATTTTTCCCGATGGAATTCGCGATGGTCTTCGAGGTCGTCGTTGAAAAAGGAAAATCGCTGCAATCCGCGAGCCGAGCCGTCTGACGCCAGCGGCGATGCTGCGGCTGCACCGCAGGCATGAGCGGCAAAGCGGTCGTCGACCTCCATGGAAATTATCTCGCGCCCGGCTTTATCGATCTTCACGTGCACGGTGCGCTGCGCCACGACACCATGGAAGCTTCCGCGGAAGCGTTTCACGCCGTCTGCGACTATCATGCCAGCGGTGGCACGACTTCGCTTTTGCTGACAACGGCAACGGCGCCGATGGACAGCATTGTCGATGTTCTAAACGCCGTCCGAGATTGTCGCGTGTTCCGCATCTAAGCAGGCTGCGCTGGCGTTCACGTGGAGGGGCCGTTTATTTCGAAAGCCAAATCCGGGCGCAGCGCGCCGAATTCATTCAAAATCCTTCCCGCTCTTCAGTCCAGCAACTGCTCGACCACGCGGACGTGATCAAACGAATCACGATCGCTCCCGAGCTGCCCGGGGCGCTGGAGGCGATCGAGAATTTTCACAAGCACAGGATCAGCGTCAGCGGAGGCCACAGCGATGCATGGGACGAGGAGGCGCGAGAAGGTTTTGCGCGTGGCATGAACAGCGTGACACATACATTCAATTGCATGTCGAGCGCGCGTCGCCGCGGCATTTATCGTGTTGGCGGTTTACTCTGAATTTGCCTTAAGCGAACCGCGGATCAGTTGCGAACTGATCGCCGACGGTCACCACGTTTCGACAACATTGATGACAATGCTGTATCGCGCGAAAGGACCGCGTGGCGATTTGTCTCGTAACGGATGCAACTGCCGGCGCTGGATTGCCGGATAAATCGCAGTTTGCGCTTTTGGACGGGATTGCGTCGTGAAGGATGGTGTTTGTTTGCTTGCCGATCGCTCGGCGCTCGCCGGCAGCGCCTCGCGCATGATCGATCTTGTGCGCACGATGGCTAGGAAGTAAACATTCCTGCTGCACGAAGCGGTCATGATGGTCACGGAAAATCCTGCGCGTGCTATCGGCCTTGAAGCCAAAGGCTCTCTGAAGATGGATGCGGATGCGGATTTGGTCGTTCTCTCGCCAGAACTGAAGTGCTGCGAACATTCAGTGGCGGTCAGAAGCTTTCTCTCGCTGACCCGAGCCTCAGCGCACCAGTTGCTCGTATCGCGGTCAGTGGTTACAGGGTTATAGCGACAGCAAAACTCGGCGATATCCAGTGCCGCGCGCGGTCGGCTCAGCTTGCTGATATTCGCGGACCATTCGCGCCATTGTTTTGCGTCGTCAGCGAACGCGCGCGTACCTGTGCGATGACTTCACGTGGCGAATCTGCGATCACACCCGAATTCGTCTCGACGATCAGTCGCGCGTTGCCTTCCTCCTGCCCGGCAACGACGTGATTGATGATCATCGGACAGGCGGCAGCAATTGTTTCCTGCACCGTTGCGCCTCCGGCTTTTCCGATGAGCAAATGGCTCTCTTGAAGCATGCGCGGAAGTTCAGTCAGTCCAGCCAATGATCTTTGCCTTCGCCTCCGGTGCCGCGGCTTCCATGCTCGGGCATCAGTGTGTCCGCACGGCCTATGGTCACGGTGAGATCGACACCCAGCTCAGCGAGCCGGTGCGCCAGTTCCGGGGCGCCGCGAGTGGCGGCATGTATCATGTAGAAGACACGGCGCTCGGAGTTGAGCGGAGGGCAGCACGCTATTCGATCCGCGCGGAATCGGCAAATTCTGGACTTACAGGAAACCCAAACACCTTGATGTTTTCCATGGCGACTCCGGCTGCTCTGCAAGACAGAGGCACTCTGTTCGTTCGCGACGAGGAAGTAATCCGCGGCGGCACAGCGATACCAGCACGTCGTTAATGGTGATCGAATCCGTGACGACGACGACGCTTTTGCAAGGCCTGAGCGGTCGGGGCTCCCAAGATTCTGCTCAAGCAGTTCGGGATAAGCAGGAAACGAGCAAATCGATCACGTCTGGTTGAAAACGCTCGAGCAAAGCAGGCGAAGTGATCCTCGAGCCGCGAGAAATCGCTGCGAATTCTGTGTCGATAATCTGTTCTTGCCGATCGAGCCAGCGATAAACGGCTCCCCACGCGCGCGGCGCGAAATTGACGACCGCCAAGATAGCTCTTTCGCACGAGCTCGTTCACCAGGCCCGTAGGCTTCGGCAAACAGATCGCGCAGTTCTACCTCCGTCCCTTCCGGGGCGACGCGGGCCAGACCATCGCGAATTCCCCGCGCAGCGCTGTTGTGGCCTTCCCCGAAGCTCGCCGTGAGGATCAATATTCGTTTTTTCACAGTTTGTCAGGCCATCGTAACGCCGATTGGGAAACTCGCCTCACGAGGTAAAGAGAACGGGAGGTTTACGGAAGCATTCGGAGTTTAATGGATATTTACATCGGGCAAAGTAAACTCTCGGCGAAGATGAAATATCTCGGATTCATCTGGCGCGTTTTGCGCCGGCTGGTTTGGGAAACGGCAACCGATACCACAACCGGGCTGGCTGCGCAGATGGCGTATCTGCTTCTTTTTGCGCTGGCTCCCGGATCGCTGTTTCTCTGGCATCTGCTGGGTCTTGTTCGGCACCGATCCGACCAAAGTTGCATCGGATGTTTCGTTCTCTTGAAAAGCTTCATGCCGCCGGATCCGAAAGTGCAGGACATTCTGGATTCTGCGATGGCGAATGTGGTGGTGACAGGCTCGAGCGGCCTGCTCGCGAACGCGGGCATCATTCTCGGCATTTATTTCGGGACTGTCTTTATCGCGACGATCTCACGCGCTCTCAGCCATACATGCGGAATGCGGGAAGATCCGCATTGGTGGTCGAAATATATCATCTCATTTTTCATGCTCTTCTGGTTTGGGATCATCATCGTGTTCTGCTTCAACGCGATCGTCTTTGGTGAACAGCTGGCTGGTCATTGCGAAGTCAATTTTCAACTCGCGCTTTCCGCTGCAAGCGTGGATCGCAACGCTGAATCTGCCGTTCACCGCATTGTGGCTCTGGTCATTCTCGCGCTCGCGCTTTATCTCCTGACGCCGGAAAATTATTTGACCGTCCGTCAGGCGTTGCCCGGCGCGATTTTCTTTTCGGTCGGCTGGATCATCGCGACGAAACTTTTTCAGCTCTATGTGGCGACGATATGATCGCTACAACCCACGTATCTCGCGCTGGCGTCCATCGTCGTGCTGCTTACCTGGATGTATCTGACCTGTCTGCTGCTGCTGCTGGGCGGTAAGTTGAACGCCATTCTTCGTCGTGAAGGCGAAAGAATGCGCAGGGCTGCGCCTGCTCGCCCCGAGCCTGCGGCGCGGCGTTAAAAGTCGAAGCGTTAAGAAGCAGAACGTGAATCAGCCTTGAGCTCGTAGCCTTTTAACTTTTTAACGATCCTGTAGGCGTTGATCGCGTCGCGCGCTCTGTTACGCTCCGTCGCAGTGGTGCGCTTTCGCATTTGGCTCGCAACTGCGCTCGCTTCGGCGCAATCATCGCAAGTCTCCTTCGCGCGCAAGTCGATGACGAAGAAAAAAGCCGCGAGCAGATGAATCCGAGACAGATCGAGTGCGCATTCTTCGCCATCTCCGAAACCAAAGAAATCTCCGAGCCCCGGTAGCAAAAGCATCGAGGGCAAATCGGGAAAAAACAGCCAGGCTTCTGCGACCGCCGGAAAAAGCGCCAACGCGATTCCCCACGCAAAATTAGCAAACGACAAGTCGGCAAAAAGTAGAGTCGACCAGCGACGATAACGAATCGCAGGACGCACGGGAATCCCCGCGCCTCGCAAAGCAAAGCCGAAAAATCTGACGACGAAGAAGAGGCAACGCCAGCGGCCTACGCCGCGCGAGACGCCCGAGCCCACCAGCTTCACCGAAATCAAAGCGGCGGCACACGCCGACACCCAAACCGAAATCGGCGAAGAAGAAATCGCATGAGAAAGAAACCGCGCAAAACCAAGAAGGCGGGAAATCCAAATCGGCGCGAAAAGAAGAGGAAACACCGAAGCCGGAAAAGACGCCTGCCGCCCACGCGGAAGAAGAGCGCGCTGCAGCGATCAGAGACCGCCACCACCAGCCACGCGCTCGAGTCTGCGGCGCCGACGCCAGCGCCCTCGCCTCAGTCAAAAGCTCCGCGTGCTGTTCCAGCCGGCGAGCGAGCTCAGGTTGTGATCGAAAAGTCCGGTTTGGAGAGAAGACCAGGGCTTCGAGCCTCCGCCATCGCCACCGCCGCGCAGATTCGGTTTCTGGCCCTGGTCTCGTAGTTCGAGCAACTATCGTTATCTTACGCAGATCAGTGATCGACGCGATCCGCCGCGCGCCGGTGAAACGGCGTCGCTGGCAATTCATTGTCGGTGCATAATAGCGGCACGCGACAGGGCAACGCGCGCGTCTTCGATTATTATCATCGGCACGTGCGCCGGATGCAGAATGGTCTTGCCTATCATTTCGTGATCGGTAACGGAACGTCCACTGGTAACGGCCAGATCGAAGTGGGCGATCGCTGGCGCCGCCAGATCAACGGCGGCCACGTGCACAGCGATTATCTAAACAACATTTCGCTCGGCATTTGTCTGGTGGGCGATTTCAATCGCGGCCAGCCAACGCGCGCGCAGCTTGGACGCGTGCGAAGAACTCATCCGCTACCTGCGAGAACGTTGCGGCAAGGCCGACAGGGGCGACGATTCCTGTGCGGCCACATCGTGAAATGAATCCACCGCGTTGGCCGACCGATTGCCCTGGAGACGCTTTTCCCTATTCGTGGTTCCGCAAGATTCTAACGAGACGACTTGAAATTGGTTAGAAGTGGAACCGAAGTCGCGGCTTGACGACATCGCGGCACATCAGCTGTCACTTCCGTTCTGCGACCATCAAATTGGCTTCCTTGTAGTTCCAGCGATAACCGAATCCGAAGTCGAGCGGCGGCGGATTGCTTTGCGCGAAGAGCTCCTGCAAGCCTGGGCTGGTGATGTTGTTTGAACAGGTCGATCGGGCCGAGGTAAGCGCCGAAGAGACGCAGGTTCCATTTGTTTGGGTCGAAGTAAGCCACGGGAATTCCGGAGTCGTCCTGCACAATTCGGTTGCTATGTTCGAGAATGAAATTGCGGATCGTAGCGAAACCATTCTCAAACATCAGATACGACGATGACTTCAGAAAGCTCGAGCCGACGCCCAAGTCGCTGGCAAAATTTTAAGAAACCGGGAGTCGCTTTGATGCCGCCATCAGAAATATCGGTGGTGAAATAATACAGCGTTTGTGGAATCGCCCGATGGATTGTCGGTATAACGGATTCGCACGCCGGGAACGCTGCCGCCTTTCTTCCCCGGCGCGGACTTCTTCAAATGCGCCGCTGCTGTTGAGCGAGCCGAACGCGACATTCGTGATCGATTTGTCTGCGCGCGCGATGAACGCGTAAAGAATCGGCAACACGCCATTGAGGTTCTGCTCGTTGCAGATCGATCTTCATGTCTTTGGTGATGAAGTACGTCGTGTTCAGCGACGACTTCATTGCGTTCTCCAGATTTCCCAGCGCGCCGGAGAGATTTGCGATGCGCAACGGATCGGGCGGCGGCCCCATCGACTTCCTTGCCGCAAAGCACGTAAACTGCGGCGTTTGGGAAAAAATTGATCGACGTAAGAAAGTCCGGGCCGCTGAACATGTAAAACGCGACCGGAGACCGGCTGCGTTACCTCTGGAAAATACGTGGCTGTCCACGCGTGCAGCTTTTGAAGTTGACGCTAGATTGAGTTTGGCTGAACTCGCCTTCAAAAAAGCGGCGTGTTCCTGCCATGCCGGATCGCGCGTGAGCGGCGCAAGCGGAGAATTCTCCGGCACAGGCATTCCAGCAAGAAAACGCGCCACATCGTTGGGTCCGGCAGTGTCAGCCACGGCATCGCGCGTGGCGCAGACTCTGGGAATTCTCTGCGCGAAACGCTGAACATGTTTACCAAGATCGTGGCCATGGACAAAAGCGGTCGCACGTAGCGCCGCATTCCAAAACGTGTACGCAATTTCCGCTCTCCGTTCGAGCTTGCGTTTGAGCGCGCGCCTCGCTGCGCCGCTTTCGATGTCTCGGCACACATGGAAATGTTCGTTCTTTCTCAGGACGTCGTTTTCATAAGGAGCGTCGCGGGCGCTTTCGGCGCGCAAAAGTAGAGCAACAGCCAACGAGCGCAGTGGCGAGTCCAGCCAGCGATTCGATCGGTCTTCCAGCGCAGCAGATAAAACATCATCCAAATTGTGATCGTCGCGAAGATAATCGGGGGCAACGGATAAGCCCAAACCCGGTAAGGCCGCGCGATTTCCGGACGTGTAACGCGCAGCACCATCACGCCGAGCACAGTGAACAGCGAGCAGAGCAACAAACTGAATTGAGTGTATTGCACGACGCTTTCAAAGCTGCGCGTGAGCAGAAGCAAGATTGACGATCAGCAACTGCAGCACAATGGCGTTCGTGGGAATGCCGTGAATGATTCTTGCGGCCAATCAGTGCGCAGCAACCAATGATCTTCGCCCATCGACATTGTGACACGCGGCCCGATCCACGTCATTGAGCTGATTGCGGAAATCAAGCCGAGGCAAATGACCGCGCCAGCAACCCGTCCGCCGTTCGTCCCAAAAATGTGTTTGCCTGCGATCAACGCTATTTCGAGTTGACCTTTCAATTCCTGGATCAGGCGTCGTGGCGAGAAAGACGGCATTGAGCAGCACGTAGATCACGATCACAAGGCCTGTTCCGACAAGCAATGAGCGCGGCACATTTTTTCCGGTTTCTTAATTTCGCCTGTGATGTAGACCGCTGCGTTCCAGCCGGAGTAGGAGTACATCACATAAAACCAGCGCGACCGCAAACGGTTCGCCGAAGATCGTCATCGTATCGCCGGGCGCGGGCAAAAAGCTGATCGGCTGCTTTGGTCTGAACAAATAAACCGGCGATAATGCAGCGCCAATCAGAAGCAATTTTACAAGTCGTGGAGAGATTTTGAAACGCGCTGCCAATCTGCAGGTTTCCAAGATGAAAAACCGTTACCACCCAAACAACGACAAATGATAGAAGCACCGGCGAGCCAACGCCGAACACTCCTGCAAAATATTTCCCAAACGCCATGGCGGCCAGTGCGATTGGCGCGGCGAATCCAACAGTGGCGGAAACAAATCCAGCCATAAATCCGAGCGCTGGGATGATAGATCTGCGATAGAAAATGATATTCACCTCCAGAGCGCGGCAGCGCGGCGCTTGAGTTCGCCGTAACAAAGCGCGCCGCAAAGCGCCGCGATTCCGCCAATGATCCAAAGCATGAGCAGCGAGAATCCTGACTGAATATCCGCCAGTTGAAAGCCGAGGCTGCGTGAAGATGCCCGTGCCGATAATGTTGGCAATAACGATGGAAGATGCCGTAAAGAAACCGATCGTCCGCCGCGGAGTTCACGACTTCAGCGAACGAGGTTCAGTAACCGTAATCATCTCTGGATCGACAATCCCGAAATCATCGGGGCTAGCGAATTCTTTCGAAGTGGTCTTCAAGTTCATGATTGGTCCGCGTCGACGCAAGGTGCTGCGACATGCTGGTCGCAATTGGAAATTCGTTGGTGGTTAGGTGAAGCAGAATCACAGCTCGAGATTTTCCTGAGTTGTCAGAAGCCATTCCCAGCATCACGTTGAAAGTAGCATGAACCCATCCCAAGCTCTCCATCGAAACGGCCACCCAACTCGCGGTCTTTCTTGCAAATCGTCCGGGGCGCTTGCGCGCGTGTGTGAAAGCGCTGGCCAAAGCAGAAATTAACATTCACGCGCTGGCTACGTCCGACACCGTCGATCACGCAGTGGTGCGCATGGTCGTAAGCGATCCAACCAAGGCGCTCATGCTTCTGGGCGAGAGCGGGAGTACTGGCGCTGGAGACCGAAGTGCTGATGATCGAAACGGCGAGCCAACCGGGCGTCCTGGCGAAGATCGCCGAGCGCCTCGGCAGAAGCCGAAGTCAATATCGAATACGCATATCTTGCCGGCGGCCGCGCGGTGGAAAAAGGTCTGATCGGTTCTGCGGCCATCGGATGTCGAAAAAAGCGAAGCGTGCCCTGCAGGATTTGTAGGTGCGCAGCCGTTAAGCCGTGCGTCGCGTGATACCGGTCGAGGCGACCCGGCTACAGCTTGCGCGCAATGAACGATGCCGTCCAAATTACGGGCGAATCTCGATCGTCGTCCCATCAGGCGTTACGCGCCAGAGTTCCTCGATCTCTTCGTCGGTGAGCGCGATGCAACCCGCAGTCCAATCTTTCCAACGATGAAACGCACCAATCCAGCCGCGTCCGTTTTGAATTCCGTGAATCATAATGTCAGAACCAGCTGAGACGCCGCGCGCTGCCGCACGCTGGTTGTCTTCATCTGACGGATAAGAAATGTGCAGCGCGAGGTGAAAACTGCTTTGCGCATTTCGGCTATCGATCTTGTAGACTCCCTCCGGGCGTTTTCATGTCGCCTTCTTCCTGCTTCGCGCCCAACCGGATTCCGACCTAACGCGATTCGATAACTCTTGATCCGGTTGCCGTCGCGAAAGATCGACAATCTTCCTCGCTGATTTTCCACGACAATCCGATCGATTGCTGTTCCTCCAGGCAACGGATTCCAATTGTGATGTGCGTAGAGTAGACGGCCAAAATGCAGACGGCGACGGATGTCACGACTGTCGCAATGATTTTGCCAATCACATCGGTGATCTTGATGACCTGCCCACAAATGCAACACTAGCGCGAATATTGCGTGCGTCCGAGTTGGTGATTGCCAATGCGGACTCGATGCCGGATAAATGCGCGGCGCGTTTATGACTTCGGTACGGACTTTCCTCGGTTACCCCTATCCTCTGGGCGCGACGTGGATGGGGAACGGCGTCAACTTCGCCATCTTTTCCGAGCACGCTGCCGGTGTTGAGCTTTGCTTGTTCGACAACATCGAGGCGACCGAAGAAAACATTCGCATCCCGGTCACCGAACACACCGATCAGGTCTGGCACGTGTTTTTGCCGGATGTGCGGCCCGGACAATTGTGCGGTTTCCGCGTTTCCGGTCCGTACGATCCGGAGCACGGACTGCGCTTCAACAGTTCGAAACTTCTTCTCGATCCGTACGCGAAGGCGATCGCCGGAGAAGTGAGCTGGGCGGATGAAATGTTCGGTTACGTCATCGGGGGCGAGAAGGAGGATCTGACCCAGGATTTCCGCGATGATGCGTGGGGCGTGCCGAAGTCGGTGGTCATCGACACCGGATTCGACTGGCAGGGCGATAAGAAGCCCGGCATGCCACTGCACAGTTCTGTGATCTATGAGGTTGCACGTGAAAGGCTTCAGCAAACTTTGGCCCGAATGTGCCGGAGAAGCTGCGAGGTACTTACGCGGCGCTCGGCAGCTCGGCGGCCATTGATTATTTCAAAAAGCTCGGCGTGACGGCAATCGAGCTATTGCCGGTGCACGCGCACATTGACGACAAGGTCTTAATCGACCGCGGCCTGACGAATTACTGGGGTTACAATACGATCGGATTTTTTGCGCCGCACGGACAGTACTCAGGTAGCGGGCAAATGGGCGAACAGGTCTCCGAATTCAAATCGATGGTGCGCAGTCTTCACGCTGCCGGAATCGAAGTGATTCTCGATGTCGTTTACAATCATACCGCCGAAGGAAATCATCTTGGTCCGACGCTCTGCTTTCAGGGCATCGACAATCCCGCCTATTACCGGTTGCATCCGGAAAATCCGCGTTTCTATCTGGATTTCACCGGCACGGGCAACACCTTAATCTGCTCCACCCACGCGTTCTCCAGTTAGTGATCGACAGCCTGCGTTATTGGGTCGTGGAAATGCACGTGGACGGATTTCGGTTCGATCTCGCGTCCGCGCTTGTGCGCAATCACGAGGGCGTAAACATGCTGCATCCTTTCCTCCAAGTTATCCAGCAGGACCCGATTCTTTCGAACGTGAAACTTATTGCGGAACCGTGGGACGTTGGCGACGGCGGCTATCAGGTCGGAAGTTTTCCTGCGCCGTGGTCGGAATGGAATGGAAAATATCGCGACAGCGTTCGCAGTTTTGGAAGGGCGATGAGGGCCGAATCGGCGAGATGGGTTACCGGCTCACAGGCAGCCCCGATCTGTACCAGCATAATGGCCGGCGACCGTACGCCAGTATCAATTTTGTCACCGCGCACGATGGCTTCACCCTCAACGATCTGGTCAGCTACAACGACAAGCACAACGAAGCGAACGGCGACGGCAACAAAGACGGCGACAATAACAATCTCTCGTGGAACTGCGGCGCGGAAGGTCCAACCGAGGATCCGCAGATCAACGCGTTGCGCGAACGACAGCGAAGGAATTTTCTGACCACGCTTTTTCTTTCACAGGGCGTGCCGATGCTGAGTGGCGGAGATGAGTGGGGACGATCACAGACAGGCAACAACAATGCCTATTGCCAGGACAATGAGATCAGTTGGTTCAATTGGACGCACGACCAAAGGCAAAATCAGTTTCTGGAGTTCACGCGAAAGCTGATTGCATTTCGCAACGCGCATCCGGTGTTTCGCCGGCCGAAGTTTCTTCAGGGTCGCCGGATACGCGGATCTGAGATTCGCGATGTGATGTGGTTCAATCCGGGTGGAAACGAGATGAGCGACGAAGAATGGTCGTCACCGTTTCGTTCGTTGTATTGGGATGCTGCTGAGTGGCGATTCCAGCGATGTTCTCAGTTTCGAAGGCGAGCCGATCCGTGATCGAAACATTTCTGCTGCGTGATTAATGCGCATTACGAACCGATCCCCTTCGTCCTGCCCGGTCAGGAGCATCTCGAGTGGCAACTCATTCTCGATACAATGGATCCGAACGGTTTTCTGGCAGAGCCAAGAAAATTCGCGTCCGGCGACGACGTGGATCTTGGCGGTCGCTCCAGCTGCTTGTTCCAGCTCGTAAGCGGAACGCAAGCTCAGGCCCGCGAGGAATCCTGGAAGAAACGTCGCGTGGAATTTCCTCGCTCTGAGCGCAGAGGAAGAGCGCGCTCGCCGCCAGTAGCCTGTTGCGCAACAGAAAAATTCGGCAACGCAATCTTGTTGCCAGAAACGAATTAATCTATAGA
>ERZ1370068.11160-contig-98_pt1 | contig 50852 bp, 70 predicted proteins | sample MGYA00561227_ERZ1370068 | MGnify/ENA primary metagenome ERZ1370068 (study PRJEB38410, sample SAMEA6850437) | metagenome | study: Metagenomic assessment of the ecological functions of the soil: analysis of the soil microbiota associated with the... | reverse complement strand
AGCTCGCCGTATTGCTCACGTTGAGCCGAACTTCCGTGATCAGGCGGCGAGGTCTTGCCGTCGATGATGTGAGCAGGCATCGTCGCATTTTGACATGCGGGGTGTTGTAGAATAAATATGCGATGAAGACGGAAGAACTCCGAAGCGCGATCCAGGCGCCTCTGAAGGAGCGCTACAAAGAGCGCCCCGACGCCGCGCTGATCACGCTGAAGGCCAAAGGCCGCCTGGGCGAGGGGTCACCTGCAACGTTCAAACCGGCAAGGCGCTGGTCGCGGCAGGGTTGCATCCGGCAACGGGGGGCGATGGACTAAGCGCGTGCTCGGGTGATATGCTGCTCAGGCGCTTGTTGCTTGCGCTGGTGTGTGACGCTCAACGCCGCGCGACGGCGATCAGCGTCGTTATTCCGAAGCGGCGAGGGTCGCGCCGAAGGCGATCTCGATTTTCGCGGCACCTGGGTGTCGCCAAGGATGCGCCGGTCGGCATTTCAGCGCATCCGCCTCTACTTCGACCTGGACACCGACGCATCCGAAGAGGAGTTGAGCACGCTAATCCGCTTGACCGAGCGCTACTGCGTCGTCTACCAAACGCTGCGCCAGCTCGCCGGAAATCACGGTGTCTCATCATGTCCCGTGTCGCGAGCGCGCGGTCGATCGGGACCCGGTCGGCAACGTGTTAGCTTAGCGTCGAGAAGTCACGCGCTTCGGAGGTCGACATGCCGATGTACATGGACATCCACGAGATCCGCGGAGCCACCGCGGAGGCCGTCGCGAAGGCGCACCGCGCGGATGTCGAGACGCAGGAGAAGTATGGCGTCGAGTATCACAAATACTGGTTCAACGAGAGCTGCGGCAAGATTTTCTGCCTCTGCAGCGCGCCGAGTCGCCGAGGCGGCGGCCACGGTGCATCGCGAAGCGCATGGCCTGGTCGCAGAGAAGATCATCGAGGTCGCGCCCGAGATTGCCGAGGGTTCCTCGGAGAGATGCGAGGTGAACAGTGCGGGCGCCGCCATCGTTCCCGGCGGCGCGGAGAACCGAGCGCGACCCGGGATCCGGACCGTTCTGTTCACCGGACATCGTCGGCTCGACGGAGCTCACGCAGCGCCTTGGGGACGACGCGGCGATGGCCGTTCTTCAGGTCCATGACGCAGATCGTCCGCGATGCGCTGCGCGCATTGGCCGGCCGCGAGATCAAGCACACCGGAGACGGCATCATGAGCAGTGTTCTTCTCGGCTGTGGCGGCGGCCCGCTGCGCGCTACTCGGATCCATCGTGCGCTGGCGCAGCACGAGCAAGAGAAGAAGGGGATCCCGATCAAGGTTCGGATCGGCGCCGCGCGCGGAGAGCCCGTCGAGGATCACCTGGATCTCTTCGGATCGACCGGTTCAGCTCGCCGCGCGGCTCTGCTCGCACGCCGCAGCCGGAGCAGAGCCCGGTATCGAACGTGGTCGCCGAGCTGTGCATCGGCAAGGGCCTGACGTTCCAGGACCTCGGCGAAATCTCACTCAAAGGCTTCGATCGCCCGGTCAGGGTGCACGCGCTCGCCTGATCACTCAATCACGATCTGCGGTCACCCCTTGTGCCGCGCGCGTGTGGCGACCGGTCGGCGTTCACCGCCACCGGGTGGGTCACACGAAAGCAGCGGCAGGCAGGTCGTTCTGCGAATCGCAAGGTTGCAGAACCAGCTCTCGCGGAAGTCGGAGAGCGTATGTCGCGTTCGGCCAGCCAGAGCCAGCAATCGCTCGACCTTGCCTTCGCGTACATGTTGTGCCGAGGATCCGGCCCGTGTAACGTCCCTGCTGCTTCATCTCCGGCTCCGCCGCGATATGGTTTTCGAAACCCAGTTCGCGCGCGATCGGACTGCGAAGCGGCTGGTCGCCGTGGTCAGGACATTGAAATGGCCCAGCTTGCGATGCTTGGCGATGACTGCGAGCCGCGGCCGGGATCGAAGGCAGGATTCGTTCGCGCATGAACGTGGGGTGCAGCTTAACTCGGCGGGCCGTGAACGGCTTCAACGTCGACAGGTAGAATTCCACGGCGTATTCGGATTCACCCGGCCTCGCCCCGCCGATAGCGCGGCCCAGGCCCTGAGTTCGGTGCTGAACGTGGCGCGGTCGAGCTTGCCGCGCGAAAGCAGGAAGTCCTCGACCCGCCTGCTCGTCGCTGTCGCCGTTCGGCAAGAAGCGTGTGGTCGAGGTCGAACAGCGCCAGAACATCGCGGGCCATGAAAAACACAACCTCAGCGCCACGAAATTGACCAGGAAACGATTGGAAACCGGCGCGTGATCGCCCACACCGCACCCACGCGCATTTCGACCCGCCCTCAGGCGCGCGCCAGTTCCACCGGAGCACTTGTTAGACGTCCGCTGCGGGTGACCGGCCACGCGGGCTGGCTCGACGCCCAACGCGCGGCGCGGTTGGCCGGCTTTGCGGGCGTTTTCGCCGTCGAACAACGACGGCGTGGTCGTTCCTTCCTCTCGCTTCGACGACGCACCTTCCCGCAGCAAAGCGGTTGGCATGGCTGCTCACCGCGACGCTGGCGGCGGAAGGGGCGCTCACGAACTGGCGGGACGAACTCTACGCGGCGGCGCCAGCGTTCGGGACTCCGCCGTGGTTCCTGCTCGAACGGGCGGCCGCGCGCTACTTCGGCGTGCACACGTGGGCGGCGTATGTCAACGGCGTCGTCCGTGGCCCGCCGAAGGCACAGATGTGGTTCGCGCGGCGCAGCGAGGGCAAAGCGATCGATCCTCTCAGGCTCGACAACCTCGTGGGCGGCGGCATCGCGGCGGGGGCGACCATCGGTGAGACGCTGGCCAAGGAAGCGTGGGAGGAAGCCGGCATCAGCGCGAGCTTGTCTCGCGCGCGCAACCTGCGGGCGCAGTGCACCATCTGGCGCGAACAGCTGGACGGACTTGCAATCGGAGACGATCTTCGTGCACGACCTGTGGCTGCCCGGCGATTTCGCTCCGGCCAACCAGGATGGCGAGGCGATCGAACATCGCCTCGTCGCGATGGACGACGCGGCGCGACTCGATCGTGCTCGACCGGAAGGGCCCGACGAAGTCACCGCCGATGCGAGCCTCGTCGTGCTCGACTTCCTGCTGCGGCACGGCGCGCGCTCGATGCGGCCTCACCGGCTTGCGGCCGCTTTGAAAGCGATTGCCAACACCTCACGCGGCTGCGCGCCGCGCGTGAGCCGGCGCCACGTGCTTGATGCCCATTTCGCCAGCGTGTCGCGCACGGCGTTGACCGCATGCCGCATCTCGTCGGGACCGATCGCGCCGATGCAGCCGACGCGAAACGTCTCGAGCTTGCGTGAGCTTGCCCGGATACAGGATGAAGCCCTTGTCGCGCACGCGATCGTAGAACTCCTTGAACGCGTACCGCGGATCGGCCGGCGCGTGGAACGTCACGATGATCGGCGCCTGGATCGCCGGATCGAGGAACGAGCTGGAAGCCCAGCTCGCGCCATCCCGGCGACGAGCGTCTCGCAGTTGCGCGTGTAGCGCGCCAGCCGCGCCGGCTGCCCGCCACCCTCGCCGATGTACTGCTCGAGCGCCGCGTTGAGCGCGACGACGACGTGCGTCGGCGGCGTGAAGCGCCACTGCGTCGTCTTCTCCATGTACGCCCACTGGTCGTGCCAGATCGAGCGCCAGCGACGTGCGAATTGCCCGCGCAGCGTCTCGAGCACGCCGCTGCGCACGAACACGAAGCCCATGCCCGGGCGGGCCTTCGACGCACTTGCCCGACGCGGCGATCAGCGCGTCGAACGGCGTCGTCGCGCGCGTCGATCGGCGACGCGCCGAACGAGCTCATCGCGTCGACGATGAGGCTCTCGCCATGCGCGCGCGACGACCTCGGCGATCTCGCGGCAGCGGATTGAGGATGCCCGGTCGACGTCTCGCAATGGATCAGCCCGACATGCGTGATCGACGGGTCCTTCGTCGAGCAGCCGGTCGACGTCGTCGGCCGGTTGTCGGCACGTCGTCGGCGGTCTCGAACGTCGACAGCGCGCCGTCCCATCATCTCGGTCAGCTTCGCCATACCGCTTGCCGTAGGCGCCGTTGATCAGCACCAGCACGTGGCCGTCGCGCGGCACGAGCGTGTTGACCGCGGCCTCGATCGGAGAACGTCCCGCTGCCCTGCATCGGCACGCACGATGTGCGTGTCGCGTGCGCTGACGATGTCGAGCGAGCGCTGCGCCGGATCTCGCGCAGTCACGGCGTTGAACTCGGCGTCCCACGAGCCCCAGTCGCGCAGCATCGCCATCTTGGTCGGCAGCGACGTGGTCAGCGGGCCGGGCGTCAGCAGGATCGGATCGCGGGAATGAAGGCCCGCTGATGATTTCCTCCCAGAGAATCGACCGGTATTCGCCACGCCTGCGTACGCGTCAGCGATGCAGCCGCGTCAGCGCGGCGTAGAGCGAGGCAGACGGCGGTCGATGCGGCGACGATCAGCGTCGCCATCGCCGCGGCCGGACCGATCTCGCCGGCCTCGTCGAGGTTGAGGATCGCTACCGAGGCGAGCTGGCGTCTGCGAGCGAGTACAGGAACACGACCGCGGAGATGGTCACCATCGCGTTGACGAACAGGTAGCGGCCGATGTCGAGGATGGCGCGGCAGGCACACCGGCACCGTAACGCGGAAGAACGTCTTGTAGAACGGCACCTTGAGCGACGCCGACACCGACTCGAATTCGTTGTCGAGCGCCTTCAGCGCCGTCACCGCGGTCAGGTGGCTCGACGTGTAGTAGTGGACGACGGTCGACAGCACGAGGATCGTCATCGCCGTGATAGAGCCCGTTGAGCGGATTGTCGGGATGGTTGAAGAACAGGATGTAGCCGAGGCCGAGCACCATGCCCGGCACGCCCATCGGGATCGCCGCGAGCAGCCGGATGCACGCCTCGGTCCAGCGTGCATGCCGCGCGTCTTCTCGAGCAGGTACGCGCAGCCGAAGATGAAGCATCGTTCCGCCGACACGCCACCGCAGCAGCGCCATCTTGCAGGCTGTTGAAGAATGAGCGACGATCACGCCGCGTCGATCAGGCCGAACTGGTAATGGCGCAGGCTGAAGGACTTGTCGTACGGCCAGAGCTTGATGAACGACGTGTAGACCGCCATGCCCAGCACGGCAAGCATCAGCAGCGCGACGACCAGGCAGTAGGCGAACATCGCGCGCGGTCGAACCAGCGGCTGCGGCTTCGGCGCGTAGGGCACGGCGCGCGCCGAGAATTGCGCCTGCTGGCGCCCCTGCATCGATCCAGTCGACGACTGAAGGCGATCAGCACCGGCACGCAGCAGGATCAGACTGACGACCGCGCCCTTTGTTGAAATTCTGCTGCCCGATCACCTGCTTGTAGATGTCGACCGCCAGCACGTTGAAGTTGCCGCCGATCACCTTGGGAATGCCGGAAGTCGCTCACCGTGTACGAGAACACGACCATCGTCGCGCTGACCAGGCCGTATTTGGCGCCGGGCAGCGTGATGGTGAAGAAGTCAGCGCAGCGTCGGCGTGCCAGCGACTCCCGCGGCTTCGTAGAGCCGGCCGTCGGCCAGCAGCAGCGCCGTCAGCACGATCATCAGCGCGTGCGGGAACGTCGCGTAGATTGCGGAACAGGATGATGCCCAGCGGCACCGTAGATCGGTGGCCCCGCCCAGCAGACCACTTGAGCAGCCCCTGGTTGCCGAACCATTGGATGAACGAGATCGCCGACATCAGCGACGGCGCCAGGATCGGCGTCAAGCGCGATCACGCGAAACAGTGCTCTTCGCCGCGCATGCAGCTGAGCGCGTCAGCGCGTACGCGTAGGCGAACGCGAGCGGGATCGTGATGCCGGTGACCACGATGCGCACCCAGAACGTGTTCCAGATCGAGCTCCGCAGCGCCGGCGTCGCGAAATATTCGCGAACTGCAGCAGGCCGACGAACGCGCCGTCCTTGTCCTGCACGCTCTTCGACCAGGATCGCTGCCAGCGGCGCCAGCAGGAAGAGCGACCAGCAGCGCGCAACAGGCGAGCAGCAGACCTGCGCCAGGCGGTCGTGCCAATGCGATGCGCTGGGCGCACGCGGCCGCGCGTGTCGACGGGCCGCGGCAGCGCGGCGCGCCATGGCGCTACTCACCGAGTACGCGCAGCGCGTCGGGAGGCAGGCTCGACGCGGACCGCGTGCCCGGCCGCGATGTGCCCAGATCGACGTCGTGCGCGCGGGACATTGGCTGACGAGCGCCGGCGCGCCGCCGGCATCGAGCGTGAGGCCGACCATGCAGAAGGCGCCCAGGAATTCGACCTTGGCGACCGTCGCGGCGAGCGTATTGCCGTTGATCGTGTCCGGTGCGCGTTCACGTCGATCTCCTCCGGACGCAGGTAAAGCTTCGACCGCTGTCCCCGCCGCAATGTCCGGACGCCGGACGGCCAGCGAAACGGCGCCGACGCGGAACTGCCCTCCGCCTTCCGCGACGGCCGGCAGGACGTTGATCTTGCCGACGAAGTCGGCGACGAACGGCGTCGCGGGCGCTTCGTAGATCTCGCGCGGCGTGCCGACCTGCTCGATCTCGCCCGTCGTGCATGACGACGATGCGGTCGGCCATCGACAGCGCTTCCTCCTGGTCGTGCGTGACCATCATCGTGGTCACGCCCAGCCGCTGCTGCAGCGCGCGGATCTCGCCGCGCAGCCGCACGCGCTCGAGCGCGTCGAGCGCCGACAACGGTTCGTCCAGCAACAGCAAGCCGGGCGACGGTGGCCAGCGCGCGCGCGAGCGCGATCCGCTGCTGCTGGCCGCCGGAAAGCTGTCCCGGGTATTTGGCGCCCGCATCCGGCAAGCCGACGAGCTTGCAGAAGCTCCGCCACGCGCTTGGCGATGGCATCGCGCGCCCTGCCGGCGGTTGACGAGTCCGTACGCGACGTTGGCGTAGATCGTGAGGTTCGGAAACAACGCGCATACGACTGGAACACGATGCCGTAGTCGCGCCGGATCGCCGGCAGGCGCGAAATGTCCCGGCCGTCCTGCTGGATCGTTCCCGCGTTCTGCGTCTCGAGTCCGGCGATGATCCGCAGCAGCGTGGTCTTGCCGCAGCCGGAGGGCCCCAGGAAGACCATCAACTCGCCGCGCCGGACGTCGAGCGCGATGTCCTGCAGCGCGACGAACTTGCCGAAGCTCTTGTGGATGCCCGCGAGCCGCAGGTAGGCAGTCGTCGGTCACGGCGACGCATGGTCCTCGGAGCAAGACGATGCGCCCGCGGCGAGCGGGGCGCGCCGGTTCATGCAGCGATTACTTCTTCGGCTCGGACTTGACGTCGTAGCGCTTGGTCCATTCCGCGAGGATCTTGTCGCGGTTCTTGGCGGCCCACGCGAAGTCGTTCTTCACCAGCCGCTTCTCGTAATCGGCGGGAACGTTGGGCAAGCGGCTGCGCGACGCCCGGCATGGCGACGATCGCGTAGTTCTTCGCGTAGAGCTCCATCGCCGGCCGCGTCGACGCCCAGTCCGCGAGTTTCTTCGCGGCATCGAGCTTCTTGGTCGTCTTCATGATGCCGTACGGCTTCGAGGTCCCAGCCCAGGCCTTCCTTCGGGAAGATCGAGGTCGATCGGCCCGCCCTTGGCTTTGATCGTGATGGCGCGGTATTCGAACGAGATGCCGATCGGGAATTCGCCGTTGCCGCGCCTGCACGCACGGCTTGCTGCCCGAATGCGTGTACTGCGCGATGTTCTCGTGCAGGCCGTCCATGAATTTCCAGCCATCCGCTTCGCCATAGATCTGCAGCCACGCCGTCACGTCCAGGTAGCCGGTGCCGGACGACGCCGGATTGGGCATCACGATCTTGCCCTTGTAGACCGGCTTGGTCAGGTCCTGCCACGTTTCGGGCTTGGGCAGGTTCATCTTCGCCGCTTCGACCGTGTTGAAGCAGACGGTCGCGCCCCACACGTCGCATGCCCCACCAGTCCGGCGGATTCTTGCTGTCGCTTGTACTGCGGCGGGATCGTTGCCAGGCCCACCGGCGCGTACGGCTGCAGCATGCCCTCGTTCGCGAACACAGCGAGGCTCGTCGCCGCCAGGCCCCAGATGACAGTCGGCCTGCGGATTGGCCTTCTCGGCAAGGAGTTTCGCCGTGATGACGCCGGTCGAGTCGCGGACCCACTTGATCTCGACGTCGGGCACCGCCTTGTAGAACGCGCTCCTCGTAGGCCTTCATCTGGTCGGTCTCGAGCGCCGTGTACACGAGGAGCTGCGGTCTTCTGTGCGGACGCCGGCACCGCTCGCGAGCAGGCGAACGCCGCGGCGGCGACGACGGACGACAGCCAGCGAATGCCTCGGTGGATTTCATCGATGTGCTCCTTCTGCGCGTTGGGACACGGTCGGCGTGCGATCGGTGATGCCGAGCAATGAGGCACAGCGGCTCGACGGCACGAGTCTGGATGCTACGCGCGACCCCTCACGGCGGGCAATGTCGGACGGCGTGCCTGCGCACGCGTGCCGTCACCGGCAATCGCGCACGCGCGCTCACCGCGGTCCGCGACTCCGCATGGATTGCAGATTGTTGACAATCTACACCCGCCGCCGTCTAATCGCAACATGCTGAAATCACAGAGCTCCCGCGCCGCCGGGTGCCGTCGCGCCGCGCGCCGCGACCTGCCCCGCCGCAACGGCGTCTCCCGAAACCATCGCGCTCCTCCAGACCGAACTCGCTCGCCATGCTGGTGCAACGCGAGCTCGGACGGATGATCCTGGCCGGCGAATTCAGCCGCCGGCGCCAAGCTCAACGAGGCGAGCATCGCCGACCTGCTCGGCGTGTCGCGCGGTCCGGTCCGCGAGGCGTTCCGCTGCGCTCGAGGAATCGGGCCTGGTCCGGCTCGAAAAGAACCGCGGCGTCTTCGTGCGCCAGGTCAGTCGTCGAAGAAGCCGACGAGATCTACGAACTGCGCGCCGCGCTCGACGAATACGCGGGCCGGCGCGTCGCGCAACGGGCCGCGCCGCCGATGTGCGCGAGCTGCGCGGCGCTCGGTCGAGCGCATGGACAAGGCGGCGGCGCGGGACGACGCTCGACGCCTACTACCGCGCGAACCTGCAATTCCACGACCGGCTGGTCGAACTCGCCGGCAACGCCAAGCTGCTCGCGACCTACCGCCGCCTGGTCAACGAGCTGCACCTCGTATCGCCGGGCGAGCGCTGGCCCAGGCCGGCGCACTTGCCGGTCTCGACGCGCGAACATCACGACATCGTCGAAAAGATCGCCGGCGGGCAGGCGGCCGCCGCCGGGCGCGCGCTCTACGACCACGTGATGGCGCAGCCGCGAGCGGATGCACCGCGGCGCATCGACGCCGCGGCCGCCGCGCCCAAGCCGCCGCGCGCGCGCGGAGGCGACGATGACATGCCGCCGGCGGCACCGTCACCGTCAACGGCCGCACCTACCGCTGGCCGGACCGTCCGCTGGTCGTCGTCTGCGTCGACGGCTGCGAGCCCGACTACATCAACGCAGGCCATCGCAGCCGGGCGCGCGCCCTTCCTGGCCGTCGCTCGACGAACGCGGCACCTGCCTGCACCGCCGACAGCGTCGTGCCGTCGTTCACCAACCCGAACAACCTGTCGATCGTGACCGGCGCGCCGCCGTCCGTGCACGGCATCTGCGGCAACTATTTCTGGGACCGCCGACGCCGGCGCCGAAGTGATGATGAACGACGCGAAGTACCTGCGCGCCGGCACGCTGCTCGCCGCGTTCGCCGACGCCGGCGCCAAGGTCGCCGTCATCACTGCCAAGGACAAGCTGCGCACGCTGCTCGGCCACAAGCTGAAGGGCATCTGCTTCTCGTCGGAAAAGGCCGACCAGGTGACGCTGGCCGGCAACGGCATCGCCGACGCGCTCGCGCCTGGCCGGCATGCCGGTGCCGTCGGTCTACAGCGCGGCGCTGTCGGAATTCGTGTTCGCGGCCGGCGTCGCGCTGCTGGAGCGCGACCGGCCCGACATCATGTACCTGTCGACGACCGACTACGTCCAGCACAAGCACGCGCCCGGCACCGCCGGCGGCCAACGACTTCACGGCGATGCTGGACGGCTATCTCGGACAGCTCGACGCGCTGGGCGCGACCGTGGTGCTCACCGCCGATCACGGGATGAACGCCAAGACCGACGCGTTCGGCCGTCCCAACATCGTCTTCCTGCAGGACCTGCTCGACGACTGGTACGGCGCAGGCATCGACGCGCGTGATCCTGCCCATCACCGATCCGTACGTCGTCCACCACGGCGCGCTGGGCTCGTACGCCACCGTGTACCTCGGCCAGGGACCGCACGCGCGATCACGCGACGCGGCACATCGCCGCGGCTGCCCGGCGTCGAAGTCGTGCTGACGCGCGCGAGCAGGCGTGCGCGCAATTCGAACTGCCGCCCGATCGCGTCGGCGATCTGGTCGTCGTCTCCGAGCGGCTGACCGTGATCGGCACGAGCCGCGACCGGCACGACCTGTCGGGCCTCGACGCGCCGCTGCGCTCGCACGGCGGCATCTCCGAGCAGCGCGTGCCGCTGATCGCCAACCGCCGCGCCGCCGACCTTCCGCAGCGCCGGTGGCGCAATTTCGACGCGTTCGACCTCGGCGCTCAACCACCTCGCAATGAACATGATGACCGAACTGTCGCGACGTGCAAGCGCGGCGCGCGTGCTCAACGCGAAGATGCGCATCGCCGGCGAGCGAGGTCGGCGGCGATCGCGCGTCATCGAAGTCCGCAATCCCTACACCGACGCGCTCGTCGGCACGGTGCCCAAGGCCACCGTCGACGACATCCGCCGCGCGTTCGCCATCGCCCGCGCTTACCGGCCGAAGCTGACGCCGCTACGACCGCTCCGAATCCTGCGCAACGGCGGCCGACGCTGATCCGCGCGCGCGCGGCGAGGCGATCTCCGACCTCATCACGGCCGAGTGCGGCATCGGCAAGAAGGATTCGCGCTACGAAGTGGGCCGCGCGCTGCGACGTGTTCACGTTCGCCGGCAACGCCGCGCTGCACCGACGACGGGCAGATCTTCTCGTGCGACCTGACGCCGCACGGCAAGTCGCGCAAGGTCTACACGCTGCGCGAGCCGCTGCAGGGCGTCATTTCCGCGATCACGCCGTTCAACCATCCGCTGAACCAGGTCGCGCACAAGGTCGCGCCGTCGATCGCGACCAACAACCGGATGGTGCTGAAGCCCACCGAGAAGACGCCGCTGACCGCGCTGCTGCTGGCCGACATCCTGTACGAAGCCGGCCTGCCGCCGGAAATGCTCTCGGTGGTCACCGGCGACCCGCGCGAGATCGCCGACGAGATGCTGACCAATCCGGACGTCGACCTCGTGACGTTCACCGGCGGCGTCGCGGTCGGCAAGTACATCGCCGCGAAGGCCGTCTACAAGCGCCAGGTGCTCGAGCTGGGCGGCAACGACCCGCTGATCGTGATGGAGGACGCCGATATCGAGGAGGCGGCGACGCTCGCCGCCGCGGGCTCGTACAAGAATTCCGGGCAGCGCTGCACGGCGGTCAAGCGGATGCTCGTGCACGAGAAGGTCGCCGACGACTTCGTCGAGCGCCTGGTCGCGAAGACCGAGCGTGGACCTACGGCGACCCGATGGATCGCGACACTCGACATGGGCACCGTGATCGACGAGGCCGCCGCGCAGAACTTCGAGGCAGCGCGTCAACGATGCGGTCGCGCAGGGCGCGCAGCTGCTCGCCGGCAACGTCCGCCGCGGCGCGCTGTACTCGCCGACCGTCATCGACCACGTGCGACCGGAAATGAACGTCGTGAAGACCGAGACCTTCGGGCCGGTGTCGCCGGTCATCCGCTTCCGGGACATCGACGACGCGATCGCGATCGCGAATGGAACCGTCTACGGCCTGTCGTCCTCCGTATGCACGAACCGCCTCGACTACATCACGCGACTCGTCGACCGAACTGAACGTCGGCACCGTCAACGTGCGCGAAGTCCCGGGCTACCGGCTCGAACTCACGCCCTTCGGCGGCATCAAGGATTCGGGTCTGGGCTACAAGGAAGGCGTGCAGGAAGCGATGAAGAGCTTCACCAACACCAAGACGTATTCGCTGCCGTGGTGACGCGCGCTGACGCATGCAGATCTTACTCAACCTGCTGGCCGGCGTGTCGCTGCTCGTCTGGGGCACGCATATCGTGCGCACCGGGATCCTGCGCCTCTACGGCGGCGACCTGCGCCGCGTGCTGCGCAAGAGCATCAGCCACCGCTTCTCGGCGTTCTTCGCCGGACTGGGCGTCACCGGCCTGATCCAGAGCAGCACGGCCACCGCGCTGATCGTCGCCGCGTTCGCCGGCCAAGGGCTCATCGGCGACCGCGCCGGCGCTCGCCGTGATGCTCGGCGCCGATGTCGGCACGTCGCTGGTCACGGTGGTCCTGTCGTTCGACCTGTCGTGGCTCGCGCCGCTCCTGATCTTCGTCGGCGTGACGCTGTTCCTGATCGCTGCAGGCGACCAACGTCGGGCGCTTCGGCCGCATCCTGATCGGCCTCGGCCTCATCATGTTCGCGCTGCAGTGGATCTCGGTCGCCGCCAAGCCGTTCGTGCAGGCCGCCGGCGTCAAGGTGATCTTCGCCTCGCTGACCGGCGACGTGCTGCTCGACATGCTGGTCGCCGCGCTGTTCACGATGCTCTGCTACTCGAGCCTGGCCGTCGTCCTGCTGGTCGCCACGCTGGCGTCACTGCACGTGATCGCGCTGCCGGTGGCGCTCGGCCTGGTCCTCGGCGCCAACCTCGGCAGCGGCCTGCTCGGGCATGCTGTCGACGTTGCGCTCGCCGCCCGAGGCGCGGCGCGTCACGCTCGGCAATTTCCTGTTCAAGCTGATCGGCTGCGTGATCGCCATGCCGTTCCTGGCCCATATCGACGGCTGGATCGACGCGCTGGAGCTCGACAAGGCGCGCGAGGTCGTGCTGTTTCCACCTGAGTTACAACGTCGCGCTGGCGCTGCTGTTCATCTTCTGGACCGAAAAGATCGCGCGCATCGCCGAGCGGCTGCTGCCGGCCAGGCGAGCGGCCGACAATCCCGCCGACGCCGCGCCATCTCGATCCCTCCGCGCTTGACTACGCCCGACGCTGGCGATCGCCAACGCGGCGCGCGAGGCGATGCGCATCGGCGACATCATCGAAGACATGCTGAACGGCATGCTGACGGTGCATGAAGACCAACGACCGCGCGCTGGCGGCAGCGGCTGCGGCAAAAGGACGACATCGTCGACGAGCTCTACACGGCGGTGAAGCTCTATCTGACGCAGATTTCGCGCGAGGCGCTCGACGACAAGGAAGGCCGGCGCTGGGCCGACATCGTGTCGTTCACGATCAACCTGGAGCAGGTCGGCGACATCATCGAGCGCGTGCTGATCGACCTCGAGGACAAGAAGATCGAGAAGCATCGCAGTTTTTCGGAAGCCGGGATGGCCGAGATCTGCGACCTGCACGCGCGTCTGGTGGCCAACCTGCGCCTCGGCATGAGCGTGTTCCTGAACGGCGACCTGAAGAGCGCGCAGGAACTGCTCGCGCAAAGGTGCTGTTCCGCGACCTGGAGCGCGCCTACGCCGATTCGCATCTGACGCGCCTTGCCGGCAACACCGTCGAGAGCATCGAGACGTCGTCGCTGCACCTCGATCTCATCTCCGACCTGAAGCGCATCAATTCGCACATCTGCTCGATCGCCTATCCGATCCTCGAGGAGGCCGGCGTGCTGGCGCGAACCCGCCTGCAAGGAACCGGAGCCGGACACGCCGCCGGATGACGACCCGGTCATGGCCAAGCCACGCAACGGCAAGGGCAACTGGCAGAAGCGCAAGCCGAGAGCCGCCTGACAAGCCATGGCCCTCTCGATCTCCGATATCTGCATCCTGTTCGCCCGCAAAGGCGGCCGCGCCTACGACGGCGAACCGGTTACGCAGCTCGAGCATGCGCTGCAGACCGCCGCGCGCGCCGAAGACGACAGGCGCACCGCCGGCGCTGGTTGCCGCCGCACTGCTGCATGACTTCGGCCACCTGTTGAACGACCAGGGCGAAACGCCGACGATGCGCGGCGTTGATGACTTGCACCAATACGCGGCGCTGCCGTTCCTGCGCGCACTGTTCGCCGGATGACGTGCTGACGCCGATCCAGCTGCACGTCGACGCCAAGCGATATCTGTGCGCAACGCGCGACGGCTATTACGAAGCGCTGTCCACCGATTCCAAGCGCAGCCTCGCGCTGCAAGGGCGGCATCTTTGCGCCGGCGCGAGTGCAACCGCGTTCATCGCGCAGCCGTTTGCGCAGGACGCCGTCGGGTCCGGCTGTGGGACGATCTCGCCAAGGTGGAAGGCGCCGCGACGCCGCCGCTCGCGCATTTCGTGGCGACACTGGAGGCCGCGTTGCGCTGAACTGTGCCACGACCGGCCAGTGACCGCCCGACCTCGTGATCCATCGGCCTGACCAAGACATCCCGTTGCCGCCCGCCCCCGTAGAACTCACCCTCGGCGTCACCCTCGCGGTCCTGGGCGCCGGGATGCTTCATGCCGGCTGGAACGCGCTGCTCAAGTCGCGCCGGCGGCGGCGACCCGCTGCTCGACACCGCGACCGTCGTCGCCGGGTCGACGGTGTGCTCGCTGATCGCCGCTGCCTTTCTTCCGTTCCCGGATGCCGGGCGCATGGCCATTCGTCGCAGCCTCCACCGTGCATCCATTTCGGCTACTACCTGACGCTCGCGCAGGCTTACCGGACCGGCGACCTGTCGTTCGCCTATCCGCTGATGCGCGGCACGGCGCCACTGCTCGTCACCGTGCTCGGCGCCGATCTTCCTGCGCGAACTGCCGCAGGCGCACGTCATCGCGGGCATCGCGCTGATTTCGATCGGCATCATCGGCATCGCGTTCGCGCGGCGCGAGCGCCATCCGCCGGCCGCGGCGTACTGGGCCTTCGCCAACGCCGCCATCATCGCCGGTCTACACGCTGGTCGACGGCGCCGGCGCGCGCGCGTCCGGCAATGCGCTTCGGCTACGTCGCTGTGGCTGACCTTCCTCGAAGGCACTCGTCTTCCTGGCGTGGATCGGCATGGCGCGGCGCGCATGGCCGGCAGGTTACGTGTTCGCAAGCAATGGCGGCGCGGACTCGTCGGCGGCTTCTGCAGCGTGGCCGCGCTATGGCATCGTGCTCTGGGCGATGACGCGCGCACCCGTCGCCGCGGTGCGCCGCGCTGCGCGAGACGTCGGTGATGTTCGCGGCACTGATCGGCGCACTCTGGCTCAAGGAAGGCTTCGGACTCGCGCGCCTGGCCGGCGCCGCGACGCGTCGTGCATTGGCGTCGCAACGCTCAAGCCTGCCTGATCCGCGCATGACGATCTTCCCCATCGCACGTCGCGCGTGTCGTCGATCGTCGGCGGCGGCATCGCCGGCGCGTCGACCGCCTATCACCTGGCCAAGCTCGGCGTCACGCGACGTCGTCGCTGCTCGAACAGGGCAAGCTGACGTGCGGCACCACATGGCATGCGGCGGGCCTCGTCGGGCAGACGCGCGGCGACGCGCAACGCGACGCGCATGAGCCAATACGGGATCGAGCTCTACTCGTCGCTCGGAGCAGGAAACCGGCCTCGCGACGGGCTGGAAGCAGTGCGGCAGCCTCAACGTCGCCAAGACGCCGGAGCGCATGCAATTGATGCAGGCGCCAGATGGCGCGCGCGAAGAGCTTCGGCATCGCGTTCGACTTACGTGTCACGCCGGCCGAAGCGCAACGGATCGCGCCGATACTGCGCACCGACGATCTTGCGGGCGCCGTGTGGATTCCCGGCGACGGCAAGGCGAATCCGACGGATCTCACGCAATCGCTGGCCAAGGGTGCGCGCATGCGCGGCGCCGCGATATTCGAGGGCGTGAAGGTCACCGGCGTGCGCATGGCGCGACGGTCGCGTCGCCGGCATCGCCTGGCAGCGCGGCGACGACGAAGGCGAGATCGCCTGCGAGACGCTCGTCAACTGCGCGCGGCCAGTGGGCGCGCGAATTCGGACGCGCTGGCCGGCGTCAACGTGCCGCTGCTATTCAGCCGAACATTTCTACATCGTCACCAAGGCGATTCGCCGGCGTCACGCCGCGCCTGCCGGTCATCCGCGATCCGGACGGCTTCATCTATTACAAGGAGGAAGTCGGCGGCCTCGTGATGGGCGGCTTCGAGCCGGTCGCCAAGCCATGGAACCCGCCGCGCATCCCGGACCGATTCGAGTTCCAGCTGCTGCCCGAGGACTGGGATCAGTTCGAGATCGCTGATGGACAACGCGATCCACCGCACGCCGTGCCTCGAGACCGCGCGAAATCGAGGATGCTGCTGAACGGCCCGGAGAGCTTCACGCGGCGACGGCAATTTCATTCTGGGCGAAGCGCCGGAGGTCGCCGGCTATTTCGTGTGCGCGGGCTTCAACTCGGCCGGCATCGCCAACGCCGGCGGCGCGGGCCGGCTGGTCGCCGAATGGATCGTCGGCAGGCGAAGCCGCCGCTCGACCTGTGGGACGTGGATATCCGCCGCTTCGCGCCGTTTCACGCCAATCGCAAGCATCTGGCCGATCGCACCGTCGAGTCGCTCGGCCTGCACTACGCGATGCGCTGGCCGCGCGAGGAGCTCGCAGACGGTGCGGCCGCTGCGCCGCTCGCCGCTGTACGACCGCTTGCGCGCGAAGCGGCGCCGTGTTCGGCACGAAGCTCAACTGGGAGCGCGCCAACTATTTCCTGCCGCCAGGCGCTGCCGAAGCGCCGTACACGTTCGACACGCCGGGCTGGCTGCCGCCATGTTCTCGACGAGCAGCGCGCGCTGCCGCGAGGACGTCGTCGTCTTCGACCAGACGTCGTTTTCCAAATTCATCCTCAAGGGCCGCGACGCACTCGCCGTCCTGCAGCGGCTGTGCGCCAACGAGATCGACGTGCCGCTCGGGCAGGATGGTGTACACGGCGATGCTCAACGAGCGCGGCGGATTCGAAAGCGACTTGACGATCACGCGCCTGGCTCCGCGACACGTTCTTCATCCTGACGGGCTCGGCGCAGGCGACGCGCGACGCGTCATGGATCGAGCGCCACATCGATCGCGGCGAATTCGCCGCGCTGGTCGACGTCACCAGCGCCTATTCCGTGATCTCGCTGATGGGTCCCAAGTCCGAGGCGCTGCTGACGGACGTCTGTCCCGACGACCTGACGAAGACCGGATTGCCGTTCTGCGACGACCGCGCGACATCGACGTCGGGCACGCGCGCGTCCGCGCGGCCCGGATGAGCTACGTTGGCGGTCCCGGCTATGAAATGGTCGTCGCCGACGGACCAGTGCGTCACACTGTACGACGCGCTGTTCAGCGCAGGCGGGCCGCTACGGCCTCCGCGATGCGGGCTACTACACGATCGACGCGTTGCGGCATCGAGGCCGGACGGCGCGCCTGGGGCCCGGAGCTGTCGCCCGACGAAACGCCCTGGGAAGCCGGGCCTGGGTTATGCCGTGAAGATGGACAAGGCCAGCGCCATTCATCGGACGCGACGCCCTCGTGAAGCAGCGGGAAGTCAGGGATACGCAAGCGCCTGGTCATGTTCACGTTCGACGATCCCGCGGCATTTCCGTGGGGCGGCGAACCGATCCTGATGGATGGCCGCGAACGTCGGTGAACTGACGTCCGCCGGCTACAGCCGCAAATATGGCCGCGCCATCGCGATGGGTTACGCCCGCGCGCAGCGCCCCACGCAAGCCCCCTCACCGACGAGGCGTTGCTCGCGGCGAAGTTCGAGGTGGACATCGCCGGCACCGTCTACGCGGTCACCGCCCATATCAAGCTGGCTTGATGCCATCGGCATTCCCGCGCTCAGTCAGGAGGCGCCCAAGCGCCATTCCGCAATTCAATTGTGTTGCGGCGGCCAGGTTTGTCATTATCCGGTTCGGCGGGTTCCCTGCCGGCGGATCCGCTTAGGCCTTGCCGGCGCAACAGAGCATCTCTCGGAGGACGTCCCCATGAGTAAACCTACCCAGCAGTTAGTCGCCGCATCGCTGCTCGTCGTCGGTGGCGTCCGTGTTTGCCGCCCATGCGCACGCCGGCAAGACGCTCGACGCGATCAAGCAGCGCGACCAGCGTCGTGTGCGGCGTCAATACCGGCCTTGCGGGCTTTTCGGCCGCCGACAGCCAGGGCAACTGGATCGGCCTCGACGTGGACGTCTGCAGCGCCATCGCCGCGGCCGTGCTCGGGCGACGCGAAGAAGGTGAAGTGGGTGCCGCTGAACGCGCAGCAGCGCTTCACCGCGCTGCAGTCCGGCGAGGTCGACATCCTCTCGCGCAACACGACGTTCACGCTGACGCGCGACGCCTCGCTCGGCCTCGATTTGACACCGCCGTCACTTACTACGACGGCCAGGGCTTCATCGGTGCCGAAGAAAGGCAAGATCACCAGCGCCAAGCAACTGAAGAACGCCGAGGTCTGCGTGCAGTCCGGCACGACCACCGAGAAGAACCTGACCGACTATTTCAAGTCGATCAACGCTCAAGATGAAGCCCGTCGTATTCGAGGGCTTCGAGGCCAGCGTGAAGGCGTTCTTCTCCGGGCCGCTGCCAGGCCTACACGACCGACGCGTCCGGCCTGGCCTCGATCCGCAACAAGGAAGCGCCGAACCCGGACGACTACGTGATCCTGCCGGAGCTGATCTCGAAGGAGCCGCTCGGCCCGATGGTCGCGGCGCGGCGACGACGAATGGTTCGCACGATCGTCAAGTGGGCGATCTACGCGCTGCTCGAGGCCGAGGAGTACGGGCATCACGCAGGCGAACGTCGACCAGATGAAGTCGAGCACAGGATCCGCCGGTGCAGCGCATCCTCGGCACGTCGGAGGACACCGGCAAGCTGCTCGGGCCTCGACAAGGAGTGGGCGTACCGGCGCGATCAAGGCCGTCGGCAACTACGGCGAGATCTTCGAGCGCAACGTCGGTCCGCAATCGGCGCTGCAAGCTGCCGCGCGGCACTCAACAACCAGTGGAACAAGGGCGGCCTCATGTACGCGCCGCCGATTCGCTGACCGCTCCGGCATCTCGCGGATGCCTGCTAAGCGACGCGATTGGTCCTGGCGCAGCCGGGCGACTCGCGGCCTGATCTACCAGGTGGTGGCGGTGGCGGTGATCGCCGCCGCCGTCTGGTTCCTCGCGCACAACACGCTGGAGAACATGCGTGTGCGCGGAATCCAGAGCGGCTTCGGATTCTTCACGCAGCCGGCCGGCTTCGACATCGGCGAGAGCGTCTTCGCGTTCGACTCGGCCGATCCCTACTGGAAGGCGTTCCTCGTCGGCCTCGTCGAACACGCTGCGCGCGGCGCTCGTCGGCATCATACTTCACGACAATTCTCGGCACGCTGATCGGCATCGGCCGGCTGTCGCGCAACTTCCTGTCTGCGCAGCCTGTGCACGGGTTACGTCGAGCTGTTCCGCAACATCCCGGTCCTGATTCAGCTGCTGATGTGGTATTTCGTGCTGAACGAGTGGCTGCCTCCCGTGTCGGACGCGCTGAATCCGTTGCCCGGCATCTATCTGAGCAAGAGCGGGATGTCGTTCCCGGTCCCGGAATGGGAGCATGGGCATCTGGTGACCGTTGCGGGATTCGCGCTCGGCATCGCTGCGCGCCTGGGCGTACCGGCGCTGGGCGCGCAGTGCCTTCGAGCGCACGGGAATCGCGCGCCCGATGGTCTGGCCCGCGTTAGCCATCGTTGTCGCTCGGCGCGTTGCTGGGATGGCTGGCGGGCGGCGCGCCGACGGCGCTGGAATTGCCGGTGCGCAGCGACCTCAACATCTCCGGCGGCGGCGCCGTCACCCTGAATTCCTCGCGGTGACCATCGGCCTCACGATCTACACGGCGTCCTTCGTCGCCGAAATCGTGCGCTCCGGCATCCAGGCAGTGTCCGTGGGGACAGACGGAAGCCGCGGGCGCGCTCGGACTGACGCGCGGACAGGCGCTGAAGCTCGTGCTGCTGCCGCAGGCGCTGCGCGTGATCATCCCGCCGCTGACCAACCAATACCTGAACCTCACCAAGAACTCGTCGCTCGCGGTGGCGGTGGGCTACCCGGACCTTGTGTCGATCTCCAACACGACGCTCGAACCAGACCGGGCGCGCCGTGGAGTGCATCGCCGTCATCATGGCGGTGTATCTCACGCTGTCGCTCGTCACCGCGGCGCTGATGAACTGGTACAACGCGCGCTCGGCGATCCGCGAGCGCTGACTTTCGACCACCGATGGACACCGCCCTCCACGCGCCGATCATCGCCCGCCCGCCGCCCGGGCGCACAGCCGGGCCGTTGGCGTGGCTTCGCGCGAACCTCTTTGGCCGGCTGGAAGAGCACGCTGGCGACCCTCGTCGTCGTGGCGGTCATTGCGCGCTTGCTGCCGGATATCATCGACTGGGCCGTTGTTCGCGCCGTCACGCAGCCCGACAACGCCGCCTGCCGCGCGCTCGACCACTCGGGCGCCTGCTGGGGCGTCATCGCCGAAAAATACCGATTGATCCTGTTCGGGCGCTATCCGTTCGACGAGCAATGGCGGCCGCTGATCGCCACGCTGCTGATGGTCGTCATGCTGATTGCGAGCTGCACGCGCGTGCTCTGGAGCCGCTGGCTGATCGTGGCGTGGCTCGTCGTGCTCGCCGTCTTCTTCGTGCTGATGCGCGGCGGCGTTGCCGGCCTGACGCCGGTCGAGACCGCGCGCTGGGGCGGTGTGCCGCTCACGATGCTGCTATCCACGCTCAGCATCGCGGCGGCCTTTCCGATCGCGATTCTGGTGGCGCTGGGGCGCCGCTCGCATCTGCCTGCGATCCGCACACTGTGCATCGTCTATGTCGAGCTGATCCGCGGCGTGCCGCTCATTTCGGTGCTGTTCATGGCGTCGTTCATGTTTCCGCTGTTCATGCCGCCGGGCATCACTGTCGACGTGCTGGTGCGCGTGCTGGTCGGCATCACGCTGTTCGCGGCGGCCTACCTGGCCGAGGTCGTGCGCGCGGCGGCCTGCAGGCGATTCCGAAGGGACAGCTCGAGGCGGCGGCGGCGATGGGCCTCACCTATTGGCAGACGCAGCGCAAGATCGTCCTGCCGCAGGCGCTGCGCATGGTGGTGCCGTCCATCATGAACAGCTTCATCAGCACGTTCAAGGACACCTCGCTCGTCACCATCGTCAGCCTCTACGACCTCACCGGGTCCCTCGCGCTGGCGCTGGGCGGCGACGCCAACTGGCGGCAGTTCTACCTGGAGGGTTACCTCTTCATCGCCGCCATCTACTGGCTGTTCTGCTTCGCCATGTCGCGCTACAGCCAGTGGGTCGAGCGGCACCTCAACGTCGGCAACGCGCGCTGACCGTACGGACACGACATGAGCGAACCCATCATCAACTTCGAAAAGGTCAGCAAGTGGTACGGCGAATTCCACGTGCTGCGCGACATCGACCTGGCCGTCGCCAAAGGCGAGCGCATCGTCATCTGCGGCCCTTCGGGTTCCGGCAAGTCGACGCTGATCCGCTGCATCAACTGCGCTCGAGGAGCATCAGGAAGGCCGGCTCACGGTCGACGGCATCGAACTCACCGACGACGTCAAGGCCATCGAGACGGTGCGCAAGAACGTCGGCATGGTGTTCCAGCAGTTCAACCTGTTCCCGCACCTGACCGTGCTCGAGAACCTCACGCTCGCCCCGATGTGGGTCGGCCGAGTCCCGAAGAAGGAGGCCGATGAGCGGGCGATGGCGCAATTGGAGCGCGTGCGCATTGCCGAGCAGGCCGGAGAAGTATCCGCTGCAGCTCTCCGGCGGCCAGCAGCAGCGCGTGGCGATCGCGCGCGTCGCTGTGCATGACGCCGAAGATCATGCTGTTCGACGAGCCGACGTCGGCGCTCGACCCGGAAATGATCAAGGAAGTGCTCGACGTGATGATCGAGCTCGCCGGTGCGGGCATCACGATGCTGTGCGTCACGCACGAGATGGGCTTCGCGCGCTCGGTGTGCCGACCGCGTGATCTTCATGGACCAGGGCCAGATCGTCGAGCAGAACACGCCGGCGGAATTCTTCGCGCATCCGAAGAGCGAACGCACGCGCGATTTCCTGTCCAAGATCCTGAGTCACTAAGCCAACGGATGACTGCATGACGCATCGTCCTGGCGCCCTTCCGACAAAACGCGGCCGCACGCCCGGCAAGGCCGGCGCGGTTCCCGGCCAGGTGCAAAGCCTGACGCGCGGCCTTTCGATCCTGGAATGCGCTGGCCACGCGCGGAAGGCGGGCTCGACGCTGACCGACATCGGGCAGCGCGTGCAGCTGCCGCCGTCGACGGTCGCATCGCCTGCTCGCCACGCTCGAGAAAGATGGGCTACGTGTACCAGGCGCGGCGAGCTGGGCCGCTGGTACGTCGGCCTGCAGGCGTTCACCGTCGGCTCGAGCTTCCTGTCGAGCCGCGACTTCGTCGCGCAAAGCCATCCGTACATGCGACGGCTGATGGACCAGTCCGGGCGAGACGGTCAACCTCGGCGATCCTCGACGGCACCGAGGCCGTCTTCGTCGACCAGGTGCAGTGCCGCGAAATGATGCGCACGATCGTCAAGCTGGGCAGCCGCGTGCCGCTGCACGCGTCCGGCGTGGGCAAGGCGATCTTCGCGTCGCTTGCCCGACGACCAGATCGACGCGATCCTCAAGGTCCAGCGGCCTGCCGCGCATCACCGGCAACACGATCACGACGCCCGAGACGATGTGGGCGAGCGTGCGCGTCATCCGGCAGCGCGGCTGGTCGTTCGACGACGAGGAGCACGCGCTCGGCACGCGCTGCGTCGGCCGCGCCGATCTACGACGAGCACGCGGAAACGCTGGGCGCGATCTCGCTCGCCGGACCGTCGTCGCGCCTGCCCGACGAGCGCATCAAGCAGCTGGGCCCGCTCGTCGCGCACACGGCCGAGGAGTTGACGCATCGGCTCGGGGGCAAGTGGCCGCACGGTAGGTAAAACGAGCGCAACACCGGAAATGCGAAAGCGCCGCCTCGCGGGCAGCGGTAACAACGACGCAACACCGAGATGCGACAACGCGCCCCGGGGCGGCGTTTTAGTTTCACGGCGCCAAGAAGCCGGCGCCGACTTTCGCGTGAAAGGTCGAGTCTGAAGCTACTGGCCTTCCATCGTCGCCGCGCGGCGCGCGAGATCCGGCTGTGGCGCCGGTTTCCAGCGGGACAGGAGATCATCGTCGGCCGCGTGGTCGTTGCAGCAGAGCACCATGTCGCAACCGGCGGCCACGGCAGCGTCGGCGCGCGCGACGATGTCGCCCGCGCCCTGCGCGCCGGCCATGTCCAGGTCGTCGGAGAAGATGAGTCCGTCGAAGCCGAGCCGTCCGCGCAGGATGTCCTGCAGCCAGATCGCGCGAAAACCCGGCCGCGACGTCGTCCACCGCCGGATAAACTACATGCGCGGGCATGATCGGCTTCGAGTGCCGCTCGCGCGCGAGGACGGCGAACGGAACGAGATCGTCGGCGAGACAGCGTGTCCAGCGTGCGCTCGTCCACGGGCAGCTCGACGTGCGAATCCGCGGTGACGAAACCGTGCCCGGGAAAGTGCTTGCCGACGGCCGCGCATGCCTCCTGCGCTGAGACCGTCGGCGCAGCGCATGACGCCGAGATGCGCGACGGCGTTCGGGATTGCCGTGGAGCGCGCGGTCGCCGATCACCGTCGCTGGCGCCGAAATCGAGGTCGAGCACCGGCGTGAAGCTGAAGTCCACGCCGTGCGCGCGCAGCTCGCGCGCGATGCAGCTGCAGCCCAGTGCGCTGCGCTTCCGCGCGGCCGCGCGCGCGACGTCGCCGATCCCACATGCTCGCCCAGCGTGCGCATCGCGGGAATGGCCGTGAAGCCGTCCGCGGAACCGCTGCACGCGTCCGCCTTCGTGGTCGACGCAGATGAGCAGCGACGGCGTGCGCAACGCGCGGATCGACGTCGGTCAGCGCGCTGCAGCTGCGCGCGCGATTCGAAGTTGCGCGAGAACAGGATCACGCCGCCGACGAGCGGATGCAGCAGGCGCGCGCGGTCGGCGTCCGCGAGCGCAAGACCCTCGATGCCCGAGGACCACCGGACCGCGCGCGAGCTGCGACTCGCTCACGAGCCGGATTGCCGTCTGACGCGTCGCGGCCGCTTCGCGGATCAGCGCCTTCATCTGCCGCACGGCTTCGCGCAAGCCGACGAACACCGCGCGCGAGCACGATCGCGTGGCCGATGTGCAGCTCGCGCACGCCCGGCAGCGCCGCGACCGGCTGCACGTTGAAATAGTTGAGCGCATGGCCCGGCGTTGAAGCGCATGCCGTGGTCGAGCATGGCTTCGCCGGCGGCGCGGATCTTCGCCAGCTCGGCGACGACGGCACGGCTCTGCGGATCGCGGCCCTTGGCGTGGAACGCGTGCGCATACGGACCGGTGTGGATTTCGCACACCTGCGCGCCGATGCGCGCCGCGGCCTCGACCTGCGCCGGCACGCGCGTCGATGAAGACGACTGGTCACGATGCCGGCATCGGCCAGGCGCGCGACGGCCGCCTGTGAGCTTCGCCTCCTGTCCCGCGACGTCGAGGCCGCCTTCGGTCGTGATCTCGTGCCGCCCTTCGGGCACCAGCATCGCCATCTCGGGCTTGCAGCCTGCACGCGATGCCGAGCATCTCGTCCGTCGCCGCCATCTCGAGATTGAGCTTGATGTGGACCAGCTCGCGCAGGCGGCGCACGTCCTCGTCCTGGATGTGCCGCCGGTCCTCGCGCAGGTGCACGGTGATGCCGTCGGCGCCGCCCAGGTGCGCCTCGACCGCGGCCCAGACCGGGATCGGGCTCGTAGGTGCGCCGCGCCTGCCGCAGCGTGGCGACGTGGTCGATGTTGACGCCCAGTTCAATCATGTAGAGCCTCGCTCTGTTCCTGTCGATCGCCTGCAGGTCCTGCACGACCCGCCGGCTGACGACGCGCCGCTGCTCGAGATAGTGGTCGAGCACTTCGCGCATCAGGCGCTTGGCCTCGGCCGCCGCTTCGGCATCCGGAAACACGCTGGCGGCCAGCGCCGAGCAGCGTCGCGCCCCGCACGTGCGGAATGCACGCCGGCTCACGCGCTACGTGCGCCGCCAGCGCACGCGGACCGCGATCGAATGCGTAATAGTAGCGTGCCGCAGGATCGATGGCGGCGCCCGTGTCGGCGTCGCTGCGTCAGCGGCAGCGCGTAACCCAGCTCCGCCAGCAGACGCGAACTCGAAGCGGCGCAGCACCGTCGCCTGCTCCGCCGCGGATTCTCTCGCCCAGCGCGGCCAGCGCCGTCTTCGATAGTCGCGAAAGAGCGGCCGCGATGCGGATCCTCGCGCGGCCAGCAGCTTCAGCAGCAGTTCGTTCAGATAGAAACCGCACAGCAGCGCCGCGCCGCCGACGCGCGGCAGGCCGCCGCGCCATTCCGCCTTGAGCAGCGTCTTGAGCTCGACCCGATCCCGACCACGACAGCGCGAGCGGCTGGAACGCCTGCAGCAACCCGCGCAGTCTCCGAGCGCGGCCGCTTGCGCGCCGCGCGCCACCATCGCGACGCGGCCGTAGTCCGCGGTGAGCGCCTCGACGATGAGGCTCGTTTCGCGATACGGCATACGCATGCAGCACGAACGCCGCCTGGGCGTCGTGCCGTTCAGCAGGCTGGCGCGGGGCGGCCACGGATTCCCTCAGTAGCCGAATCGCGCGAGCGACGCGTCGGTGTCGGCCCAGCCGCTTTTCACGCGCACCCAGACCTCGAGGAACACCTTGCCGCCGAACAGCTTCTCCATGTCGGACGCGCGCGTGGGTGGCAATCGCCTTCATTTGCGACCCGCCCTCGCCCAGCAGTATCGCGCGCTGGCCTCGGCTTGTCCACGTAAACGGTGGCGTGGATGCGCCGCAGATCGCGCCGTCCATGTTCGAACTTGTCGACGGCCACGGTCGTGGCGTACGGCACTTCGTCGCCGAGCAGCCGGAATATCTTCTCGCGAATGAACTCGGCGGCGAGGAAGCGCTCGTCGCGGTCGGTCAAGTCCTCCTCCGGATACAGCCGGTCGGCTACCGGTAGCAGCGTCTGCGATCTCGGCTCTGAGCGCCGACGAGCTGCGTGCCCTTCTCGGCGCTGACACCGGCACGATCGCCGCGAACGGATGCAGCCGCGCAATTTGCCGTGAGGCGTGCCATGAATGCCGCCTTGTCGTCGAACGTGTCGACCTTGTTGACGGCCGCGATGACCGGCACGCCTTGGGGCAGCAGTTCCACCACGGCCAGGTCGGCGGGCGTGATGCGGGTCGCGTCGAGGACCAGGACCACGGCGTCGACGTCGGCGAGGCTTTCGCGGACCGCGTTGTTCAGCCGGTCGTTGAGGCGCGAGCGGTGCTTGGTCTGAAAGCCGGGCGTGTCGACGAACACGAACTGCGCATGTTCGTCCGTCGCAGATGCCGGTGATCGCGGTAGCGCGTCGTCTGCGGCTTCCTCGACGTGATGCTGATCTTGTGCCCGACCAACGCGTTGAGCAGCGTCGACTTGCCCACGCTCGGCCGGCCGACGATGGCCACGTGGCCGCAGCGAAAGCCCGCCTCATGGCCGCCTCATGGGCCATGTCAGCCATTTCTGGCATCCTTGCGCTCCGCGGCGACGGCCAGCGCGCTTGCCGCCGCGGCGGCCGCCTGCTCCGCGGCGCGGCGATTGGAGCCCTCGCCCAGCGCCACGATCGCCAGGCCGGGAATCCGGCACTCCACCGTGAATCGCTGCTCATGGGGCTCGCCGCTGGTCACGGTGACGACGTATTCCGGAACCGGCCAGCGGCGCGCCTGCAGCCACTCCTGCAGCCGCGTCTTCGGGTCCTTCGGAAGCGCCTCGGGGTTGGCGTCGCGAAGCACGTCCGCATAGACTCGTGACGATCGCGTCGCGTGCGGCATCGAAACCGCCATCGAGGAACACTGCGCCGAACACGGCCTCGAGCGCGTCGGCGAGGATCGACGCGCGCTCCGCACCTCCGCTCTTCATCTCGCCTTCGCCCAGGCGAATCTGCGCGCCGAGGCCAAGCTGCCGCGCAACGCGCGCCAGCGTGTCGCGGTTGACGAGTCCCGCGCGCACGCGGCGACAGGTCGCCCTCGGGCAATGCGGGAAAGCGCTCGTACAGCGTCGCGCCGACGACGCAGTTGAGGACCGCGTCGCCGACGAATTCCAGGCGTTCGTTGTGGGGCGTGCCGAAGCTGCGGTGCGTCAGCGCCTGGCGCAGAAGTTCCGGCCGGCGGAAGGTGTATCCCAGAGCCGATGCACGCGAGCGGTTCGGCCATCCGGAGCGCGGAATCCGCTACCGCGATGCGCGAGGCGTCGAAATCCAGCAACAGGCTCGCATTGCCCACCATGTGCAGCTTGGTCTGCCAGCTGACCGACACGCGGTCGTGACGTTGCCTGCTCTTGGTGACCTCGATGTCGCCGCGCATTCACGGAATCGATGTAGTCGGCGCCGATGCGCCGCTCGACCCGCTTGCGGATATCGGCCTTGCGTCAAGTCCTGCGGAGTCGTCGAGCGCGCCTTGCAGAGCCTTTTGCACGGAAAAATATTCGATGTAGGCGGGAACCACGCGAAAGGCGATGAGCGCGCAACGACGAGGACGACGGCGGCCACGAACAGAAAGCCCATCATCGTCAGACCGCGCTGCCGCGCCGGCATCGTCATTGCTTGTTCAATTCATCACTCCCGTCAGCGTATGCCGCTGCCCGACGCGCTTGAACGCAAGGCTCGAAAGGTCGTCCCAGTTGCACCAGATGAAGAACGCCTTCCCGCGAATGTGGTCGTCCGGGACGAAGCCCCAGTAACGGCTGTCGTCGCTGTTGTCGCGGTTGTCACCCATCATGAGGTAGTGTCCCGGAGGCACCTTGCAGGTAAAACCGCGCTCATTGTAGTCGCAATTCTCGCGTCCCGGAAACGGCCGCACGGCCTGCGGATTGACCGCGGGCGCACGCGGATTGACGGCCGATCGTATACGGCATGCGGCCCGTCGTCCGGCATTCGCGGTCACGAGCATCCGGTCCAGGTTTCGAAGCGCATGTTCTCGAGATAGCTGTACGTGCCATCGGGAACCTGCGGCAACGGCGCGCCGTTCACCGTCGAGTTTCTTGTCCTGGTAGGTCGACGACATCGCCCCCGACGCCGATCACGCGCTTGATGAAGTCCTGCGACGGGTTCAGCGGATAGCGGAACACGACGACGTCGCCGCGCTTCGGATCGGACATCGGGCACGATCTTGCTGCTCGATGATCGGCAGGCGGAGGCCGTAGACGAACTTGTTGACCAGGATGAAATCGCCGACCTCGAGCGTGGGCCGCATCGACGACGACGGAATCTTGAACGGCTCCGCCACGAACGAGCGCAGCAGGAACACGACGAGCAGCACCGGAAAGAAGCTCGCCGCGTACTCGACCCAGCAGGCTGCGCAGCAGCGCTCTTCACTGGCTCCGCGGACCGCGCTCGGCGGCCAGCGAGCCTGGTTCTTGTCGAACGCCGCAGGAGCGCAGCCCGCCGCCGTTCTGAAAACGCCGCGTCGAGCAGCCACAGCGCGCCGGTGGCGAGCGTCAGGAGAAACAGGATCAGCGCAAAATTCATCGGGTGTCTGGTTGGTGTTGTCGAGGATGCCGCGACGGCCGGCGGATTGTTGCACGGGACAGGCGCGCAGGCCGCCGTCATCGTCCACGGTCGGCGCCGGTCGCTTCAGTCGCGTTGCAATTGCGTCACTTGTCGCCCACCTGCAGGATGGCGAGGAACGCCTCCTGCGGGATCTCGACGCTGCCGACGGCCTTCATCCGCTTCTTGCCCGCCTTCTGCTTCTCGAGCAGCTTCTTCTTGCGCGTGATGTCGCCGCCGTAGCACTTGGCGAGCACGTTCTTGCGCATCGCCTTGATCGATCTCGCGGGCGATGATCTGGGCGCCGATCGCCGCCTGCACCGCGACGTCGAACATCTGCCGCGGGATCGAGCTCGCGCATCTTGCGACGCCACTTCGCGGCCGCGGTAGCTCGCGACCTGACGCGGTGCACCATCACCGACAGCGCGTCGACGCGCTCGCCGTTGATCAGGATGTCGAGCTTGACGACGTCGGCCGGCGCGGAACTCCTTGAACTCGTAGTCGAGCGACGCGTAGCCGCGCGACACCGATTTCAGCTTGTCGAAGAAATCCATCACGACTTCGGCCAGCGGCAGCTCGTAGGTCAGCATCACCTGCCGGCCGAGGTACTGCATGTTCTTCTGCACGCCGCGCTTCTCGGTGCACAGCGTCAGCACCGGGCCGACGTACTCCTGCGGCATCAGGATCGTCGCCGTGATGATCGGCTCGCGGATCTCCTCGACGCGCGACAGGTCGGGCAGCTTCGACGGATTCTCGATCTCGAGCACCGTGCCGTCGCGCAACAGCACCTGGTAGACGACCGTCGGCGCGGTCGTGATCAGGTCCATGTCGTACTCGCGCTCGAGGCGCTCCTGCACGATGTCCATGTGCAGCAGGCCGAGGAAGCCGCAGCGGAAGCCGAAGCCCAGCGCCTGCGACACCTCGGGCTCGTAGTGCAGCGACGCGTCGTTGAGCTTGCAGCTTGTCGAGCGCGTCGCGCAGCGCCTCGTACTGGTTCGACTCGACCGGATAGAGCCCGGCGAACACCTGCGGCTTGACGTCCTTGAAGCCCGGGCAGCGGCTGCGCCGCCGGGCGCGTCGCCAGCGTGACCGTATCGCCGACCTTCGCGGCCTGGATCTCCTTGATGCCGGCGATGATGAAGCCGACCTCGCCGGCCGACAGCGCGTCGCGCGCCACGCGACTTCGGCGTGAACACGCCGACCTGCTCGCAGTTGTAGGTCGCGCCGCGTCGCCATGAGCAGGATCTTGTCCTGCGGCTTCAACGTCCCGTCGCATCACGCGCACCAGCATCACGACGCCGACGTAGTTGTCGAACCACGAATCGATGATCAGCGCCTGCAGCGGCGCGTCCGGATCGCCCTTGCGGCGGCGGGATGCGCGCGATGACCGCCTCGAGGACGTCGTCGACGCCCTCGCCGGTCTTGGCGCTGCACGCGCATCGCATCGCTGCGCCGGGATGCCGATGATGTCCTCGATCTCCGTCGATGACGCGCTCGGGCTCGGCCGACGGCAGGTCGATCTTGTTCAGCACCGGCACGACCGTCGACGCCCTGCTCGATCGCGGTGTAGCAGTTCGCGACCGTCTGCGCCTCGACGCCCTGCGACGCGTCGACGACCAGCAGCGCGCCCTCGCACGCGGCGAGCGAGCGCGACACCTCGTAGGCGAAGTCGACGTGGCCCGGCGTGTCGATCAGGTTGAGGCTGGTAGGTCTGCGCCGTCGCGCGCCGTGTAGGTCAGCGCCGCGGTCTGCGCCTTGATCGTGATGCCGCGCTCGCGCTCGAGGTCCATCGAGTCGAGCACCTGCTCCTCCATCTCGCGCGTCGGCCAGGCCGCCGCAGCGCTGGATGAAGCGGTCGGCGAGCGTCGACTTGCCGTGGTCGATGTGGGCGATGATGGAAAAGTTGCGGATCAGTTGCACGTTCTTCGCCGGTTAGCGGCAGCGCCAGAAACACAGGGGCACCGGAATAGTGCCCCTCGCGCCGCACGAGATCATGTTGAATTTTAGCGGATTTCCGCCCGCGACGCGACGTCACGCGCAGCCCGCCGCGCGAGCGTCCACGAGCCGCGCGGCCGGTCGAGATGGTAGTGGCAGAGCTCGACGCCGATCCGCCGGGTCGCCGGCAAACAGCACCGGGACGCAGGTCGCCGTAGCGCCGCCTCGAGGCGCATGGATCGCGCGTCGACGTCGATCGCCGACGATCGTCGCGCCACGCGCGGCGGCAATCGGCCTGACGCGCGGCGAGCATCGTCGTCGCACAGGTGGCAGTAGCGCGCGCGTGAGGCAGCGTCAGCCTTCAGCGATCGCGAGCTCGCCCGTCTGCTACTCGCCGTTATTGATCTTGCAAGCGTCGCGAAGAACTCCTGCTCGCCGCGGCTGCAGCACGAAGCGTCACCGAAGCGCCCTTGTCCAGCTTCGCGAGCAGGCCGTTCACCTGCTCCGCGCTCTTCGCCTCCGTGGTCTGGCCGCGGTTGATGATCGCCGAGGATCACGTCGCCCGGCTGAACGTTGCCGCGCACGGAGCCGGTGACGTCCTCGATCAGCACGCCGCTCTTGATCGTCGAGCTCCTTCTTCTGCTCGTCGGTGAGGTCCGGACAGCACGAGGCCCAGGCGGTTGGGCTTGGCCTTCTCCTTCGGCGACTGGATCGCCGCGCGCGGGTGAGCGCCGCGGCCTGTCTTCCTTGCATCTCCGCGACGGTCACGGCGATGTCGCTGCTGCGCACCCTTGCGCCAGACGGTGCAGCGTCACCTTCGCTGCCCGGCTTGATCGCGGTGATGATGCGCGGCAGCTCGCTCGACGATGTGCACGTCGCGGCCGTCCGCCTTGATGATGATGTCGCCCGGCCTCGACGCCCGCCTTCTCGGCCGGGCCGCCCTTCTCGACCGAGTTGACGAGCGCGCCCGCCTGCCTGCGGCAGGCCGAACGCCTCGGCGGTTTCCTTCGGTCACTTCCTGGATCTGGACGCCGATGCGCCCGCGCGTGACGCGGCCCTTTTCCTTGCAGCTGGTTCGACGGCGTTCATCGCGACGTCGATCGGGATCGCGAACGACAGCCCCATGTAGCCGCCGGTGCGGCTGAAGATCAGCGAGTTGATGCCGACCACCTCGCCTCTGCAGGTTGAACAGCGGGCCGCCGGAATTGCCGGGATTGACCGCCGCGTCGGTCTGGATGAACGGCACCAGGTTTTCCTGCGGCAGGTCGCGGCCCTTGGCGCTGACGATGCCGGCGCGTCATCGTGTTCTCGAGGCCGAACGGCTTGCCGATCGCGACGCACCCATTCGCCGACCTTGAGCTTGTCGGGATCGCCGATCGTGACCTTCGGCAGGTCCTTCGCCTCGATCTTGAGCAGCGCGACGTCGGTGCGCTTGTCGGCGCCGATGACCTTGGCCTTGAACTCGCGCTTGTCGGTCAAGCTTGACGGTCACTTCGTCCGCGCCGTCGACGACGTGCGCGTTGGTGATGAGATAGCCGTCGGCGCGAGATGATGAAGCCCGAGCCGACCGACTGCTGGTCGAACTCGCGCTCCGGGCGCGCCGCCGCGCGCGCGGGATCTGGCCGAAGCGGCGGAAGAATTCGTAGAACGGGTCGTCCTCGGACAGCTCCGGGGCCGCGCGAGCGCCGCGACCTTCTGCGTGACGTCGATCGCTGACGACCGCCGGGCGCCTGCTTTTCGTAGAGCTCGGTGAAATCGGGCAGGCTCGGGCGGCGCCCTGCGCCTGCCGCGGCGCGACGGCGGGCATGGCGGCGAGCGCCGCGAAGACAGCGGCAGCGGCGGCGACGACGGAAGCGGAACTGCGGCGCATCATGTGGGATCTGCCTCTGTGGATCGAATCAGGTACAGAACGGGCGTGCGCTCAGCGACGCGCCACCGGAATTGGCGATCTGGCGAACGGTCGTCGCGGGCGCCTCGCCGAGCACGGTCACGACGATATGTCGTCCGGCGTGCGCGGATGAAGACGTTGACGCCGCCTGCTGCAGGAGACCCCGAGGATGCGACGCGCGCCGGTCAGGCTCGATGAAGACCGACACGGCGACGAGGCCGTCGAATAGACGATGTGCGCGACCTGCGCGCGCTTGCCGCGCAGCGTCGCGGTAGCCGTCGACGATCTTGCGCGAGATCCGGCGGCACGCGCGTGCACCGTCCAGCCCGTGTCCGTTCGCGTCGGCCTCGCCGGGACCGGCGTTGGCGGACCTGCCATGCCGGCGGCGTCGCGAGCCACGTCGGCTTCACCATCTCGCGGTCGATCTTGCGCGCCGATCGCGATCTCGGTGAACGCGAACTGCTCGACTGGCTCGTTGCGCTCGTTCTGAGATGCGCGCCTTGAGCAGAAGCCCGGTCGCGGCGTCGAACCACAGAACTTCTGCCCGTAGCGCAGGCCGTCCTTCGGCTCGAACACCCAGGCCTGCGTCTCGAGCCCGGCGACGCGATCGGCCTCGGCCTTGCGGAACTCGTAGTAATCGGTCAGCGCCTTCTGCTGCTGCGCCGACAGCGACGGAAACGCGTTGCGGAACGTCCGCGGCTCGATGCGGACGACCTTGGCGTCGGGGTAGTAGCACCGCACCTCGCCGTTGCTGCGGATCACTTCGCGCGCCGGACCCTCGAGGTTGACGAGCTTCTCGAATTCGCTGCCGCGTTCGTTCAGGTGCACGAGCCGCGTCGTCTCGACGCGGCCGCCGTGCTGGTAGACGAGCGTCCCGGTGTAGTTGAGCTGCGCGCGCGGCCGTGGCGGCGCGAGTCAGCGAGTGCGTTCGCATCCTGCGGCGCAGCGCGGCGCCGCGAACGCGCGGCGAGCGCGAGCGCCACCGACGCCGGCAGCACGCCGCGCGGCACCATCGCCGCGGCCCGCACGTAGGCCGCCATCGCCGCGATGTCGGTCAGGCGATACGGCTCCGCGGGCACGTGTACGGCTACGGCCGATGCACGGGCCGCCCGCGGACGCGGTGCGCAGGCACGGGACCGACGCCCTGGATCTGAGTCGTCGGCGAATACTCGCTGGTGCGCGAGCAGGTAGTCGGGCGGAACGGCCGTGGCCGGACTGCGCGGCGCGCACCGTCGCCGCCTCGCGCGCCTTGGCGATGCGCCGTGGGCTGCGGTGTCGAGCGTCGCTGTACGGCGACCCAGCCGACGACGCTGACCGCCGCGATGCGTCGCGGCCACGGCCCAGGCGACGGGCAATCGGACCGGCTGCGCGCGGCTTCGGCGCAATCACCGTCGGCTCGGCGGCGAGACGCGCCGCGAAGCGGCCGGCGAAGCCCGGCGCATCGGCTCGCGCCGCCGCGCAGCGTGTCGCCGATGACGTGGTAGCACACCCAGGTCGCGACGCGCATCGGGCCGCTTGCAGCTCGGCCGCAAACGCAGCGTCGACCTCCGTGTCGTCGAGGTCGCCGTCCATCAGGCGCGAAATGCTTCTCAGGCATCACCATCTCCGGTCCTTCTTCCGTCCCCAGCAACGGCCGCAATTCCGTTGCGATCGCATCACGCGCCCGGAAGATCCGGGAGCGCACGGTGCCGATCCGGGCAGTTCATCACGCTGGCGATCTCTTCGTAGCTCAAGCCCTCGATCTCGCGCAGCGTGATCGCGGTGCGCAGGTCCTCCGGCAGCGCGTCCATCGCGCGGTTCACCACCGCCGCGATTTCCTTGCCGTCGCAGCTCGCCTTCCGGCGTGTTCGCGTCGCGCAGCTGATCGGCGTCCTCGAAGCTCTCGGCTTCCTCGTTGTCGAACCCGGTCGACGTCGGCGCCCGCCGACCCAGCGCGACCAGGTAGTTCTTCGCCGTGTTGATGCCGATCCGGTAGAGCCACGTGTAGAACGCGCTGTCGCCCCGGAAGCTCGGCAGCGCCCGATACGCCTTGATGAATGCCTCCTGCGTCACGTCCTCGACCTCCGCCGGGTCGCGCACCAACCGCGACAGCGAGCCGCCCGAGCTTGCGCTGGTACTTCAGCACCAGCAGCTCGTAGGCCCGCTTGTCGCCACGCTTGCGCGCGCTCGACGAGCTGCTGATCGACCTCGCGATCACCCATCCAGTCCCTGAGTCATTCGTTGTTATGCCCGCCGAACGGCGGGTGCGGCATCCGGCCTCAAGCCCCGAAGCGCCCCGGGCCTGGCCGGACCGCCTCTCCGGGGACTGCTCGCGGCGCGCGCTTGCAGCGACAGACCGCCGCCGCGGCGGTAAGTTCATCCCGACGCAGGGTTATTGCGACGGCGAATCGGCACGGTCGCGTCCGCTAGCCGTTTGTCCAGGACAACGGCCGGACCGGACTGCTCCGGTGAGCGATTCCGCGGTAGTTGCGGATCGACCGGTTCGAACCAGCCGGCGAAGCTCGGCGCGCGCAGCGTCGTCGAGCAGTCCGAGCTGGTCCAGGACCGCCGCCATGACGCGGCTGCAGCGCGCGCTTGCTGCCGTCGGCGATCTTGATCGCGATGCCGATGCCCGCGCTGCGCAGGCCGATCGCCCTGCACGCCTTCGGCGCCGATCTTGGCGACCCAGTCGCCGCGCCCGGCGCGCATCAGCGCGAGGTCGCTGCGGCCCTCGCCCGAGACCATTTCCGGGTGCGCGGTCATCGCGTCGGCCAGGATCTGCGGGCGCGCTCGCCGTAGACGCGCGTCGTCGTGTCGGGCCGCGAGCCGCGCGAAGCGCGAGCGCCAGTCCGTTCGAGCGGCACCGCGTAGTTCGGCGCCGAGCAGCCGTCGATGCCCGCGACGAGATCGCGCCTCCGGCGTCGACGTGAAGTGCGCGACCGCGCGGCGGATCGCCTGCTGCAGCGGATGGTCGTAGTCGAGATAGGTCTCCTTCGGCAGTCCGCATTGGACGCAGTACGCCAGCATGCCGCTGTGCTTGCCGGAGCAGTTGTTCGCGAGCGGCGAATAGGGCGGCGGCGGCGGCGATCTCGCCGCGATCGCTCGTAGAACCCGGGCGCGTGCGTGCCGCACTGCAGGTCGTCCGACGGTGTTGCCGGCGCTGGCGCAGCATCTCGGCCGCGGCGGCTCTACGTGGCGCGGCTCGCCGGAATGGCTCGCGCAGAGCAGCGCGACCTGCAGCCGGTGAAAAGCCGAAGCGCTCGACGCCGCCGCCGGCGACGAACGGCATCGCCTGGAACGGCTTCAACGCGCTGCGCGTCATCGTCAGGAAGTCCGGGCTCGCCGGCGGCGAAGAGCAGCTTGCCCGTGGCGGTCGACGACGGCGATCGACCCGCATGTGCACGCTGTCGACCGCGTCGCCGCGCATGACGGCGGCGAGCGGCGCGTGGCCCGGAGCGCGCATGGCGACGGCGCGGCGGCCACGGCGGACGATGGGGTCGACGGGTCGGAGCATGGGCGGGCAGCAAGGCTAAACCTCGATATTATCGCCCGTTACGCGACCGCTGCGCCAAGGAACTCCAACAAGTCCCGCGGTCGGGCCGCGCGCAGTACGCGGATGACTGCGAGCCGCGGACCTCAGCGTTCCGCGAGCGCTGCCCGGATCTGCTCGAGCGCCGCCGGATCCTCGATCGTCGTGAGGTCGCCGGGATCGCGGCCTTCGGCGAGCGCCTGGATCGTGCGCCGCAGCAGCTTGCCGGAGCGCGTCTTCGGCAGCAGCGTGACGAAGTGCACGGCGCCCGGACGCGCGATCGCGCCGAGCTCGCCGGTCCACGGTGGCCATCACTTCCTCGCGCATCTGCGCCGCGCCTTCCGGCAGTGGCGACCTTCGACAGCATCCTTCACGACGGCGAACGCGACCGGAATCTGGCCCTTGAGCGGATCGGCGACGCCGACGACCGCCACCTCGGCGATTCCCGGATGCGCCTGCACCGCCTCCTCGATCTCGCGCGTGCCGAGCCGATGGCCGGCGACGTTGATCACGTCGTCGGTGCGGCCGAGCACGAAGTAGTAGCCGTCCGGATCGCGCGTCGCCCAGTCGAACGTCGAATACGCGAGCTTGTCGCCGAAGTCCGAGAAATACGTCTTCACGAAGCGCGCGTCGTCGCCCCAGACCGTCGTCATGCAGCCGGGCGGCAGCGGCGGGATGATCGTCAGCACGGCCTTTTCGTCGGCGCCCGCTTCGTCGCCGCGTGCCTTCGCGCAGCAGCCGCACGTCGTAGCCGTACACCGCGAAACGACGGGCTGCCGAACTTGCGCGGCGTGTCCTCGACGCCCGGCTGCGCGGACAGGATCGGCCAGCCGGTCTCGGTCTGCCAGTAGTTGTCGACGATCGGCGACGCCGAGCGAATCCGCCGCCCAGCGCGCCGTCGGCTCGTCGAGCGGCTCGCCGGCGAGGAACAGGTACTTGAGCGCCGACAGGTCGTGCTGTCTTCATGTACGCCGGATCCTGCTTCTTCAGCACGCGGATGGCCGTCGGCGAGCTGAACATCGTGCGGACCTTGTTTTCGGCGACGATCTTCCACCAGATCGCGGGATCGGGACGAATCGGCAAGCCTTCGTACATGATCGTCGTCGAGCCGTTGATGAGCGGCGCGTAGATGATGTACGAGTGCCCGACGACCCAGCCGATGTCGCTCGTCGTGAACATCGTCTCGCCCGGCTCGACGCAGAAGATCCGGCGCATCGACGACGCGAGCGCGACCGCGTAGCCGCCGGTGTCGCGCTGGACGCCCTTCGGCTTGCCGGTGGTGCCCGACGTGTAGAGGATGTACGACGGCTCCGACGATTCGAGCCATTCGCATGGCACTTGCGCGTCCATGCACGCCGCGCGCGCTGCGTCGCGTAGTCGAGATCGCGGCCGGCGACGACGGCCATCGCCGTGATCGAGGCCGCGGTTGACGATGACCACCTTGCGCGGCGGGTTCGCGGCGAGCCGGATCGCCTCGTCGACCAGGTGCTTGTAGGGAACCGGCTTGCCGCCGCGCATTCCGGCGTCCGAGGTGACCATCAGCTTCGGCGTCGCGTCGTCGATCCGCGTGGCGAGGCTCGCCGCGGCGAAGCCGCCGAAGACCACCGAATGGATCGCGCCGATGCGCGCGCAGGCGAGCATCGCGAACGCGGCCTCGGCGATCATCGGCATGTAGATCAGCACGCGATCGCCGCGCCCCACGCCCTGCGCCTTGCAGCACGGCCGCGAACCGGTTCACTTCGGCGGCGAGCTCGCGGTACGTGTAGCGTCGGTTCTCGCCGGTCTCGGTCGAGATATAGATCAGCGCCGTCTGGTCGCCGCGCGCGGCGAGATGGCGATCGACCGCGTTGTGGCAGAGATTGATCCGCCCGCCGACGAACCACTTCGCGAACGGCGGCTCGCGAGTAATCGAGCACCGCGCCGAACGGCGTCTGCCAGTCGACGAGCGCGGCTTCGCCGCGCCAGAATGCTCTCGCGGTCGGTGATCGACCTGCGATGCAGTTCCTGGTAAGTGCTCACGCGTGGCGACTAGGGATGCGTATCGGGCGCGATCCGCACGACCGTCCGCCCGCGGACCATGCCCTTGAGATACGGATCGAAGTGCGTCGGCAGTTCGTCGAAGTCGATCGTGCGCACCTGATCGTGAACGCGATCGGGGCGCCACTCCACCGCGAGCTTGTTCCAGATCTTCTGGCGCAGCGACATCGGCGCAATTGGCGCTGTCGGCACCCGAGCAGCGCCGACGCCGCGCAGGATGAACGGCGCCACCGTCGTGTTGAGCTTCATGCCGGCGGCGAGGCCGACCGCCGCCGACGGTGCCGCCGATCTTCGACGTCGACAGGAGCCACGCGAGCATGTCGCCGCCCAGGTTGTCGATCGCGCCGGCCCATGTCGATTTGTCCAGCGGGCGGATCTTCGCGAGCTCGATCGCCTGGCGCTGCAGCACTTCCTTCGCGCCCAGCGCCCGCAGGTAGCGCGCCTCTTCCGGCTTGCCGGTGATGGCGACGACGTGATAGCCGATCTTCGCCAGGATCTCGACCGCCACCGAGCCGACGCCGCCGGTCGCGCCCGTCACGGCGACCGGGCCGTTGTCGGGCTTCAGTCCGTTGTGCTCCATCAGCATGATCGCCTGCGCCGCCGTGTAGCCGGCGGTGCCGAGCGTCATCGCGTCGAACGCCGTCATGCTCTCGGGACGCCGAACGACCCAGTCGCCGGGCACGCGGACGTACTCGGCATAGCCGCCGTCGTGCGCGACGCCCACGTCGTAGGCGTGCACGATGACCTTGTCGCCGCGCTTCCACCGCGTGTCCTGGGACGATCTCGACCGTGCCCGCCATGTCGATGCCGGCGTTGGTCGGGTACTTGCGCATGATCTTGCCCGCGCCGTTGTACGACAGCGCGTCCTTGTAGTTGATCGTCGAATACTTGGTCCGGACGACGACATCGCCGGGATCGAGCTCGTCCACCGCCATCTCGACGAATCGGCTCGTCACCGCGTCGTCTTCCTGAAACGTCCGGTACGCCTTGAATTTCTGCAATGGAGTCTCCTCGGGGATGCGGTTCTTGTTCGAAGGGGATGGAGGCGGCGGCGGGCTGACGGCTCAGACCGGCGTGCGGGACACTCGGCGGCGATATGCGGCTCGCCCATGTATTCGCGCGGTCTGCATCGCGACGAGCCGGCTCACCGTGCGGCCGAATTCACGGCTGTTCGGACCCTCCCGATAGAGGTCGTCCGGGCGAGCCGCGGCGGAGGCCAGAAGCTTCACGCGGTGATCGTACAGTATGTCGACGAGCCAAGTGAAGCGCCGCGCCCGGTCGCCCACGTCGCCGGTCATCCTGGGTATGCCCGACAGGAACAGCACCGAGAAACCGGCGGGCGAGCTCGAGGTAGTCGCGCTGCGACCGCGGGCCGTCGCACAGCGTCGCGAAGTCGAACCAGACGGCGCTGCCCGCCCGCCGCCGGGCGACGGAGTCGTCCGCCCCTCGACCGAGAGCTTCGGGTCCTCGTCGGGCCAGCGCGCATCGACTCGAACGCCGCCGCCAGCGCCGCGTCGGCGTCGGGGCCGCCAGCGGCGACGTGCCAGGTCTCGACCTGCTCCAGCGCCCGCAGCCGGTAGTCGACCCCGGCCTCGACCTCGACGACGTCCAGCCACTGCTTCAGCAGCGCGATCGTCGGCAGGAAGCGCTCGCGCTGCAGCCCGTCGGGCCACAGCCGCGTCGGGCGCGTAGTTGGTCGTCAGCACGAACACGACGCCGTGCTCGAAGAGCGCGCGTCAGCAGGCGGCCGAGAATCATGGCGTCGGCGATGTCGGACACGTGGAACTCGTCGAAGCAGACGAGGCGCCACTTGCGCGCGATGCGCGCGGCAACGGTGGCGAGCGGGTCCGGCTCATGCTTCACCCGCGCAAGGTTCTCGTGCACGTCGCGCATGAATGCGTGGAAATGGACGCGCGTCTTGCGGCGGATGGCGACCGTCGCGAAAAAGCCGTCCATGAGGAAGCTCTTGCCGCGCCCGACGCCGCCCCAGAGATAGACCCCGCGCGGGACGTCGGGCGGCGCGAAGAGCTTCTTGAGCGTCGACTGCCGCGCGTCGCGAAAGGCCGCGAGCTCGGCGGCGAGGCGCTCCAGCCGGTCGCGCGCGGCGGCCTGCGCCGCGTCGAGCGTCGTGCCGCGAGCGGCGAGGATCGGCGCGAGCCACTCGCGCAAGAGTGCCGACGCCGGGCGTCGTACCGCAGGCGGGAAGCGCGTCGTTCATCGGCCGGAAGTGCGTCGGTCATCGGGCCGGACCGTCGATGCGCTAAAGATTGAGCGTCCGTCCGTCCACCGCGAGCGCCGCTTCCTTCGTCGCCTCGGACAGCGACGGATGCGCGTGGCAGATTCGCGCGAGGTCCTCGCTCGGCCGCGCCGAACTCCATCGCGACCACGCCCTCGGCGATGAGCTCGGACGCCAACGGTCCGATGACGTGCATGCCGAGGATGCGGTCGGTCGCGGCGTCAGCCAGAGATCTTGACGAAGCCCGTCGTGTCGCCCATTGCGCGCGCGCGCGCCGTTGGCCGCGAACGGAAAGCTGCCGGCGCGATAAGCGACGCCCTCGGCCTTCAGCTGCTGCTCGGTCTTGCCGACCCAGGCGATTTCCGGCGACGTGTAGATGACCCACGGCACCGTGTTGAAATCGACGTGCCCGTGCTGGCCGGCGATGCGCTCCGCGACGGCCACGCCCTCCTCCTCAGCCTTGTGCGCGAGCATCGGGCCGCGCGACGACGTCGCCGATGGCCCAGACGTTGCCGAGGTTCGTGCGGCAATCGCCGTCGACGGCGACGAAGCCGCGCTCGTCGAGGCCGAGGCCGACCGTCGCGGCGCCAAGGCCGGCCGTGTGCGGCACGCGGCCGATCGAAACGATCAGCCGGTCGAACGTCGTCGCGCTGCGCCTTGCCTTCGGCGTCGGTGTAGCGGACCACGACCTCGTCGGCCGATACGTCGACACCGGCGATCGCGACGCCGGTGTGGATCGCGAGGCCCTGCTTCGCGAACACCCGCTTCGCTTCCTTCGCGACCGCCTCGTCCGCGGCGCGGAAGGAGCGCGGGCAGCGCTTCCAGCACCGTCGTCTGCGCGCCCAGCCGTCGCCACACGCTGCCCATCTCGCAGTCCGATCACGCCAGCGCCGACGACGCCGAGCCGCTTCGGCACTTCGGTCATGGCCAGCGCGCCGGCGTTGTCGAGCACGCGCACGTTGTCGAATGCGACTCCGGGCAGCGCGCGGGGCGTCGGAGCCGGTCGCGACGATCACGTGCGTCGCGGCGAGCTCGGCGGCGGTTTCGAGCGGCACCGTCGACCTTGATGCGTCCAGCCGGCGTCGGCGCCGCCTCCGGCGAACGCAGCCCGGCCGTGGAAGAACGCGACCTTGTTCTTCTTGAACAGGAACAGGATTCCGTCGTTGTTCTGCGCCGACGACCTTCTCCTTGCGCGCCTGCATCCGCGGCACGTCGATCGCGAGGCCGTCGATCGCGATGCCGTGGTCGGCGAATCGCGTGCCCGGCGTGCTCGAAGTGCTCGGACGACTGCAGCAGCGCCTTCGACGGAATGCAGCCGACGTTGGTGCAGGTGCCTCCCGGCGCGGGCTTGCCGCCGGCGCGCGTCCAATCGTCGATGCAGGCCGTCCTGAACCCGAGCTGCGCGCAGCGAATCGCGGCGATGTAGCCGCCGGGCCGGCGCCGATCACCACGACGTCGAAGCGTTCGGTGTCGCCATCGCGGGCATCAGAGATCGAGCAGCAAGCGCGCCGGATCTTCGAGCGCTTCCTTGATCGCGACGAGCGACAGCACCGCTTCGCGGCCGTCGATGATCCGGTGATCGTAGCGATTGCGCGAGGTAGTTGATCGGCCGCACGACGACCTGTCCGTTCTCGACGACTGCGCGCTCCTTCGTCGCGTGGACGCCGAGGATCGCCGACTGCGGCGGATTGATGATCGGCGTCGAGAGCATCGAGCCGAACACGCCGCCGTTGCTGATCGTGTACGTGCCGCCGGTCAGCTCGTCGACGGTGAGCTTGCCGTCCTGCGCGCGCTTGCCGAAGTCGGCGATCTGCTTCTCGATCTCCGGCGATCGACAGCTGGTCGGCGTCGCGGATGATCGGCACGACCAGCCCGCGCGGGCTGCCCACCGCGATGCCGATGTCGAAGTAGCCGTGATAGACGATGTCGGTGCCGTCGATCGACGCGTTGACGGCCGGAAATTTCTTCAGCGCGTGCACCGCCGCCTTGACGAAGAAGCCCATGAAGCCGAGCTTGACGCCGTGCTCCTTCTCGAACCGGTCCTTGTACCGGTTGCGCAGATCGATCACCGGCTGCATGTTGACTTCGTTGAACGTCGTCGAGGATCGCGGCGGTCGACTGCGACTGCACGAGCGCGCTCGGCGACGCGCTGGCGCAGCCGCGACATCGGCACGCGCTGCTCGGGACGGCGCGACGCGCGGCACAGCGCAGCTCGACGGCGGCGCGCGCGCGGTCGCGTGCGGTCCGCGCGACGGCGCGGCGGTGCGGCGGTGCGGCGGCGCGCGCCGGTGCGCGCGGCTGCCGGTGCGGCGTTGCGCCGCGATCACGTCGCCCTTCGTGATCCGGCCGCCGCGGCCGGTGCCGTCGACGTCGGCCGGATTCACGGCGAGGTCCGCCATCATCTTGCGCGCAGCAGGACAGCGCGGCCGGTCGCAGCGGCGGCGGCTGGCGGCGCGCGCGGCCGGCGAGCCGACTGCGGCAGGCGATGCGTGGCGGCGGGCGACGCGACTGCGCCGGCGATGTCGCGGCCGGCGACGCAACGGCGCGGCGTCGCTGTCGATGACGGCGATGACCTCCTGGCCCGCCACGGTCGCGCCGTCGGCCTGCCGGATCTCGACCGAGCACGCCTGCCTGCGGCGCCGGCAGCTCGAGCACCACCTTGTCGGTCTCGACGTCGACCAGGTTTTCGTCGCGCGCCACCGCTTCGCCCACCTTCTTGTGCCAGCTGACGAGGGTCGCCTCGGCGACCGACTCCGGCAGCTGCGGAACCTTGACTTCGACTCGCATCACATTCCAGTTGACGCTCTGTCTTATCGATCGCGCGTCGCGACGAGCATCTTCGCCCATCGTGAGAGCTCGGCCGCGAACGCGTCCTCGATCAGCTGCTTCTGCTGCTGCGAGGTGCTTCGACATGTAGCCGACGGCGGTCGACGCCGACACGGGCCGGCCCGGCGTACGCGACGATCTGCTTCGGCAGCGCGTCGGCGCGGTAGATAGGCGCGCAGCCGGTACCACGCGCCCTGGTTCTGCGGCTCTTCCTGGCACCAGACCACTTCCTTCGCCTGCGGAAACTGCGCGAGCGCCGCGCGTGAACTCGGCATGCGGGAACGGATACTGCTGCTCGACGCGGATGATCGCGACGTCGCGGATCTTGTGCTCGCGCCGGTGCGCGACGAGCTCGTAGTAGATCTTGCCGCTGCAGGCGATGACGCGCTTCACGTTCTTCGCCGTGAGCGCCTCGACCTCGCCGATCACGTTCTGGAAGCGTCCGTCCGCGAGCTCGTCGAGCGTCGACACGGCATCCTTGTGCCGCAGCAGGCTCTTCGGGCTCATGACGATCAGCGGCCGCCGGCAGCGACGGAGCATCTGCCGGCGCAGCAGGTGATAGATCTGCGCGGGCGTCGACGGCACGCACACCTGCATGTTGTGCTCGGCGCAGAGCTGCAGGTAGCGCTCGGGCCGCGCCGACGAATGCTCGGGCCCCTGCCCTTCGTAGCCGTGCGGAAGCAGCATGACGAGGCTGCAGATGCGGCCCCACTTCGCTTCGCCCGACGCGATGAACTGGTCGATCACGACCTGCGCGCCGTTGGCGAAATCGCCGAACTGCGCCTCCCAGATCACGAGCCGCTCGGGATCCGGACGTCGTGTAGCCGTACTCGAACGCCGAGCACCGCGTTCTCGGTCAGCACGGAATCGATGACCTCGAACGTCGGCTGGCCGTCCTTCACGTGCTCGAGCGGAATCCACGTTCCGGAATCCCACTTCTCGCGGTTCTGGTCGTGCAGCACGGCGTGCCGATGCGGCGAACGTGCCGCGCCCGACGTCCTGGCCCGAGATGCGCACGCCGTAGCCGTCGTTGAGCAGCGTCGCGTACGCGAGCGTCTCGCCCATTCCCCAGTCGAGCGGCAGCTTGCCTTCGCCCATCGCCTTCCGGTCGGCGACGACCCGCTCGACGCGCGGATGCAGCTTGAACCCTTCGGGAATCTGCGCGAGCCGCTTCGACGAGCGCCTTCAGCGTCTTGAGCGGCACCCGCGGCGTCGTACGGCTCCTTCCAGCTCGTGGCCCTTGAACGACGACCAGTCCACCGTGTACGGCGGCTTGTAGTTGGACAGGATGGTCGTGTTGGTGTGAAGCCCTTGTCGGCCGCGTTGCGGTAGGTGGCGATCATCGCCTCGGGCTCTTCCGGCTCGACCACGCCGGCGGCGACGAGCTTGTCGGCGTAGAGCTGCCGCGTGCCCGGGATGCTGCGCGATCTTCTTGTACATCAGCGGCTGCGTCACCATCGGCTCGTCGGCCTCGTTGTGCCCGAGCCGCCGGAAGCAGACGAGATCGATGAAGACGTCGCGGTGGAACTGCTGCCGGTAGTCGAGCGCGATCTCGATCGCGAGCAGGCACACTTCCGGATCGTCGCCGTTGACGTGCAGGATCGGCGCCTCGGCCATCTTCGCGATGTCGGTGCAATAGATCGTGCCGCGGGTGTCGCGCGGATCGGACGTCGTGAAGCCGATCTGGTTGTTGACGACGATGTGGATCGTTCCGCCGGTGTAGAAGCCGCGCGTCTGCGCCATGTTCAGCACTTCCTGGTTCACGCCCTGCGCCGGCGACCGCGGCATCGCCGTGGATCAGCACCGGCAGCACCGTGTCGCCCTTCGCGTCGCCCCGCCGGTGCTGGCGCGCGCGCACCGAGCCCTCGACGACGGGATTCACCGACCTCGAGGTGCGACGGATTGAACGCGAGCGTCAGGTGCATCGGGCCGCCGGGCGTGACGACGTCCGACGAAAAGCCCTGGTGATACTTCACGTCGCCGGCGCGTGAACTCCTGCGCGTGCTTGCCTTCGAACTCCGAGAAGAGATCGCGCGGGCATCTTGCCCAGCGTGTTGACGAGCACGTTGAGGCGCCCGCGATGCGCCATGCCGATCACGGTCTCCTGCACGCCCTGCGCGCCGGCGCGCTGGATCAGGTGATCGAGCATCGGGATCATCGTGAGCCCGCCCTCGCCGGAGAAGCGCTTCTGCCCGACGTACTTCGTGTGCAGGTAGCGCTCGAGCGTTTCCGCCGCGGTCAGCCGCTCCAGGATGTGCCGCTGCTGCGCGGCCGGTGTACGTCGGCCGCGCGCGAATCGGCTCCAGCCGCTCCTGGATGAAGCGCTTGGTCGGCGTGTCCGAGATGTACATGTACTCGGCGCCGAGCGTGCGGCAATACGTCTCCTCGAGCGCGGCGATGAGATCGGCGAGCCGCATCCGGTCGGTGCCGGCCTTGAACGAGCCGACGTCGAAATCCGTGTCGAGGTCGGCCGGCGTGAAGCCGTAGCTCGCGAGGTCGAGATCGGCGATGTAGCGCGCTTTCCTGCCGCTTGCAGCGGATCGAGATCCGCGTGGAACATCCCGAGCGTGCGGAACTTGCTGATGAGCCGCAGCACGAGCACCTGCTTGCGCATCGTCGACGCGTCGACCATCGCGCCCGCGACCTTGCGGTGCTTGCCGAGCTCGATGAACGACTGGATGATCGGCGCGTGCGCGACGTCGGACGCGCCCGCCGCGCAGCGAGTCGAAATACAGCGCGCCACTCGCCGCGTCACGTCGGCCGGATTGGCGAGGTAGCGCTCGTACTGCTCCTCGATGTACGGAACGTTGCCGCCGAACAGCGTGCTCCCCGATGCGAATTCCTGCATGCGTGCTCATCGTGCGACCTCGTCGTTCGTTCGCGCGCTTCGCGTCCCGTCCGCCCGCGCGCCTATTTCCGCCCGGCTGCGCCGACCGCTCGCCGATCGACTTCACCGACCGGCGCGTCGCCCCGGTGAAGAGCTGCCGCGGCCGGCCGATCTTGTATTCGGGATCGGCGATCATCTCGTTCAACTGGGCGATCCAGCCGACGGTGCGGGCGAGCGCGAAGATCGCGGTGAAGAGCGGCACCGGGATGCCGATCGCCTTCTGCACGATGCCCGAATAGAAGTCGACGTTCGGATAGAGCTTGCGCGACACGAAATACTCGTCCTCGAGCGCGATCTTCTCGAGCGCCATCGCGAGCTTGAACAGCGGATCGTCGCCGAGCCCGAGCTCGCCCAGCACCTCGTGGCACGTCTCCCGCATCAGCTTCGCGCGCGGGATCGTAGTTCTTGTAGACGCGGTGGCCGAAGCCCATCAGCTTGACGCCCGAGTTCTTGTCCTTGACCTTGGCGATGAACTCGCCGATCTTGGCCGACGCCGCCCATCGCCTGGATCTGGCCCAGCATGTTGAGGCACGCCTCGTTGGCGCCGCCGTGCGCGGGCCCCACAGGCAGGCGACGCCGGCGGCGATCGCCGCGAACGGGTTCGTGCCCGACGACGCGCACATGCGCACCGTCGACGTCGACGCGTTCTGCTCGTGGTCGGCGTGCAGGATGAAGATGCGGTCGACCGCCCGCACCAGCACGTCGTTGACCTTGTAGTCCTCGCAGGCGTGGCGAACATCATCCGCATGAAGTTCGCCGCGTAGCGAGAGGTCGTTGCGCGGGTACATGTACGGCTGGCCGACCGAATACTTGAACGCCATCGCGACCAGCGTCGGCAGCTTGGCGATGAGGCCGGATCGCGGAGATGTCGCGCTCGCGCGCGTCGTGGAGGTTCATCGAGTCCGGGTAGAACGCCGACAGCGCGCCGACGAGCCCGGTCATCACGGCCATCGGATGCGCGTCGCGCCGGAAGCCGCGCATGAAGAAATGCATCTGCTCGTTGACCATCGTGTGGTTGGTGACCCGGCTCACGAAATCCTTCATCTGCGCGGGCGTCCGGCAGCTCGCCGTAGAGCAGCAGGTGGCAGACTTCGAGGAAGTCGCATTTCACCGCGAGCTCCTCGATCGGATAGCCGCGATAGAGGAGCTCGCCCTTGTCGCCGTCGATGTAGGTGATCGTCGAGTTGCACGCGGCGGTCGACATGAAGCCCGGGTCGTAGGTGAACTTGCCGGTCTTCGCGTAGAGCGTCCGGATGTCGATCACCGTCCGGCCCGATCGTCCCCTGCAGGATCGGGAAGGTGACGCTCGGCGAACCGTCGGAGAAGGTCACGGTGGCGGTGCGGTCGGTCATGATATCGGCTCCATCCAGGGCTGATCGTGCGCCGGCGTCGCTTCCGGCGCACCCCAACTTCGCTCCTTCGGCCGATCGGACTCTCGGTCGGCTCTCTACTTCGGTACCGCCGGCAACTGCCCTCACGCCGAGCGCAGCGCGCGCCACCAGGGACAGCAATCCCGGATCGGCCGGCTCCGCCCGGCCCGCGATCAGATCCCACAACTCGCCGTCGGCGAGATCGAGCAGCCGGTCGAGCGCCGCCACGTCCTCCGCCGACATCGCGCTTCCCCGCGCGTCGAGGTAACGCGCGAGGATCAAGTCGTTCTCCAGCATGCCCCGCCGGCAGCGCCAGCGCAGGCGATTGAGCTCGGTCGCGTCCATGTGGACCAGGCGGCGCATCACACCGCGCGCTTGACCATGATCTCCTTGATCTTGCTGATGGCCTTGGTCGGATTGAGTCCCTTCGGGCAGACGTCGACGCAATTCATGATCGTGTGGCAACGGAAGAGGCGGTACGGATCCTCGAGGTCGTCGAGACGCGCGCCGATCGCTTCGTCGCGCGTGTCGGCGATGAAGCGGTAGGCGGCGAGCAGCCCCGCCGGGCCGACGAACTTGTCGGGATTCCACCAGAACGAGGGGCATGCCGTCGAGCAGCACGCGCAGAGGATGCACTCGTAGAGGCCGTCGAGCTCTTCGCGATCCTCGGCGACTGCAGCCGCTCCTTCTCGGGCGGCGGCGAATCGTTGACGAGATACGGCTTGATCGAGTGGTACTGCTTGAAGAACTGGCTCATGTCGACGATCAGGTCGCGGATCACCGGCAGGCCCGGCAAGCGGGCGGATCTCGACGGGCTCCTTGACGTCGTTCAGGTTCGTGATGCAGGCGAGTCCGTTCTTGCCGTTGATGTTCATCGCGTCCGAGCCGCAGACGCCTTCGCGGCAGCTGCGGCGGAAGGACAGCGTGTCGTCGACCGCCTTCACCGCGGATCAGCGCGTCGAGCAGCATCCGGTCGTGCGGATCGAGCGCGACGTCGTAGTCCTGGATGTACGGCTTCGCGTCCTTCTCGGGGTCGTAGCGGTAGATGCGGAATTTCATGGTGCGGCGAGCGGAGCCTAGTAGGTGCGGGTCTTCGGCGGAAAGGCTTCCACCGACACCGGCTTCATGTTCACCGGCTTGTACGCGAGGCGGTTGCCTTCGCGATACCACAGCGAATGCTTGAGCCAGTCGACGTCGTCGCGGTTCGGGTAGTCGCTTCGCGCCTGCGCGCCGCGCGACTCGCGCCGGGCCTCGGCCGAGACGATCGTCGCCTTCGCCGTCTCGATCAGGTTGTCGAGCTCGAGCGCCTCGACCCGCGCCGTGTTGAAGGTCTTGCTCTCTGTCCTTGATCGCCGTGCGCATTACGCGCTGCTCGAGCTCGCTCACCTTGCGCACGCCTTCCGCGAGGAGCTCCTGGTTGCGGAAGACGCCGCAGTGCGGCCTGCATCACGCGGCGCAGGTCGTGCGCGACCTCCGGCACCGACTCGCCCGACGCCGCGGCGTCGAGCCGCGCGAGCCGCGCCCGCGACATGTCGGCGGCATCGGCCGGCAACGCCTTGTGCGGCACGCTGCGGAGGTTCTGCTCGACGATGAAATTGCCGGCGGCGCGCCCGAAGACGATGAGGTCGGTCAGCGAATTCGTGCCGAGCCGGTTGGCGCCGTGCACCGACACGCACGCGCACTCGCCGACCGCGTAGAGGCCGTTGACGACGGCGTTGTGGTCGCCGTCCTTCGGCGCCACGACCTGCCCGTGGATGTTGGTCGGCACGCCGCCCATCTGGTAGTGGATCGTCGGCACGACCGGAATCGGCTCCCGGATGCAGTCGACGTTCGCGAACTTGAGCGCGATCTCGCGGATCGACGGCAGCCGCTTCATGATCACGTCGGGCCCGAGATGATCGAGCTTCAGCAGCACGTGGTCCTTGTGCGGACCGCAGCCGCGCCCTTCCTTGATCTCCTGGTCCATCGACCGGCTGACGACGTCGCGCGACGCGAGATCCTTGAGGTTCGGCGCGTAGCGCTCCATGAAGCGCTCGCCGTTGCAGTTGAGGAGAATCCCGCCCTCGCCGCGCACGCCTTCGGTGATCAGCACGCCGGCGCCCGCGACGCCGGTCGGATGGAACTGCCAGAACTCCATGTCCTCGAGCGGGATCCCGGCGCGCGCCGCCATGCCGAGGCCGTCGCCGGTGTTGATGAACGCGTTGGTCGACGCGGCGAAGATGCGGCCGGCGCCGCCGGTCGCGAACAGCGTCGCCTTGGCCTGCAGGATCACGACCTCGCTCGTTTCCATCTCGAGCGCGACCACGCCCAGCACGTCGCCGTCGGCGTCGCGGACGAGGTCGAGCGCCATCCACTCGACGAAGAACTGCGTGCGCGCGCGGACGTTGCGCTGGTAGAGCGTGTGCAGCAGCGCGTGCCCGGTGCGGTCGGCCGCGGCGCAGGCGCGCTGCACGGCCTTCTCGCCGAAGTTCGCCGAGTGCCCGCCGAACGGCCGCTGGTAGATCGTGCCGTCGGCGTTGCGGTCGAACGGCATGCCGAAATGCTCGAGCTCGTAGACGACCTGCGGCGCCATCTTGCACATGTACTCGATCGCGTCCTGGTCGCCGAGCCAGTCCGAGCCCTTGATCGTGTCGTACATGTGCCAGAGCCAGTTGTCCTCGGACATGTTGCCGAGCGCGGCGCCGATGCCGCCCTGCGCCGCGACCGTATGCGAGCGCGTCGGGAACACCTTCGAGAGCACGGCGACCGACAGCCCGGCTTCGGCGAGCTGCAGCGACGCGCGCATGCCGGAGCCGCCGGCGCCGACGACGATCGCGTCGAACTTGCGGACGGGAATCGTCATGCCGCGGCATCAGCCCCGGCCCCACAGCAGCTGCAGCGTCCAGCCGAGATAGGCGACGAGCGCACGATGACGGTGACCGTCTCGAGCAGCAGCCGCATGCCGGCGGGCTTGATGTAGTCCATCAGGATGTCGCGCACGCCGATCCACGCGTGATAGAGCAACGCCACCATGAACAGGAACGACGCGAGCTTGAAGCCGCCGTGGGCGAAGAGGTCCGGTCCACAGCGGATAGTCGATGCCGCCGTTCCACAGCACGATCGCGAGCACCAGCAGCGTGTAGACGCGCCATGACGACGGCGGTCAGCCGCTGGATGAGCCAGTCCATGAGGCCGTAGTGCGCCCCGACGGCGTGCCGGCGCGTCACCACAGCCGCGCCCCCAGGATCAGCGTCAGCGCGAGGCTCAGCACGAGCACCACGGCGCTCGAGCGGCGGGCGGGCTCGAGCTCGATCCCGCGATGGATGTCGAGCAGCAGGTAGCGGATGCCGGCGCAGAAGTGATGCAGATACGCCCAGAGAGAGCGCGATGAGCACGAGCTTCGCGACCGGATGCGAAAAGCTCGCCTTCATCGCCGCGTACGCCTCGGGCGGACGCGAGGCTCCGCGGACACCGCGTACAGCAGCAGCGGGATCCCGGCGACGACGAGCAGCGCGCCCGACGCGCGGTGCAGGATCGAGACGATTCCCGGCAACGGCAACCTGATCCGCGGCAG
>ERZ1370068.10895-contig-9554_pt1 | contig 50868 bp, 52 predicted proteins | sample MGYA00561227_ERZ1370068 | MGnify/ENA primary metagenome ERZ1370068 (study PRJEB38410, sample SAMEA6850437) | metagenome | study: Metagenomic assessment of the ecological functions of the soil: analysis of the soil microbiota associated with the... | reverse complement strand
GTAATACTTCGTTCAGTTACGTATTGCTGATTGCGGGGGCCTTCCGGCGTCATGGGACGGGACCGGGCCCGCCCGGCCGCGCTCGAACGCCGCTTCGGGCTCGCGGCGACGCCCGCGGCGTCGAACCGCGCGCGGCGGCGCGCGGCCTCGGTCACTCGCGCGCGCCCGGGCCGCCGGGAGGACAGGCGCGACGCGGCGCGCCGGCCAGTCCCTTCAGGATCGCCGTCGAGGAAGTACTCCCGGCATCGCCCGCGATTTCCCGGTGCCCCGGCGTGTCGAGCAGGCACGGCAGGCCGCTGGCGAGCGCCTCCGCCGGCAGGCCGAACCCCTCCTCCGGGCCGGGCCCAGAAGGAGATCACCGCGCGGTAGGCGAGGGCATCCAGTAAGGAGACAGCCTGTGGTGATAGTCGCCGGCCAGTCGACCGACTTCTCCTCGGCGAAACCGCGCGTGGGTCGAGACGCGGACGAGGCGAAAGACCCCGCCCCGCTGCCGCCAGAGGCGCAGCACCCCTCAACATATATGGCGATCCCCTTGACGTCGGCTTGTGCGGTCGGCGAGGCATAAGCAGGGGACCGCTGCCGGGCTGGAGCAGGCCCTGCCTGAAGGAAGAATTCCCGCGGATCGAAGGCCTGTCCCACGCTCTCGGCGGGACCGAACCCAGGGGCGTCAAACGCGCGGCGAGCGCTGTGGAAACACCGTCACCTTGCAGTCGGCGCGCGGTAGGCGGCCTCGATCTCCTCGCGCCGGTCGGCGTAGAAAGTGAAGCTCCCCTCGTAATGGCGAGCGGCAAAGGTGAAAAACGGGACCGCGGGCGCCCTCCAGAGCAGGAGCCCTGGCGGTCGTCCAGAACGTCGCCACGCGGATGTCCGCCTCCGCGAGCTCCTGTGATTCGCGGAAGAAGTTTTGTTCGAAGCGGGCCCGGGCCAGGGCAGCCACGCCGGGGGCGGCCCGGGCGAAACCACTCCCACGCGGTGACCGCGTCGGGCGAGCAGCGCTTCCGACCTGCTGGAGCACGACCTTGAGCCTCGGACAGCTCCGTGGACTCGAGCAGATGCGCGGCCGCAGCATGGCCGGATCAGCCACGGCCCGCTTTGCAATACGTAAAACGTCTGGAAAGCGGCGAGGGAGACAAAGATCCGATGCCCCTTGATGCCGACGGGAAATGCGAGGATCCGCACTTCAAATTCCCGGAAGAGCTCGCGGACGGCCCGCGCCTGATGAAGCTCGCCGACTCGTTCGCGCCGTCCACGCCGCTTTCTGATCTCGATGTGGCCGATGCTCTCGAACTCTTCGAGCTTCTCGGGTAACGAACAGATTGACATACAGGCTTCCATGGAGCGTCAGCAGGAGAACGCCCCCGCGTCAGGACCCCTGGCGAGCTCCGCGACCCAGAGCCCTGGCTTCCGGGAACCGGAGGTGTGTGAATAGACAGAGAACGCGCAGGGTCCGTGATCAGAGACCGGCCCGTCCGGATATGGCAGCGGCGGGAGCGCAGGGGGTGTGATCCAAATGCGGAGGGAGTGTGGGAAGATTCCTCTGAAACCCAGTCGATTAAGCCGGGGTTGGTGTCGCAGCCGAAGAGGTCTCTCTCCCGGCTGTCCAGGTGCCATCCGGTCGGTAATCCGGCCCGATCCGCAGCCGAAATCGAGCACCCTGGCGCACCGGTCCGGATCCACGCCCGCGGCGGCGAGGTACCTCTTCGCGCGCGTTGACGAGGCCGGGGATGATCGAGCCTTCGTAAGGCGTGCCACGTCTCGGTGGCCCCGCGTCAGGAAGACGGATATCCGCGCTCGGCACGAGGCTAGCGTCAGGAGCGCCTCCCGCCCGGCCCTGGAGCCGGGCGGAAGAGGCTCGGATCTCCGCGAGGTCGTAGCGCAAGAGCAGTTGTGCGCGGCCGTCCTGCCAGACAGCCTCGAAGTCGATGGCGTCGCCTTCCGTCGGGACGAACGCCTCGAAATCGAAGCGGCAGATTGCCCCGCCGCGGGAAGCCGCGGCAGATGCCGCGGCAGGTCCTCGCTCGGGGCGGTCAGGTCGGAAACTCTCCGACAGCTACTCCGATCGAATGGACACGCGCGAGGCACCGGACGGTTTGCCGGCCGTCGAGAACCATTCCGCGGAAACGGTTCATGGCCCCGAACTGCAGCTCTTGAGACAGAGGGCGCATCCAGAGAAACACAGAAGGAGGTCCTGGCTCTCGCGCGGGCGAGATTCCGGGTCCGGCGGCGGCTCATCAAAGGCTCTTCCGGGGGACGTCTGGCACTCTTCAACGCGACCGGAAGCGGGTCGCGCGACGGCGATCCACTGGTATGTCCGAAGACTCTCGGAGTCGAGTGCGGCCATCGATCGAGGCCCGCCAGGAATCCCGCGGACCAGGCGCGGCCGCTCCCGGCCATGACTCGAGCGAGACCACCCGCCAACCGGCTTCCTCCAGCGCGTCCGCCGAGCGATCCCTTCGTGAACCAGCGCAGGTGGCCCTGCATCGGCCACGCCCTACGGGAACCGGGTCGAAGCGGCCGAGGACAGGGTCGCGCGCAGGGAAAGATGGCCCGCGTTGGGGACGCTTCGCGACGAGTCGCTCCCGGCTCGGCGAGCGACCTCGCCTGCAGCAGCGCTCGCACCGGATCCTCGAGTGCTCGAGGACGTCGGCGAAGAGAAACGCATCGAACTTCGGCCCTCGTGCGAGGTCTTCGAGTACCCGCGGCGCGTCTCCGACGAGGACCTCGTCCAGCAGACCCGGTGCGCGCCCGGCCGCGGCCCGGTCGCTCTCGATGCCGACGACGCGGAGATCGGCGACGCGGCTCTTGATCCCGGCTGACGAGCCTCCCGCGCCCGCACCCCACGTCGAGCAGCCGCCGCGCTGCCCGCCGGAATGTGCCGGGTGAGCTCATGGCCGCCCCGTCCGGACAGCGGTCGTCGAAGCGAACGCGCCGAAGGCCGGGTCGCGCCCCTTCGACGACACCGGCGCCGGTCAACCGCTCGATGAAGCCGCACACGGTCTCTCCCGGGAGTGGCGGGAAATCGACCGTGCGGAACGCCAGGGCGGCCACGCCGGCCGTGCTGGACGCGCGCCGCCGCCTTCCGGAGGACGCCCGGCGGCCTGCCACTCTCGCAGAGTGTCGCGGCCCCCGGGCCCGGGCGCCGCACCGTCGGCCGGCCACGAGAACTCGCCCCGGCCCGGAACCGGAAAGCGGAGGCCGGCCACGGCAGCGCCGGCTCGTCCTGCACGATGACCCAGATCTTCCACCCCCGAAGCGCCTCCGCGGCCGTGCGCCAGCCTGAGACTTCGCGTGTTTCCTCAGCCGCGTATCGCGCGGCGCCACCGCAAGCCGCGAGAAGCGGCGGCCGTATTCCCGGAGGATCCGGCCCTCGGAGAAACGCGAGGGCGGTTCTCACCGGGTGAGTCGCTAGGAGCCGGCGGCGGAGCGCCCGGCGGGCATCTCTTCGACGGGCTCCGTCCTGCGAGACCGTCCAGACGTGGCGCGGCCGGAGCAGCCCGACGGCGTAGTCCGGCGCGACGACGGTGAAGCCGGGCTTGATGATCCGCAGGTCGTGCAGGTGAAGCGCCTGTCTCGTCGCCGAGGAAGACGTAGAGGCGGAACTCTCCCTGCGCGATCGGCAGCTCGGGAAGCACGAGACGCAGGCGGTAGCGGCGCCGGCCCGTCAGCGGCGCCCACGGGCTCGCCGCGCGTGTCCACGGCGAAGGCCTGGACGCCGTCCTCGCGGTCGGCGCCGACGCGCACGTGGAAGGCGAGGCTCGGGTCTTCGGTCTCGAAGCGCGAGGTCCACGGCGACGGTCTCCCCGCCGCGAAATTCGTGCGCGGATACCCGGACCCGTCGTGCACCACGACATCCGTGAGCGCGCGGCCGGACGCCTGCCATCGGTCACGGCCGTCGCCGGCGCCCGGTCGGCACTCGGCGTCGCAGCGTCGCGCTCCTTCTCCTGGAGGAAGGCCTCGTAGGCCCGCACGACGGCGAGCGCCGGGCCCGCGGCGGCCGCGCGTCCCCTGCTTCAGCCAGATCGCCTGGTCGCACAGGAGCGCGACGTAGTAGAGGCGCGTGCGAGCAGAAGAGCAGCGTCCGCCGCGCTTCTGGAAGTCGGTGATCCGGTCGATGGACTTCTTCTGGAAGTAGCCGTCGCCCACGGCGAGCGCCTCGTCCACGATCAGGACCTCGGCGTCGGCGTGCGTCGCGACGGCGAAGGCCAGACGCAGCGCCATGCCCGAGGAGTAGGTCCGGACGGGCCGGTCGAAGAAGTCGCCGAGCTCCGCGAAGTCGCGGATCTCCGGCAGCCGGCGCCGGATCTCCGGCCGGTCAGGCCCGAGCAGCGCCGGCGTTCATCCGCGCGTTCTCGCGGCCGGTGAACTCGGGATGGAACCCCATGCCGAGCTCCAGGATCGACGCGACGACGCCGCGCCGCTGCGACCGAGCCGGAGGTCGCCTGCGTCGTGCCCGCGACGATCTTCAGCAGCGTGGACTTGCCCGCGCCGTTCTCGCCGATCAGCCCGAGCGCCTGCCCCGCCGGCAGCTCGAAGGAGACGTCGGTCAGGGCCTGGAACCCGCGGTGCCGCGGCCGCCGCAGGAGAAGCTCCTTCAAGCGGTCCGAGCCGAGTCGTAGAGCCTGTAGGTCTTGCAGACCTTGTCGGCTCGGACCGCGATCTCGGACATCGATTGCATCAGGATTGATCGATTCGATCGGATTGCGATTGCGCATCGGAGCTCGGCGCGTCAATCCGATGCAATCACCAATCCCGATGCAATCATCACTCTCCTCATTCGCCGATCGCGAACTCGCAGCGGCGGCACAGGAAATCGTCCGGCGCTTCCTCGACGCCGTAGGTCCAGCGGCGCAGGCGCGCCATCGTGTCGCCGCCCGAGCACCTCCGCGACGGTCTGCGTCTTCAGGTCCCCGACCGTCGAGCCGCTCGTAGTAGTCCTGGCAGCAGAGCACCGCCTTCGCCGTGGCCGTCACGTGGAGGTGCTCGAACGGGCGCGAGCCCATCAGCTCGCAGCCGCGCAGCTTCTTCTTGGCGGGCGGCTCGGGCACGAACGTGCCGCTCGCGGGCCGGCTCCGGATCCGGAAGGGCTGCACCTCCCAGCCGTTGCGGCTCGAAGCGCGCCCGGATCTCCGCGACGTCCTGCCGGTGCGCCTCGTCCTCGTCGCCGAGGACGACGATGGCCGTCTCCTCCGCGAGCGTCGCGCGCGCGCATCGCGTCGATGTTGGCGAGCACGCGCGGCGAGGTCGCGGGTGCCGTGCAGCTTCAGGTAGCGCTCGGGATCGAGCGTCGGGCAGGTTGATGCCGATGTAGCGGAAACGCCCGGCCTCCTCGAGCCGTCGCGGCCGCGCTCGGGCGTGAAGTGCGACGCGTTGGTCAGGATCGAGACGGGCAAGCCCGCGCGCGAAAGAGCGCGCGGCAGCGCTCCTCGAAGAGCGGATCGATCGTCGGCTCGTTGTAGTTCGAGAGGAAGACGACGACGCTCCTTGCCGCCGGCCGCGACGACCTGGTCCACGATCGACTCGAAGAGCTCCTGGCTCATGACCTCGCCGCTCCCGCGGGTCCACGGAGACCGGGCAGAAGGGGCAGCGGTGGTTGCAGCGTCGTGCAGGTCTCGAGCGAGACGAAGAGCAGGTGCGACCGGCGCGTCTCGGCGTCGAGGTCGTCGATCAGGAACCGGGCCGCCCGCAGGTGCTCCGAGCGCCGCCGCGGCACTCGCCTCCGGGTCGAGCCCCTTCTCGATCCGCGCGAGGCGCCCGGTACTCCTCCGTGTCCTTCGCGGATCGAGGCGCCCGTCACCGGGTTGTACAGGACCCTCCCCGGTTGTGCAGGTAGGGAAACCGTCTCCTCCGCGACCGCGGAGGCCGCCGGGAGGCGGAAAACGGCGCGGTTTCGCTCATCGCGTCAGGTCTCGAAGCATCGCCGATCGGGGCCATTCTAGCCCGGATCATCCGGGTCTCCGGCGCCGCTGCAGCGGGCGGCCGCCGAGCTCCGCGACGTGCGTCGGCGGGGCGGGCCGCGATCGCGCTCGGACCGGCGCCGGGAGTTCGATCACGCGGAAGCACGTCTCCTCTGTGTACGGCCCGGGAGCCCGAAACATCGCTTCGCGCAGGCGAGAAGAACGGCCCCGGCCGCGGCCGGGCGCTTCTCAATCGGCATGAAAGAGAGCTCAGGACAGCGGGCGTCCCTGGATGAAGGTCAGGTCGTTGGTCTTCAGGTCCACGGTGACCGCATAGCCGCCGACGCGGCCGCCCTGTCGTCGACCGTCACGCGGATCGTGACCGGAGTCGGCGGGATCGTGGCGGGAGAGCCCGGGTTCGAGGGATCCTTGAGAGCCGTCAGGAAGATCTGGCCGAAACGCCCGAACCCGCTCGCCTGTGTTCAGCCCGAAGTCGTAGAAGCCGACCTCCTTGCCGTCCGCGCCGACCGCCGAGATTCTTCCCGTTGTCGGCGTGCCATCGGGCGAGAAGAGACCGATCACCGAATAGAACCGTTCGCTGTTCTCGGCTCCCGGAATCACGAGCGGGGAACCGGCCAACTTCGTCGGTCTGCGCGGAGGCGTACACGCCGAGCTGGGTGCCGGCCGTGCCGGTGCCGTCGCTCGGGTCGTCGTAGTTGCGCGAGCTGATGACGAGCGGCTTCGTCGCTGAGTCGGCGTCCTCGAAATAGAGAGATGCGCAGCATTCCGGCGGTGTCTCCGTCAGGTCAGTCGCCTTCGACGAATCCTGTTTCATCAAGCGAATCCACGACGTCGTCGAAAGTCAAGAGGCCGTTGGCCGGGATCGTGATATCGCACGACCTCAGCCTTCTGCTCGGGGCTTCCGGTCCCTTCGTGTAAGTAGTACTCGAACCCCAGAGTCGCGCGCGACTCGCGCTCTTGTTGAAGATCCTACAGGTCGGTTCTCCACTGCGCGCGCGAGTATCCAGGTGGCTGACGCCTGCTACGTAGTATGAGATGAGCGCCCGACTCCGCCAGCGTCGAAGGCGTGTCGTCGGAGATCTGAACGAGGTCGCTCGTCTTGCGGTCGAGAGCCGTGCCGAACGCAATCAGCGTGCCCGTGCTCGTACTTGGGCGTCACGCGCCGCCTTCAGGACATACTCTTACTGACGCGTCTTTCAAGCCCGAGGTCGTCGTCGCTGGGAGACGGCCTGCTGATACGGGCCGATCCTGAACTCCCGGAAGCCGACGAACTGGCCGGAGGCGTCTTTCATCGAACTGCTGGGCTGCCTTTCTGATCGAAGGCGGTCAGTCGGAACGTTCCCGCCTTCGAATCGGCGTTGAAGAGCGTCACGCGGAAACGGTAGAAGGTGTCGCGATCGCAGGCCGATCAGGGTCTGCTCGGTCGTCGACGTCCGCCTGCTCCGCGCCCGAGGCCGAAACGCCCGCCCGATCCGGTGACCTTGTAAGACGGGAAGGCGGCGCCGTAGGAGGCGCCCAGGGGGTCGGAAGCGGACGCGAAGTAGACGCGCGCCGTCACGACTGGGTCCGCGCTCCCCTCGAACTTGAAGATGAGCGTGCCTTTGTTGCTGCCGCCGTTCAAGAACTTGACGACGTCGACCTGCGACCAGGAGGCGCCCGGGGCGAGCTGGAAGGGAGAGGCTCGGGTCGTAGGCGATCTGGGAGACGTCCAGGTTGTCCGCGCCGCCGTCGGCGTAAGGCGACGAAGTTCGGCGTGATCGTCAGGGTGTCAGTGCCGGGATTGCTCACGCTCACGTCGGTCCCCCAGACGCTCGCGCCGAGGTCGAGGTGCGCGGCGCCCGGGGACGATCATGGCCTTGAACTTGACCGGCGTGACGTTCATCGCGATGTTCACGGTGCTCGTGCCCCGGTGTCCGTGCCGTTGCCGGTGACCGTCAGTTTCAGTGTTCGGGCACCGGGAGTGGAGTCAGGCGTGGACGACGACCTTGCCGCTCGCGGTGGTGCCGTCGCCGAAGTCCCAGTCATACTTCGATGCCCTGCGTCTCGGTCGCTGTCGCGACGATCTCGTTTCGTGGCCTTCGACGTCGTAGGCGTCGGTGCCCGTCGCCGTCGCCAGCCGGGTCGATCGGTGTAGCGCGGCGGAGGGCGCCGGCGGACCGGTGATGTCGATGTTGATCGTCGAAGAAGAAGTGCCGGTCGTGGTCGTCTCGTTGCCAGCGACCGTCAGGCGTGCGCGCGCTGGCCCGACGTGGCGTAGGTGTGCGTGACGACCCGGCCGGATCCCGTCGCGAGTGCCGTCTGCCGAAGTCCCAGGTGAAGCTCGAGGCGTTGGCCTCGGTCTCCGTTGCCGAGAACGTGACGGGCGACCCGCTCGCGGAAGAGTATCTCCCGTTGAACGGATTGATGGTCAAAGTCGGTCCGGACAGCGTGCTCCCGCTCGAAGGGCGCGGCGCAATCCAGCAGATCGTGACCGCAGAGCCGGGACTGACTGAGGCCGCTCGATCCGAATCGCGTCCCGGACGATGGCCACGACGTTGTGCGATGCCGGACGAGGCATAGCTGCAGGTCGGCGTCTGCCCGACCGGCGGCGAAGGCCGCCGAGCGGGTTGTAATCGCACCGCCACTGGTAAGTGTAGGCGTACTGCCCGCCGCTCGCGTTCGCGGTGAAGGTCAAGCGGGACGCTGCGGGAGCCCGAGGTCGGACCCGACACCGAGACCGACACTGATCCTCCCTCTCGCCTCCACCGCCTCCGCCGGCCTCCACCGCCGGGGTCGGCGTGGGTATCGGTGTGGGCGGCGGCGTGGGGGCAGCGCCGGAGACGGAGATCGGCGAAGCGTGCCGTGGCGCCGTTGACGGTCACCCGCAGCGTGCAGCCGCGAGCAGGCGGCATCGTCGGCGTCCAGGTGATCGGCGTCGAAAGCGTCGAGGGACGGTGCCGATCGAGAGCGTCGCTCAGGTCCCACTGCGCCCCGGGCCGAGTGACGGCGCAGTCGCGGATGCTCTCGGCGTCCCGAGAGGCTGTAAGGCGTGCCGATTCGAGCGCACACAGGTCGAGTGCCGCAGATCGGGCGGCGGATCATGATCTGGACGGCACGCAGCCGATCCAGTTCGTCACCGTGAACGCGCTGGACACGATCTGCGTCTGCTGCGTGCTGCGCCCTGCGGCGTGTAACGCGTAGTTCGAAGGTACATGCAGTACGTGCCGATCGCGGTCGGGCGCGGCGACCGTCGCCGTTCCCGCCGGTCAGGAAGGTGCCGCCGACCGGGTTCGTCGCGATCGGCGGCGGCGTCGCCGCACGCCCCGGGGTTCATCAGGTAGTCCACCGAATTCAGCGTCGTCTCGCCGCCTTCTGCATCTAGGTTGGTCAGCGTGATGCGGCGTGCTGAACAGCACGCGGGCTGGGAGAGAGCGAGAAGGCCGCGACGAGGTTGGAAACCTACGATCGTTCCCGTGCGCCGTCGGCCTGATAGCCGCCCGGCGTAAGTGATCGTCAGGGTGAAGCCCGGTCGCGCCAGCTCGGACACCCGGGCACGAGGGCGCCGTGGACGTTGAGTCGCGGTTGGCCCGGTGAAGGTCCCACTCGAAGCGAAGCCTCGGTGGTGTTCCCTTCGAGCCGCTCGCGTCGGCGTTGCCGCCGGTGAGAACGTTCAAGGTGCCCGCCGGTCTGGCGCGCAGGTGCCGGTGAAGCCCGCGTATCCGACGATGCTCGCCTGCGGGCACACGGGCGACACCGTCGTGGACAGGAACGAGGCGCGGCGCTCGTCCCGTTCGACGTTGGCGCTCTGCATCGCGAAGCGGTACGCTGACTCGAGGCGGGCAGGGTTGGTCAGGCCCAGGCTCTGAGATGCAGTTGGCGCCCGTCCGGATGGTGCCCTGGATCGGACCCGTCGGGATCACAGGGGAAGTAGCCCGTGACCGTTCCTTCGTCGGCGGGAGCCCCGGTCTCGTCGGCGGCAAAGGTCCCCTTGTAGTTGAGTCCCAGTCGAGTCGGATGATCGAGCCGCTCGGCGTGGAGGCGTCCGTGAGTCTGCCACTTGTCGCCGTAGTAGTTCGTCTTGTCCGCGCGGTCCGCGGCCGAAAGGTTTGTCGCCGTGGCGACGGCCGGTCGGCGGTCCGTTGGGATTGCCGCTGGCCTTCCACACGTGAAGTTTCTTCCGCCGGTGTCCAGCGGACTGGACGGTCCAGGTCCGGCCCTGCGAGTCGGCGGTCTGCGTCGAATCAGTGATGTCCCGGAGTGTCCCGGCCCGGGTATTCGCCAGGTCCCGAGGCCGAAGAAGAAGGAGCCCGGTTCCGTTGACCCGACGTGCCGAGTTGCAGCCTCGAGCGTCGCGGCGCCGCACTGTCCCGAGAACTGCCTCGCCTGAACGACATTGCCATTCGTGGAAGACGCTCGAGATGCCGCTGCAGTCGCCGATGACGTAGATGCTCGTGTCGCTGGCAGGGTTGCCCCGTGCCGCACTTGGCCTCCACCTGCACGAGGCCGGCCACGCAGAGACGTCGGTGTCGAGCCAGAGGAACCCGAAATCCGTCTTCTGGAGGACGTACTTTCCGTTGTAGATCGGCCGGAACGCCTCCCACGCTGATGATGCCCGGCGCCGTGTACGGAACCTCCTGCGCCGCAGACCAGAGCCGGCAGAAGAAACGTCAGGGCCGTGCAGGGCCAGACGCAACGGTCTCGAGCCTCCGAGCGACGGGGTCTTCGGAAAGACATTCATGAGCGAGGAATCCTCCTGGAACTTGCCCTTGGCGGGTGTTGATGGACTGTTGTTCGTCGGTCTCCGAAGCCGAATTTCATATTCCTAGACGATGCTGCTCAAGCGGTGGTGCTAGGAATCTGAAAAAGGGCCGGGAGCTACCAACCAGTTAATTCGTTGTTTGAGTGGAGCGACCTTCCTGCGAAATGACCATTCCGACCAGAGAAAAAGTGGGCGGGACTTTCGTCCCGCCCACCCGAGAAAGCAGCAGGGCCAGTGCCCACGATCAGCGGAATGACGGGCGCCGACGGCATCACGCCAGCGCAACCGGATGGACCGTAGCAGATGGCGGTCCGCCGCCAGCGCAGGAACCAGAAGCGGCTGACAGTTCGTCGGATCGAGCTGCGCCGCCGGCATACCGGCAGACAGGAACGAGTCGCGCCCTGGAAGTCGTACGTCACGCACGCCTGATCCAGGGCTGCCACCCACGGGACCCGTGGCGTTGAAGAACTCCATGCTGACCCAGCCAGCCGGCCAGTTCGGGTGCGAGAAGGCCGTGATCGAGCTGCGCTGGGTCTCCAGCGGGAAGTTGAAGGTCGGCTGCGTGCAAGGCGACGGGCAGACGCCCTGAGTCACCGTGTTCTCGTCTTCGTCGAAGAAGGTCAAGGTCACGGTCGGCTCGGAGGTGTTGCACTTGCCGACCGCGAAGCCGAGCAGGTCGGCCAGACCGCCGTTGATCGCGCTCGGATCCGAGGAGGCACGCCACACGTTGAAGAACGGAGGTCACGGCGGGAGCTGCGTCGAACCAACGGGCCGCGTACTTGAGGCCCAGAGGCTCGCGCTGGTCGCCGCCGCCGCAGTCGATAAGCGCTCTGAGGAGCCGGGAACACGTTCAGGCATCCCGGCGGATCCGCGACCGTCACGTAACGGCGATAGAAGGTCCGGCGTCCGGAGCGCCGTGCTCGCAGGGTGATCGGCGCCGCGGTGACGTCGGCCAGCGAGGCATCGGCCTCGATCGCGACGGCCGGAAGCCCATTCGTGCCGACTCCGGCGCCGGACGTGTAGATGTAGTCGCCGAAGAGGTTGTTCTCCATGCCGATCGCGTCGTTGGTGTAGTACGCGCGGGTCGGACGGGTTGGAGAGGTTGCAGTAGTTCGCGTGGTCGATCGTGAGGTAGCCGTGGATCGGGTTCGACGATCAGTGCCGTCGACGTCCGCCGCAAGTCGTTCGAGTCCTTGGTCGTTATCGAGCGAGTCGAGGACCTGGAACAGGAACGCCGTTGGCGAACGGCCCAGCCGGGTAAGACACGGTCGCCAGCTGTGTTGTCCAGACCCGTGGCCGGGCTCGGCTCGGTCTCACACGCAGGTAGCCGCCCGCCGCCGGGAAGACCGGCGCGCTCGGGTTGCGCTGGCAGACGTCGCCGGTGATCGTGACCTGGCATGCCGTCCTTGACCTCCGGCACGTGCGACTGTTGATCGGCGTCATCGGCAGGTTGCCCCGCAGCGATCGACGCCATCGAGAACGACTGGACGTCGAACCCGGTCAGCGCGATGTTGAAGTCGAGGACGAGCTCGGTCCGCTCGTTGAACACGTTGACGTGGGCGATCATCGGCGCCGAGGAGGCGTTGCCGATCGTCACGAGCGTGTCCAGAGCGCGTCGGTCCCGTGCCCAGGATCGTGCCGTCCGGATTGAACGTCGCCTGGAAATACGGAATGAGCAGCGTCGCCGCCGGACGCTGATCAATGGTGCACGTGATGGCGCGTCGCGCTCGTCGCAATCGCGAACAGGGCGACGACCGCCAAACACGTCAGGAAGGTTTTCTTCATTGAGATCTCCTCGTTACAGTTAGAGACTGCGAAAAAACACGCTTGAGATTCCTTCCCTCGCGCGATCCCATCACCTCCCTGCATTATTTTTCAGACCTGAAATCGATTGATTAGCGATACGGGGTCCTTCACCTCCGAAGCCGTTTGTGAAGGCATCTTCGGCGCTTCCCGGATGCGGTGTCAAGAGGAAAAAGCGAGAAATATGCTCCGGGATCATGAAATCGGGCGATACCCACTTGTCTCCAGCAGCTAACGTCGGTTCGAGATAAACGCTCCAGCCGCCCTGCTCGCCGGGGCGGTAGGAGGCCACGGTCTTCGACAGGATGATGTCCAGCCGGCCGTCGCCGTCCAGGTCGGCCAGCCGGACGCACTGCCCCGGCGGAGTCGAGCGCCGGCTCCTCCGGCTCGGCCATCTCCACGAAAGATCCGTCCGGCTTCTGGAAGAAGATCCGGAGCCGGTTGACCTCGCTGTCGGCGAAAACGACGTCGTCCAGGCCGTCCCCGTCCAGGTCTCCCATGGCCAGCGCGTACTGGGCCGACTGCCCTGCCTTCTTGCGCCAGACCCGGTGGCGGGTCCAGTTGCCTCTTCTCGAAGCTGTAGACGCGTGATGCCCCGTCGCGCGGACCATCTCCGGCTCGTTGGTGATCATCTGGTAACGCGTCGGCGAAGGCGCGGCGACTCGCTCCGTTCCGAAGGTGCCCGGCACCGTCGCGAAGTGGTACGGCGTAGATCTCGATCGGCCGGGAAGCGCACCGGCTCGAACGTCCGTTGCCGAGGTTCTTCCAGAGCAGAGTCAGCGCGCCGATGAAGTGGCTCGCCCGTCAGCACGTCCTTCCGGCCGTCTCCGATCGAAGTCCCAGGCGTGGAGCGAGTTCGAGTAGAAGCCGCCGAGCGAGACCGTCCTCCTTGTACTCCCACCCGCTCGCGCCGCGATAGAGGTAGACGCGGACCTGCGTCCTGCGCTCGTGGTCGCGCCCGTGATCGGCCGTCGGCGCGAGGCGACGATATCGAGCTTGCCGTCGCCGTCCGCGTCCAGCAGCGCGATCGCCTGCGCGGAGAAGTCGCGCTGGGGCAGGCCGGTGCCGCACGACGCGAAACGTCCCTTGCCGTCGCCGAACAGCGAGACCAGGCCGGCCGCTGTGCGACGCGCGTGACGATGTCCATGCTTCCGTCCCCGTCGATGTCGCCGACGGCGACGCGCGCCGTAGTCGATCGAGAAGGCGAGGTTCGGCTTTGCCGTCCTCGATGAACTGCACCGGCCAGGCGCGTGAAGCCGCCCTTGCCGTCGCCGATCCAGATGTGCAGCTTCGCGTCGCCCAGGCGCGACGGCGGCGCGACGATGTCCGGGATTCCGTCCCCGTTGACGTCGCGCGACGACGAAGGAAGCCCGCCACAGCCCGCTGGCGGCAAGCCCGGTCGCAGTCGACCGACTCGAGCCGGAGCCGTCCGGGCTCGCGCGCCGGGTGAGATGTCCTCGAAGTCGGCAGCGCGGACGGCCGGACGGCGTCGGCGTCGTCGCCGGGCGCGGGCGGCGCGAGGCGGCGGCGGCGTCTGCGCCGTGGAGCGCCGCGTCTATGGCCTGCCGTCTCCGCGTTGCGCTTGTGGCGTGTAGACGTAGTAGTACTTGTCGTCTTCCTTGAAGTACTCGACCGGCGGGCCGATGATCGGATGAGCGGATGTGCCGGTCGTCCACCCGGATGTACTCGTCCTTGGGCAACCGCTCGACGACTAGTGCAGCTCGTCCTCTTCGATGATGTTCGGATCGGTCCGGGAGAGCGCCGAGCCGGTTGGCGTCGGGGTCGCCGTCGCGGCGCCTGGCGGCGCGTGGCCGGAAGCCGGGCAGCCGACGACGGCCGCAGCAGAGACCACAGCGGCCGAGAACGAGCAGGATCAGGGCGTCTTCACGGAACCTCCTCGATATGCGAGTGGTGCGGATCGTGCGGCGTCCGTTAACGCGGCGGCGGCGGATTCTTCCGCCGGTCGCGGCGCTGAACACTCAGATTGCTCAGATCAGGTCGGCGAAATGCGGCCGGGCTCTGGACGAGACCGCGGCCGCCGAGCGCCGCGGCGACGCAGGCGAACACCGTCAGGTACAGAGACCGACGCGGCGCTCCGGGCGGACGTGCGTGGAGAACGCGCGCCCGGTACCACTCGACCAGGTGCGCGACGGGGTTGACGCGCAGGACCGCGAGCGGCAGCATGCGCGGCGGAATCATCGACGGTCGGGTAAACGATCGGCGTCGCGTAGAAGACGACCGTCAGCACGATTCCGACGACCGTGCGCCGTGTCGCGGACGAAGCGTCGTCACCGTCGCGGCGAGGCAGCCGATGCCGAACGTCAGCAGGGTCTGGAGCAGCGAGCGCCGGCACGCGCGAGCAGCAGCCAGGGCAGCGAGAGGTGGCCCACGCCAGGCGACGTAGACGGCGAAGATGACGAAGCGCGATGACCTGGTTGACGACCGCCGCCAGCACGACCGAGAGGACCAGCGTCTCCACCGGGAAGACCGTCTTCTTGACCATCGCCGCGTTGTCGGTCAGGGCCGAGGCCGGCGCGCGAGATGCCCTCCTGGATGGCCATCCAGGGCAGCAGGCCGGCCAGCAGGAACTCGGGAAAGCTCGCAAAGCCCTTCTCGACCGGGATCGCGGAGGATCAGCCCGAAGACCCCTGTGTAGAGCAGGATCCAGAGGATCGGCTGGGCGAAAGCCCAGAAGACCCCAGCCTCGAGCCGGCGTACCGGGCCCGGATGTCCCTGAGCGACCATCTCCTTGAGCAGGAAAAGGCGGGCCGACGAGCCGTTTCCTGTTGCTTGACATCGGCGCGCAGGGATTATAGTTGCACTAGCTTATGATGCAATAGCATTTCTGACACCACAGATAGTCGTCACACTCCATTCTCCGCGCAAGGTTCACCTGGTCGGCTCCCGCATCCGGGAGCTGCGCAGAGGCGACACCTCACCCAGACCGAGCTCTCCGAGAAGATCGGCGATCGCGCAGTCCGATCTCTCGCGCATGGAGCAGGGCGAGTACAAGGTCGGCCTCGACACGCTCTTCAAGATCCTCCAGGTCTTCGACCTGAAGATGGGCGAGTTCTTCGGCGAGACCGAGACGCCGCAGGCGCGAGGACGCGCGCGAGCTCGTCGCCGACTTCCGGGCTCTTCCGGCGAGGCGCAGCGCGAGGTTCGCGATTTCGTCGCGCTTCAAGAAGCTCCAGGAGCCGGAGGAGGCGCCGCCGGGCCCTGCCCCGAGCCCGAAGGAAGAAAACCTTGAGTTCAGCGCGCGGGAACCCTTAGAATCGGTCGACGATGCGATCTCTATGAGCGAGCGCCGCAAACACCTGGAGTTCCTGCGAAAGACCGCCCGGGAGGCGATCTGGGCGGGCGACTACGAGCGCGCGCTGACGCTCTACGACGACGGCCTCGCGCTCGCCCGGTCCTGGAAGGACCGCGACCTCGAGGACCTCTTCACCTGCAACCGCGCCACGACCCTGATCGAGATGGACCGGCAGGACTTCGACCTCTCGCGGTTGAAGGAGATCCTGCTGCGCAATCCCTCCGAGCTACAACGGCGCGCTCGCGGCTACGTCGCCGCCAACGCGCCACGAGGCGCGCGGCGAATACAGCCGGGCCCGCTTCTACGCGCAGACGGCGCTGGCCGAAGAGCCGCGAGCATCGGCCACGAGGAGCTGACGGGCACGTCGCTCAACCTGCTCGGCGAGCCTCGAGCTCCACGAGAGCCGCTTCGAGGCCGCGCCGCGACCTCTTCGCAGAAGCGGTCGAACGCCTCGAGTCCGCAGGGCGAGAGCCTCTCGCGCCAGGCGGCCGTCGCGACCGACAACCTCGGCTACTGCCACATCGCCCTCGATCGCGTGGAGATCGGGCCTGCCGCTCGTCCACCGCTCGCTCTCGCGTGCTCGACAGCCTCGGCGCGCGGCAGGCGATGGACTACCCCGCGCTCGACCTGTGCTTCGCCAACGTCAAGACTCGAGCAGTCTCGACGAAGCGGAGAGCTGGGGCATCCGGGCGCTCGGCCTCGGCAAGGAGTTCGGCCGCGAGGACGTCGTCAAGAACTCGCACTACCTGCTCGCCGAGACCGTACTCGGAGATGGGCCGCGAGCTCGCGAGGCCGACGACCAGTACGAAGCGCTGGCGAGCTACTACCCCGACTTCCCGGCGCTGAAGCACTACCTCCGTCAGATCAGCCTGATGGAAGTCATCAACCTGAGGGCATGAGCAGATGACCGCGCGCCTCCTCCGCCTGCTCGCCGCCGCCGCGCTCCTCGCGATCGCGGCCGGACCGCTCGCGGCCTCCGAACGCTCGTCGCCGACGTTCGAAGAAGAAGTCGATCCTGACGCCGGACGGCACGCTCTACAGCCGTCCGCGCGGGAACACGCCACCGGATCTCAGGCTGGTCGGCGGAAGCGTCGCTCCCTCCGACAACGTCATCGAGTGGAGCTTCGCGCGGCCAGGACGGGAGCGATCGGGCAGGGCATCATCCCGGGCACGGTCGGCGCCGAGCGTCAAGCGCAACCTCGACCTGGCGTACGACGAGGCCATCGGATTCGCTCGTGCTGCTCTGGAACGAAGAGCCTGACGGTCCTGAACGTCCTTGCGCCTCGGGATCTTCCGCAACGGCGACGTGGACGATGGCGCAACCTGCTTCCCGAACCTCGGATGCGCGCACGCCTACAACCCGCAGATGCTCCTCTCGCACCAGACCGTGACGCTGCAGGACGCCGAGCGGCAGTACGCCGTTCGCAGACGCGCACGATGCTCTCCGGTCATCTGGTGGGAAGAAGCCCAGTACACGCAGGCCCGCTACGCGCCGATCTTCCTCGACGAGGACCTGACGCGAGCCGGCGTGGAGGTCTACGACCTGCCGGCGCTCGTCGGCGGCGGCGGGCCGACGTCCGGCGACCGGCCACTCGACCGGCTGCGTACATGTATCCCGTCGCTCCAGGTCGAGGGGATCGGCGGAGCGATGCTGGCGAGCTTCGCGGACCTCGCCTCCGACACGGCACTACGTCATCCGCGTCACGTACCCCGAACAACCTCGGCAAGCCTCGGCCCGGACAACGTCGACGTGGCAGCGCCGGCGGATCCCGGTCGTGGCGTCGCCTCGCGACGAGCCGATCCCGTACGATGTGCCGATCTTCATCGACGGCGTGCAAGACCGTGATCGGCGCCGTATCGCCCGACGCTCGTGCTGGAACACCGACCACGGCCGTCGGCTACACGCGGTTCGACGGCAGGACGTGGTCCGGCCGGCAATCACGATCCCGCTCGTCCGACACGATGACCGTACGACACGCGCGCTGCGCCTCGTCCAGGAGATGGCGACGCAGAAACTAGTCGAGAGTCAGGGTCGACAGTCAACAGGTGAGCCCGGAATCTCCGGGCTTTTTCTTTCTGCTCTGAACTGTCGACTCGCCGACTCGTCGACTGCCGACTCTCTACAGTCCCTTCGGCAGGTCCTTCCTGCACCGGCTCGTCGTAGAGAGCGTCGAGCAGCGTCGCGGCGTCGAGTCCGCGCGGGCGTGACGGTCTGCGGCACGACGACCGCGGATCGTGTAGATGTGGTCGCCGGTCTGTCCCGTGCGCGGGATTGCGAGACGCCCTGCCGCGCAGGCGCAGTTTCTGGCCCCGCGTGCCCGGCGGGATCCTCGCGCGCATCGTGCCGTGGATCGTCGGCGACATCGATCTCCGCCCCGGCGTACGCCTCCTTGACCGTGACGGGCACGACGCCGTGGATGTCGTCGCCGTGCCGCTCGAAGTACGGATCGCGGCGCGACGCGCACCGTCACGTAGAGAGTCGCCGGCCGTGCCCGCCGCGCAGCGCCCGGCGCTGCCCTTGCCCGGCACGCGGATCGTGCCGCCGTCCTCGGTCCCTTCGGGGATCTTGATGCGCACCGTTTCGACTTCGGCCACGCGCCCGCGCCCCGGCACGTCGGGCAGACTTCGCGGCCGACGCGTCCCGAGCCGTCGGCAACTGCGCGCACTCCTTCTCGCGGCGCAGCGACAGCGAGGTCTGTCCGCCGAGCACCGCCTCGCGGAACGGAATCTCGATCGTGCCTTGCGCGTCCTCGCCCTTCTCCGGACCGGTCGCGCGCTCGCGCCGCCGAAGAGTGTTGCCGAAGAGATCGCCGAGATCGCCGCCTCGAACTGGAACCCTTCGAAGCGCGCTCCCGTCGAAGCGCCGCCGAGCCCCGGGAAAGCCGCCGGCGCCGGATGCGCGGGTCGAAGCCCGAGCCGAGCGTCCGGCGTGGCCCGAACCGGTCGTACGCCCGCCGCTTCTCCGCGTCCTCGAAGGACGTCGTAGGCCTCCTGGACCTCCTGGAACTTCTTCTGCGCGGACTTGTCGCCCGGATTGACGTCGGGGTGGAGCTTGCGGGCGAGCCGCCGGTAGGCCTTCTTGATGTCGGCCTCGGACGCCCCTTGGCGACGCCCAGAACCTCGTAGTAGTCCTCTTTTTCATGCGATTTCCGCGATTATAGCGGCGCCGAAATTAGCCTATTGACACCGACAAGCGGTCTAATATTATTAGTCGCAAGTCAGCAACCTTCTAATCTTATAAGGGCGGCGGGATGAGCATCGACGACATCGATCTCCGGATCCTGGACATGCTCCAGCGCAACGGGAAGCTGTCGCAGGCCAAGATCGCGGGCGCCGTCGGCCTGCACGACTCCCTCGGTCAACGAGCGGATCAAGAAGATGGAGCGGCACGGAATGATCCGCGGATTCGTCGCGCTGCTCGATCACGAGAAGATGGGATTTCCGCTGACCGCCTACGTGGACGTCGCCCTCGAGCACCCCCGCTTCGAGAAGGGATTCGTGGACGACCTGGAGAAACTGCTCGGAGTGCAGGAGTGCCACTATCTCGCCGGAGAATACGCCTATCGCCTCAAGGTGAAGTCGGTCTCGCCGGCGAGCGCTCGCCGACTTCCTCCAGCACCGCCTGATGACGATCAAGGGAGTCACCGCCGTGCGCACGCAGATCTCCCTCGCTTCGAAGAAGGAGTCGACTCTCCTTCCGCTCCCGTCCCAGGAAGAAAAGAAGTAGTCCGACGGGCGCTTAAGCCCCCGGGACCGGAAACCCCGCGAGCGCCGCGCGAAAACCCGCTTTCAGAACCGGTAGACGAATCCCGCGTTCGCGGTCAGCAAGGATGGCCCGACTCGGATCGGATGTTGTGGTACGTCAGGCGGACCAGGAACGAAAGACGCGACACGATCTGTATTCCGCCCTCCACACCCCCGTGCCATCCAGAACGCGGTCTCGCGCTGGTCGCGATAGTTCGCGACCTCCGCGGGCGCGGGATCCGGCCGGACCTTGTAGCCTCCGAATCCGGCGAAGAGCCCGGACGTGTAGCCCCCCTCTGCAAACAGGTAAGAGACTCCGATGGTCGCGTAGTCGATGTGTGCGACGTCAGGTCCGGCAGCGTGACGACCGGTCCGCCTTCGACCAGGATCACATCCTTGCCGGCGTTGGCGCCTTTGACATTGAGCGTGCCGAGCGTCACGCGGGCCAGAACCTTCTCCTGGACCTCAAAGTCCACCCAGATGTTGACGTCCTTGGATTTGAACTCGTCGATGCGAAACTGGCCGCCCACGTCGTTGACGAGCCCAATCGTCGATCCGACGCCGATTCTTCCTGCGCGAGCAACCGCCCGGCGCCGAGAAACGCGACGATGCCGGCCAACACGAGTTTCTTTTGAAGGGACACAGACACCTCCTGAGGAATTGATGATTGAGGATCTTCGATTGAAGATTGGCAGACCTCCTGAGGAAATTGACCCCTTTCGCAGTTTAAGGTTTCAACGCTCGAGGCTCCAAGGGAATTGGCCAAAAGCGCCGGGAACGCCGAACCCCGGAAACGGTTTGACTACAATCCGCCCGGTCATGAATACGAACAGCCGCGCGCGCGTTTTGCGGAGGAGAAACTGAGCCTTCGTGCTCCGCGCCGCCGCGCGAGCTTCTTCTTTCCGTCTCGCTGCCCCGCCCTGCCGCCAGCCGGCCGGTCGAGCGCTTCCTGCGCGGAGGCGTGTGCGAGATCTGCCGGGGAGGCTGCCGCCCGCCCGGCGGCCAGACGCGCTGCGATCTCTGCGACGAGGCGCTCACGGCTCCGTGCCCCGACATCTCCCGCTGCGGGCGCTGCCTGCTCTCGCCGCCGCCGTTTGACCGCCTGCGGACGGCCGCTCCCTACAGCGGGTCCGCGCGCGAGATCCTGATGGCCTTCAGTTCGGCGGCGCGGATTTTCTCGCGCCGCGCGCTCCCAGAGATCCTCGGCCGATCGCCTGCGGCGCGGCGGCGCCTGCCGACGCGGTGACCGCGGTTCCGCGACCGCGCGCGCCCGCCGCCGCGGCGATCACGCCGCCGATCTGCTCCGCGTGCCGCCTCTCCGGCGCGCCTCGGCCTCCGTTCGACGCGCGGAGACTCGAGAAGGTCCGGCCGACCGAGCGCCAGAGCGGCCTTCCGCTCGCGCGCCGGTCGGAGAACGTGCGCGGGGCCTTCCGGGCGCGTCACGGCGCTCTCCCGGCGCGTCCTCCTCGTGGACGACGTGGCCACCTCCGGCGCGACGGCGCGGGAGTGCGCCCGGCGGCTGCTCGCGGCCAGGCTCCCGGCAGGTGGAGGTGTGGTGCTTCGCGCGCGCGTCCGCGACGAGGGACTCTCGAGAGATCGAACGCGCCGCGCGCCGCATCCGTGAACCCGCTCGTCAGCGGCCTGCTCGCCGGACGCTGCCCTTCGTGCCGCGGCCGATCGTGCGCCGCGTCGCGTCGCGATACGTGGCCGGCGAAACGCTGGACGACGCGGTCGCAACCGTCCGCCGCCTGAACGGGGAGGGGTGCCTGGCGACCCTCGACGTGCTCGGCGAAGACGTCGTGCGCATGTCCGAGACGGAGGAGACCGTGACGGAATACCGGCGGGCCCTCGACGCCATCGCGGCGCATCGGCCTCGACGCGAACATCTCGGTCAAGCTCACCGCGCTCGGGTTGAAGCTCGACGCACCGCGCTGTGCCGCGAGCAGTTCGGGCGCATCCTGGAAGCCGCGGGCGCGCGCGGCATCTTCGTGCGGATCGACATGGAGGACTCCTCGATCACCGAAGAGACGATCCAGCATCTACGAAGAGTCGCTGCGGTCGACGGATCGCGTCGGCCTCGTCCTCCAGGCGTACCTGCGGCGCAGCCGGGACGACGCGCGGCGCGCTGCCGCCCGGCGCGCGAATGTCCGCGTCTGCAAGGGCATCTACGTCGAGCCGCCGGAGATCGCGTACCAGGGCCGCGCAGGAGATCCGGGACAACTTCCGCCGCGCTCGTCGACGACGCTGCTCGAGGCGGGCAGCTACGTCGGGATCGCGACCCACGACGAATGCGGTCGTCGCGCGGGCGCTCGCGACGATCGCGCGGCTGAGTCTCCCGCGCGAAGCCTACGAGGTTTCAGATGCTGCTCGGCGTCGGCGGAGACTTGAGGCGCCGGCTCGTCAAAGCCAGCCACCGCCTCGCGCGTCTACGTCCCCTACGGCCGCTCCTGGTCGCGCGTACTCCCTGCGCCGTTTGAAGGAGAACCCGGCCATCGCCGGGCACGTGCTCAAAGGGCTCGCTGCGGCGACGCGACTGAACGTTGTCAGTGAGAGTCTGAGAGTTGAGGGTCGGAGCATAAACCCTTGGGAGCTGTATTTTCCGGCCTCTCTGAGCCCTCGACCCTCAACTCTGAACGCCCCGGCAACCAGTGGCATTTGACTTCGCCAGGCATATACTCTTCAGTCGCGGTTATGAGACGTCGCCGAGCGGCAGCGTTGGCGTGGCTTATGTCCGGTGATCTCTCCGGAGGATTGCGCTATGGCCTCGCCCGTGCGGGTCGCCGGTGCTCGCCTCGCCGGTCGCGCCTCCAATCTCGGGCATCGTCAGCCACCTGGAGAGTCCCGATCGCGGGCGCTCTCGTCATCCTCTACAACCTCGGCGACACGTCGCTGACGCGCTCGCGCACGGCGACCGACGGCACGTTCGTGATGGCGGCCGCGCCGGTCGGCGTCTACGACGTCGTGGCGTACAAGAAGGGCTATCTGCCCGCGCTCGTGCGCGTCTGGCACCAGCCGGCGTCCGAGGGCGTGAGCTCGGTGCGCATCCACCTCGCGGCCAGCAGCGGAAGCCCCGGCGGCGAAGCCGACCGCGAACGTCTGGGAGTTGCGCGACCGGCTCCCCTCAGACGTGCTGCGCGAGATCGCGCTCGAAGCGGGCGCCGAGGACGCGGCGCCGCTCGACCGGGTGCGCCTCGACAAGCTCGTCAACGGCGAGGTCCGATCCGTGGCGAACATGGCGCAAAGCGACGCGGCGCTTTCCCGCACGGCCGTCGGGGTCCACGGCGGGCTGCCCAACGGTTGGCAGTACGACCTGCGCGGGGATTACGCCGCCGTCTCGGCGCCGGCGGGGATCTCCGACACGATCGCCACGACCGGAAACGCGGCGGGCCTGGCGCTCGATGTCGCGACGTCTCCCCTGGATCGGGTCAGCCTGACGACGCGGCGGCACTACGCTCAGCCCTGCACGACGACCGTGTGGCGAGCCTCGAGACGCATGGCGTCGCCTGGTCCCGCGACGGCGAGGAGGGAAACGTCGAATCCGTCGCCGCGCGGTACGTCGACGAGGCCAACCTCTACCGGGCCACGTCGCCCGGATCGAGCTTCTTCCCGCTGGCCTCGCGGACGCCTCGAAGTCCGCGCGAATTACGCGCGCCCCGCCACCGACACGCCCGGGGTCGCGGTCGGCATGACCTACCGTCACCGCGAAGGAACGGTCGGCCCGTCGGGGGTCGGCTCCGACGGCGCGTTCATCCTCTCGGCTCCCGACGGCGATCCTCTCCGCGGCCTCGTCGGTGCGCGTCGCGCTCGCGCGCCGAGCTCGAGGGCGGCGTTGTCGCCCGTTATCTCGGCGGCGGCTACGGCATCGCACCCCGGCTCGGGGCGCGCTACGACCTCGGCGGGAAGACGTACCGTGTTCGTGCGCGGTCTCTATCGGGTCGCGGAATCGAGCCCCGCTTCCGGCACCGTGCTGCCGCTCGTCACCTCGATCGATGACAGCGCCGAGGCCACGTCGAGCCGCGGCTTCGCGGTCGGCTTCGAGCGCCGCGCCGGACCGGACGGCTCGTTCCAGCGTCGAAGCCTCCGACCAGCGGGTCAACGAAGCGGTCCGCGCTTCTTCGAGGGAGACTTCCTGACCGACTTCGACAGCGTCTACCTGTTCGAAGGGAATACCGTCCGCCAGTACAAGGTGACGGCGACGCATCGCCTCTCCGACACGCTCTCGGGCAACGTGGCGCTGCGCTGATGGTCGGATCGACGGCAGCCCGGCGCCCGAATCCGCGAAGGGCTACGGGATCAGCGGGAACCAGGGAAGTTTCTGGTCGGCCCGGGCCGCGGTCGAGATCCTGCCGACGCGGACGGGCGTCGCGGTGCTCGTGCGCGGCGTGACCCAGAGCCTCGCGACCGCGGCGGCTCTCCACTCCAACGACTCCGGCAAGATCGCGATCTCTCTCGCGCAGGACCTCTCGGTCGTCGGCTTGAATCCGTTCGGCTCCGTCTGCAAGCTGCCTCGTCGCCTTCGAGTCGGCCCGCAGCGCGGGATTGACCAGCGAGGACCCCTTAGCCACCAACTCCACCAACCGCTCTGCTCGGAGGCGTGGCCATCTCCTTCTGATCCAGCCGCCGCCTGCTCCCCCGAGGCCTTGAAACATTCAAAATAATCTTGGATCCGATTCACAATATTGGATAATTGTCCCCATCACCGTGTTGGCTATTTTCGTAAACACTTACATTTAAAGGTTTTAATCGCAAATTGAGAACCCTGTCGCGTGGCATTCGGATTGCTGAATCTGCACACGTGCCTCCGACTGATCAGTCTCTGGGTTTTGGCGTCGCTCTGCTCGTGGCTTCGGCCACGGTCGGGCATTGCTTTCCTGTCCTTCGCCCGCAAGGTCGACACGCTTCACGCGTCCGGGTTTCGCTTACGAGCGTTCCGGCGGCGCGCTCACCGTCACCGGGATCGAAGAGGGCGGCGCGGCGGCCGCGGCCGCGGCCTCTCGCCGGGAGATCGCATCATCACGGCCGACGGCCAGACGGCCGGCCTCGCTGCCGCAGCCCGAAAGAGCCTCGCGCGCAAGCCTTTCCCGCACCGGCTGCTCGTCGTTTCCCGCGGAGAAGTCCGCGAGGTCGCGCCTCGGCGCGCCGCGGATCGCGCTCGACCGCACGTATCTCTTCCTGGCGTTCGTCGGATTCCTCTATCTCCTGATCGGCCTCTTCACGGTCTCGCGCGAGCGGGCCGGAGCGGCGCGCGATCTTCTGGGCGCTCTGCCTCTCGTCCTTCGCGGTCTACGTGGTGACGCCGGCCGGACCGCACGACGCGATCTGGAAGGCGTTCCTGCTCGTCGGAGGACTTCTACCGCGCGCTCCTCCCGGCGCTGCTCCTCCACTTCTTCCTGGTCTTCCCGCGGCCGCTCTCGATCCGCGAACCGCCGGTTCATCCCGCTTCTCTACCTGCCGGGCGTCGCTTACCTCGCCGTTCCAGGAAGCGCCGCTCCTGACCTCGGGCGCGGCGGCGGCGGCCACTGCTCGAGCTCGCGACGCGCCTCTGGGAGATCTACTTCGCGACTCTTCGGCGGCCGCCGCGGTGTGGCGCCTGGCGCTCCTGCTCCGGCGCCGCCGCGAGGACGCCGAGGCGCAGATGCAGGTCCGGTGGATCGGCCTCGGCGTCGCCGTCGGGCTCGCGCCGTTCCTGCTCCTTCCGGTCTTCCCGAGGGTCCTCGGTCTCGCGTCGCCGCTTCTCTCGAGCGTCGCCGTCGTGCCGCTCGGTCCTCATCCCGCTCGCGTTCGCCTACGCGATCCTGAAGTGGCGGCTCTGGGACGTCGAGATCTTCGTTCGCGAAGCGCTCGCGACGACCGCGGCCGGTGCTGCTGGGCGGGCATGACGTTCGTCCTGCTGAACACGCTGCTCGACCGCACGTTCGAAGGGATGGCCGAGGCGGGGAAGAACGTCGTCGCGTTCGGCTCGGGCCTCGTGCTCGCCGCGCTCCTCGTCCCGGTGAAGAAGCGGATCACGGGCGTGCTGGAGAGGATCCAGTACCACGACACCTATCGGGCGCGCCGCGCGCTGCTCGACATCGCGCGCGACTTCGCGACTCCGCGCGCGCAGGAGGAGCTCGTCGGCCGCGATCGTGCAGCGCGTCGAGGACGGCCTCCACGTCGTCCCGTGCTCCCTCTTCCTCTTCGAGGGCCGGGCCACGTCGCGGCGGCCGCCTGGGACCTGCTCTCGCGACGCCTGGCCGACCGAGGACGTGTGGCGCCTGCGCGGGGCCGCCTTCGGCGAGGAGGACGAGCCCGCGCGCGGAGCACCTCCACGCGGCGGGCTACCGCGTCTTCTTCGCCCTGCGCTGCGCGCGGCAACCTCGTCGGCGCGCTCGGCGTCGGCCACAAGGACGGGCGCGTCCCGCTCTCCTCGGAGGACGAGGCGCTGCTGACGGCCGTCATGGCCCAGGCCGGCCTCGCCTACGAGAACGCCGCGCCTCTACGGGGCGCTGGCCGAGCGGCTGGAGGAGATCCGCAACCTCGCAGCAGTACCAGGAGAGCGTCATCCGGTCCTCCTCGTCGGGAATCGTCGGTCCTCGACGCGCGACGGCCGCATGCATTCGGCCAACCCCGCCTTCGCGGCGATCGTGGGCCGGACCGGAAGCGGAGCTGCGTCGGCTCGATCTTCGCCGCACGTGCTGCCGGACGTCGACCTGCCGCCGCCCCGGCGGACGGCGGCGAGAGCGCCGTCGAGGCGCGGTTCTTCAACGCCGCGCGGCGAGGAGCGGGACCTGCGCGTCTCGGTCTCGGCCTTCCGCGGGCGAGCCGGACCGGCGCGTCGTCCTCGTGGACGACGTGACCGACCGCGTCCGCGCCGAGAAGGCGCTCGCGCGAGCGCGAGCGCCTCGCCTCGCTCGGCGTCCTCGCGGCGGGCGTCGCGCACGAGGTCAACACGCCGATCGCCGGGCTCTCCTCCTACGCGCAGATGCTGCTCGCCGAGACCGCGCCCGGACGACCCGCGTTACGCGATCCTGAAGAAGATGGAGCGCCAGACCTTCCGCGCGGCGCACCTCGTCAACAACCTGCTGGAGTTCGCGCGCCCCCGCGCCCAGGCGAACGTCCGCGCGCGACCTGCGCGCGGTGGTCTCCAACGCCGCCGAGTCGGTCGAGACGACCTTCGGCCGCGCCGGCTCTGCCATTCGAGACCAACGGGGCGAGTCCCGCTCTGGGTCATGGGCGACCCGCGCGAGCTCGAGCAGGTCTTCGTCAACCTCTTGACCAACGCCCGCGACGCCTCGCCCGACGGCAGCGAGGTCACCTGCCGGGTCGAGCGCGACGGCGACGTCCGCCCGCGTCGCGATCGCCGACCGCGGCGCGGGTCTTCCGCCGGCGGCGCGGACCGGCTCTTCGAGCCCTTCTACACCACCAAGAAGTCGGGCGGCACCGGTCTCGGCCTCGCGATCTCGCGCGACATCGTCCGCCGCCACGGCGGCGAGATCCGGCTCGCGCCGCGGGACGGGCGGCGGCGTCGAGGCCGTCGGTCACGCTGCCGCTCGCCGCCCCGGCGCTCATGAGCCGGGCGCTGCGCATCCTCGTCGTGGACGACGAGGAGGTCATCCGCGACGTCCTCGGCAGACGCTCCTCGAGCGGCAGGGCTACGACGTGACTCGACGGCGCGCCGACGCGGCCGGAGGCGCTCGCGCTCTTCGATCGCCGACACCTTCGACGTCGTCCTCCTCGACCTGATGCTTCCCGACCGGCCCGGCCTCGAGGTGCTGCGCGAGATCCGCCGCCGCGATCCGGACGCGGTCGTCGTGATCGTCACCGCGTACTCCTCCATCGAGGGCGCGATCGACGCGATGCGGGAAGGGGCCTTCCACTACATCCCCAAGCCCTTCCAGAACGAGGAAGTGCCTGCTGACCGTCGAGAAGGGCGCCGAGAAGCGCCAGCTGACGGAAGAGAACCGCCGCCTCAGGCAGGAGCTCTCCAAGCGCTACGGCCTCGGCCGCATCGTCGGGAAGTCCGGAGGGATGCGGCGCGTCTTCGAGCTCGTGCGCCTGGCGGGCCCGTCCAAGTCCACGATCCTCGTCGAGGGCGAGAGCGGGACGGGCAAGGAGCTCGTGGCGCGGGCGATCCACACGCACTCGCCCGCGCTCCGGCGCGCCCGTTCGTCACGGTCAACTCCGGGCTCGATGCCGACGGACCTGCTGGAGTCGAACCTCTTCGGCCACGTCCGCGGCGCCTTCACCGGCGCGGTCGCCAACAAGAAGGGACTCTTCGAGGCGGCCGAGGGCGGCTCGATCTTCTTCGACGAGATCGGCACGATCAGCCTGGAGACTCAGGCGAAGCTCCTGCGCGTCATCCAGGAAAAAGAGTTCATGCGAGTCGGCTCGGTCGAGACGCAGAAGGCCGACGTGCGCATCATCGCGGCCACCAACGTGGACCTGAAGCAGATGGTCGCGGAGGCGACGCTTCCGCGACGACCTCTACTACCGCCTCTGCGTCATCACGATCCCGATCCCGCCGCTGCGCGACCGCCGCGAGGACATTCCCCTTCTGGCCGAGCACTTCATGCGGCCTCTACGCGTCGGAGAACTCCAAGACGATCTCGGCGGCCTGCACCCGACGCGCTGCGGGCCCTGCTCGACTACAACTGGCCCGGCAACGTCCGGGAGCTGGAGAACGCGATCGAGCGCGCCGTCGTCCTCTGCTCGGGCGGGCACGATCGGCCTCGACCTGCTGCCGGAGACCGTGCTGCAGCCGGACCGCGCGGAGCTCGCCGGTGCGCCTCCCGGAGAACGGCGCGACCTACAAGGACCTCGGTCGAAGACTACGAGCGCCGCCTCGTCCGCACCGCCCTGCGTCGCACCGGCGGCGTGCAGAAGCGCGCGGCCGAGCTCCTGCGCATGAAGCCCACGACGCTCGCACGAGATCATCAAGAGGCTCGAGATCCAGAGCCGCGAGGATAACGTGACCCGGCCCCTCACATGCGCTGACTCTGAGGACTCAGGACGGCCGCGCGCGACCTCGTCGCGGACGGTCGGCTTCAGACCGCCGACCGGTGGCGTCTCCGGCCCGGTAGCGGCACGCGGCCGTCCACGACCGGTCGCGAAGACGTTGCCCGGGCCCATGGAGTAGACGATCGCGCCGTAGGGCTCCGCCGACCAGCCGTCGGGCAGCGACCACCCCGCCTCCGGATCGAGGATCGCGAGGTCCGCGCGCGCGCCGGGCACGAGGCCCTCGGGCCCGGGAGGTCGAGCGCGCGCGCCCTGCGCCACGTCGCCATCCGCAGCGGCCTCGAAGGCCGAGAGCCGCTCCGGCGCCGGGCGGGTCCGCGGCGAGGAAGCCGGCCAGCCGCATCTCCCGGAAGCGGATCGAGCGAGTTGTTGCACGCGGCCCCGTCCGAGCCCAGCGCCACGTTGCACGCCGGCGCGGCGAAGGTCGTCGACCGGGCAGATCCCGGACGCCAGCCGCATGTTGGAGGTCGGGCAGTGCGCCACGCTCGTCTCCGCGGCTCCGCAGGAGGTCCCAGTCCGCCGCGTCCGTGTGGACCGCGTGCGCGAGGCAGGTCCGCTCGGTCAGGATCCCGCCGCAGTCGAGGTAGGCGACGTTCTCCGAGGCCCGTGCGCGCGCCGGACGAGATCGATCTCGCCGCGGTTCTCCGAGGCGTGCGTGTGGATCGAGGAGGCCCTCTCTCGCCAGCGTACGCCGGCGCGCGCCGCAGCAGCTCGTCCGTGCAACTCACCGCGAAGCGCGGCTGCACCGCGACGCGCGAGCCGCCCGTCCTCGCTTGCCGTGAAACGCCGCCGCGGAGGCGCTCGGTCTCGGCGAGCCCTTCCTCGCGCCGAGGCGCGCAGGTTCGGCGGCGTCGTCTCCGGGTCGTCCATCAGGACGTTGCCGCCCGCGTAGCGGACGCCCGCCGCGCGCCGCGGCCTCGAAGAGCGCGTCGGAGTGGCGGACGGTGCCCATGTCGAGCACGGCGGTCACGCCCGGCGGCAAGGCACTCGGAGAGGCCCAGGCGCGCGGAGACCGCCATCGTCGCCGCGTCGTGGGCGGCTTCGCCGGGCCAGACGTGCGTCTGCAGCCACGGCAGCAGCTCCAGGTCCTCCGGCCCGTTCCGCAGGAGCGTCTGGCAAAGGTGCAGATGCGCCTGCACGAAGCCCGGAAGGAGCCACTTGCCGCGCGCGTCGAGCCGCTCGACCGGCTCTCCCGCGGCAGCCGCGGCGAGCCGGCGCGCTTGCTCTCGCCGTCGCGCGGATCGGTCCGTCCTCGGCGTAGAGGTCCGTCGCGGGCCGGATGTCCCCGCGGTCCGCCAGGCCGAGCAGTGTCGCGCCCTCGACGAGCAGGCGGCTCATGGCGTGCTCTTGAGCCGGCAGTCGGCGTACAGTCACCGGCAGGCGGCGCAGAATGACGATCGTGCGGTCGTCGCCGTAAGGCTCGCCGGCGGAGTGCTCCTCCTGGACGCGGCGAGCGCCGGTGTCCACGAGCGGACGGATCGCGCCCGACCTGCGTCTTCAGGAACGCCTTCAAGCGGTCGAGCCCGAACTCCTCGCCCGCCGGGTTGCAGGCCTCCGGTGATGCCGTCCGTGTAGAGGCAGACGAACTCATCCGGCTCGAGCGAGATCTTCGAGGAGCCGTACGGGCGGCCGGGGAAGAGGGCGAGCGGCAGGCCGTGCGAGGGGAGCTCGTCGATCGATGCCCGTTCTTCGCGGATCGACGAGCCCCTGGTTGTGCCCGGCGTTGGTGTACTCGATCTCGCCGGTGGCCGGGTCGAGCAGGAGCAGGAAGAACGTGATGAAACGGTCGGAGCCGGTGCGGCGCGAGATGGCCTCCGACAGGCGGCCGGTCATCTCCGGCACGCGGCACCTGCTCGTCCGCCCAGGCGTGGAAGGACGCCTGGAGCGAGGCCATCAGGAGCGCCGGGCCGATCCCCTTGCCGCAGACGTCGGCGATCGTCGCGTAGAACTTCCCGTCCGCCGCGGCCGCGGAAGTCGAAGTAGTCGCCCGAGACCTGCCGCGACGGGAGGTTCGAGCCGTAGAACTCGTATCCGGGGACGCTGGGCGGGTTCTCGGGCAGCAGGCGCTGCTGGATCTCCTGCGCCAGCGCGAACTCGCGCTGCATCTGGCGCTTCTCGGCCGCATCCGCCATCAGGCGCGCGTTCTGGATCTTCGCCGCGGCGACGTTGGCGAGCGACGTCAGGAGGCGCAGGTCCGCTTCCTCGAAGGAGCGGTGCCCCATCCGGACAGTCCACGTAGATCAGCCCGACGACCTCGCCGCCGTTCTCCAGCGGCGCCGCCAGCACCGGACTTGATCCCCGAGAGCCGGATGGATTCCGACAGCGACACGCCGCGAGCCGGTCGCCGGTGTCCATCAGGAGAGAGTCCGTTCTTCTTCTCGACGACCGCGGCGACGAGGGTCTTGGACAGCCGGATGTCCTCGGCCGAGATGCCCTCGGCGACGCGGACGACGGCCGGCACGAGCTCGCCCGTGACGTTGGAGCGCAGCAGGACGACCGCGCGGTCCGGCATGCAGCGTCTCGAAGACCTTGTCCATCAGGAATTTCAGGAGCTCGTCCACCGAGACGTCGCGAGAGGAGCTGGATCGTCAGCTCGTTGACGACCCGCAGCGATTCGATGAGCTTGGAGAGCTGTTCGGCCGGGAGCCTCGGGTCGGTCTCGGTCGGCTTGCGCAGCAGCTCGGCCGAGGCCTTCAGGATCGTGTTGTCGAGGGAGTCCTCGCCGGCGATCTCGTCGATGCGCACGCGCGTCGTGGACTCGGACTCGACCTTGAGCGTCACGCCGCCGACCGTGATCCGGTCGCCGGACTTCAGGGGCTGGAGCGTGACGAGGCGCTCGCCGTTCAAGAACGTGCCGTTGCGCGAGCCCAGGTCCTCGACCGTCAGCCCGCCGTTGCCGTCCCGGACGATCCGCGCGTGCTGGCGGGAGAGCATCTTGTCGGAGATCGGAAGGTCGTTCATGGAGGAACGCCCGATCGTCGTGACGGGACGGTCCAGCAGAAACTTCTGCGCCGGCATCCCGGGGCGGTCACGTACAGGTAAAACACGGTTACAGCGCGGATTCTAGAACATGTGCGATTCCGGCGTGCCGCGGCGCCAGCCCGCGGCGGGGGTTGAGTCGTGAAGCGCGGCTTGCGGTAGGATTGCGGGTTCCATGAAGAAGCAACCTGCATCCCGAGTATCACACGAGGTCCTCGTCCACTGCGCCTGCGGCGAGACCTGGACGACCCACTCCGACCAAGAAGGAGCTGCGGATCGAGATCTGCAGCAAGTGCCACCCCTTCTTCACCGGCAAGCAGAAGCTGGTGGACTCCGCCGGGCGCGTCGAGCGCTTCCGGAAGCGCTACGAGAAGAAGGCCGCCGGCGCCTCGCCTCCTAGGGCATGCCGCGAGCGACCGCCGCGCTCTCGTCCTCTCCTTTCTCACCGCCCTCTAGCGGTCCTGATCCAGGTCTGTCTGGCTGACAAGCTGAGACGCTGACAGCCGAGGGCTCACGCGCATGCTCGAAAAACTCGAAGAAATCCGCCGCAAGTACGACGAGGTCAAGGTCGCGCCTGGCGGACCCGGAGTTCGTCCAGGACCACCGCGCCGTGCGCGACGCCCAGAAGACCCTGTCGGAGTTCGAGCCGATCGTCGCTGAAGATCGAGGAGTACCGGCGCCGTCCAGAAGGAGCTCGCAGGGCGCCCGCGAGATGACCGAGTCGCTGCCGCCCGGCGACGAGCTCTACCAGATGGCGTCCGCCGAGCGGGCGACGCTGACCGCCCGCCTCGCAGGAGGTCGAGCAGGAGCTGAAGGTCCTGCTGCTCCCGAAGGACCCGAAGCGACTCCGCAACGTGTTCCTGGAGATCCGCGCGGGAACCGGCGGCGAGGAGGCCGCCCTCTTCGCCTCGGAGCTCTTCCGGATGTACTCAGCGCTACGCCGAGGCGCGCGCGCTGGAAGGTCGAGATCGTGGACCGCGACGACACCGGCATCGGCGGGCTCAAGGCGATCACGGCGCTCGATCGAGGGGGCGGCGGCGTACTCGCGCCTGCAAGTACGAGGGCGGCGTCCACCGCGTCCAGCGCGTGCCGCGACACGGAGGCTTCGGGCCGCATCCACACGTCGGCGGCCACCGTGGCCGTGCTGCCCGGAGGCCGAGGACGTGGACGTCAAGGTCGAGGAGAAGGACATCCGCGTGGACCGCTTCTGCGCCTCCGGCCCCGGCGGACAGGGCGTCAACACGACCTACTCGGCCGTGCGCCTGACCCACATGCCCGACGGGCGTCGTCGTGCAGTGCCAGGACGAGCGCAGCCAGATCAAGAACAAGGCCAAGGCGATGCGGGTCCTGAAGGCGCGCCTCCTCGAGATGGAGCGCGAGAAGCAGGAAGGCGCGATCGCCGCCGAGCGCAAGAAGATGGTCGGGCTCGGGCGACCGCTCCGAGAAGATCCGCACCTACAACTTCCCGCAGTCCCGCATCACCGACCACCGCATCGGCTTCACGACGCACCGCCTGGCCGACGTCCTCGAGGGGAACCTCGACGAGCTTGATCGAGCCGCTGACCGCGCACTTCCAGGCCGAAGCGGCTCGAAGCGAAGAGCTGGCGAAGGCGTGAGCGAATCGGAGGATCTGCGGATCGGAGGATCCGAGCGATAATCGGCCCTCAGGATCCTTCGCTCGCTCGATGCACCCGATCACGCCGATTCTCCATGACCGCGAAGAGCTCTCGACGCCGCGAACGGCCTCGCGCGCGAAAGCTGCCGAGGCGACCGCCGTGGGACGCCCGCGCTCCTGCTGGCGCACGCGATGGGCGGGCGAGTCCCGCCTCGCTCGATCCGCGGCCGGAGGTCGAGCCGAGCGCGCGCCCGGTTCGGACGCTCTGGGCCGCGGCGCGCTGACCGGCGCGCCCGTCCAGCACCTGCTCGGCGAGTGGGACTTCTACGGCCGGCCGTTCACGCGTGGACCGGCGCGCGCTCGTGCCCGCGGCCCGAGACCGAGATCCTCCGTCGAGGCGGCCCTGCGCGAGGCGCCGCACGCGCGCGGCGCGTGCTCGATCTCGGAACCGGCGAGCGGGATCCTCGCGATCACTTACCTGCTCGAAGCGTCCCGCGTCGCGGGCGTTCGCTCTCGACGCCTCGGTCGAAGCGCCTGGCCCTGGCGCGCGACCAACGCCGGCCGCCACGGCGTGCTCCGCCGCCTCGCGCTCGCGGCCTCCGACTGGCTCTCGGCCGCTCGGACCCGCGCGGCTCGACCTCGCGCTGTCGAATCCGCCCTACCTCGCCTCTCCGAGCAGCGCCGCGCTCCCGCAGACGGTCCGCGAGCACGATCCGCGCGCGCGCTCTTCGCCGGGCGAGGATGCCCTGGCCGCGATCCGCCATCTCTTGAACGAGCTGCCGCCGCCTCCTCGCGCCGGGCGCTCTCTTCCTCTTCGAGATCGGCTACGGCCAGTCCGAGGCGGTCGAGACGGAGATCCGCGACCGCCGCCGCTGGCGCTTCGTCCGGATCGATCCCGACTTCGAACGGCATCCCCCGCATCGCCGTCGCGCGCGCGCGAGCTGACCTCGACGTCGCGCGTCATAGAATCCCGCACCGTGGATCAGGTTCCAGATCGAGGGGCCGGTCGCGGCTCGACGGGCGAGGTCGACGGCTTCCGGCGCGAAGAACGCGGCCCTCCCCTGCCTGGCGGCGGCGCTCGCTGACACGCCGAGCCGGTCCATGCTTTCCAACCTTCCGGACGTTCGCGGACATCCGGACGATGCAGAAGCTCCTGGCCACATCGGCGTCTTCCTGTCGGCGCGGCCCGGCGAGGCCACGATCGAGGCGCGCGAGATCGCACGCGGCGGACGCTCCCTACGACCTCGTCAAGACGATGCGCGGCCTCCGTCCTCGTGCTCGGGCCGCTGCTGGCGCGAAGCGGGCACGTGCGCGTCTCCGCTGCCCGGGCGGCTGCGCGATCGGCGTGCGGCCGATCGACCTGCACCTGGCGGCCTTCCGGCAGCTCGGCGCCGAGGTCACTGCTCGAGCACGGGTACGTCGAGGCGAAGGCCGGCAGGCTCACGGGCGCGAGATCGCCTTCGAGACGCGTCACGGTGACCGGCACGGAGAACGCGATGCTCGCGGCGACGCTCGCCCGGGGCACGACGCGTCCTCGAGAACGCCGCCCGGGAGCCGGAGGTCGTCGACCTGGCGCGGCTGCTGCGCGCGATGGGAGCCCGGATCCGGGAGAAGGGACGGCCACGATCACGATCGAGGGCGTCGAGCGCTTCACGGCGCCGTCGCACGCGGTCGTCGCCCGACCGGATCGAGGCGGGCACCTACGCCCTGGCGGCCGCGGTCGACGCGCGGCGACGTCACGGTCCGCCGCTGCCGGCCCGAGCACCTGGAAGCGCTCGACGGCGAACCTCGCCGCCGCCGGAGCGCGGGTCGAGACCGGCGCCGACTCCCTGCGAGTCCGCGCGGCGGGCCGCTCTCCGGCGCGGACGTCGCGACCGCGCCCTATCCCGGCTTCCCGACCGACCTGCAGGCGCAGTGGATGGCCCTGGCGACGACGGCATGGACGGGGTCTCGACGATCACCGAGACCATCTTCGAGAACCGCTTCCAGCACGTGGCGGAGCTGGCCCGGATGGGGGCGCGGATCCAGGCTCGAGGGCGCGGCGCGCGCTGCGTCGAGGGCCCGGCCCGGCTGACGGGCGCCAACGCGTGATGGCGAGCGACCTGCGCGCCTCGGCGGCCCTGGTCATCGCGGCGCCTGGCGGCCGAGGGGCAGATCGGCGGTCGCACCGCGTCTACCATCTGGACCGCGGTTTTCAGGCCATGGAGGAGAAGTTGGCGGCCTCGGAGGGAGCGTCCGCCGCGTGTCCGGACCCATGAGCGGCGGGAGAGATCGGCGACGTCCTGCTGAAAGTGGAGGGCGTGACGCTCTCCTTCGGCGGCGTCTCGGCGCTCGTCCGACGTCGGCCTCGAAGTGCGGCGAGGCGAGATCTGCGCGATCATCGGACCCAACGGCGCCGGCAAGAGCTCGCTGCTGAACGTCATCAACGGCGTCTACCATCCCGCGGCGCGGAAGCGTCACCTTCCGCGGCGTGCGCCGCCGGCGGATGGCCCGCACGAGGCGGCGAAGCAGGGCATCGCGCGCACCTTCCAGAACATCGCGCTGTTCAAGGGCATGACGCGTGCTCGACAACATCATGACCGGGCGCAACCTGAAGATGCGCGCCGGCCTTCTCGCGCAGGCGATCTACTGGGGCCGCGCGCGGCGCGAGGAGATCGCGCACCGAACAGGTCGTCGAGGGAGTCATCGACTTTCTCGCAGATCCAGGCACGTCCGCAAGACTCCGGCGGGCCGGCTCCCCTACGGCCTGCAGAAGCGGGTCGAGCTCGCGCGCGCGCTCGCGGCCGAGCCGAGCTGCTGCTCGCTGGACGAGCCGATGGCCGGGATGAACGTCGAGGAAAAGCAGGACATGTGCCGCTTCATCCTCGACGTCAACGAGCGAGTTCGGCGACGACGATCGTGCTGATCGAGCACGACATGGGGGTCGTCATGGACATCTCCGACCGCGTCGTCGTGCTCGACTACGGGCGAGAAGATCGCCGACGGCACGCCCGGACGAGATTCGAGCCGATCCGGACCGTCATCAGATGCGTATCTCGGGAGTCGCTCACGCTAGGGCTTGACGACGTGGACTGGTCCTTCTTCTTCGAGGTCCTGATCGGCGGGCTGCTTGCCGGCGTGATGTACTCGCTCGTCGCGCTGGGCTTCGTCCTGATCTACAAGGCCTCGGCGTCTTCAACTTCGCGCAGGGCGCGATGGTCTTCTTCGCGCGCCCTGATCTTCGTCGGCGCTGCACGAGAAGGGGTGAACTTCTGGCTCGCCGCTCGCGGCGACGCTGGCGGCGATGGTCGTTGCTCGCGCTTCTTCGATCGAGCGGTTCGTGCTGCGGCCGCTCGTCAACCAGCCGCCGATCATCCGCTCTTCATGGCGACGATCGGCCTGGCGTTTCTGATCGAAGGCGGCGGCCCAGGGGCTCCTGCGGCGCGCAGGTCCACGGCCTCGACATCGGGCATCCAGGACGTCCCGTGTCCAGGTTCGGCGGCATCAACATCAGCCAAGTTCGACCTCTTCGCGGCGGCATCGCCGCGGCCCTCGGTCGCGGTCGCTCGCGCTCTTCTTCAGCAAGACGCGGATCGGCCGCGCGCTGCGCGCCGTCGCCGACGACCACCAGGCGGCGCTGGCGGTCGGGCATTCCGCTGCAGCAGATCTGGGTCATCGTCTGGTCCGTCGCCGGCTTCGTCGCGCTCGTCGGCGGGCATCCTCTGGGGCTGCGCGCAACGGCGTGCCAGTTCTGCGCTGACCTTCATCGGCGCTGAAGGCGCTTGCCGGTGCTGATCCTCGGCGGCTTCGACGTCGATCCCCGGCGCGATCGTCGGAGGCCTCATCGTCGGCGCCAGCCGAAGAAGCTCGCCGAGGTCTACATCGGCCCGCACGATCGGCAGCGGCATCGAGAACTGGTTCCCATACGTGCTGGCGCTGCCGTCTTCCTGCTCGTCCGCCCCGGAAGGCTTGTTCGGCGAGAACGCCGCATCGAGCGCGTGTGAGTGCCGCGATGTCTAACGGTCCAAGGTCCAAGCGTCCAAGGTCGGGCGCCTCGGAACTCGGCGACTCTGACCTTGACATCGACCTTGACTTAAGCCCGCAGGAGCCGCATGATTTATCGAGAGGCCGGGCAGTTCAAGGCGACCTACGCCGACGGACCAGCAGATCTTTCCCGATCCGCCAGGACCGGATCGCCGATCGCGGCGTTCTCGCCGCCGCGTTCGTCGTCGTGCCCGCTGATCGGCAACGACTACTGGTTCGACGCGATCCTGATCCCGCTGCTGATCCTTCTCGCTGGCGACGCTCGGCCTGAACATCCTGACCGGCTACGCCGGCCAGCTCTCGCTCGGGACCGCGGCGTTCATGGCCGTCGGCGCGTTCGCGGCGTACAACCTGATGCTGCGCGTGCCGCGCATGCCGCTGCTCGCGCGCCTTCGCCTGGCCGGGCTCGTGCGCGGCGCTGGTCGGGATCGTCGTTCGGCCTGCCGAGCCTGCGCATCAAGGGCTTCTATCTGGCGGTGACGACGCTCGCCGGCGCAGTTCTTCATCGAGTGGGCGCTGACGAAGTTCGGCTGGTTCTCCAACAACAGTCCGTCCGGGCGTCATCAGCGCGCAGAAGATGGTCATCCTCGGCTACTCGCTTCGATTCGCCGCGTCCGGCGAAGTACCTGCTGATCTGCTCGGTCGTCGCGGTCCTCGCGCTCGCGGCGAAGAACATGGTGCGCAGCCGCTCGGCCGCGCCTGGATGGCGGTGCGCGACATGGACGTCGCCGCCGAGGTGATCGGCATCCCGATGCTGCAGACCAAGCTGCTCGCCTTCGCGGTCAGCTCCTTCTACTGCGGCGTCGCCGGGGCGCTCTGGGCGCTTCGCCTATCTCGGCACCGTCGAGCCGCAGGCCTTCGACCTCGACGCTGCTCGTTCCAGATCCTCTTCATGGTGATCATCGGCGGCGCTGGCGAGCGTCCTCGGGCTCGTTCCTCGGCGCCGGGTTCATCGTGCTGCCTGCCGATCTTCCTGAACGTCGTCGCGCACTCCCTGCTCAGCTGGCCGGCGGCATGAGCGGCAGAGCCTCATCGTCGAACCTCGAGCTGATCGTCTTCGGCGGCCTGATCATCTTCTTCCTGGTCGTCGAGCCCGCACGGCCTCGCGCGGCTGTGGCAGATCGGCAAGGAAAAGCTGCGGCTATGGCCATTCCCGCACTGATCGATGCACTGCAAACGATCGGGCGTGGCAGATGCTGTTGACGCGACATCCGGTACAGACAGGACGGTTTCGCACATGTTGTTTCGATCGGCAGGAGCATCGAGATGCACGACACGTCTTGCCGGCCTGGCGCTGCTTCGGCCTCGCGCCGCGGTCGCCGTCGGCGCCTCGCGCAGAACGAGCAGTTCATTCCGATGAACGGGCTACCGGATCGGGCCCGTACGCCGCCGGGCGGCTCGGGCATCTTCGGCGGGCTTCATCGACTACATCGACATGCTCAACACGCGCGACGGCGGCGTCAACGGCGTCAAGCTCACGTGCGAGGAGTGCGAGACCGAGTACAACAACGCACCGCGGCGTCGAGTGCTACGAGCGCTAGAAGAAGAAGGGCGCCGACCGGCGCCACGGTCATTCATCCGCTGTCGACGGGCATCACGTACTCGCTGCATCGACAAGGTCGACCGCCGACAAGATCCCGATGATCTCGATCGGCTACGGGCGCACCGGACGCCTCCGACGGCCGCGTGTTTCCCGTACGTCTTCCCGCTCGATCACGAACTACTGGTCGCAGAACACGGCCAAGATCAAGTTCATCGGCATGAAGGAAGGCGGGATGGACAAGCTGAAGGGCAAGAAGATCGTGAACATCTATCACGACTCGGCGTACGGCAAGGAGACGATCCCGATCCTCGACGCGCAGGCGAAGAAGTACGGCTTCACGGTCACGCACATCGCGGTGCGCGCATCCCGGCAACGAGCAGGGTGCGCAATGGCTGCAGATCCGCCAGATCGAAGCCCGATCTGGGTCATCCTGCGCGGCTGGGGCGTGATGAATCCGGTCGCGCTGAAGACCGGCGGCGAAGGTCGGCTATCCGCGCGATCACATCATCGGCGTCTGGTGGTCGGGCGCCGAGGAAGACACGATTCCGGCCGGCGACGCCGGCCAAGGGCTTCATCGCGGCCGGCGTTCAACGTCGTCGGGCGCGAACTTCCCGGTGATCCAGGAGATCAAGAAGTACGTCTACGCGAAGGGCAAGGGCGAACATGGAGGACCAGTCGCGCACTCGGCATCGATCTACTACAACCGCGGCGTGGTGCACGGCATCGTCACCGTCGAGGCGATCCGCAAGGCGCAGGAGAAGTTCGGCAAGAAGCCGCTGACCGGCGAGCAGATGCGCTGGGGCATCGAGAACCTGCCAGATCAGCGAAGCGCGCTTGAAGGAGCTCGGCGCCGACGAGCTTCATGCAGCCGATCAAGGTGACCTGCGCGGACCACGAAGGCGGCGGAGCGGTCAAGTTCCAGCAGTGGGACGGCAACCAGTGGAAGCGTGATCACCGACTGGATCCAGCCGGACCGCGAGCTGGTGCGCTCGATGGTCGAGGAATCCGCGGCCGCGTACGCCAGGAGAAGAAGATCACGCCACGCGATTGCGGCAAGGAAGCCTGAGCCGCGACGGCACCTGCCCTCTCCGCTGGCGCGGAGAGGCGGATGCGGCGCGCGACGCTGCACTCCGATGCCATGCTGCGACGATGGCCCGATGACGCACCGCGCAGCCGCGCGCCGCGAGCGCGTACCTCTCGATCAACAACATCGAGGTCATCTACGACCACGTGATCCTCGTGCTGAAGGGCGTGTCGCTCGAAGTGCCGCGAGGGCAGGATCGTCGGCGCTGCTCGGCGCCAACGGCGCGGGCAAGACGACGACGCTGAAGGCGATCTCGAACCTGCTTCGCGCCGAGCGCGGCGACGTCACCAAGGGCACGATCGAGTTCGAGGGCAGGCGCGTCGACCGGCTGACGCCCAACGAGCTGGTGCAGCTGCGGCGTGTGCCAGGTGATGGAAGGCCGGCACTGCTTCGCGCACCTGACGGTCGAGGAGAACCTGCTGACCGGCGCGTTCACGCGCAGCGCGATCGCGCGCGCGAGATCGCGGCGCGACCTCGAGAAGGTCTATCAGCTACTTTCCCGCGGCTGAAGGCAGCGGCGCGACGAGCCTGGCGGGCTACACCTCCGGCGGCGAGCAGCAGATGACCGCCGTCGGCCGCGCGCTGATGGCGCAGCCGACGATGATCCTGCTCGACGAGCCGTCGATGGGCCTCGCGCCGCAGATCGTCGAGGAGATCTTCGAGATCGTCCGCGACCTGAACGAGAAGGAGGCGTGTCGTTCCTGCTCGCCGAGCAGAACACCGACGGTCGCGCTGCGCTTCGCCGACTACGGCTACATCCTCGAGAACGGCCGCGTCGTGATGGACGGCGCGCGCCGCGAGCTCGCGCAGAACGAGGACGTGAAGGAGTTCTACCTCGGGCTGTCGACTGCCGGGCGCAAGTCGTTTCCGCGACGTCAAGCACTACCGCCGCCGCAAGCGCTGGCTCGCCTGAGCGTCGCGCCAGCGACCTGACGCGGCCCTGACCATGGCTGAGCTATTTCGACACGCTGGAAACCCGCGATCCGGAGGTGCGCGAGCGCGCAGCAGCTCGCGCGCTTGCCGCGCACAGATCGCGCTACGCGAAGCCGATGCGCCGGCGTTCGCGCGAATCCTCGCCGAGTGTCGATGCCGCGTCGTGTCGACGCGCGCGGCGCTCGCGCAGCTGCCGGTGACGCGCAAGTCGCGAGCTGCTCGATCTGCAGAAAGCAGCCCGGCCGTTCGGCGGCCTCGCGGCGACAGCGCTGGGGCGAGTGCGGCCCGCGCGCGTGTTCGCCTCGCCGGGCCCGATCTACGAGCCGGAAGGGCGCGGCGCCCGACTACTGGCGTCTCGCGCGCGCGCTGTTCGCCGCCGGGTTTCGCCGCGGGCGACCTCGTCCACAACTGCTTTCGCCTATCACTTCACGCCGGCGGGCTCGATGCTCGAAACCGGCGCGCACGCGCTCGGCTGCACGGTGTTCCCGGCGGCACCGGCCAGACCGAGCAGCAGGTGCAGGCGATCGCCGACCTCGCGCCCGATGGCTACGTGGGCACGCCGTCGTTCCTCGAAGATCATCCTCGAGAAGGCCGACGAGATGGGCGTCGACGCTGCCGAGCCTGCGCAAGGCGCTCGTGTCCGCGGAAGCGTTTCCGCCGAGCCTGCGCGACGCGCTTGCTCGCGCGCGGCATCGCCGGCTATCAGGTCTACGCGTCGCGCGGATCTCGGCTACGATCGCCTACGAGACCGAGGCGCGCGAAGGGCTCGTCGTCGACGAGGGCGTGCTCGTCGAGATCGTGCGGCCCGGCACCGGCGACCCGGTCGCGCCCGGGCGAGGTCGGCGAGGTCGTCGTGACCACGCTCTTCAACACGCGACTATCCGCTGATCCGCTTCGGCACCGGCGACCTCTCCGCCGTGCTGCCGGGCACGAGCCCGTGCGGCCGCACCAACCTGCGGATCAAGGGCTGGATGGGCCGCGCCGACCAGACGACCAAGGTGCAAGGGCATGTTCGTGCACCCGTCGCAGGTCGCGGCGATCGTCGCGCCGCCATCCGGAGATCGCGCAAGGCGCGCCTCGTCGTCGACAACCGCGGACGGCAGCGACCGCATGACGCTGCACGTCGAGGTCGCCGGGCAACCGGTCGTCGAACGCCGAGGCGATCGTCGCGTCGATCCGCGACATCACCAAGCTGCGCGGCGAAGTCGCGTTTCACGCGCCGGGCGAGCTGCCGAACGACGGCAAGGTGATCGACGACGTGCGCAAGTACGACTGATGCGCTACGATCCGGCGGTCTCCGCGGCGACCTCGACTTCGGCATTGCGCGAGCGCGCGGGCCGCAGCGCGTCGCGAGCGTCACGCCGCTCCAGCACCAGCGCGCGCGCCGACGCAGCTGGACCCAGTTGCACCGCTTCGCCGAGGATCATCGCGCCAAGCCCGATCGTGAACACCGGGCCGAGCGAGCCGATCAGTGACGAGGTGTTGGCGCCGATCCGCCGTACGGCTTCGGCGATCGAGCCACGTCGGCAGCACGGTGCGAGAACACCGCCATCGCGAGCGACAGCAGCGTGAGATCGACAGCGGCGACCGTCGAGCGCCGCAGACGGTCGTGCGTCAGCGCGGAACTGCGCGCAGCACGAACACGCCGGACAGCAGCATCGCCCAGCGCGATGAAGCGCATGCTGCCGAGGCGCGCGATCACGTCGACCCGCGCCGACCAGGTAGACGCGCGTAGCAGTCAGCGCGCTCGCGAACACCAGCGCGCCGCCGAGCCACAACGCGCGCGCATCGCCGGCGAACTCGCAGGTCGTGCGCGAAGACGAACGCGATGCCGGCGTAGGAAAGCGAGGAGCGCGAGCACCATGCGCGGCGTCACCGGCCGCTTGTGCAGCACGGCCGACAGCACGCACGCACGATCGTCGGATAGAGATAGCAGCACGAGCCGCTCGAGCGACGCGGTGATGTATTGCGAGGCCCATGAAGTCGAGCAGGCTGCCGAGGTAGTAGCCGATGAAGCCGAGCCAGCACGAGCGACTGCCAGTCGCGACGCGTCGAAGCGGCTTGCGTCCGGCCGCGCGGCCGGCCCACCACGCCATCGACGACGAAGAACGGCGCCGCGTAAAGCATCCGCAGCGTCAGCAACGTGATCGGCATCGACGGGATGCCACGCGTAGGCGAGCTTCGACCAGGATCGCCTTGAACGAAAACCCCAGCACGCCGAAGACGGAACACAACGGCCCGATCCAGCGGCCGCCACTCGCCGGTCAATCCCACTTGCACGATGCCGGCCCAGGCCGTGACGAGGATCACGGCGCCGAAGGCGATCCGGTACCAGGCGAACGGAACGAAGTCGTGATGCGCGACGTAACGGATCAGCCAGCGCACGCAGGCGAACGCCGAGACGAACGCGGCCGCGAAGCCCACGCCGAACGCCGGCAGCGACTGCGCCGTCAACAGCGATGCGTCCTTGCACAGCGAGTAGCAGCGTCGCCGCGAACAGCGTCGGAATCGCGAGGAAGAACGAGAACTCGGTCGCTGCCACGCGCGAGAGCCCGAACAGCATGCCGCCGATGATCGTGGCGCCCGATCGCGAGGTTCCGGGATCGAGCGCGAGCGCCTGCGCGCAGCCGACCTTGAGCGCGTCGGTCCAGCGCATGTCGTCGATCGACGCGATGCGCACGGTCTCCGGCCGCACCTGCTGCCGCCGCTCGGCCCAGAGGATGACGAAGCGCGCCGACGATGAATGCGCAGCGCGACCGGGACCGGCGCGAAGAGGTGCGCCTTGATCGCCTTGCTGAACGCGAGGCCGAGAACGCGCCGCGGGAAGGAACGCGATCGATGAGATTCAGCAGCGAATCGCTGCGCGGCGCGAGTCGCTGGGAAAGCCGCATCAGCACCGTCGCAGAGCTTCGCGCGGAATTCCCAGCACACCGCGAGGATGGCGCCGGCCTGGATCACGATCTCGAACGTCTTCGCCTGTTCGCCGGTGTAGCCGAGCGAGCGAGCCGGCGACGATCAGGTGGCCGGTCGACGAAACCGGCAGGAATTCGGTCAGGCCCTCGACGATGCCGAGGAAGAGTGCGGTGAGTAGGGGTGGGCTGGTCAAGTGGCGGCGCCAGATGAAAGGCCGGGTGACGAACGCCGCCCGGCCCGCAGTTGTAGCGCAACGAAGCGGTCGACCTGCCGCGCGCCGAGCGTGCGCTCAGCCCGGCTTCGACTTCGTGAGCAGCGCCAGCGCCTGCGCGACCATGTCGTCGTGGTCCTCGGGAACTTGCCGGCGGTGTGAGCTTGTCGATCAGCTGCGGCAGCATCTGCGCAAGGCCGCCCGCGGCCTCGCCGTGCGACAGCCCGAGTTGCTGCGCGATCTGCCCGACGGCGCCGGAGCCCAGGACTTCCTGCAGCGCCGAACCCGAGATCGGCATGTTCTGCCCGGTGCTCTGCCAGGAATCGGCGTGGTCGGCGTATCCCGCCTGCCGGAACTTGTCGAGGACGCCCGCTGACGCCGCCGTTCTGCTGCAGCATCTGCAGCGCGATCTGAATCAGGGGATTCTGTGCTTGTCCGGGATCGCTGTGCGCAGAACTGCCGAGCACGCTACCGAGAATGCCGTCGAAGAGTCCCATGATTCACCTCACCGGTTTGTAAACGTGTGTGGAGTGGGCGGCGTTTGCGGTCGCGGGAAGCGCAAGCACCGCGCGGTCGCGAATCGCAGTCACCTCTTCCGATCATGCCACCTTTGCCGCACGTGTTGATGCGCCTCGGCAGCCGGATAACCGGCGGCGCCGAAAGATCTCGCGAATCGTCCGATTGGTATCGAAGAAAACCTGCCAGTAATGCGCCGTGTTGCAGTACGGGCGCACCGTGAGCACCGGGCCGCGTTCGTTTGAAGGTGAGGATCTCGACGTCGGGTGCGGGGGTGGTCACGACGTTCGCGATCTTCGGCAGCGCGGTCTTGCAGCCTGCCGACCGCGTCGGCCGGATCGACGCTGTGATCGAGCTGCGCCGCGCAGCTCGACGCGCCGGTACGGGCGTTGCTGGTGGAAGTTCTTGATCGTACCGTCTCATGATCTTCGCATTGCCGACCATCGTCTGCACGTTGTCCGGGCGCGTCGATCGTGGTGCTGAAAAGTCCGATCATCTGCACGGTTCCCTCGACTTCGCCCGCGACGACGTAGTCGCCGACCTTGAACGGCCGCAGGACGAGGATGAACGCACCGGCGGCGAAGTTCGACAGGAGGCCGCCCCACGCGGCGCCCACCGCGATGCCGAGGCCGCACGCCAGCGCGGCGAACGACGTGCGTCTCGACGCCGAAATAGCCGAGGATCGCGACCGACCAGGATGATGTTGAGCGTCACCGAGATGAGCGATCCGACATAGCGGATCACGGTCGCGTCGACCTTCTGCCGCTCCATCGCGCGAATGACGAGGTTCGACGCGAACCCGATCAGCATCCGGCCCGATGATGATAGGACGGCGATCGCGCCCAGCACCTTCAGCCCGAACGCGATGAGGAGCGGCTTCGCCGGTGTCGATCCAGTTGCCTGCGGCGTCCATGCGTGGTCCTTTTCAGCTTGCGGCGGGAACAGCCAAAGATCGTCGGCGGGCAGTTCCAGCCAGCGATTCGCGGAATCGCCGGCCGCGGCGTCGCCGTAGCAACGCAGGCGCAGCGCGCCGAGCTTGTACAGATGCTCGCGCCGGTCGCCCATGAACATCGCGGTGACGAGCTCGGCCGCAACGCGATTTTCTCCGGTCGGACGCGGCGGTCTTCGTCCGCTCGAGGCGGATGATCCCCATCGCCTTGTCGCCCGCCTTGAGGCTCGCCGCGCGCTGCGCCCCATAGCCGGTAGCCTTCACCCTCGAGCAGCGCGCGTCCGCCGGTGACTTCGGCGATGGTTCCGGGCAGGCGGTTGTTGCTGCCCATGAACTCGGCGGTGAACTGCGTCTGCGGCCGGTTGTACATGTCCTCCGGCGTGCCCTGCTGCTCGATCTGGCCGAAGTTGAGCAGCAGGATCTTGTCCGACATCGCCATCGCCTCGGTCTGGTCGTGCGTGACGACCAGCGCCGACAGCCCGAGCCTGCACGATCAGCTCGCGCAGCCAGCGCGCGCGCTTCCTCGCGCAGCTTCGCGTCGAGGTTGGACAGCGGCTCGTCCATCAGCACGACCGGCGGGTTGTAGACGAGCGCGCGCGCGATCGCGACGCGCTGCTGCTGGCCGCCCGAAAGCTGATGCGGCAGCGCGCTGCGCCAGCGCGCCGAGGCCAAGATTGGTCGAGCGCCTGCGTTGACGCGCTCGTCGACCTCGCCGGCCGGTACGCCGCGCAAGCGCAGGCCGTACGGCGACGTTCTCGAACACGCGTGCGATGCGGCCACAGCGCGTAGGACTGGAACACGAGGCCGAGGTTGCGCTTCTCGACCGGCATGTCGATGCCGGCGGCGCCGTCGAAGAGCACCGACGTCGCCGATCGCGATCCTGACCGCGGCTCGGCTGCTCCGAGCCCGGCGACCGAGCGCAGCAGCGTCGTCTTGCCGCTGCCGGACGCGCCGAGGAGCGCGACGACCTCGCCCGGGTTGCAGCGTCATCGAGACGCCCTTCAGGATCTGATTGTCGCCGTACTGCAGATGCAGATTCTCGACGACGAGCTGGTTCGCCGGGCTTATTCATGGAGGCGCACTCCGAAGCGCAGCGCGACGGCCAGGCCGACGGCGACCGAGCCCGATGTTGATGAGCGACAGCGCGGCGACCTGGTCGATCGCGCCGGCGCCCCACAGCGAAACGAGCATCGAGCCGATCACTTCGGTGCCCTGCCCCAGCAGGTACACGCCGGTCGAGTATTCGCGCTCGAAGATCATGAACACGAGCAGCCAGCTCGCGCAGCAAGCCGAACCGGATCAGCGGCATCGTCACGTCCTTCAGCACCTGCGCGATGGCGCTGCGCCCACCGTGCGCGCCGACTCCTCGAGCTCCGGCGCCGATCTGCAACAGCGCGCCGGAGATGAGCCGCAGTCCGTAGGCGAGCCAGACGACCGGCGTAGGCGAGCCACACCGAGAAGATCGTGTTGCGCAGCTCCTTCAGGCCCGGCACGAACAGGAAGATCCACAGGAAGGCGAGGCCGGCGAGCAGGCCCGGCACCGCGCGCGGGATCAGCACGAGGTAGTCGAGCACTTTGGCGACGCCGCCTCGCTGCCGGTGGCCGGCGAGCCCGATCGCCGTGTAGCAGCGCGACCGCGAGCGCGCCGCCGAGCGTGCCGATCAGGAACGTGTTGATGATCGCGCGCACCTGATCGGACTGGTCGAAGACCTGCCGGAAGTTGGCGAGCGTCAGCACGTCGGCGAGCTTGATGCCTTCGCCCCACTGCTCGACGAACGCGCGCAGCGCGATGCCGGAGATCGGCACGACGATCGGTGAACGCGAGCCACAGCGCCACGATCGCCAGCGCGACCCACTTCCAGCCGCCGAGCGGCAGCAGCTTCTGCCGCGTCGCCTTGCCCTTGACCGACACGTACTTGCCGGCGGTCTTGAGCAGCCAGCGCTGCAGCAGCACCAGCGGAAACGTGACCGCGACGATGCACACCGCGACCGCCGCCATCAGGTGATACGACGGCGTGCCGAGCTTGTTCGTGAGCTTGTAGAGATAGGTCGCGAGCACGAGGTGGCCCTCCGGGTCGCCCAGCACCAGCGGCAGGCCGAAGAGCTCGAAGCCGAGGAAGAAGACCAGCACCGCCGCGTAGAGCAGCGCCGGCATCGTCATCGGCAGGCTCACGTTGAGCGCGACCTGCAGCGGATTGGCGCCGACGACGCGCGCCGCTTCCTCGACGTCGGAACCCGAGGCTCTTCAACGCCGCCGACGAATAGAGGTAGACGTGCGGGACGTGCGTCAGCCCGGCGATCACCGCGATGCTCGACGAGCGAATAGACGTTCCACGGGCACGTCGCCGACAGATCTCTTCGCCCACAGCGAATAGAAGCCGACCGGGCCCATCGCCACGACGTAGCCGAACGCCAGCACCATCGGCGAGACGAACACCGGGATCAGCACCAGCACCTCGATGACCCGCTGCGCCGGGAGGTCGGTGCGCGTCAGCAGGAACGCGAGCGCCGCGCCGAGCGGCAGCGCGATCAGCACCATGCCCGTGGCGATGACGACCGAGTTGAATACGCGCGCTCCAGAAATCCGGATCCTCGAAGATGAACGCGTACGCGCCGAAGCCGAAGTGCTTCGCGCGGATTGAAGAACGGCGCGTTGAGGAAGCTCTGCCAGAAGATCAGCAGCACGGGCGCCAGCACCACCACCGCGGTGACCGCGACGACGGTGGTGCGCGGCAGGCTGAAGCTGCGGGCTGCTCATCGTGCGCTCGCACGGGCCCGTTCGCCCGGGCGCGCGCCCTGTGGTCGTCAGGCTTGACCGCCGCCGCTCACTTGCGCCCGAGCGCCGCCTGCCACTGCTTCGAGGAATTCGAGCCGCTTCGTCTGGTCGAGTCCCTGCAGCAGGTCGTTGTTGACCGCGATCGGCTTCACCGCGCTGCCCAGTTCCTTGGCGAACGCCACACCGGAATCCTTGCCGGTCATGTCGGTGCGCACCGAATAGAGCTCCGCCTGCTCGGCGGTGATCGTCTGGCCGCGCTTCGACAGCAGGTAGTCGACCCACAGCCTGCCGGCGTTCGGGTTCTTCGCGTTCTTCGACGACGAACACGAGCCGCGACAGCACGAGGTTGTAGTCGGTCGTGAACGCGATGCCGATCGACGGATCCTTCTTCGCGCGCGTCAGCGCGTACGAGCCCAGGATGTTGTAGCCGATGAGGTTCTCGCCCGACGCGATCGCGCTCCATCATCGTGCCGGTCGAGCTCTGCATGTTGGCGCCGCGCGCGCCCATCGCCTTGACCAGGTCCCAGAACGCGGGATTGAGCTTCGCGTCCTGGTTGACGAGCATGAAGCCCGACGCCCGACTTCTCGGCATCGTAGGTCGTGACCTTCTTCTGGTACTTGTCGGCCTTGGTGTTGAGGAGCTTGGTGAAATCGGCGTGCGTCTTCGGCACGTCCTCCGGCCGGCACCAGCCGCTTGTTGTAGACGATCGCGATCGGCTCGAAGGTCGTCGCGTACACCGTGTCCTTGCAGTGCGCCCACTCGGGCAGCGCCGCGCTCTCCGGCGACTTGTAGACCGCCGCGAGCCCGTCGGCGGCGAGCTTCATCTGCAGGTCCATCGACGAGCTCCACACGGCGTCGGCCGAGGCCGCGTTGGCGGCGCTCTCGCTGATGAAGCGGTTGTAGACCTCGGTCGAATTCAGGTCGGTGTACTCGACCTTCACGCCGGGAAACGCCGCCTCGAAATCCTTGATGAGCGGCGTGACGAGCTTGGCGTCGGTCGTCGAGTAGACGACGACCTTGCCTTCCTTCTGCGCGCCGTCGACGATCGCCTTGTAGTCCAGCCGGATACCCGGCGGGAACCTGCGCGCATGGCGAGCGCGCTACCGAGCGACAGCGACGCGAACGCCGTCGCGATGCGACCGGATCTGTACCATTTGGAATTTCCTCACTCGTTAGCGTCGGAATGCCAGCGCGCAGCGAGTGAAGCAGCCCCGACTTCTCACGCGCTCGGACACGCGCGGCAGCCGGCGCGGCCGATTGTGGCGCAATCCTACGCGTCCATGATCCGGGCTGGCAAGGTGGCGGAAAAAGGTCGCCAGCATGGGCGCTCGAACGGTCCGCGCTTCCTATTGATCGTCGATGCGCGATGAGAGGAAGCTTTGTCGGCGATAGGTGCTGCGAGCGCGACTCGGTATCGTAGCGACGCAGGCATCGCGCACCCGCGAAGGCAGGATATCGCGGCGCCGCGTCGCAATCGCCGGGTGACTCGAGGGAGAGAATCGGCGATGCAAATCACGGGCATGCTCTTACGGCTCCAAGCTGCTGCAGTTCGCGGGCTTTCCCGCGTCCGAGGTGCTCGGCCCCGACGCGAGCGAGGAGGAGATCAAGGCGCTGATCGAGCGCCACGGCTCGGTCTTCGTGAAGCCGGTGTTCAAGGGCGGCGTCGGCAAGAAGGGCAAGGCGGGGCTGCTCGGGCGCGCGAAGGACCTGAAGACCGCGCTCAAGGAAAAGGAGCGGCTCTACTTCGTCGAGCACCGCCACGGCAACCAGTACGCCAAGGCCAACGGCGTGACGTTCGAAGGCGCGGTGCCGGCCGAGCACGAAGTCTATTTCTCGATCACCGACTCGACGCGTTTCCGCGCGCCGACCATGACGCTCACGCACCACGGCGGCATGGACATCGAGGAGCTCGACAAGAGCCTGGTGGCGAACGTCCCGTTCGATCCGCTCACCGGGCATCAAGGCGTTCGTCGTCGCCAATGCGCTGTCGGAGCTCGAACGCGCCGAAGCAGCTCATCTCGCCGCTGGTGCAGCAGCTGCCGAAGCTGTGGGAGCTCTACCACGACTTCGGGATGACGACGCTCGAGCTCAACCCGATCCGCATGCGGCCGGATCGCGGCAGGCCGCCTGACGCCGGTCGCCTGCGATTTCAAGTGCGGCTTCGATCGCGACGATCCGCGCTGGCAGCGGCTCGACCTGCCCGCGCATCTGTTCGCCGATCGACTATCTCGGACTTCGAGCAGGAGATCAATCAGCTGCGCACCTACCAGGGGCAGAGCGACGTCTACGTCATCAACGCCGCAGGGCACGATCCTCGCGCCGACGTTCGGCGGCGGCGCGAATTCGCTGGTGACCGAAATGCTGGGCGACGACGCCATCATTTCGTCCGACTTCGGCGGCAATCCGCCGTACGAGAAGATGAAGGAGGTCGCGCGCATCTGCTTCAAGCACTGGCTGCAGCAGACCAACGTGCTGTTCATCATCGGCGGCAAATCGAACAACACCGACATCTTCGAGACGTTTCGCGCGATGGCCGACGCGCTGCGCGAGCATTTCAGCCAGCACGGGGCCGACGCCGCTGTACGTGGTGATCGGCCGTGGGGCCCCAACTCCACCATCGCGATCTCGAACCCGTGGCGTCGTGATAACAACGTTGTGTTTTCAATGATCCGAAAAACCCCAGGCAGACACGGTCGATTGCGTTGTCGGCCCGCCGCCGATCTGTGGATGAAATTGCGGCGTGTCGCGGCTATCCGCAAAGTGTCGGGCCGGCATTTCGTATCAAAGCAATACGTAACCGAACGGGGCGCGCGCAACA
>ERZ1370068.9102-contig-7904_pt1 | contig 50873 bp, 48 predicted proteins | sample MGYA00561227_ERZ1370068 | MGnify/ENA primary metagenome ERZ1370068 (study PRJEB38410, sample SAMEA6850437) | metagenome | study: Metagenomic assessment of the ecological functions of the soil: analysis of the soil microbiota associated with the... | reverse complement strand
TTGTACTTCGTTCAGTTACGTATTGCTTCGAGCCCGGGCGATCCACCGCGTACTGTCTCGGCGCGGGACATCCGAGGAGCACCAGCGAGACGAGAACGAGCCACCGCCATGTGCGCCATCTGGTACATTGCGATCACGGTGATCGTCTACACCGCTCGGGCACTCGACGCTCGATCTCGCCGACGTTCCTCGAGCTGGCTCCAGCGCGCACGGCATCGCCGGCATCGCCGACGTGCGCACGCTTCCCGGCGTCGCGCCGCCATCCGCACTTCGCGCGCGAGGCGCTGCGCCGCGGCACTCGCCGCACGGCCGGCGTCGCGTACGACTGGCTCCCGGCGCTCGGCGGCCGCCGCGACGGCGCGGCCCGACTCGCCGCACGTCGGCTGGCGCGTCGACGGGCTTCCGCGGCTACGCCGATCACATGGAGTCGGCCGAGTTCCGCGACGCGGCTCGACGCGCTCCTCGACGCTCGCGAGCCGCGGCCGACCGCCGTCATGTGCGCCGAGGCCGTGCCCGTGGCGCTGCCACCGCCAGCTCATCGCCGACGCGCTGCTGTGGCCCGCGGCGTCGACGTCCGGCACGTGCACGGGCCGTCCGGCCGCGCAGCCGCATCGCCTGACGCCGTTCGCGCGCCTCGACGGCGAGCGCGCTCGTCTACGACCGCAGCGCGCAGGGACGCCTCTCCGGCGTGACGAGTCGCGTCGCCGGCTCGCGACGCTCGTCGAGTGGGTCGGCCATAATTCCGCCGCCGCATGCGACCGCGACGATCCACGATCGTGAGCCACGGCCCGCACTGCCTCGACGGCGTGACGGCCGCCGTCGCCGTCGCCCGGTACTTCGACGACGCGCGCCGAGGTCCGCGCGCACTTCGCGTCGAACAGCGAGATCGATCGACGTCCTTCGCGAGCCTTCGCCCGCGCCGGGCGCGACGCCGAGCTCTGGATCACGGACATCTCGTGGCGGCGAGCCCGAGACCGACGCCCATCTGCGCGCGCTCGCGGCCGACGGCGTCCGCATCTACTGGATCGACCACCACCGGACCGGCGCTCGAGCGTGTCCGCGCGGGCTCGTCGACGTGCCGTTCACCGACTCGGTGCTGTCGCGAGGAGTTCGCCGCCTCGCGCCTCGGTCTACGAGTACCTCGCCGGCCGCCGCGGCCGAGGGCGAGCGCCTCGCCGCGCTTCGACGCGCTTCGCGCCGGTCGTCGCCATGGCCGACGACAACGACCGCTGGCTGCACCGCATTCCGGGCTCGCGCGAGCTCGCGCTGGACGGTGCGCGCGCTCGGGCCGCGACGCGTATCCGGACTCCTCGGCGCTCGACGAGCGCGTCACCTACACGCCACGGATGGCGCGAGGCGCGCGTCGCGTCGGCGCAGGCGAGATCGCACGCAGCTTCGCGGTCGCGGAGCGAGCCGCGTCGAGCGCCGGATCGGCGACGTGACGCTCGTCGTCGCCGTCTGCGACGGCCATCCGAGCGAGATCGCCGACGCCTGGGGCAAGGAGATGTCCGGAACGCGGTCTTCGCGCTCTACGACGCGAAAAGCCTGGCGGTCAGCTTTCGCCGATCGCCCGATTGCGACCGTCGGCCTGTCGACGCTCGCGCAGGCGCTCGGCGGCGGCGGACACGCGGCCGCGGCGGGCGCCGAACAGCTCCCCGACCTTCACGCACCGCGTTCGCCGGCGCTCGTCGCCGACGCTGTCGAGAGAAGGCGCTCAAGTAGCGAAGCGTCGAGCGAAAGTGGCGGTCCGCGACTCGAAGGAGGTCGAGGTGGAGACCCGAGCGGCCCCGCCGACCGGCTCCGTTGTCGAAGGAGCCCCACCCATCGTCCCGCCCCCGGGCCTCCACCGCCACGCCTCTGCGTTCGTCCACAGTCCTGTGGAACGCACGCCCCAACCTCCGCTGCTTCCGACCCATCACGCGACGCCGTCACCGACGTCGATCGACAACTCTCGAGCGCGCGCGAGTAGACAGGCACAGGGTCCCAGAGCTAGGACACTCACTCGCGCGGCAGCGATCGGCGGCCACAGACGGGGACGAGGGGAGAGAGACGCGGCGTGTGTCGTGAAGCGAGTCGGCATGTAGCGCAGGGGTCCCGGTTGCTGTCAGAGTAGAAAAGATGAGGACGACGCCGAAGTGAGCCACTCGCGTCTGACGGAGAGATATCTCGGCGCGCCATCGATCACCGCGCGTGCTTGTCTTCGACGTCCGACCGAAGTAACAACCAGACATCATGACGGCGGACGACGGGTCGGCGTCCTCTACGGAGGACGCTCCGGAGAGCACGAGATCTCGCTGCGCTCCCGCCGCCGCCGTGATCCTGCACACGCCGCCCTCGATCCGGCCGCGCTACGACAGTCGTGCCGATCGCCATCGGCAAGGACGGCCGCTGGCGCACCGGCATCGACGGCCTGCGATCTCCTCGACGAAGCGCAGCGCGAGCTGCAGGAGCCATCCCCGATCACGGCGTCGAGGTGACCGCCGCGCCCGACGCCGTACGCGACACGGTCTCGTCCCGCTCGGCAGCGGTCGCCGTCCGCTCGACGTCGTCTTCCCGTGCTGCACGGCACCTACGGCGAGGACGGCACCGTGCAGGGGCTGTTCGAGCTCGCCGGCATGCCCGTACGTCGGCGCCGGCGTGCTCGCGTCCGGCGGTCGGCATGGACAAGGCGATCGATGAAGGCCGTCTTCCGCGACGCGCGGCATCCCGATCTGCCGCTGGCTCGTCGCACCGCGGGCGACGCGACGCGCCCGATGCGCTCGCGCGCGCGCGTCGGCGACCGAGCTCGGCTTACCCGTGCTTCGTGAAGCCGGCGAACCTCGGCTCGTCGCGTCGGCATCCGCAAGGTGAAGCGACCGGCGGCGAGCTCGCCGCCGCGGTGCGCGGAGGCGCCGCCGCCTACGATCCGAAGGTCGTCGTCGAGGCCGGCATCGACGCGCGCGAGATCGAGTGCGCGCGTGCTCGGCAACGACGCGCCCGAGGCGTCGGTGCGTCGGCGAGATCGTGCCCGTCGCGCGAGTTCTACGACTACGCCGACAAGTACGTCGACGGCGGCGCGCGAGACGATCATCCGGCCGCCATCCCGGCCGAGGTCGCCGACGGCGAGTGCGCGCGCGCTCGCCGTCCGCGCCTTCCGCGCCGATCGACTGCGCCGGGCTGGCGCGCGTCGACTTCTTCCTCGAGCACGCCGACGGACCGCGCTCTGCGTGAACGAGATCAACACGATGCCGGGCTTCACGCGCCGATCAGCATGTTCCCGAAGCTCTGGGAGGCGAGCCGGTCCGGTCGTTCGCCGCGGTCGTCGATCGGCTGCTCGAGCTGGCGATCGCGCGCCACCAGCGCGCGTGCGGCGCGCCGCTTCGTTCGCGCCGCCGACGCCGGCGCCTAGCGCGCTGCCCGCGAGCCGCTCCGGCGCGGTAGCCTGCCTCAGCGTGAGGCCCTTCGCGACGCGGTCCGCGCCGTCGCGCGGCTGGGCACTCGCCCAGCATCAGCGCCTGACCGACGACGCCGGCGCGATAGCCGCGCTTGGCGAGGCGGTTCCGCGCCGACTCGGCCTCGTGCCGCGCTCGCGTACGGGCCGAGACGCACCGCGATAGTCGATCGACGCGACGGGCGCTTGCTCGGCACGCGCATCGTCCGCGTGCTCTCGCGGTCGACGGCTCGCGAGGTGGACGCTGCCCTGCCGGAACTGCTCGGCGATCGTCTCGTCGTCGCCCTCGGTGTGATGTCTGCGCGCGCGCTGCGCCGCGCCGGCGGCGACGACGACGCCATCTGCACGACCGGTCGCTCGGGTCGGCTCGCCGAAGGCGTGGCCGAAGAGCCGCCGGGCGTCGCCCCAGAGGTCGCGTCGAGCCGAGGAGCGCGATCACGATCTCGCGGCCGTCCGTCCGTCGCTGCGCCGACGAAGCACCGGCCGGCCGGCGCGCGTGTAGCCCGGTCTTGCCGATCACCCGGTGCTCGTAGCCGGTCGAGCAGACGGTTGTGCGAGTGCGAGGCTCACCGACGTCACGCGGCGCGACTCGACCGGCACCTTGATGCGCGCGCGTCTCGAGGATCTCGCGGAACTGCGGCAGCCGAGGCCGTGGCGGAAGATCGATCGTCGAGGTCGCGCGCGGTCGACACGTGGCCGGCGCGGTCGAGCCCGTGCGGATTCACGAAGTGCGAGTTCTGGGCGCCGAGCGCGCGCGCCCGCGCGTTCATGTGGACCGCGAACTCGGTCTCAGAGCCGGCGAAGCCCTCGGCGACGACCGTCGCGGCGTCGTTCGCCGAGTTCGAGCAGCACGGCATAGAGCAGGTCGCCGAGCTGCCATCCGCTCGCCCGGCCGGAGGCCCGATCTTCGAGCGGCGCCACCTCGGCGCGTCGCGGGCCCGCGGTCACGCGAGTCGTCGAGGCCGACCGCTCTCGATCGCGAGGATGGCGGTCAGGACCTTGGTGGTGCTGGCCGGCGGCAGCGGACGTCGGCGTTGCGCTCCCAGAGCGCCTCGCCGGTTCGCCGCGTCGACGATGATGGCGGCCCGCGCCGTCACGCGACGGCTCGGCCGCGCGTGCGGCGACGACCACGGCTGCGGCGAAGCCGCCGAGCAGCACGACCACCTACCCCACATCCACCACCTCCGGCCCCGAGACCGACACCCCGCAGCGCGTCAGTATTGCCATGCGGCGCTGCTCATGGCTCAACCAAGCGGGCCCTCGGTCGTCGCCCGGAATCTGCGCTGCGCGCGCATAGTGTACCGGCCATCCGGTGCTCGACGACCACGACACCGGCGTTGCGGACGACGCGGCCGGCCGGCGGCCAGGCTCCCGGTCACGTGGCGCTGGGCGGCCATCATCGACCGCGCCGTGGCTCACGACGACCACGTCGCGCGTCGGCGCGCCCGGCCGCGACGCGATCGAGCACCGCCCCGACGCGGACGAGGACCTCTTCGAGCGTCTCGCCCATCTCGGGTCGCCAGAGCCAGTAGCGCTCGCGATCGTAGCCCGGCACGCGGGCGGCTGCGTAGGCTTGCCCGGCGAGGCGCGCCATAGTCGCGCTCGCGCAGGTCGTCCTCGACGACTGACCGGCACGCCGAGCACGCCGGCGATGATCGCCGCCGTCTGGCGCGCGCGCGTGAACGGGCTCGACACCACCTGCACGGGGCGCGTAGCGGACTGCAATCCATCGCGCCGCCGCGCGCGCCTGCAGCGCGGCCCGCGTCGGTCAGCGGCGACGTGCGGGCGTCGCGGTGAAGACGCTGGTCGCGATTGCCCTCGCTCTCGGCGTGGCGGATGAGGAGCAGCCGACCCATCGCTCAGCCTTCGCGATTCACGCGGTCGATGAGCTGGCGCAGCCGCCCCGCGTCGGCCGTGGACGAGACGGCAGCACGAGGCGCGGCAGCGTGGTCGAGCTCCGGCTCCTGCTCGCGCTCGTCGGGCGAGCGCGTCGATCTGCACGATCTCGCCGGCTCGCGAGGATGTCGGCGAAGTCGCGCGTGAGATCTCGCCACGAGCGCCGGCGGCGAGCGCGCTGCTTCGAGCCGCATCACGAAGTCGCGCCCGACCGTGCCGCGACGAGTGGTAGACGCGGTAGAAGCCGGTGATCTCCTCGACCGCCTCGTCGACCGACGTCGTCACCTTGAAGAGCGACAGGTCGTCTCGGAGATGAGCTTCGCGCGCAGGAGGTGGTCGTCGACGTAGCGCATCCACGTCTTCCAGTACGTGCCGCGCGGGCTGTCGACGAAGACGATCGGCATCGGCTGCGCTCTTGCCCGTCTGCACGAGCGTCAGGACCTCGTAGGCCTCGTCGTAGCGTGCCGAAGCCGCCCGGGAAGAGCGCCACCGCGTCGGCCTCCTTCACGAAGATGAGCTTGCGCGTGAAGAAGTAGCGGAAGGTCACGAGCTTCGGGTCGTTGCTGGATGAACTCGTTCGGCTCCTGCTCGAAGGGCAGCCGGATGTTGACGCCGAAGCTCCGCTCGCGGCCGGCGCCCTCCTGGCAGGCGCGCATGATGCCGCTCGCCGCCGCCGGTGATGACCATGTAGCCCGCGGTCGGCGATGCGCGCGCGAGAACTCGCTGCGCGGTGCGGTACGCGGGCGCCGTCGGCCGGCGTGCGCGCCGAGCCGAAGCACGCTCACCTTGCGCACGCCGCCGATAGGGCGCGAAGACCTTGAACGCGTAGCGCAGCTCGCGCAGCGCGGCGTTCAGGAGCTTCAGGTCGCCGGTGCCGGTGCCGTCCGCGCAGGAGCCTGCAGCGACGTCTCGACCATCTCGCGGACGAACGCCTCGTCGCGGGCGAGCTCGCTCGCCCTGGATGCGCGGCAGCAGCTCGGCGATGACGTCCCGCGACGCGCCGCGGGACCGGCCCGCGCTGACGGTCGGGCTTGGGGAACGGCTCCGCCATCGTCTACCGGAGCACCATTGTGCCGGCAATCCAGCGCGGTTGCGAGGCGGGATCGTCGCCTTCTAAATGGTCCGCCGTGCGCGTCGCTTTCGCGGGTCTGCGTGTGCTCGACCTGCGCCGACCGGCACGGGCGCGCTCGCGGGAAAGCTCCTGGCCGGGCTTCGGCGCCGACGTCGTGCTGGTCGAGCCGCCGGGCGGGTAGCGCGCTCCGGACCATGCCGCCGTTCTGGCACGGCGGCGCGCCGGCGCCGAGCGGAGCCTCTTCTTCTGGTTCTACGCCGCCGGGAAGCGGAGCGTCGTCTCGATCCGACCGACGGCGCGACGCTCGACGCGCTCGCCGCCGCCGCCGACGTCGTGATCGAGACGAGCTATCCCGGGCCGCGCCGACGACGCTGCGCGCGCGCCATCCGCGCGCTCGTCGTCGCGTCGATCACGCCGTTCGGGCGGACGCGGCCCGTATCGCGGCGTGGCGGTCGTCGGACACGGTCGCGCAGGCGATGGGCGGCCTCGCGTACGTGAACGGCCACGCCGACGGGCCGCCGCTCCGCTCGCTCGGCCTGCAGGCCTACCACCAGGCGGGCGTGTTCGCGTCGATCGGCGTCGTGCGCCGCGCTGCTCGCGCGCGACGCGACCGGACGCGGCCAGCTCGTCGACGTGAGCCTGCAGGCGGCGGTCACCGGCGTCGCTCGAGCACGTGCCCGGCTTCTTCCATCAGGACGGCCGCGTGCCGCGCCGCCAGGGCACGCTCCACTGGACGCGCTACTTCCGCGTCGGCCGCTGCCGCGACGGCTGGGTCATGCACTGCACGCTCGGCGACTGGACGTCGCTCTTCGAGTGGGTGACGCGCCGACGGGTTCGGCAGTCGAGCTCGACGACCCCGCGTGGGAAGGCACGGCGTACCGCCAGCAGCACGCCGAGCGCCTCTTCGACGCGCTCGATCGCTGGGCCGGCGCGCTACACCGTCGCCGAGCTGTACGAGGGCGCGCAGCTCCGCCGCCTGCCCGTACGCCGCGGTGCGGCGCGCCCGGAGGCGCTGCTCGACGATCCGCATCTCGCCGAGCGCGGCTTCTTCGTGCCGATCGAGCATCCGGCGCTCGGGCGTCACGCTGCCCTATCCCGGGCGCGCCCTTCCGGATGGGCGACTCGCCGTGGACGGTGCGCGCGCCCGCCGCGCGCTCGGCGAGCACACGGAGGCCGTGCTCGCGGAGTGGGCGCCGCGCTGGAGCGGCGCCGTATCGCGGTCGACCGCCAGCAGCGTGCCGCGCGCCCGTCACCCGAGACGCGCGCCGAGATGACGACGGTCGGGCCCAGCGAGCGCCACCGCGCGTCCATCGACGCGATCGCCCGACGCGGTGACGGGTCGCCGAGCGCGGCGACCGTCCGGGCCGCACCGTTCCGGCCGACGAGCTGCACGCTCGTCGACGAACGTGGCGCCGCCGTGCGCGAGAGAGACTCGACCTGCGCGGCGACGGTGGTCGCGTCGATGCCGAAGAGGAGTAGCCTCCCGGCGGAAGATCGGCGAACTGCCGCACGCCATCCGGCTCGAGCTCGAACAGCGAGTACGACGCGCGCCGCGCGCTCACCAGCCACCACCGCGTCGCCCGCGCCGCCGCGGCGACGTCGCTGATGGACTGGAGCGCCTGCGGGATCGTCGCCACCGGGAACCAGCAACGGCACCAGCCGGCGTCCATGCGCCGCGAACAGCGCGTCGTAGGTCAGCACGAGGGCTCGCCGCCCGCGCCAAGTCGCCACTCGGACGCTGAAGTCGCTGAAGCGGCTCTTGCGCGGTCCGCCGGAGCACGGTCGCGCGCCCGTCCCGGCGGACGAGACAGCCGAGGCTCGGTCCTGGCGTTCGGCTTGCCGAGCTCTCACGTCCGCGATCGACCACCGCCGACATATCCACTTCGACGAGCGCCGTCGACTCAGCCGGCGCCGTGCGGGGCGGCGCGACGTCGAGCGTTCGCCCGCGATCTGCCATCGCCGTCGGCGACGGCCGCCTGCTACCTGCCGTCGCGCCACCGGCCGAGCACGTCGCGCCCCGTCGCGTCGGGGACGCCGAGGAACGACGAGCCCGGCCCGCCACCACGATGCTCCGGTCACGTCGGCGAGGCGTCCCCGCGTCCCTCGGAGACGGTCCCCGGCCCCGTGACGGCCGGCCGGACGCCCGCGCCCACGTCAGGCAGCGGAAGAGCGCCGACGACCCCGCGACGGCGTCGGACCGGCGTGCCGGCGCTCACCCCACTTCGTCGCGCGCGCCTTCCGCGTCATCCGGTCCGGCGTGCCGGTCGGGAGCCGGGGACAAGATGCACCAGCTTGGGCGCTCAGTTGGACTAACGGACCGGACGGGCGCGCTGGCGGCGGTGCCGTCCTCCAGTTGAAGCCCGTGATCGCCGTAGGGCCGGCGGACGACGACGCCCCGACCACATGCGTGCCATTGCAGATGTCGCGAATGGCGGAGCACCGTCTGCCGGTCTGCGAGGCGAGAGCTTGCCCGTCCCACGTCGCGCGTGACGAAGGGAGACCGAACGTCTCGTGGAGCGCGATCGGCGAGCGGTTTCCGCGGCGCGTCGGATCAGCGCCCCGCGGTCGAGGCCGCCTGCGTCCCGTGCAGTCGCATCCCGGTACGACACGGCTCCGCGCCGTATCCAGTCCACTGCCTGCCGGCGCCGCTCTCGTCGATGACCAGAGCGACGCAGCTTCGACGCAGGCTCTTGGCTCGGGGCCCGCGACCCTCACCGCGACACGCCGCTGCGCCCGCGCGCGCGATAGCAGAGCTCGCTGCCCATGTGCTCGAACTGCGAGGACGAAGACGACGTCTCGCCGCGCGCGTTCATCGCCGCAGCCGCCGCAACGTCGCGCCGGATCGACCGGCGCGACTGGTGAGCAGGCGCCGTGACCGACTGCCGCCGTCGATCGCGAGATCGCGCCCGCGGTGATCGGGCCCGCCCGCCGACGTGAGCACGGCGCTCGAGCTCGCCGGCGAGCCTGTCCGCCCAACGCCACCGTCGATCAGTCGTGCCCGGTGAACGGCGCCGGCAGCCCCAGGTTCGCCGCCAGTCGCCAGACGTCCGCGCCGCCGATGCGTGAGCGTCGAGCTGGCGCCGCGGAAGAAGATCAGCGCCCGCTCGCCCGCGGCCGCTCCGGCGCTTCGAGGCTCGCGATGCCGAGCGCCCGTCGGCCCAACTCACGCCCGACGTCGCGAGCACGCGCCAGGCCCGGCGGCGTGCGCGGCTCCGGCGACGAAAAGAGCGCCAGAGCAGGAGAAGGCGCGGCTCACACGTATCGCCTGTACCACGCATGCAGTCCGCCCCTGAAAGGGTCACAGATGGCGTCGAGTGCTTCGCGACACGCGACGGTTGCCGTCGAAGCGCGCCTTGCCGCCGACCATCGCCGGCATGCGCCGACCCGCTCGCCGGCATCCGCGTCCTCGACTTCACCGTGGGTCGTCGCCGGCCCGGTGACGACGCGCATCCTCGCCGACCTCGGCGCCGACGTGCATCAAGGTCGAGCGCAAGGACGCGCTCGATTTCGGCGACCGGCGCGGCGGCCTCTCGGGCAGCGCTCATGCGCGGCAAGCGGAGCGTCGTGCTGAACCTCGCCGACCCGCGCGGCCAGCGCGATCGCGCGCAGGCGTTTGCCGCGTCCGCGCCGACGTCGTCGTCGACAACTTCAGCGCGCGCGTGATGACGAACCTCGGCCTCGACTCGGACGACGCTCTCGGCCGCGAAGCCCGACGTGATCTGCGTGCGCATGACCGGGCTACGGCCTCACCGGGCCCCGACCGCGACAACGTGAGCTACGGTCCGACGCTGCAGGCGCTCACCGGCTGACACGCTGCTGATGGGCGAGCCCGGACGCCGCCCGGCCGGCTTCGGCTACTCGTACTCGGACCTCGCGAGCGGCCACATGGGCGCGCTCGCCGTCCTCGCCGCGCTCTACGCAGCGACGGCGCACGGGCCGCGGGCAGCTCGTCGACCTGGCGCAGCAGGAGGCGGTCGCGAGCCTCCTCGGCCCGATGCTGCTCGAGCGCGCGCCGTCGACGGCGGCGCGAGCCGTGCCGGTCGGGAACGCGTCGCAGGAGGCGCCGGCCGCGCCGCACGGCATCTACCCGTGCGCCGGCGACGATCGCTGGATCGCGATCACCGTCTTCACCGACGCCGAGTGGCGCGGCCTCGTCGCGTCGATGGGGCGGCCGGCGTGGGCGCTCGACCCGCGCTTCGACGACGGTCGCCGGCCGGCTACGCGCACGCGGCGCGAGCTCGATGCACGCGTCGCCGCAGTGGACGCGCACGATGGACGCGCACGTCGCGACGCCTCGCGCCTGCAGGCGAACGGCGTCGCCGGCCGGGCTCGTCGCCGACGCGCGCCGGACGTGTGCGCGCACGATCCGGCGCTCGCCGCGCGCGGGCTACTTCGCCGACGTCGCGACGCCGGAAGGCCGCACGGTCCGGATCGACGGCCCGCCGTTCGTGCTGTCGGAGACGCCGGCCGCGCGTGCGCGGCCCGGGTCCGCTCTTGGGCGAGCACACCGACGACGTGCTCGCACGCTCCTGCAGCTACGACGACGAGCGGATCGCGACGCGCTCCGCCGCGACGGCGTCGTCGCGTAGGGCCGGGCTCCCGGCGCCGCGCGACCTCGACGGCGCGCCTGGCCGGCGCACGGCTTCAGAGCGCGGCCTCCGTCGCCGCGCCCGCGCTGGATCACTTCATGCGCGCGCAGCGCAGCGGCGATAGCGGCGGATGAGCGCGTTCGTCGAGCTGCCGTGCGCGAGCGACGGCTCCGTCGGCGCTCTCGAGCTCGGGGATGATGCGCTGCGCGAGCTGCTTCCCGAGCTCGACGCCCCACTGGTCGAACGAGTCGATGTGCCAGATCGACGCCCTGCGTGAACACGCTGTGCTCGTAGAGCGCGACGAGCGTTCCGAGCGTCTCCGGCGTCAGCCGCTCGGCGAGGATCGTCGACGTCGGCCGGTTGCCCTCGAACGTCCGGTGCGGCACGAGCAGCTCGGCGCGTGCCCTCGGCGCGCACCTCGTCGGCCGTCTTGCCGAAGGCGAGCGCCTCGGCCTGGGCGAAGACGTTCGCGAGCAGCAGGTCGTGGTGGCGGCCGAGCGGGTTGAGCGTCCGGTGGAAGGCGATGAAGTCGCACGGGATGAGCGTCGTGCCCTGGTGGATCAGCTGGTAGAACGAGTGCTGCCCGTTCGTGCCCGGCTCGCCCCAGACGATCGGCCCCGTGTCGTAGTCGACGGCGGCGCCGTCGAGCGTCACGTGCTTCCCGTTCGACTCCATCGTCAGCTGCTGGAGGTAGGCCGGGAAGCCGCTTCAGGTACTGCTCGTACGGCATCACGCCGAGCGGTCTGCGCGCCGAAGAAGTCGCGGTACCAGACGGCGAGGAGCCCCATGAGGACGGGCAGGTTCCGGTCGAACGGCGCGCGTCCGGAAGTGCTCGTCCATCGCGTGGAAGCCGGCGAGCATGGCGCGGAAGTGCTCGGGGCCGATCGCGAGCATCGTCGAGAGGCCGATCGCCGAGTCCATCGAGTAGCGGCCGCCGACCCAGTCCCAGAACCCGAACATGTTGGCGGTGTCGATGCCGAACTTCGCGACCTCGGCGGCGTTGGTCGACACGGCGACGAAGTGCTTCGCGACCGCGCGCTCGTCGCCGAGCGTCCGCCAGCGCCCACTGCGCGGCGCTCGCGCGCGTTCGTCATCGTCTCGAGCGTCGTGAACGTCTTCGACGACACGATGAAGAGCGTCTCGGCCGGATCGAGGTCGCGCGTCGCCTCGACGAAGTCGGTGCCGTCGACGTTCGAGACGAAGCGGAACGTCATGTCGCGGTCGCTGTAGTGCGCGCAGCGCCTCGTAGGCCATGACCGGGCCCAGGTCGGAGCCGCCGATGCCGATGTTGACGACGTTGCGGATCCGCTTCCCGGTGTGGCCCGTCCATGCGCCGCTCGCGGACGCGGGTCGCGAAGTCGGCCATGCGGTCGAGCACCGCGTGCACCTTCGGGACGACGTCCTCGCCGTCGACGACGATCGCCGTGGCCGCGCGGCGCGCGGAGCGCCACGTGGAGGACCGCGCGATTCTCGGTCACGTTGATCTTCTCGCCGCGGAACATCGCGTCGATGCGCTCGCGCAGCCCGACCTCCTCGGCGAGACGGAGGAGGAGACGGACGCGTCTCGTCGGTCATCGCGGTGCTTCGAGTAGTCGAGGTAGAGGCCCGCGCCCTCGACGGTGAGCCGCTCGCCGCGACGTCGGATCGTCGCCGAAGAGCTGGCGCAGGTGGACGTTCGCGGATCTTCGCGTGATGGTCGCGGAGCGCCTTCCAGGCCGGGCGGTCGGTCAGCGACGGATTGCGACATCAGGTCTCCTTGCCGGCTCAGCCGGCCTTCTTGAGGGTTGTGCTCTTGTCGACGAGGCACGCGAGGAGCTCCTTCCACGACGCGACGAAGGCGGCAGCGCCGTCGCGCTGGAGCTCCGCGGCGAGCGCGTTCGACGTCGACGCCCGCCTTGGCGAAGCGGTCGAGCACCTCTTCGGCGTCGCCGCCGTCGTGCGGAAGCATGGCGCCGATCTCGCCGTGGTCGGCGAGCGCGAGCAGCGTCTTCTCGGGCATCGTGTTCACGGAATGCGGGCGCCGCGAGCGACTTCACGTAGAGCACGTCCGACGCCTGTCGGATCCTTCGTGCCCGTGCTCGCCCACAGGAGCCGCTGCGAGCGCGCGCCGACGTTCAGCGAGCCGGAGCCAGCGGTCCGACGCGAGGAGGTCGCGGTACGCCTTGTACGTCCGCTTCGCGATCGCGATGCCGAGGCGCCCGCGGAGCTCCGGCGGCGCACCTTCGCCGACGACCGCCACGTCCCATCGGCTGATGAAGACCGATGCGACCGAGCCGCACGATGCGGGTTGTAGCCCGGCCGCGACGCGCCGCTCGATGCCCCGGATGTACGCCTCCGCGGCCGCGACGTAGTGCTCGCGCGAGAAGAGGAGCGTCACGTTCATCGGGCACGCCGGCGAAGATCGCTTCCTCGATCGCCGGGATGCCTTCCTGGCCGTGCCCGGGATCTTGATGAAGAGGTTCGGAGCGGCCGGCGCGCGCGTGGGTCGCTTCGCCGCGGCGACGGTGCTCGCCGTGTCGTAGGCGAGCGTAGGCGAGACCTCGAGCGAGACCCAGCCGTCGACGCCGTTGGTCGCCTCGTGGATCGGCGCGGAAGAGATCGGCGGCCCGGCGTCAGGTCCTCGAGAGCGAGCTCGAAGAAGAGCTGCCTCACCCGAGAGACCCGTCGCCGTCTTCTCGCGGATCGCCGCGTCGTAGTCGTGGCTGTTCCTGATCGCGTGGTCGAAGATCGTCGGGTTCGAGGTGAGTCCGGTCACCGACAGCTCTCCGGATGTAGCGCGCGAGGCCGTCCGTCGGTGAGCAGGGAGCGCGTGATGTTGTCGAGCCAGAGGCTCTGGCCCGCGTCGTGGAGTCTGTCGTGGTCGCTTTCATGCGTGTGTCCTTTCCGCCGCGCAGCTCGAGCAGCGCGGGCAGGTCGTAGTCGGAGAGCTCGCCGATGCGCTCGATGGTCACGTCCGGCCGCCGGCAAGGCGCTCGACGTCGGCGCATGCGCGTAGTGCCCCTGGCGGGGAAGACCGTCGTCAGCGCGCTCGCCCCATCGCTCTCTTGACGGCGGTCAGGATGCGGACCTTGTCGTCCACGAGCACGTAGTGATCGCGCGGGTGGCGGCGCTCGACGTCGTCGAGCTCCTGCTCCTTGTGGATGTAGATGAGCACGCGGCCGCTCGACCGCCTCGAAGCAGACCCGACCGATTCGACCTTGAGCGGCTGGAAAACGACGTCGCCGTCGGAGAGGATGACGGTCGGCCCGCATGCTGCGCAGGTGCTCGAGCGCGTCCGAGCGAGCTCCGGATAGAGCCGGTTCGCGAACGGATAGTTCACGAGGAACTGGAGAGACGGCCAGGAGGTGGCGGCTCGCGCGGGTACTTCGACGCGGTAGCGCTGCAGCGCGCCCAGGTAGTCCGCGTAGCCGAGCTCGGCGCGGAGCTGCTCGAAGATCGCCCAGTATCGCTCCTGCGCGCTCGTCGCCGACCTCGCGCGTCAGGTAGCGCTTCAGGTCCGCCGGCGATCGCGGTCGTTGTCGACGAGCGTGTTGCTCGACGTCGAGCAGGAGGACGACGGATTCGCGCTCCATCTCAGCGTTCCTCCAGTCCGAGCGCCGCCGCCGCGGTACGTCGACGAGCCAGCGGAGCGCGATCCCGCCGACGCGCACGATCCTGCGACGGCAGCGCTCGGGGTCGACGCGGTCCCTCGAGGACGCGGTGGAGCGTCGCCGCCTTGTCGCGCGCCGGCGCACGAGGAAGACGACCTCGGCGGCGGCGTTCAGCACGACGCGGCGTGAGCGTGATGCGCCACATCCCGACACTCGGCAGACGGACTTGCGCGCGATCGACCCAGCGCTCGCGTCTCGCGCACGGCGGCAGTCCCGGGAAGAGCGATGCCGATGTGCCCGTTGTCGGCCCCATGCCGAGCAGCACCAGGTCGAAGCGCGCGCCCGGCACGAGACGCGTGGACGGCCCCGCGGGCGTCGCGAACGTCGTGCGGAGCTCGCGCTCGTAGGCCGCGGCTGCCGCGGTCGGGTCGTCCTCGCCGCGGATGCGGTGCACCTGCGCCTCGGGCACGCACGCGATCGAGCAGCCGCTCGCGCGCGCTCCGATAGTTGCTCGCCGCGATCGTCCGGCGGCACGGCGCGCTCGTCACCCCAGCAGACGTGGTACGCGCGACCAGTCGATCCGGCCGAGCGTAGTCGTCGCTCGCGAGCAGGTCGAAGAGCGCGTTCGGCGTCGAGCCGCCCGAGAGCGCGGCGACGAAGCGCCCGTGTCGCGCAGGTCGCGTCGCGCGCGGCCTGCCGACGGACGCCGGCGCGCGGCGTGCATGAGCTCGGCCGCGCCGCCGAGGTCTGCGCGCTGACTCGACGCCGCGGTCCATCTCAGCTTCCGCCCCGGCGACGCTCGTCGACGCGTCCGTCCGGATGGCCGACGAGGCACGATCTCAGCCGTCCCGAGGAAGAGACCGGTGTCGACGACGCCGGGCATCGGCGCGCAACGCCTGCTCGAGCCGTCGCGCCTGTTCCGGATCGGCGATCGGCGCGGCGAGCCGAGCAGTCGAGCGTCACGTTGCCGTTGTCGGTCAACGCCGGCGCGTCCCCATGTCGCCCGGACGACCGGCGTCGAGGCCGAGCGCGCCGCACCCGCCGGCGACACGAGACCGCACGGCGAACGGGATCACCTCGAGCGGGATCCGTCCGCGTCTCGCCGAGCCGCGTGACGAGCTTCTCCGGGCCCACCAGGATCACCTGCCGCCGCGACGCCGCGGCCACGATGCGTTCGCGCACCAGGGCGCCGCCGCAGCCCTTCACGAGGTCGAGGCTCGGCGTCACCTCGTCGGCGCCGTCGACCGATGAGGTCGAGGCTCCACGTCGCCGTCGAGCTCGATGAGCGGGATGCCGAGGTCGCGCGCGAGGCGTGCCGTCGACGCCGGAGGTCGGAACGCCGACGATGCGCAGGCCCTTCCGGACGCGCTCGGCGAGCCCTGCGACGAACGCGGCCGCGGCGGCGTCCCGTTGCCGAGCCCGACTGCGTGCACCGTCGTGGACCAGCTCGACCGCACGCGTCGCCGCGGCCACGACGGCGCGGTCGTTCGTGCTTCCGGCGCCAGAGCTCGACGGGTTGGCCGCTCATGCCGCGGTGTGCCAGCCGCCGATGTCGGCGGCGAGCGCTTCGGCCTGAGACGGGCCCCAGGAGCCGCACTTCGTAGTCGTGTGATCGGGCGTGGTCGCCTCGAGGACCGGCTGAACGACGGCCCATGCCGCCCTCGACTTCGTCCTGGCGCGCGAAGAGCGTCGCATCGCCGTCCATCGCGTCGCCGAGCAGGCGTTCGTAGGCGTCCATCTCCGTCGCCGTCGGGGTTGTTGCACGACCTTGAGCTCGGTCGGCTCCGACGTCATCTCCTCGCCGGGCTCCTTCACGCGCGCCGATCGCGATCGTCACGTCGGGGCTCAGGCGGAAGCGCACGTAGTTCGTGTCGTTCGCCGAGAGCTTCGAGCAGCGGCGGGCGCTGCAGCGTGACCAGCACCTCGGTCGTCGTCGCGGCGAGACACTTGCCGGCGCGGATGAGGAACGGCACGCCGTCCCACCGCCACGAGTCGATGTGCAGGCGCACGGCGGCGAACGTCTCGACCGTGCGAGTCCGGTGCGACGCCCGTCCTCCTTGCGATAGCCGCGGAACTGGCCGCGCACGAGGTCCTCGGGGCTGCAGCGGCCGGATCGTCTCGGAAGACCTTCGCCTGCTCGTCGCGGATCGACTCCTGATAGCGTCGTCGCCGGCGGCTCCATCGCGAGGAACCCGACCACCTGCAGCATGTGGTTCTGGATCACGTCGCGGATGGCGCCGGCCTCCTCGTAGAACTTGCCGCGGCCCTCGACGCCGAAGCTTCTCGGCCATCGTGATCTGCACGCTCTTCGACGTAGCGGCGATTCCAGATCGGCTCGAGGAACGCGTTCGCGAAGCGGAAGACGAGGAGGTTCTGCACCGGCTCCTTCCCGAGGTAGTGATCGATGCGGAAGATCGACGACTCGTCGAAGAACCGGTGCAGCGTCGCGTTGAGCTCGCGCGCCGACGGCGAGGTCGCGGCCGAACGGCTTCTCCAGGATGACGCGTGCGCGCCGCCGCGCACCCTGCTTTCGCGAGGCCCTCGGCGACCGTCTCGAAGATGCTCGGCGGGATCGCGAGGTAGTACGCGGGATGACTGCGCGTCGCCGAGCTCCTGGCGGATCGCGTCGTAGGTCGCGGCGATCCTCGTAGTTGCCGTTCACGAGCTGCAGCCGCGTCGCCAGCGTCGCGAACGCTGCTTCGTCGAGCCACCGCCGTGCTTCTCGACGCTGTCGCGCGCCCGTTTCTTCAGGTCGTCGAGCGTCCAACGCGACCGCGCGACGCCGATGACCGGGAAGTCGAGGTGGCCGCGCCGCGCCATCGCGTGCAGCGCCGGGAAGATCTTCTTGTACGCGAGGTCGCCGGTGCGCGCCGAAGAAGACGAGCGCGTCGGAGCGGGGGGCTCATGTTTCCGATCCCTTTCTCCTTGTGGCCGCCGAACTCGAAGCGCATCGCCGAGAGCACGCGGTCCTGGAACTCGGCCTCGCCCCGCGAGCTGAAGCGCTCGAACAGCGCCGCGTGCAGCACGTGCGCGGGCACGGCCTCGTCGATCGCCGCATCGAGCGTCCAGCGTCCCTCGCCGGAGTCGGACACGCGGCCGGCTGAAGCCGTCGAGCTTCGGGATCGCCGGCGAGCGCGGCCGCCGTCAGGTCGAGCAGCCACGAGGCGATGACGCTGCCGCGCCGCCACACCTCGGCGACGTCGCGCGAGGTCGAAGTCGTACTGGTAGTACTCGGGATCGCGCAGCGGCGTCGTCTCCGCGTCCGCGGTGTGCGTCTGCTTGCCGACGTTGGCGTGGCGCAGGATGTTGAGGCCCTCGGCGTACGCGGCCATCAGGCCGTACTCGATGCCGTTGTGCACCATCTTCACGAAGTGGCCGGCGCCGTGCGGGCCGCAGTGCAGATAGCCCTGCTTCGGCGGTGCCGGCTCGCCGCTCGCGTCCGGGCGTGCGCGCGAGCGGCCGTCGGCCCGGGGCGCGAGCGTCGCGAAGATCGGATCGAGGCGCTTCACGACGTCGGTCTCGCCGCCGATCATCAGGCAGTAGCCGCGCTCGAGGCCGCAGCACGCCGCCGCTCGTGCCGCAGTCGACGTAGTGGAGCCCGTCGCGCCGCGAGCCGCTTCGCGCGGTCGATGTCGTCGCGGTAGTACGAGTTGCCGCCGTCGATCACGATGTCGCCCGCGGCGAGCTTTGGCACGATGTCCTCGAGCGTCGCGTCGACCACCGCCGCCGGCACCATCAGCCGGACTGCCCGAGGCGTCGTGAGCCGCGCCACGAAGTCGTCGAGCGCGGTCGCGCCGACGGCTCCTTCGCGAGCCAGGCCGCGGACGGTGTCGAGCGAGCGGTCGTAGACGACGCATTCATGCCCGCCGCGCATGAGCCGTCGCGCCATGTTGGCGCCCATGCGCCCCAGACCGATCAAGCCTAGTTGCATCCCGATCTCCTTTCGCTCCCGCCCGTCTCGACGCGCTCGCCCGCAGCCGCTCGATCGCAGGCGCGATGCCGGCCGCGTTGCCGACGATCGCCGAGCCGGCGACGAGCACGTTCGCGCCCTCGCCGACGACGAGCGGCGCCGTGGTGGCGTCGATCCCGCCGTCGACATGGACCTCGCACTGTGGCCGGATCCGGTCAACGAGGGTCGCTGCACGCGCCGGATCTTCGGCAGCTTGCGTTCGTGGTGTGACGTGCCTGGCCGCCGAAGCCGGGATCGACGGTCATCACGAGCACGAGGTCGAGCTCGGCCACGATCTCCCTCGAGCACCGCGGCCCGGCGTCGCCGGATTGAGGGCGACTCCGACGCGAAGTCCCAGTCGCCGGATGCTCTCGAGCCGTCCGGTGCAGATGGATCGCCCCTTCGACGTGGACGACGAGCGCCGTCGAGGCCCGCCTCCGCGAAGGCGTCGAGCCAGCGGTCGGCCCTCGACCGATCAGATGGGTCTCAATGAGCGGCAGCTTCGTCACCCGCCGGAGCGCGCGCACGACGAGGCGGCCCGATGGTCAGGTTCGGCACGAAGTGGGCCGTCCATCACGTCGACGCGTGGAGGAGGTCGCGGGCGCCGGCGGCCTCGGGCCGCCGCGACCTGGTCGCCGAGACGCGCGAAGTCGGCGCTGACAGGATGGAGGGCGCGATCGCGATGATGGCCCGGACTCATCGTGTGGAGTTTCGGTGCTCGCGCGAGCGACTCGTCGCGCCGCGTGGACGACGCGCTCGGGCGTCAGATCCGGAACTGCGTCTACGCAGGGCTTTTGAGTTGGTTGCCGATGCCCCGAAGCTGGTATGCATTACGCCGATGATCTCCTCCGGCAGCGTGACTGTAGCGGTGACCACCCGAGCATCGGAGGCCTGCTCGACGGACGACGCGTGCGGTGACCGGCGGGCGGCAGCACGCTCGTCGCGATAGTCCGGCGGCTGCTGGTCGAACAGCTCCCACGACGGCATGCTGACGACGCGGGCCTTGATGCCGTCCTTGGCCAGCTGCTCGTAGCGCGGCGACGCACAGCGAGACCTCGCTGCCGGTGCGAGCAGCAGCACGTCGGGCTTCGCCGTCCGGGCGTCGGCGAGGACGTAGGCGCCCTTGCGCGCAAGCCCGGCGGCGGGCGCATAGCTGCGCGCGGTCGCAGCGTCGGCAGCGCCTGGCGCGAGAGCACGAGCGCGACCGGCTCGTGGCTGGATCTGCATGATCACCCGCCACGCCTCGACCACCTCGTTGGCGTCGGCCGGCCGGATCGTGACCAGGCCGGGGATGGCGCGCAGCGACGCCAGGTGCTCGACCGGCTGGTGCGTCGGGTCCGTCCTCGCCGACGCCGATCGGAGTCGTGGGTGAAGATGAAGATGGCCGGGATCTCCATGATGCGCGGCCAGGCGGATCGGCGGCCGCGCAGTAGTCGCTGAAGATCAGGAAGCCCGAGCCGTAGGGACGCGACCTTCGACAGCGACAGCCCGTTCAGGACGGCGCCCATCGCGTGCTCGCGGATGCCGAAGTGGAAGTTCCGGCCCGCCGTAGCGTGCGCGGCCTCGAAGTCGCCGGCGCCCTCGAAGGTGAGCCGCGTCTTCGTCGACGGCGCGAGGTCGGCCGAGCCGCCGATCAGCCACGGCACGTTCTTGCGCGACGCGCGTTCAGCACCTTCGCCGGAGGCGTCGCGGCCGGCCACGCCCTTCGGCGTCGGTCGGGAAGGTCGGGAGGTTCTTGTCCCAGCCGGTCGGGCAGCTCGCGGCGCTGCATCCGGTAGATCGCTGGTCGGCCAGCATCGCGGATACTGCGCCGCGGTACGCGTCGAACGAGCGCCATCCACGCTCGCGCAGCTCCGCGCCGCGCGCGCCGATGCCGGCGGTCGAAGTGCTCGCGCACGCCGTCGGGCACCAGGAACTTCGCGTCCTCGGGCCAGCCGTAGCAGCGCTTGGTGAGCTGGATCTCGCTCCTCGCCGAGCGGCTCGCCGTGCGCGGCGTGCGTGTCCTGCTTGTTCGGCGCGCCCCACGCCGATGTGGCTGTCGACGATGATCAGCGTCGGGCGATCGGTCGTCGTTCTTGAAGGTGTCGAAGGCGCGGTCGAGCATCTCGAGGTCGTTGGCGTCGCCGACGCGCGTGACGTTCCAGCCGTAGCCGATGAAGCGCGTCGCCGACGTCGTCGCTGAACGCGCAGCTCGGTGTGGCCCTCGATGGTGATGCTGGTTGTTGTCGTAGATCCAGCACAGGTTGGCGAGCTTCAGGTGGCCGGCCAGCGACGCGGCCTCGCCCGAGATGCCCTCCATCATGCAGCCGTCGCCGGCGATCGCGTAGACGTCGTAGTCGAACAGCGTCGAAGCCGGGCCGGTTGAAGTGCGCGGCCAGCCAGCGCTCGGCGATCGCCATGCCGACGCTGGTCGCGACGCCCTGGCCGAGCGGGCCGGTCGTCGTCTCGACGCCCGACGGTCCAGCGGTACTCGGGATGGCCGGGGCAGCTGGCTGTCGAGCTGGCGGAAGCGCTTGATGTCGTCGAGCGTCACCGACGGCTCGCCGAGCGTCTCGTACTTCGGGGTTCACGGCCTTGCACGCCGGTCAGGTGCAGCATGCGAGTAGAGCAGCATCGAGGCGTGGCCCGCCGACAGCACGAAGCGGTCGCGGTTCGGCCAGATCGGATCGTCGGGATCGAAGCGCGAGATAGCGCTGCCAGAGCACGTAGGCGACCGGCGCCATGCGCCATCGGCGTCCCCGGATGGCCGGAGTTCGCCTGCCTGCACCGCGTCCATCGCCAGCGTGCGGATCGTGTTGATGCACAGGGTGTCGAGGTCGGCCTGCGCGCGCGCGGACGCGGTCTCGTTCATGCGAGCACTCCTTTGACGGCGCCCGTCGAGGTCGGTCGGGCGACGTCGTCGATCACGCGTTCAGGGCTCACGTCGGTGAATCGGGCCTAGCAGTATTGTCCGCTCCTCGTCGAGACGACCGAAGTCGGCACGCCGCCCGCGACGCCGGCGTGCCGTCAAGTGAACGATCGCCAATTGCGTTGCTCCTTTTTCGCAAACGGTCGCGGCCCGTGCTGCAAAAATCCCGTTGCGCCTGCTGCGCGCAGTCGCTCACGGGTTCCTCGCCCTTCGTCGCGGTCCGAACGCACAGGCGAACCGCCCGACCATGGCGGCGCCGCGACCGTAGGCGGCGCGCAGGCGTGTTCCGGCAGGTCCGGCGGGCCATGGCGCGGATGATGCACCTGATATCGGCAGGAGGTGCGAGAGATGCTGCGACGTCTTGCGATCTTCATCGTCGCCGGACTCGCTCGGCGGCGCGTCGTCGGCCCACGCGAGGTGCGGGATCTTCGGGACGCAGCTCGAGTGCGGGCTGGGAACCGGCGAGGTCGTGATCGGCACGCAGGTCGCCGACGAGCCTCGCCACGCCGATAGCGTCCATCCGGTTCCATTCGCTCCAGGGCACGGCGCGGCCCCTTCGTCGACCGCGCGCGCCCGGCCGAGCGCGGTCGCATCGATGCTGCAGGACATCGGCACCGATCCGAGTCTCTGCCGGCGGATCGGCAACGAGAGCTACTGCTACTGAGCCCGTCGACAAGGGATAGAGCGCCATCCGCCTACGACGTACAAGGACGGCATGGCACGCCCATCCCCCGAGCTGCTCCGCCGCATCGACGCGTACTTTGGCGCGCCGCGAACTACCTCTCGCGTCGGCCAGATCTATCTCTACGACAACCCGCTCCTGCAAGAAGCCGCTCGACGCCGGCGCACGTGAAGCCGCGGCTCCTCGGCCACTGGGGAACGACGCCGGGCCTGAACTTCGTCTACGTCCACTTGAACCGCGTCGATCAACGAGCACGACCTCGACGTGATCTTCGTCTCCGGCCCGGGTCACGGCGGCCCGGCGCCTGGTCGCGAACACCTATCTCGAAGGCACGTACAGCGAGGTCTATCCGGACGTCGTCGCAGGACGCCGACGGGATGCAGCGGCTCTTCACGGCAGTTCTCGTTTCCCGGCGGCATTCCGAGCCACGTGGCGCCCGAGACGCCGGGCTCGATCCACGAGGGCGGCGAGCTCGGCTACAGCGCTGTCGCACGCGTTCGGCGCCGCCTTCGACAATCCCGATCTGATCGTCGCCTGCGTCGTCGGCGACGGCGAGGCGGAGACCGGCCCGCTCGCGACCGAGCTGGCACGGCGAACAAGTTCCTGAACCCCGCGCGCGACGGCGCCGTGCTGCCGATCCTGCACCTGAACGGCTACAAGATCGCCGAACCCGACGATCCTCGCGCGCATCGATCGACGAGGAGCTCGCGTCAGCTCCTCCGTGGCTACGGCTACAGCCGTACTTCGTCGAGCGGCGACGACCCGGAGCGCATGCACCGGCTCATGGCCGACGACGCTCGATCGCGCCGTCGCACGACATCCGACGACCATCCAGACCGAGGCGCGCACGAAGGGCGTGCCGGACACGGCCGCGCTGGCCGATGATCGTCCTCGAGACGCCGAAAGGGATGGACCGGGCCGAAGATCGTCGACGGCGAGCAGATCGAGGGCACGTATCGCGCGCACCAGGTGCCGCTCTCCGATCCGCGCCGGAACCCGGAGCACTTGGCCATCCTCGAGCGCTGGATGACGAGCTACCAGCCCCGAGGAGCTCTTCGACGACGCAGGGACGCTCCGCGCCGAGCTTCGCGACGCTGGCGCCGCGCGGCACGCGGCGCATGGGCGCGAACCCGCACGCGAACGGCGGGCTCCTCGCTGCGCGATCTCCGTCCTGCCGGACTTCCGCGCGCTATGCCGTCGCGGTCCAGTCGCCCGGCGCCGTCGAGGCGGAGGCACGCGGGTCACGGGCGCGTTCCTGCGCGACGTCGATCGAAGCAGAATCGCGACGCGCAGAACTTCCGCCTCTTCGGCCCGGACGAGACGGCGTCGAACCGGCTGGCAGCCGTGCTCGAGGCGACCGACCAAGCAATGGCTCGCGGAGATCCTGCCCGAGCGACGACCACGTCGCGCCCGACGGCCGCGTGATGGAGGTGCTGAGCGAGCACCAGTGCCAGGGCTGGCTCGAGGGCTACCTGCTCACCGGCCGGCACGGCCTCTTCAACTGCTACGAGGCGTTCATCCACATCGTCGACTCGATGTTCAACCAGCACGCGAAGTGGCTGAAGGTGACGCGCGAGCATCCCGTGGCGCCGTCCGATCGCGTCGCTCAACTATCCTGCTCGACGTCGCACGTCTGGCGGCAGGACCACAACGGCTTCACGCACCAGGACCCGGGCTTCATCGACCACGTCGTGAACAAGAAGGCGGAGGTCATCCGCGTCTACCTGCCGCCCGACGCGAACATGCCTGCTCTCGGTCGACCGACCACTGCCTGCGCAGCCGCAACTACGTCAACGTCGATCGTCGCCGGGCAAGCAGCCGGCGCCGCAGTGGCTCGACATGGACGCCGCGGTCAGCGCACTGCGCCGCGCGGCATCGGCATCTGGGACTGGGCGTCGCAACGACGGAGCGCGGCGAGCCCGACGTCGTCATGGCGTGCTGCCGGCGACGTGCCGACGCTCGAGACGCTGGCCGCCGTGTCGCATCCTGCGCGACGCATCTGCCGGAGCTCAAGGTCCGGGTCGTGAACGTCGTCGACCTGATGAAGCTCCAGCCGCCGAGCGAGCACCCGCACGGGCTCTCCGACCGCGACTTCGACGCGCTCTTCACGACGCGACAGGCCGGTCGATCTTCGCGTTCCACGGCTATCCGGCGCTCGATCCACCGGCTGACCTACCGGCGCACGAATCACGCGGAACCTCCACGTGCGCGGCTATCAAGGAGGAAGGCACGATCACGACGCCCTTCGACATGGCAGTGCTGAACGACGCTCGACCGCTACCACCTGGTGGCTCGACGTCGTCGACCGCGTGCCCGCCGCTCGACGCCGCGCGCGCGCACGTGAGGCAGACGGCTGCGCGACAAGCTCGCTCGAGCATCGCGGAGTACATCTACGACCACGGCGAGGACCTGCCCGAGATCCGCGAACTGGCGGTGGACGCCGCGCGCATGAGCGCGCCGTCGTGATCCTCTGCCTCAACGGCGGCTCCGTCGTCGCTCAAGCTCGCGCTCTACGACGAGGAGACGCGGACCGCTGTCGGCCACCGTGAGCCGCATCGGACTCGGCGACGCGCGCGTGACGGTCCGCGACCGCACCGGCCACACGGTGTACGAGGACGCCGCCGACGCGCGACGTCCGCCGCCGCGCGTTCGATCGCGCGCTCGTCCGCGCTCGAGCGGTCGGACTTTCCGATCGCCGGCGGCGGTCGGCCACCGCGTGGTGCAGGGCGGGCCCGATCACGTCGCGCCCGAGCGCGTCGACGCCGGCGCTCGTCACCGACTCTGCGCGCGCTCGTCCCGTTCGCGTCGCTGCACCTGCCGGCGGCGCTCGCGTGCATCGACCAGGCGATCGGCGCGCGCTTTCGCGGCGTACCGCAGGTCGCCTGCTTCGACACCGCGTTCCACCGGACGCATGCCGCCCGTGTCGCAGCGCCTGCCGCTGCCGCGGCGCATCTGGGACGAGGGATCCGGCGCTACGGATTCCACGGCCTCTCGTACGAAGTACGTCGTCGGCGACGCGTCGGGCGCCGACGACGCTCGGGCGCGCCGTCATCGCGCACCTCGGCAACGGCTGCAGCCTGATCGGCCGTCGCGCGACGGCGCGTCGGTCGACACGACGATGGGCTTCACGCCGACCACGGCGGCGTCATGATGGGCACGCGCACGCGGCGACCTCGATCCCGGCGTGCTCGTCCATCTTCTGACGCACGAGGGCTACTGATGCAGCCGCGCTCGAGCGGCCTCGTCGATCGCGAGTCGGGTCTCCTCGGCGTCTCCGGGACGAGCGTCCGACATGCAAACGCTCGCTCGAGCAGCGTGCGACGGACCCCGCCGCGGCGGAGGCGATCGAGCTCTTCTGCCACCAGCTGCGGAAGCACGATCGGGGCGCTCGCCGCCGTGCTCGGCGGACTCGACACGCTCGTCTTCACGGGCGGGATCGGCGAGCACCGCGACGAGGTGCGCGCCGAGGTGTGTCGCGGGCTCGAGCACCTCGGGATCCGCGATCGATCCCGAGCGGAACGCGCGCCACGACGCGATCGTCGGCGACCGGCGCCGCCTGCACCGTGCAGGTCGTGCCGACCGACGAGGACCTGATGATCGCGCGCCACACGCGCGCCGTGCTCTCCGCGGCCTGAGCGTGGTCGTCGTGGTCATGGGCGTCTCCGGCTCCGGCAAAACGACGGTCGGCCAGGCGCTCGCGGCACGCCTCGGGTGGAGCTTCCGAGGATGCCGACGACCTCCACCCGCCGGCGAACGTCGACAAGATGCGCCGAGGGATTCCGCTCACCGACGAGGATCGCAGGCCGTGGATTCACGCGATCAGTCGCGCCCTTCGCCAGCACGTCACGGACGGCCGCGACGTCGTGCTCGCCTGCTCGGCGCTCCGCCGGCGCCATCGCGACGCCATGCCGAGCCGCCGTTCCGCCGGCTCCGTCCGCTTCGTCTACCTGCAGGGCACGTACGAGCAGATCGACCGGCGTCTGCGCGCCCGCGCGTCGGGCATTTCATGCCAGAGTCGCTCTTGATGAGTCAGCTCGACGCGCTCGAGCTACCCGACGCGACGGGCGATCGTCGTCGACGTCGCACCGCCGGTTCCCGAGATCGTCGACGCGATCGTGCTCGCGCTTCGTCGGGCCTGATGCGGAATACCGTCACTTCGACGCTTTGGCGACGGAGATCGCGAGCGCTTCCGTGTCGTTGATCCTCCACGAGATCGCCCTTCTTTACCTTCTCGAGGTTCGCGGGATCCCTGACGGCGACCACGACGGTCTTGCCCCGGGGACCACGCAAGGTGACCTCCTGCTTGGCGCGATCGACCTTGGTCACCGTCGCGGTGATCATCACCGTCTGGGCGTCCACACCGGCAGGCCTCTGGCCGAGCGGCGCGGTATCCAGGCTCCCGCTCGTGGTGACGCTCCGGATTCGCCTCGCCCGGCTTCATGATGCGCGCCGCGATCGCCCGATAGTAGGTCGCGGTGACCACGTCGCCCTTCCGGACCTGGGGAAGATTCTTCACGCGGTCGTCGACCCGGAACGTGCGTCTCTTGGCCGTCGAGCCGCGCAGCTCACCATGCGCGTCTTCTGGTTGATCGCCGTCACTCTGGCCTCGACGCTCCACCGCCTCCTCGCGCCGGATCGTATTGTCGTCGCTCGTGGACTTCGTCGTGGCGACCGGCTCCCGAACCGGGGCGGGCTTTGCCGTCGAGCAGCCGCGATCGATCCGACGCATCAGTGCCGCAAGCCATCATCGTGGCCGCTTGCGTGTCAGTCATTGGACCTCCTTGGTCGTTTGGCGCGCCGGCGCCGACCGGTCGCCGAGTGCGCGTATCCATGTCGTCGACTACTGCGCTTCGATCTCCACCCGACGATTCTGCGCGCGGCCCTCCACGCCGTCTCGTTGCTCGCGACCGGGTTCGACTTGCCCATTCCCTTCGCGGTGATGCGAGTCGACGCGACGCCGCCGGCGACGAGCGCGTCCCGCACGGTCTGCGCGCGGCGCTCAGACAGCCGGAGGTTGTAGGCATCGCTCCCGACCGAGTCGGTGTAGCCGGTGACCATCACACGATCGTTGGTTCCCCGCAATGCGTCCGCGTGCGCGCACCTTGGTCTGGCCCTCGGGTCGCAGCGTCGCCTTGTCGAAGTCGAAATTGGGGCCGGTGAGCGTCGCCACCTTGCGCGGCGCAGGAGGCGCCCTGGCGGACGAGGCAGCGGCGGAGCCGGCGACGGTTCCTCGAAGGGCAGAGCGCAGTAGCCGAGCAGCGCGCCGCGATGAGAATCCCGTCGCCGAGGCCGACCGCGGCTCCCGCGGCGATCTCGGCGTTGTTAGGTCGTCCTTGATTTGATCCACGCCCACACCGCCGCCGAGCCGCACCGAGCACCCCGCCCGCCACTACACTGGCGATGCGGCACGTCTTGTTGCCTTCGCGGATCGGACCACTGCCATCCGGCCAATCCGGCCGCGGCGGCGAAAGCGCAAGCGTCATCCCGAACAGGCTCTTCGCGTTCGTCATGGCTCGCCATCCTTGGACAGGTACGGGTGGGTGAGCACCGCGCGCGTCCCTTCGCACGACGAGTGTGGGGATGCCAAGCCCATTCGAGCCGAACGGCTCGACTTCGGTCTACGAACTTGGGGCCGGGAGACGGATCGATCGCGCCGTCGAGGGGCGTGCCCCAGGCTCGCAGCGCGGAAAGTCATCCTTGCTCGCATGATACCGCGTCGGCTGGATTGACGAGCCAGCGTCTCGACCTCGGCCTCGACCGCGAGGACGCGATCGAGCTGTGCTACAACGTCGCCGTGACCGGCTGGCTCCAAGCGACGCTCGACCTCCAGATCATCGATTCCGGCCTCGGTAGAACGCTGGCTCGTCCACCGGACGGCTGGAGCGCATCGACACGAAGTAGTGATTGCCGGGCGTCGCGCCTCTACGGTCCGGCTCGCCAGGGTCGTTGCCCTACCAGCCGCCCCCGGCTACCGACCCGCGCCCGGCTTTGCTTCCCCGCCCCGGGCGACGAGCCACAGTCGGACATGCACTTGTCGTACGCCTCTCCACAGCTCGCCTTGCACTCTGGACGACGGGCGCGTCGGCGCAGGCCTTCGTGCACGACGCGCGCGAGTCGTCGCACTGGCCTTCACCCATCGCTCGCGTGCCGGTCGTCGACAGCCACCGCGAGCAGCGTGACGATCACGAGGGTTCATGATCGACCCATAGGGCGGGACCCGGATCGGAGCACAGGACCGCGCGCGCGTCACCGGTCCGCATCATGTCCAGAGCCGAAACCTCATCGTTCAGCGTCGACAGGCTCCGCACGAGCTCGCGCGCGCCGTCGTCGTCAGGCGCGACGGCGGCGAGCCGCGTCGACATAGTCGAGCGCGGCGCGGCGCCGGCGGCCGCGTCGCGGATTGAACGTCGCGAGGCCCGCGAGCAGGTCGCGATCGTACGGGCGGCGCTCGAGGGCCTTCGTCAGGACGGCAATCGCCTCGTCGCTCCGCCCTACCGAGTGCAAGCCGACGCCGTACACGTACGCGAAGCGCGCATCGTCAGGACGTGCCGCGGACGCGCTCGCGCGAGCAGCGGCAGCGCGTCGTCGAGCCGCTTCTCCCGTACGCGCAAGCAGGCCGAGCGCGTGGAGCAGGCTCGGGTCGTCCGGCGCCGCTGCCAGCCCGTCGTCAGGGTCTTCGCCGCATCGGCGTCGCGGCCGAGCGCGCGGTGGACGTCGGCCAGGTTCGCGTAGGCAGGGACGTAGTCCGGCTGCAGGCGGATCGCCGTGCGAAACTCGGCCTCGGCGGCCGCGACGTCGCCCTGCTCGGCACGGAGCGTTCCGAGGTTCGTGTGCGCCTCGGGACGCTCCGCCATCGCCGCCTCCGACGCGACGTATTCGGCGACGGCCCGCTCGCGGCGCGCACGCGCCTCCGCGGAAAGCCCTTCCGCCGGCACGGTGGCGAGCACCTGCCCGCGCGCGCACGCGGACCGCCTTCACCGGGTCGTCGGCGAGCGGCGTCGCGAGCGACCCTCGCGGCGCCAGCGGCACGGCAGCGAGCGCGCCTCGACACGCCGCGGCGCGGACGAGCGCGTCGCCGTCCGCGACCGACACGCGGAGCGCCGGACAGCATCGGGTCGCCGGGAAAGCGCTCGAGCGCCGGAGACCGCGGTCGCGCGGGCGATGGCGGGCGCCGCCAAATCCCGCGCGAGCGCGGCCAGCTTCTCGGCCGCACCCGGCGCGCCGCTCCGACCCCGCGACGAGGGCATCGACGAACGTCTGATGTCCCTTGCGGCTCGGGCCGTGGCGCCCGCTCGATCGCTGCCGCCGCCCACGCCGCGTCGTGGTCGGCATGGCAGGACGTTGCACGCGTTCGGCACGCCGTCCAGCCGGATCGTCAGGTCGGGTCGCGGGATGCGGATCGAATGGTCGTGGCGCGGATCGATCCAGCATGTACGTTCGCGTCGGCATGTGGCAGGCGACGCACTCGCGCCGCCGGGGCTTTCGGGCTGATGCAGGTGGTGCGGCCGCCGCGTCGTACTTCGCCGGTGCGTGACACTGCGCGCAGACGCCGTTGCCGGACGCGCGGAGCTGCTCGGGTATGCGGATCGTGGCAGTCGCTGCAGGTGACGCCCGCTCGCGTACATCTTGCTCTGCAGAGAACGCGCCGTACGTGTCAGACCTCGGCGTGCTGCTGCCCGTCGGGCTCGTAGAGCGCGGCCTCGGGCAGCGCGGGCGCGTGCGTGTCGAGCAGACGACCGGTCGGTCCGGGGTCGCGGCCGAAGCGGTCTTCGGCGCGCGTGGCAGCGGCGCGCAGGTCTCGACCTCGCGATGCGACGCGAGCGGCGCGCTTGCGGGCGGCGTTGCCGTCGGCGTCGGGGATCCACAGCGCCGCCCTGCCGCTCGTCGAGCGCGATCGCTGAGCCCGTCGGTGCGCCATGCGCTCCGTGCCCCGGCCGTTTCTCCGCCCAGGCGACGTGAGTCGGACCCGGGGCCGTGGCAGGCCTCGCAGGCGACCGTCGAGGTCGGACCAGCGTCGTCGCCGTAGCGGTCGTGCGCGGCGTCGTAGTTCCGCCGCAGGTTCGTCGAGTGGCAGTCGGCGCACACGTAGTTCCAGTTCTGCTGGAGGCGCGTCCAGTGGAGCACGTCGCGATGGATCGACGTGCTCGTCGGATAGAGATGGAACCAGCGCTGTCCGCCCGCCTCGCGCGGCCGCGCGTCCCAGGCGATCGACAGCGCCTGCATGCCGTCCGTCGGCGAACAGCGATCGAGGTACTGCTGGAGCGGGTACGACGCCGAACGTGTACGCGGATCTCGATAGTCGGCGAGCGCTTCCGTCAGGTCGTCCGTCCGGACGAACCAGCTGTCGTCCTTCCGGAAGAACGTCGACGTCACGCCGGCCGTTGGTGAACGAGGCGTTCGCAAAATCGCCGAGGACCGTCCGAGCCTGGGCTTCGCGGCGCCATGGCCCGCGCGTGCTGTGAGCCACGCCACGCTTCCCGCTTCCTCGCGATGACGGACGGACACGCCCGCCTGCCCGACGAAGCGCGGCGAGGCCGTCCCCTGGCTCGATCGTCGGCGGGAGTCCCGACGAGAAGGACCCGATCGCGAGCGCGACAGGCAACTCCCAGTGCGACCGCTGATCCCCACCGCGACCCAAAGTCGGCGGAGGGGCGACGCCGCGCCCTCCTGGTCTCCCGCCATCTGGCATGGAGAGGGCATGCTCGCGTGGGCGAGAACGCAAGCGAACGTCACTGCGATCAGCGACCGAGGCACGGAGCACCTGCCAAGCTCCGCGACGTCGGCGCTTGTCAGAAGGCGCCGCCGATCGGCGACCGCGCCGGCGCGGGGAGCCAATACCTCGAGCGAGTCCGAGGAGGAGACGCGGTCGATCGCGCGTCGGCGGCGGCTGCCCCTCGGCGATCGTCCGCGTCGCGTCGCGTCCGCGCTCTCCTGACCGGGGCTCGGGACGCGATCGACCCGCGGCGCGGCGCGCTCCGCCGGGCATCGCCGGATCACACATTTTGCACGGACGGAGCTGCATGATCGCGAGGACGCGGGGGCGACCGATCGAGGTCTCCCCGCGTCCATCGAGAGCCCGGCACGTCTGCTACCTCGTCGCCCGGCAGCGAGGTAACGATGTCGCCTGGAAATTGCTGCCGAACAGGATCGGGTTCGCCCGGACCCGACTGCTGCTCGCCGTAAAGTGTGGCCAGCTAACCCGCGTTTGGATCCGGCCTGGCTGGCGTTCACGAAGCGGCCCTGGCCCGGGCCAGAAGCGATCTCGCGGGCAGGATCCGGACAGATCGACTGGATGGTGATGTCGTTGCCCGCCGGGAACGACTCGGCGGCGGCGGTGACCACGAGTCGGGCTCGTACTCACGTTCACGATCGCGCACGAGAAAGGTTGCTGCCGGCCTGGGACTGCAGGACGGGCGTGAAGAGAGATCGCCTGCGTGTGCGAGTCGAGCCCGTGACGGCGAGCAACGCGGCGGCGGCGAGGGTCCTGGAAATCGGTGACATGGTTCCGACTCCTTTCGGGTTCGGGCATCCGCCGATGCGGACGCCGGGTTGGGGTGTGGTTTCGCCAACCCGGGCGTTTCGAACCGGCCGCCACAATGTTGTCGACCGCTCGCGGTGCCGCCACCTCGACAAACGTCACGGTCCGCAAGCGGACCGAAAGGAAGAAGAGCGCAATGGATTCGCAGGCTTTGACGATCCCGAGACAGGGAAGCCCCCTCCAGAGGCGAATGCATCTCGCACCGGGCGTCGCGGCGATGTTGCTCACGCGTGCGCCGGCGTCGGCCTCGTGGGCGGACATGTCGATCCGGGCGAACCACGGCCGCGTGACGGGCCCGGCGGCATTCCCACCGGCAACCGCCGCGCTCGCGGCGGTCACCATCACTGAAAGTGCGGCGGCACACGGTCTTCCTCGTGAACGCGACGGTGACCGACATCCACCGCCGGCGTGGACGCCGATGCCCCTATCTGGCGATCGATGGCAGCGCCGGCCGGAGTGCGCTCGCTTTGCCGCTCCACATCTGGGGACGTAACCGCGCTGTGACTTCATCGCCCGGTCGATGCGGACGAGCAGGCGATCGGCATGCCGATCACCTTCACCCTCCTCAGCTACTCGTGGAACCAGCCAGCCCCGACGTGGGTCGACTTCAGCGTGAACGTGGTCAAAGAAATGAACGGGCGCCGAGGCGGCAAATCCGGTCGAGAACCGGACGGGGCGACCACGATCACCTGCATCTTGCCGCTGGAACCCGGTCGCGTCGTTCTTCCGGCTCTGCGTGACGCCAGAGCCGGCCTCCCAGCACGCGCCGTCGCCGCATGGAGCTGGACGAGGATGGCGGCGGAGGCAAGCAGCGTCAGATCAGCAGTTCGCGCCGCGTCTGCGACGGCTTCGGCTTCGCCTTGTCAGGCTGCTCGTCTTGAGGCTCATCTGCTTGACGCCGTCGTGCTGGCCGAGCGAATCCTTGAACGTAGCCGCGCGGCGAGCGGCCGGAAGCCGAGGAATCCCAGCCCGTGCCGGGCGGGACGCCGAAAGCACTGCGGATGCCAGTCGGCGTCGTACACGCAGAGCTCGTAGCGTCGTCTGGGTCGGGTCGCCCATGTCGCCGATCAGTACCGGGCCGCCCTTCCAGCGGAACTTGAGGCGATCGCGCCGGCTATCGGTGGGGCTGTAGCGAGCTGGAATGTGACCTGCCCGCCCGCGAGGCAACTGGTCGACGGCATGCGCCGCTGCTCTACGCAGCCGGTCGACGGATTGCACGAGTCCTGCGTGCAGGTGTTGCCGTCCTGGCAGTCGAGCGCATCCGAGAAGACGCACGCGCACCGCTGGCGTTGCACTTGTGACGGTGCCAGAGGTTGCCGTCCTCTCGCACGGCGTGCCGGCCGCGGTGACGACGTTCGCCGGACAGGCCACGCCGGCGGTGCCGCCGCACTCCTCCGACCACGTCGCAGGTGCCGGACGACGCCGCGGCAGACCGGTGCCGGCGGGCTGACCGACGTCCGCCGGGCACGGCCGCGCCGGGAACGGCCGTGCAGTGCTCCGTCGGATCGCAAACGTCGCCCGACCCCGCCCGGCACACCGTGGTCGGATTCGCGACCACGTCGGCCGGGCAGCCCTGGCCCGAGATGCCGGTGCAGCGCTCGTCGGGATCGCAGAGGTCGCCCGAGCCCGCGCGGCAGACGACGTTGACCTTGCCGCGGCGCGTCGTCTGGCGGACAGGTCGTGCCCGGCACGCCGCGTGCACGTCCTCGTCCTGATCGCAGAAGCGCGCCCGTCGGCCGACGACGGCCGGCAGACGACGCCGGCCTTCCCGGCGCGTCGTCCGGCGGACAGGGTGCGCCCGGGCGTGCCCAGTGCACATCTCGTTCGTGATCGCAGAGGTCGCCCGAGCCGTCGCGACAGACGACCCCGGCGTTGAGCGGAGCATCGTCGCGCGGGACACGTGCGCTCCCGGAATTCCGGTGCACGTTCTCGCTCGCGTCGCACGCGTCGCCCGGAGCCGGGGCGACAGACGGTCGACGTACTGTTAACGACGTTCGCCGGACAGGTCTGCCCGGCGACGCCCGGGCACGCCTCGGCGGGATCGCAAACGTCACCCGAGCCCGCACGGCACTGCGTCCCGCCTCGACGTCACCACGTCAGCCGGGCACGCGACGCCCGGCGTCCCGTTGCACACTCGTCGGGATCGCAGGCGTCGCCCGAGCCGAGCCGGCACGTGATCCCGGTGTTGCCGGGCGCGTCGTCCGGCCGGACACGGGGCGCTCGCACCGGTGCAGGTCTCGTTCAGATCGCACGGCGCGCCACCGCCCGACGCGGCACGACGGTGCCGGCCGCGCGCGAACCGACACGTCGACGTAGCAGCAGCTCGTGACGGGCTCGTTGCGCGACCGCCCGCGTCGCACTGCTCGCCGCCCGGGCCTCCGGTGATGCCGTTGCCGCAGACCGGCAGCGGCGCGACCGACCAGCCGGCGTTCGGCCGGTTGTCGTCGAGGATCTTGCCGTTGCAGGCGAGCGGGTGCGGCGGTCGCCGACGCCGCCGCCCGCGCCCTGGAAGCCGATCGTCGCGGTCTGGCCGTCGGCGCTCGCGCTGACGTGTCGCGGTACTTCACGCTGATCGCGTTCGAGCCCTCGTGCATCTCGCACCTGGAAGCGGCATGTCGTCGTTCGCCGTCGTCGCTGCTCGTCAGGATGTCGACTGGTAGTCGACGATGAAGGTGCGGTTCGGCGCTGTGCCGACCGTGCCGTAGCGGACGTTGGTGCCGACGGTCTGCATGTCGTCCCAGTACGCAGGCGAGGAACGGGTTGGTGTGCGCCGCGCGTCGGCAGGCAGTCGTTGGTCGGGTCGGCTGTCGCCGGACGGTGTTGCCGCCGAACTCGAGCCAGCCGTTGGTCGAGATCGCGACCGCGCTGTAGCTCGGTGCCGTCGATGTCGATCGCTGAACGGCATCGACGACGGTCGCGACGTTGTCGTCGCCGGTGAGCGTCGTGAAGCCGCTGATGTCGTCGGGGCTGTGCGCCATCATGCCGTGCAGCGACATCGCGCCCGCCGCCTTCGGATGCGACCGACCAGCCCTCGTTCGTTCGGTTGTCGTCGAGGATCTTGCCGTTGCAGGTGAGCGGGTACGCCGTGGCCGCCGCCGCCGCCGGCGCCCTGGAAGCCGATCGTCGCGGCCTGCCCGTTCGCGTTGGTCTGCCGCTTGTCGCGGTACCTGACGCTGATCAGGCTCGAGCCTCGTGGATCTGCACCTGGAACGCTGACGTCGTCCTCGCCGTCGCTCGCCGGCCACGGTGTCGACCTCGAAGTCGGCGATGAAGGTGCGGTTCGGGCTGCTGCCGACCGTCCCGTAGCGGATCGTCGCGTGCCGAACGGTCGTCAGGTCGTCCCAGTAGGCGGCGAGCAAGCGGGTTGCGTGTGCGCGCGCGTCGGCAGGCAGTCGTTGGTCGGGTCGGTGTTGCCCGACGTGTTGCCGCCGAACTCGATCCAGCCGTTGGTCGAGATCGTGATCGAGCGTGTAGCTGGCGCCCTCGATGCGTGACGTTGAACGGCGAGCGTGACGCTCGGCGATCGCGTCGTTGCCGGTGAGCGTCGTGAAGCCGCTGATGTCGTCGGGGCTGTGCTCGCATCACGGCGGAGAGGCGTGACGTGCGCCGGCACGGCCGACGTCGACCGACCAGCCCTCGTCGGGCCGGTTGTCGTCCAGGATCTTGCCGTTGCAGGTGAGCGGCTGCGCGTCGTCGCGGCCGCGCCGCCGCGCCCTGGAAGCCGATCGTCGCGGCCCTGCCCGTTCGCGCTGGCTCTGCTGTCGCGGTAGCGCACCGCTGATCAGGTTCGAGCGTCTCGTGGACCTGCACCTGGAAGCGCAGGTCGTCCGGAGCCTTCGGCCGAGCTGATGTCGACCTCGTAGTCGACGATGAAGACGCGGTTCGGGCTGCGTGCCGACGGTGCCGTAGCGGACGTTGGTGCCGAACGGGTTCAGATCGTCCCAGTAGGCGGCGAGGAGCGGATTGGTGTGCGCGGAGGTCGGCAGGCAGTCGTTGCGTCGGGTCGCTGTTGCCCGAGGTGTTGCCGCCGAACTCGAGCCAGCCGTTCGTCGGAGAGGGAAAGCGTCGTGTAGCTCGGCGCCCTCGACCGTGAACGAGAACGGCAGCGTAACGTCGACCGTGCTGTCGTCGCCGGAGGAGCGTCGCAGAAGCCTGGTGAGTGTCGTCGGGAGCTGTGGGCCAGCGTCCCGCCGAGCGACACGTCGGCACGCGCGGGCGCGACGAGGCGCGACGCGGCGACCGCGAAGAAGCGCGAGCGGGGGCGAAAACGTTCTACGACGGTCGTTCATCACGGTTCCTCTCTTCACGGCGCCGGCACGAGCTTCGCGTACAGCGAGCCAGGAACTGTCCAGTTCTGCGAGACTTCGACGCCGTCGAGGCACAGGCCCGAAGAACTGCGGCAGCGGGAAGCCCGCGAGCGCGCGCCGGCGAGCTGCGGAATCAGCGGACGGATGAGCGCCGGCAGCACGGCTCTCGAGCTGCGCGCGCGTTCGGCGCCGAGCGGGTTGTCGATGATCGCCATGCGTACGTGTCGCGCGGCGGCCGGCTCGGAGAGCGTGATCGCCGAGCCCGGAGCCGTCAGGCGGGAAGTCGAGGTCCATGCCGAGCCGCGCGTCGAGACGGCGCCGCTCAGCCAGACGGTCTCCGGGACCGGGCTGCACGATGCTCGACCGCGACGTGCGCGATCTTGAGCTCGGTCAGCTCGCCGCCGGGACCGGGGTTCCCGGTGACGATCGGCGCCAGCGTCGGGCGCGATGTCGATCCGGAGCGGCGTGCTCGGCCGGCAGCTGCCCGAACTCGGGCACGAGCAGCGACAGCAGCGTCGACGGTGATCGGCAGCGGCGCGCACGCCGCCCTCGCCGTCGAGGTCGATCGTGGTGAGCGCGAGCGCAGGAGGCCGCACTCGGTCTGCGCCGCGCGAGCAGCTGGTTGAAGCCGGCGCGTCGAGATCGCGATCGCCGACGCCGTACGGCATGTCGCCGACCGGCGTCGTCGCGCCCGAAGGTCGGGAACGTCTCGGCGGCTTCGAATACGACGCGGTCAGGTTCGGCGCGCCCGGCGGCGGCAGGCACTGGCCGGGGCCGTTGCCGATGCTCGACCGTGAAGCTCGCGTCGGCGCCGAGCGTGATGCCCGACGTTGTCCTCGGCCACCGTCGAAGAGCGGCGCGTCGAGCTGAGACGCCGAGGCCCGAGCCGATCGCGCCGGAGATCGAGCACGCCGAAGAGCGCCTGTCTCGATCGCGTCGGCGATGCGGGCTGTCCTGCGGGCCGGCCCCGTCGGGATCGTCGAGGAAGCCGCGCGATGCCGTCGTCGTCGCGAGCTGCTCGATGTCGGCCAGGAGCGCTGGATGATTCGCCGATGATCGGCGCTGCACAGAGCCCGTAGGTGAACTGTGCGCTGGAAGCCGGCGAAGGTCACGCCGATCATCGGTCGACGAGGTTGACGTCGACGTGCGTCGGGATCGGCGACGTCCGGCGACAGCGCGTAGTCGCCCGGCAGGTCATCGTGTCGGCGGTCAGGCGGAGGCCGCAGTCGGGCACGAGGCCGCTGCCGTCGATGTCGATGTCGACGCGGAGGTTGTCGATGTCGATGTTGGCGCCGACGACGTCCGTCTTCGAGTCGAGCGTGAGCGCCGACGCGCTCGGAATCGACGGCGCCGGGCTGCCGATCTGCACCTGCGCGCCGCCCCAGCACCCGATCAACTGGATGAAGCACTGGTCGGCAGAGCACGGTGCCCGGCGGCAGCAGCGTCGCGCGAGGTCGAGCTGGCCGGCCGCGAGGTCGCCCGACCAGCGGCTCGATCGTGTCGAGGCCGCTGTCGTTGATGCGCAGCGCGACGCTCTGCGGGCGAGAGCGCGCCGTCGGCGACCGACTGGCCCGGCGATCACGACGATGCGGTCGTGCACGTCGTCGCCGTTGGCGGTGTTCGTGAGCGTGGCGCGGATCGGCGTTGAAGATCGCCGCCGCGCTCAGCGGGCACCGTGTGCGAGAACGTGCGGGTGACCGGGTTCGACCGAGCTCGCCGGCGCGCCGTTGATCGTGAGCGCCGCCGCGCCCGGGCGGCAGCGTCGTGTAGTGGCCGGTGATCGACGCGTCGACGCCGCGGTCGTGAACGACGCCGTGCGGCGGGCGCGTCGATGACGATCTCGAAGCGGCTGTGCAGGCTGAGCCCGGGCGCCGGGCAGAACCAGCCCGACTCGTTCCGGCAGCTCGCGCTGCAGCCGTCGCCGCTGACGGCGTTGCCGTCGTCGCAGTGTCTCGCGCCGCGTCGAGCGCGCGCCGTTGCCGCAGGTCGAGCACGCAGACGCTCGGCTCGCCGCCGCAGGCATAGCCGGCTTCGGCTGCGGCAGGTCGGCGCTGCAGCCGTCGCCGTTCGATCGTGGTTGCCGTCGTCGCACTCCTCCTGCGGGTCGAGGTTGCCGTTGCCGCAGTTGAGCGTGCAGACGCTCGGCTGGCCGGCGCAGCGTCCAGCCCGCCTCCTGCCGGCAGAAGTCGCCGGAGCAGCCGTCGCCGCCGCTGCGTGTTGCTGATCGTCGCAGGTCTCGACGCCGCGGATGAAGCCGTCGCCGCAGATCGGCGACGCAGTTGCTCGGCTGCGCCGCCGCACGCGAAGCCGGCCTCGGTCTGGCAGGCGAACGAGCAGCCGTCGCCGCTCGTCGGGTTGCCGTCGTCGCACAGTCTCGCCGCCGCGCAGCAGGCCGTCGCCGCAGATCGGCGTGCAGATGGCTCGGCTGCGCCGGAGCAGAGCCAGCCCGGCTCGATGCGGCAGGTCGCCGCTGCAGCCGTCGCCGCCGGTCGGCGTCGCCGTCGTCGCAGGTCTCGCCGGCCTGGAACGTGCCGTTGCCGCAGACGAACGTGCAGACGCTCGGCTGGCCGGTGCAGATGTCAGCCGCGGCTCGACCTGGCAGGCGCTCGAGCAGCCGTCGCCGCTCGCCGCGTCGCCGTCGTCGCACGCCTCGCCGCGCAGCTGAGCGATGCCGTTGCCGCAGTTCGCGCGTGCAGACGCTCGGCGTGCCGGTGCAGGTGTAGTCCGCTCTCGACCTGGCAGCGCGCCGGAGCAGCCGTCGCCGTTCGTCGGTGTCGCCGTCGTCGCACGCCTCGCCGGCGTCGACCGACGCCGTTGCCGCAGCTCGGCGTGCAGACGCTCGGCGAGCCCGTGCAGCGTCCAGCCCGGCTCGACGCGGCACGTCGCTCGAGCAGCCGTCGCCGTCGCGGTGCGTCGCCGTCGTCGCACGGCCTCGCTCGTCTGCGACGACGCCGTCGCCGCACTCGGCGCCGCACGTGCCGTTGGCGCCGTTGCCGTCGTCGTAGACGTCGTCGCAGTCGCGCGCGAGCGCGTCGACGTCGTTCGGCGACGCGGCACATCCGGCAGCGCGAGCGCGCGACACGGCGTCGACGAGTCCCCGGGATCGGCGGCTCGCGACTGGCCGAGGGAACGCCTGCGCCAGGTCGACGCCGCCGCAGCGCTGCGCGATCGACGGCCGCAGCTTCCCGCCGCAGAGCCTTCGCGATCTGCGCCGCTCGGATCGAACGGCGTGCGCATCGCCGACCGCCGAGGCAGCGTCGCCTCGAGCGTCGGCTGCGCCCGTGACGGCCCCGGTCGACAGGCCGATCTTCTGGCGCTGAGCGAACGCACGATCGCCAGCAGTGTCGGCGCACTTGAGGAGCGCGCCCGCGACGCGCGACTGGCAGGACGCGTCTGAGCGCCACCGGCACGGGTCGTCGTCCAGGTCGGCGCCGACCGTCGCGTGCAGCAGCTCGACCTCGCCCGACCGCGGCACGCGCGAGCGCATCTCGCCGCCGGCGTCACCCCGAACGACGGCGCGTCGTCAGCGCAGGCGATCGACACCTTGCGAAGCGCGGCGTCGATCTTGCGCGCGAGCTGCCCGGACGCGTCGGTGACGAGACACGTCTCCGCCGTGGTCGACCGAGCCGCCGGACGCGAAGCGCTGCAGGCACTTCGCCGCGATCTTGCCCTGCGCCTTGCCGACGTTCCGGACGGCTTTGTTGAAGGTCGCGATGCAGGTGCGGTCCGCGGACGACACCTGCGCGCCCGCGACGCCGACGGTGCCGGCGACGCCGAGCACCGCGAATGTCCACAGTCTCGAGCGCCGCCGGATTCCGCCACGGCTGCTTGATCTGACACTTCACGGTGCTGCCGGCCGAGACGAGCGAGGACAGTTGGCCGACGCGAAGTTGGTCTCTCCGCACTGCGACGTCGCCTGGTGCGGCGGGACGTCGAGGATGATGCGTGCCCTTGAGCGGCAGGTCGGCGCCGACGATCGGGCCGTACGAGCCGAGTCTTGCCGCTCACGCTGAACTTGACGAGGCCCGGCGTCTTCGTGCCGAGCCCGACCGACGCCTTGTTGATGCCGTCGATGAGCGGCGTCGGCGTGCCCGCGTTCTTGTAGGTGAACTTCGTCGTGCGTGCGCGTTCGCCTTCCAGCCCGACCTTCTGCGACGGCGTCGTACGCGCCCGGCGGCAGCGTCGTGTCGAAGATGAACGAGCCGTCCTGCTTCTGGAGGAGCAGGCGCGAGGCCGTTCAGGTCGCAGCGCACGCGTCGGCGTCTGCGGCAGGACGAGGTAGCCCTTCATCTTGACCTTGTCGTCGCCGGGCGCGGTGCAAGAGCTTGGTGACGATGATCTTCGCCTTGGTCGCGAACGCCGCCGTTGAACGTGTTGTTGCACGGGTCGCAGGCGTCGCCGAGGCCGTCGTTGTCGCCGTCGGCCTGGCCCGGATCCGCGACCGAGCGGGCAGTCGTCCTGCGCGTCGCAGGTGCCGTCACCGTCGCCGTCGGGCGAGCCGGTGTCGGCCGGGCACGACGACGCTCGAGCCCGTGCAGCTCTCGGCGACGTCGCACGGACGCCGTCGACGAGCGGCAGACCATGCTCGACGGCGCGAACGCGTCGGCCGGGCAGGCGTCGCCCGAGCCGGTGCAGCGTCTCGGCGACGTCGCAGATGCCGGCCGACGAGCGGCAGACCGTGCTCGACGGCTTCTTCACGTCGGTCGGGCAGAGGTCGCTCGGCGCCGTTGCAGACCTCCTGCCAGGTCGCACGCGCCCGCGGCCGAGCGGCAGACCGTGCCCGACGGCTGCTTCGCATCGGCCGGGCACGCGTCGCCGATGCCGTCGCAGTTGTCGGCGACGTCGCACGGGCCGCCGCCGAACGGCACGACGGTCGCCGTGCCCTGCTTGGCGTCGGCCGGACAGGCCGTGCTGACGCCGTCGCAGAAGTCGTCGCGCGTCGCAGACGTCGACCGCCGGCGCGGCAGAGGACGAACGCGCCGGCCACGCTGTCCGCCGGACACGCCGCACCGGAGCCGGTGCAGCTCTCGGCCACGTCGCAGTCGCCGGCGGAGGCAGCGGCAGACCGTGGAGCTCGGCTCGAAGCGCGTCGGCCGGACACGCGGTGCCGATGCCGTCGCAGTTCTCGGCCGCGTCGCACACGCCGGCTGCGCTGCGGCACACGACGAACGCGCCCGGCGACGCTGTCGGCCGGACACGTGGCAGCCCGACCCCGTGCAGTTCTCAGCCACGTCGCACACGTCGGCCGCGCCGCGGCATACCGTCGTGCTCGGCTCGAAGTCGTTGGCGGGACAGTCGACGCTCGTCCCCGTGCAGCTCTCGGCGACGTCGCACGGACCGGCGGCGCGCCCGGCAGCTCGGTCCCCGACGACGACGAACGCGTCGGCCGGACAGTCGTCGGACGACGCCGTCGCACGACTTCGGTCACGTCGCACGCCCCCGCGCTGCCGCGGCAGACCGCGCCGCTCGCCTGTTTCGAGTCGGACGGACAGGCGGCGCCGGAGCCCGTGCAGCTCTCCGCGACGTCGCATGCGCCGGCGCTCGACCGGCACACGACGCTCGACGGCTCGAACGTCGTCGGCCGGGCAGTCGGCGCCGGAGCCCGTGCAGCTCTCGGCCGACGTCGCAGACGCCCGCGCGCGCTGCGGCACACGACCGAGCTCGGCTCGAAGGCGTCGGTCGGACACGCCGCGCCGGAGCCCGTGCAATTCTCCGCCACGTCGCACACGCCGGCGCTCGACCGGCACGACCGTGCTCGACGACGCGAAGGCGTCGGCCGGGGCACGCGTCGCTCGCGCCGTTGCACGCTCTCGGCGACGTCGCAGACGCCGGCGCGTCGAGCGGCAGACCGTGCCGCTCGACGGCCTACGCGTCGGCCGGACAGCGTCACGGTCGAGCCGTCGCACATTCTCGGCGACGTCGCACACGCCCGCGCTCGACCGGCAGACGGTGCCGTCGAAACGACCTGATCCGCAGGGCAGCCGCGCGCTCGAGCCCGTGCAGCTCTCGGCCACGTCGCACACGCCGGCCGACGAGCGGCAGACCGTGCTCGACGACACGAAGCCGTCGGCCGGGACAGGCAGCGCCCGAGCCCGGTGCAGCTCTCGGCGACGTCGCACACGCCGGCCGACGAGCGGCAGACGGTCGAGCTCGACTGCGAACGCATCGCCCGGGCAGGCGACGCCGGAGCCGGTGCAGTTCTCGGCGACGTCGCAGACGCCGGCCGACGAACGGCAGACGACCGTCGCTCGACGCTGGAAGCCGTCGGCCGGACAGGTCGTGGTCACGCCCGTCGCAGCTCTCGGCGACGTCGCACACGCCGGCCGACGAACGGCAGACGAAGCTCGTCGGGCGCACCGCATCGCCCGGACACGCGGCAGCCCGAGCCCGTGCAGTTCTCGGCCACGTCGCATTGACCGGCCGAGCGACCGGCAGACGGTCGCACCCGACTGAAGCCGTCGGTGGGACAGGCGCCCGCCGCGCCCGTGCACGTCTCCGCGACGTCGCAGACGCCCGCCGACGAGCGGCACGTCGTTGCCGGCGCCCGGAACGCCGCACACCGACGTGCAGCACGAGGTGGTCGCGCCGTTCGCGCCGCCCTGATCGCACGGCTCCTTCGTCTCGACGATGCGCGTTGCCGCAGATCGGCAGCGGCGCCACCGACCAGCCCGCGGTCTGGCGGTCGTCGTCGAGCGATCTTCGCGTTCAACACCAACGGATACGCGGTCGCGCTCGCGCCGCCCGCGCCCTGGAAGCCGATCGTCGCGGTCTGGCCGTCGGCCTAGCGCTGGTCGGTGCGGTACTTCACGCTGATGGTGTTCGACGTCTCGTGGATCTCGACCTGCCACTGGATGCGCGTCCGCCGACGAGTCGGGGCTCGGCGAGATGAACGCCTCGTAGTCGACGATGAACGTGCGGTTCGGGCTCGTGCCGACGGTGCCGTAGCGGACGATGGCTGCCCTCGGGCACGAGGTTGTCCCAGAACGCGGCCAGGAACGGGTTCGTGTGGTCCGCGGTCGGCAGCGCCGCGTTGTTCGGGTCGCTCGTGCCCTGCGTGTTGCCGCCGAACTCGAGCCAGCCGTTCGTCGAGATCGCGACCGTCGTGTAGTTGACGCCGTCGATCCGCACGTTGAACGGGATCGTCGGCGGTCGCGGTGTTGTCGTCGCCGGTGAGCGACGTGAAGCCGCTGATGTCGTCCGGGCTGTGCGCCATGATCGAGTGCGAGCGACATCGCGCCGCCGAGCGCTTCGGGTGCACGGACCAGCTCTCGTCGCGACTGGTTGTCGTCCATCACCTTGCCGTTGCAGGTGATCGGATACGCGCGCGGCGTTCGACCCGCCCGCGCCCTGGAAGCCGATCGTCGCCGCCTGGCCGTTCGCGTTCGAGTTGCCGCCGTCGCGGTAGCGGACGTGGATCAGGTTCGACGTCTCGTGGATCTGCATCTGCGCGTTGATGACGTCCGGCCGCCGCCCTGCGCGACGACGTCCATCGCCCAATCGACGACGAAGACGCGGTTCGGGCTCGTGCCGATCGTGCCGTAGCGGATCGCGTTGCCCTGCGTCTGCATGTCGTCCCAGTAGACGGCGATGAGGGGGTTCGTGTGGTTCGAAACCGGCAGGCAGCCGTTGGCGGGATCGCTGTTGCCCGCGCGTGTTGCTGCCGAGCTCGACCCAGCCGTTGGTCGAGATCGCGAGCCCGCTGTAGCTGGTGCCTTCGAGGCTCACGCTGAAGCGGCAGCGCGACGGTCGCGGTGCTGTCGTTGCCCGTGAGCTGCGTGAAGCCGCTGATGTCGTCCGGGCTCTCCTCGATCGTCGCGGCGAGGGTCGTGAGTCCCGCGCGGCCGACGTCGACCGACCAGCCCTCGTTCGGGCGGTTGTCGTCGAGGATGCTGCGCGTTGGCAGGAGATGGGCTGCGCGCTGGCGACCGGACGCCGCCGGCGCCCTGCCAGCCGATCGTCGCAGCTGATGCCGCTCGCCGGGCTGCTGCCGGTGTCGTGGTAGCGGACGTTGATCAGGTTCGAGCCCTCGTGGATCTCGATCTGGAAGTGCAGGTCGTCGGCGCTCCGCCTGCTCGGTCGCGGGATCGACGTCGTACGCCGTCGTAGTCGACGATGAAGATGCGGTTCGGCGCCGTGCCGACCGTGCCGTAGCGGATGTGCGTTGCTGAAGGTCTGGAGGTCGTCCCAGAACGCGGCCAGGAAGGGATTCGTGTGCTTCGGCGTCGGCGAGCGTCGTGTCGTCGGATCGCTGTTCGCCGTGCCGCAGCCGGACACGCACGTGTTGCCGCCGAACTCGAGCCAGCCGTTGGTCGAGATCGCGACCGTCGTGTAGCCCGTGCCGTCGATCGTCAGCGGTGAACGGCAGCGTCGCGTTCGCGGTAGCGTCGTTGCCGCTGAGCGTCGTGAAGCCCGTGAGGTCGTTCGGGCTCGACATGCATCCAGGCGCCGACCGACATCGTGGCCGACGCCGGCCGCGGCAGCGCGACGCCGAGTTAGCCAGGAAGAGCGCCGTCGTCGAGCCGAGCGCGCCGAACAGCTTCGAATACCGCCGTGAAATGCCCGCCATGATGCGTGTCCCCGGTCTGACTGCGGAATGGAGTCGTACTGAGCGCGGGCATCCCACAGGGGGAAAGTCCCCGTCAACGGGAAAACCCTGGCGGACCTCGGGATATCCCCGGGTTCGGGCTCGCTGTGGCCCCTGCGCGGCACGCCATCGCGTGTCGCAGCGAGGAATTTTGGTTGCGAGCCGGCGGCGAGCCAGGCTAGGTCACATCTCGATCGCAGATGAGCGGTACCGGCCCGATCCTCGACCGTGACGAGCTGATGGCCCAACGGGTCTGGGCAGGCATCGTCGCATCATCATCGGGGCGGTGACGCTCTTCATCGTCGCCGACCTGGGCGATCGCCGCCGCCGACGCGCCTGGCCCGCTGCTCGCCATCCAGGCGATCGAGCTCGCGATGCGCGCTCGTCGCGGCGTTCCTCGCCCGCCGCGGGCTCACCCGCTCGCCAGCTGGATCGCGGTGGCGCTCGTCGGCTGCAGCACACTCTGCGTCTCCACGACGGCCGCGGCGGGGATCCTGCGCGGCACGTCCAGCACGACGCCCCTCCTCTTGATGATCATCACCATGGGGACCGGCGACGCGTGCTGCCGTGGGGGTTCGCCCCCAGATCGTGCTGCAGACCGTGGCCGCGGTCGCGTTCGCCTGGACCGTGCACGCCGAGGCGGCGCGCGGTCGCCTTCCGCTACCTGCTGGTCGCGGTCGTCGTCGGCTATCTCGCGGCGCTCTACGCCGCGCACACGCTCGAGCAGCACCGGCTCGCGCAGGCGCGTGCGGAGGCGATCCTCGAGGAGACGCGCGCGCGCCAGCATCGCGCCGAGCTCGCCCACGCCGCGCGGTTGAGCACGCTCGGCGAGATGGCGGCCGGGCTCGCCCACGAGCTCAATCAGCCGCTGTCCGCGATCGTGAGCTACGCGACCGGCTGCATGGTGCGGATCGAATCCGGCAAGGCGGACGTGCAGCGTCGCTGGGCGAGATCGTCGGCGAGATCTCGACCGAAGCGTTGCGCGCCGCGCGAGGTGCTGCGCCGCATCCGCGACTTCGCGCGGAACGGCGAGCTGCGCCTCGAGCGCGTCGACCCGAACGACCTCGTCCGCTCGGCGGTCGAGCTCGCGAACGGCGGGGCGCGACGGCGCGGAGATCGCGCTCCGCGCTCGAGCTCGGCCCCGATCCGCTCGATGGTCGAGGTCGACCGCGTCCAGATCGAGCAGGTCATCTTGAACCTGCTCCGGAACGCGTTCGACGCCATGGAGAGCAACGGCGCTCGGCGAGCGGCGCGTCCGCGATCAGCACGCCGCCGGCGCGGCCGAAGACGGTCGAGGTGACGATCGACGACTCGGGCGCCGGGCTGCCGGCCGACGCTCGCCGATCGCGTCTTCCGATCCGTTCTTCACGACCAAGCCCGACGGGCTCGGCCTCGGCCTCGCCATCAGCCGCCGCATCATCGAGGCACACGGCGGACGGCTCTGGGCGACGCACGAACGACGATCGCGGCTCGAGCTTCCGCTTCACCCTGCCGACCGCGACGCCGCGATGCCGCCTGAGCCGACCGTGTGGGTGGTCGACGACGAGGCCGCGATGCGGAGCTCGCTCAAGTGGCTGATCGAGTCGGTCGGGCCTCGCGGTGCGCAGTCGTTCGCGAGCGCCGAGGAATTCCTCGGCGCCTACGACGCCGACGGTGCCCGGCTGCCTCGTGACGCGACGTGCGCATGCCCGGCATGAGCGGCCTCGAGCTCCAGGCGCGAGCTCGCCCGGCGCGGCGGCGTGCGTCCCGACGATCTTCGTGACGGGCCACGCCGAGGTGCCGATGGCCGTCCACGCCGATCAAGAGCCGGCGCCTTCGACTTCATCGAGAAGCCGTTCAGCGACCAGCGGCCTCCTCGAGCGCATCCGGCGCGCGCATCGCGATCGACAAGTCGAACGCGAGGTCGCGCCCGCAGCGGCGGCAGGACGTGCTCGGTCGCCTCCGAGTCGCTCTCGACGGCGCGAGCGCGAGGTGCTCGATCACGATCGTCAGGGCAAGCGCGAACAAGCGAGATCGCCGCGCAGCTGAACGTCTCGATCAAGACCGTCGAGTTCCACCGCGCCCACGTCATGCAGAAGATGGGCGCCGACTCGCGTCGCGAGCCTCTTGAACGCGATCCTCGGCGCGCGCCGAACCCGAACGCGCGTGCGAGCGCGCACCGTCTGCACGAACGCGGTCACGATCGCCGACGGCTCCTCGCGCCGGTAGGCGATCGCCATCTCGACCTGCGGCACCGGCGGCGCGAGCGGACGGTAGACGACGCCGGCGCGCCGCAGGTTGCGGATCGATGCCGGCATGAGCGACACACCGAGGCCGGCCGACACGAGCGCGAGGTTCGTCTCGCATGCTGCCCGGGGACAGCACGCGCGGCGTGTGAAACCGGCCCGGCGACGGGCGCCGATGAAGACGTCGAAGTATCCGGGTGCCGTTCTGACGAGCGAAGAGGAGCATGGTCTCACTCGCGAGATCGAGCGGGAACGCACGCGCTTGCGCGCGCCAACCGATGTCGCTCCGACAACGCCACGACGAGGGGTTCTCGCCGGATCGATTCGAGGTGGCGAGGCCCGTCTCTTCGGCGGGGAGACGGATGAACCCCACATCGAGGCGGCCGGCCGCAGCGCTTCACACCTGCGCGCGCCGTGAGCAGCGCGTGCCGCTCCATCGACGTCGGGAATGCGCTTGCGCCACACGCGGAGCACGCGCGGGAGCACGTCGAGGTCGGCGGAGGACACGAAGCCGATCGCGAGGCGACCGATCTCGCCGCGGCCGGCGCCGCACCACGCGCGCTTCGCCCGCTCGGTCTCCGCGAGGATCTGCCGGGCGTGGTCCGAAACGCCCGCCCCGCGGGCGTGAGCTCGGCGCGACGCTTCGTGCGGTTGAAGAGGGTGGCCCCGAGCTCCCGCTCGAGCTGGCGGATCTGCTGGCTCAACGGCGGCTGCGGTCGAGGCGGGATCGAGGCTCGGCGAAGTGGAGCTCCTCCGCACCTCGCGACGAAGTAGCGCATGATGGCGGGCTCCATCCGTCGACTCATATCCGAGACGTCTCAGTGGCGCGACACAAATATATTTGACGACTCATACGCCGTCCAGGGTAATCTGCCGTACGGAGGTATCGCATGATGCGCTCGAGAGCATCAACACATCCGCCGGCCCGGATCGGCCGCCGCTCGCGGCAATCGTCCTCGCGACGATCGCATCGACAGCCGCGGGCCGCAGGTCGAGGTCCGCTTCACGCGGATCGCAGGGCTACGCCGCGCCGGGCACGCCGGCCGACCTGAACAAGGTGGGCATCCTGCAGATCGGCGACGGCGAAGAGCGCGGAACGTCCTCGTCCTGAACCCGGGCACGTCGGCCAGCGCCGCGTACTTCGCGCCGCTCGCGAAGACGATCGTCGAGCGGCCTGCGCCGGACTGGCAGGTGTGGGCGGTCGAGCGCCGCGAGAACCTGCTCGAGGACCACTCCGTGCTCGACCAGGCGAAGGACGGCCGCGTCACGCGGCCAGCAGCTGTTCGACTACTACCTCGGCTGGCTCACGAACCCGAGCATCACCACCGCACTTCCAGCTCATCCCCGACGCCGACGTCGCGTTCGCGCGCGAGTGGGGCATGCGCGTCGAGATCGAGGACCTGCGCCGTCGTGGTGAAGCTGGCGCAGCGACAGCGCGGCCGCAGTCGTGCGTCGGCGGCCACTCGCTCGGCGGCTCGATCACCACCGCGTACGCCACCTGGGACTTCGACGGCAAGCCCGGCGCGCAAGAAGCTGCAGGGCCTCGTCTTCATCGACGGCGGCAGCGGCCCGACGCCGATCACCCCGAGCAGGCGACCGCGCGCTCAGCGACGCTCGCGACGTCGGCACGCCGTGGCTCACGTTCGGCGGCATCCCCGCGCCGTTCGCCGGCCTCTTCAACGCGACCGGCTCGCTCGGCGTCTTCCTCGATCCCGACGCGCCGTCGCTCGGCCAGGCGTGGCCGCTCCTGCCCGCGAACCTGAAGCCGCCGATCCCGGTCACGAACCTCGGCGGAGTACGGCTACGCGCTCGACACCGAGACGTCGCCGCCGAGCCTGATCGCCGCGCAGGCGCACATCGGCCGCCTCGCCGGCGAGCGGCGATCCGCGCGGCTGGGACCAGGCCGGCGAGATCACGCCGATCCTGCGCTACGCCGAGATGTTCTCCGGCATGGGCCTGAAGGGCCTCGACGGCACCGCGTGGTACCACCCGCAGCGCCTGACGATCGACTCGGGCGCGGTCGCGGCCGGCAACGCGAACCCGGCGCAGCAGATCCTCGACGTCCGCGCGACGCACGGCCACGACCTGCCGAAGCGCCTCCGCATCTACGCGTTCGGCGCGGCGCTCGGCGGGCAGCGGGTGCTCGACGCCGCGCAGATCCTCGCGCAACCAGTCGAGCATCCCGCTCGACGAACCTGACGCTGGTCGACCGCCACGACGACGTACTCGCACAACGACCCGAACTCGGCGTTCCCGAACAACGCCTTCCTCGACAACCTGATACCGTTCCTCGTCTCGACCGAGCGGTAGGACGTCATCCGGGCGCGACGCTCCGGAGCGCGGGGACGTCCGGGGCGCCGACGCTTCGACGGCAGAGCGCACGAGCGTCGCGACGATGTCCTCCTGCGCGACGATCTGTCCGGCGACCGGCGAAGCGGACCGACGAGCGACTCGGCGATCGCGCCGACCACCGCCGCGGCGCTCAGCTCGACGTTCTGCTCGGGGATCTCGCCGGCGGCGATCGCCCTGCCGGAGCAAGCCCGGCCATGTGGCGACAATGCGTCCGGCGGTAGACGAGGCGCTCGGCGTCGACGAGCGGATCGACGGGCTCGTAGAGCAGCGCCCAGGCGAGCCGCCGGCGGCGGAGCGCCGGGCGTGCGCGGCGACGGCGGCTTCGAGCCGCTCGATGCAGCTGCCCGTCGGCCGCCGCCTCGTCGACGCGCGGCGAGGTCGCGCTTCGCGCAGCGTCGCGCAACACCTCGACGACGAGCTCGGCCTTCGACGAGAAATGCCGCGATAGAGCGCGCCGGCCGAGACGCCGGCGCGATCGGCGATCGCCTGACACGGACGCGGCGGCGTAGCCGCCCTCTTCGAGCAGCTGCCGCGCGCCGCGCGACCAGGCGCTCGCGCGTCGTCGGCGGTCGAGGCGCCGCGACGTCGTTTGCACCGGCGCCGGCCCGCGTCGCGCGATGCGACGTCGCCGCTCGATCGCGTCGCGCCGTGCTACGCGGCGCATCTCGATCGTCGTCAGCCGATCGCGGCGTGGCAGAGTTGCGATGGAAGTGGCCGATCGCGCCCTCGAAGCAGCCCGAACTCGAAGAACTCGTTGGCGCCGCTCGCGAGGCTCGCGCTGGATCGGCGCAGGCGACGTCCCGGTCCTCGATCGCGCCGGCGTCGACGAACGTCGCCGCCGCGCTTGAGCGTGTCCGGTCGGCGACGTCGTCCGGCGCGTCGCGATCCGTCAGCAGGATAGGTGATGAAGCGCGTGCGGTCGATCGCGAGCGGCTCGAGCGACGACCATGACGATCCGTCGTCCGGGAACGTCGCCACCATGACGTTCGGGAAGAGGTGGTAGACGTAGGTGAGCATCCCGTCGACGCGCGCGCTCGGCGGGCGGCACGGCGCGCAGCTTGTTGATCGCGCCGATACGGGAACGCGATGCGGCTGTTCGCTGCCGAACGCCTCGACGACGTTCAGGTTGTCGAACTGCACCGGGTAGAACGTCTCCGGGTGCGTCGAGCGGATGTGGTAGCCCTCGAGGAAGCCCTCGACGCGAGACCTTCCAGTTGACGGCGGCGTGTCGATCTCGCTGCCGCCGAGCAGGCGGTGCGCCGGCCGGGATCAGCGGCGGCGAGCTCGTCGAGCGCGCGCGTCCGGGCGCGCGGCGTCCGTCCTGGGTCACGAACACGAGGCCGTGCGATCTCGGCGGTCGCGACCGGGACGAGCCCGCGCGTGCTCTTGTCGAGCCCGGGAAGCCGTGCTCGTGCGGCACGTGACGCAGCGCTGCCGTCGAGGCCGTAGGTCCAGCCGTGGTAGCGGCAGACGAACGCCTTCTCGCAGCCGGCGCCGTCCGCGAGCTGGGTGCCGCGGTGGCGGCAGGCGTTGCGGAACGCGCGCACCGCGACCGTCGCTGCCGCGCACCGCGATGATCGGCGTCGCCGGCGGCGTCGCGCGCGACGTACGAGCCGGTCTCGGCGAGCGCCGCCGATGGGCAGAACGCGCGTCGGGTGCCGCCGCAAGAGCGCGCCGCTGAGCGCGAAGCGCGCCTGGATCGGTGGTGCTCGACCGGCTCGCGAGCAATACGTAACTGAACGAAGTACATC
>ERZ1370068.530-contig-10482_pt1 | contig 50873 bp, 58 predicted proteins | sample MGYA00561227_ERZ1370068 | MGnify/ENA primary metagenome ERZ1370068 (study PRJEB38410, sample SAMEA6850437) | metagenome | study: Metagenomic assessment of the ecological functions of the soil: analysis of the soil microbiota associated with the... | reverse complement strand
GTAGTACTTCACGTTCAGTTCACCGTGTTCTTTGCCGAACGCGGTGACCTCGAGCGCGGCCACTTCCTTGCGCAGGCGTCTGACTCGCATGGCGGTCTCGCTTTTCGCTGCGGTATCGAGTGGATCAGCGCGCGCCGGCGTGGCTTCGGACTTGATGCGCTGCACCAGGTTCAGGAAGCTGATCTTGGCGGCTTCAGGCCGTCGACGATCTCGGCAGTGCGCGCCTGCAGGAAGGCGTGGATCGGCAGGAACAGGATCGCCACCATCAGCGCGAACGCGGTGTTGTTCATCGCGATCGAGATCGAGGCCGACAGCAACTCGGCCTTCTCGGCCGGGTTGACCTGCGCCACCGCGGTGAAGCCCCTGATCAGGCCGATGATGGTGCCAAGCAGGCCGACCAGCGTGATCACGTTGGCGAAGGTGGCGATGTAGTGGGTGCGCTTCTCAAGGCGCGGCACGATTTCCATCATGCCCTCTTCCATCGCGGCGTCGATGTCTTCGCGGCGTGCTGGGGTCTGCATGCGCTGCAGGCCGTTGGAGACGATCTTGCCGATCGCCGCGTCGGACTTGCCCGACACGTGCTGCACCTCTTTGAACTTGCCGTTCTGCAGCATCGGCAGCATGTGCTCCACAGCTTGCGGTTTTCGGCACGAGCGCGGTTGAGGAAGACGAAGCGCTCGATGGCGATCGTCAGGCCCAACGCCATGATCAGGATGCTGGGGTAGATGAACAGGCCGCTGTCCTGGAAGAATTTCACGCGCGGTGTCGAACGTACTCATCACTCACTCTCCTGTCGCTAATGCCGGACTGCTTGGCTGTTGGTAATCGGGGCTACTTCGCTGCGGGCGCGGCGGCTGCCGGGCTCACCATCGCGTCGTAGCGCACCTGGCGGCGGAACAGCATCGCGATCGACCGGCGCCAGCACCTCGTCGAGCACGCCGCCGGGCGGCCCGGCCCGACAGGTCGCCCTGCAGTGGCTTCTTCCACGGCACGATGTAAAGCACCTTGGGCAACTCGCGGTTGCCGATGATCTGCGTGCGCTCGATGTCGGCGCGGTCCTGCGCGAACGCGGGCATGGCGCACCAGGAGCGTCACGACGGTGACCAGCCGAGCGCGACGTCATGGCTTCTCCGCTTCAGGCTCAGCGCCACGTGATCGTCCTTGCGGTTCTTCAGGTCGGCCACCCACTTGGTGACCGCCGCGTCGCCGCCGGAGATCGCGAGGTACTGGTCGTACAGCACCAGCGCGCGCTTGCGATCCTGCAGGTACAGGTCGTTCAGGATGCCGAGGTTGAGCACCGGCGATGCGTAGGTGGCATCGAGCGCGATCGCCTTGTCGTATTCGTCGCGCGCCTTGCTGAACTGCCCCTGCTGGCGATAGGTGATGCCCAGCTGGTTGTGGAACACGCGCCTGGTCGGGGGCTCACCTGCACGGCGCTTCTCGAGCTGCCGCTGCCGACTCCGGGCAGCTTGCCGGCCTGTCGGTACAGCAGACCGAGGTTGGCGTGCACGCCGCCGAGCTCGGGGTTCGATTGCGCCGAGCGCCTTCAATTGGCGCTCGGCCTCGTCGTTGCGGCCGGCGCGCATTGCGCGGCGCGCGCCGTGTCGAACGCGGCTTGCGCGCGCGGATCCACCGGCACCTCGGGCTCGGCCGGCGTTGGTGGCACGACGATCAGGACCCGCTTTTTCGTTGGCGGCGGCGCGCTCGGCCGCGGTCGGCGCGGCAGGCTTAATGGCCTCGGCTTCAGCGGGCTTGCTGTCGCTTGTGCCGCCAGTGACCTGGCGCACCCTCGCCACTCGGATCGGGCATCGACGCGCAACCGGACAACGCCGCAACCACCGCCGCGGGCAGCGCCAGCGTGACGAGTGGCTTGAGCGTCTCAACGAATCGCATCGATCACGCTTTCACTGCGCTCCAACTTGCCGTAGCGCACCGGGCCCGCAGCGCGGCGCAGCGACTTGAAGCTTTCCTGCACCCACTTGTCGTAGATGCCCGAGGCCGCGCGCTTGGCGTTGACCTCGCGTGCGGCTCGGTGGCCTCCTCTCTTCGAGACAGGAACGCTTGCTCTTCGAGCATCACGTTGTACTGTTCGAGCTCGGCCATGTTCAACTTCTTGGGCCGCTGCGAAGTAAGCATAGCTTTGCCGAAGTCCTGATACAGCGACGCAGTGTGATAAGTCGCTGCGGTCGTGATGTCGGCCACGCTCGTAGTTTGCCGCTGCTGCGTAGGCCTTTAACGCCTCTTCCATCTTTGTTTTTTCAGTTTCAGGTTCTTCGCCAGCGGCTCGACCAACGCTACTTTTCGATACGCATCCGCGGCGCCGGCTCGGCCATCGCCAACGCGGCAGTCGCACCGAGATAGCGCGTGCGATCGGTGCGCGCGCGCCACCGGCGAGGTCGGCCTGATGGATCTCTTTCATCAGCGCAAATTCGCGCGCGCGTTGCCGTCGGCCTTGGCCATCTGCGCGAGCCGATAGCGCACCTCGATGCCGGTCTCCAGCGAATCGGGGTACAGCTTCAGAGTAGCGCTCGTAGGCCCTGGCCGCAGCGGCGCGCGATCCGCTCTTCTCGTACAGCTCGGCGGCCTGCCACAGCGACGATTGCGCGCAGCTTGGGATCCTTGATGGTCGCGGCCGAGGCGCTCGAACTCGACCGCCGCCTGCGCGCCCTGCCCCTTCTCCATGTAGGCCAACGCCAGCTTGGGGCCGACCTCGGCCTGCCAGCGGGTGGTTGGGGTTGCTGCGGCGGAACGCTTCCAGCGAGCGCGGTCGCGGCGTCCCAGTCCTTGAGCGCGATCAGCGCGGCGGCAGCGTCGTACTGCGCGTTGACGCGGATGCTCGAGGTCGGTGCCACCGCCGCCACCCGGTCGAAGTGGCCCACGGCCTCGGCGCAGGTCGCCGGCGGCACGCGCCTGTTCGCCCTGCTTGTAGACCGACGCGGCGAGGCGCTCGACCAGCTCGTTGCGCTTGGCGTCCTTGTCCGGCGTCAGCGCCAGCACCTCGACGTAGCCCTTCTCGGCGTCGGCGAAGGCGCCCTTGTCGAACGCGGTGTGCGCGACCACGGTCCAGGCGACGCGGCGCTGTGCGGGCGCGGCCGGCGGATCGAGCTTGAGCACCATCTGCGCCACCTCGGCGGCGCGCGTCGCCGTCGCGCAGCGTGAAGAGCTTTCTGCGCGCGTTGGTGAGCACCGATCCCGCGCGCGGGTCGGCCGGGAACGCCTTGGCAAAGCGCAGCGCGCTGTCGACGCTGGTGCGCTGCAGGGCCGGCAGTTCGCTGGCCGCGGCGAGCCTTCTCGAGGCCGGCGTAGCTCAGCAGCGCCGAGTAGCCGGCGTCGGCGCTCTTGGCGTGCGCGGGATAGCCGTACGCCGCCTTCTCGTACTCGGTGGCGGCGTCGAACAGCTGCTTGTCTTCGAACAGCAGCTCGGCCAGCAGGAAGTTGTTCTGCGCCGTGTCCGGGTCTTCGGGGAACGAGCTGATGTAGGCGCGGTACCAGTGCACGGCCTCCTGGTAGTCGGCGCTGGCCTTGGACTTCTGCGCCAGCGCATGGTAGTGGCGCGCCAGCTCGGTGAGGTGGGTCTTGACCAGCGGTTGCGCGCGCTCCCAGCCGTCGGGGTTGGCCTTGCGGAATTCGCTGTCGATGCCGTAGCGCGGAGACGTAGTCCTTCTTCGCGTCGAGCGCCAGCGTGGCGAAGCCGTTGGCCTGGTAGATCTCGATCACGCGCGCCTGCAACTGCGGTGCCTGCGCATGCAGCGGCTGCTGCTTGACGAACGCGCCGAAGGTGTCGGCGGCGTCCTTGACGCGGTCTTGCTTGATGTAGAGCTCGCCCAGCTGCTGGTACACGCGGAACTCGTAGCCGCGCCGCGTCGTCGGTTGTTGATGTACGGGCGGGATCGACGCCGGCACCCTGCAGGTTCTGCAGGCTGATGCTCGTCGACGCGGAAGGTGTCTTCCGACCAGCTCGCGGTCGGCGCGCGTCAGGTCCTTCAGGTTGGCGAGGTCGGTCTCGTCGTCGCGTCAGCGCCGGCTTGCGATCGAGCACGCCGAAGAACGAATTCAGCGCGTCCTCGAGCCGGCCCTGCTTGAACAGCGACCAGCCGTGCATGTACAGCGCGCGCTCCTGGAACGCGGTTGCCCGAGTCGCCCTTCATCACCGCGTTGGAAGGCCTGCTCGGCCTTCGCGTAGTCGCGCGTCGCGAACAGGATTTCGCCGCGGCGGAACTGCGCTTCGTCGAAGTGCTGCGTCTTGGGGTACTCGGCGACCAGCCGATCGAGCGTCTTGATCGCCGCTTCGAGTTCGCCGCCCTGCTCCTGCGCGCGCGCCAATTGGTACAGCACGCGGTCGTTGCCGGGATCGTTCGGGTGCTCCTTGAGGAACTCCTCGTAGCGCGCGATCGCCAGCTTGTAGTCGGGTGTGGCCGCGGTGCCGCTCAGGCATGCGGTTGTCGGCCGCGTCCATTTCCAGGTCGCCAGCCGGCGCATCGCCTCGGTGCGCTGCTGGCGCCTTCGGCGCTGTCTCGAGGAACTTGCGGTACGCCGCGATGGCCGTCGCCGACGTCGGCCTTGATGCCCTTGTCTTCGGGCACGTCGGCTTCGCGGCCCGACAGCGTCTTCAGCGTCGGTGCCTTGTCGTCGTCCTGGCGCGCTTGCTGGCGCAGCCGGCCAGCGCCAGCGCCGCCGACAACGCCAGCCGACGCAGGGCCTGCGCCGTTGGATTGCGGCTTGCTCGCATCGTCGGGGTTCCGCGCCAAGGCGGCACGGTCATACAGCTGCGCGACGGCAAAGCGCGCCTGCGTGGTGTAAGCGACGAGGCGCTCTTTCTGGCGCGTGAGTTCAGCCGACGGCCAATTCCTGCACCTGGCCTCTGCTGCTCCAGCGTCAGTGCGCGCCACGCGCGGGATCATGCCGCGCTACGCTGGCTTCGAGCTCGGCGATGCGCTGCGGCGAATTGCTCCTGCCGAGCGGGCTCGTCGCGTTGCGCCTGCGCCAACGCGTCGTCGCGCGCGCTGCGCCAATTCGAGCTCGGTGTTGATCGTGCGCAGCGCCTTGCGCGCGTTCCACAGACGATCGGGGTGTTCCTGCGGCGAGCTGCCAGGTCAGACGCACCGGCGACGCGGCGCACGCGGTCGCGCGGCTGCGGCGATCTCGGGGTCGTTGCCCGGCGCTTCGAGGATGGCGCGCATGTCGGCCACGCGATCGAGCTTGCGCGCGCCGCGCGGCATCGACCAGCACGCTGTGGTCGCCTTCGGCGTCGGCCTTGTCGACTTCGGCGGTCAGCTCGTCGCGGCGCTTTGGTCATCGCCTCGATGCCCGCTGTCCCTGTGCGCTTGCTCGCGCACCTTGGGCAGCCGCTCGGCGTAGGCCTGGCGGCGGTTCGCCAGCATGTCGTTGTAGACGCGCCAGCGCTGTCGGCCCAGCCCTGCAGGTTCGGCCAGGAAACGCAGGTCGCGCCAGTTCTTGAAGGCTTCCTGGAACTCGTGCCGCGCCAGCACCTGGGTCAGGTGGCCGGCGTGCGGCATCTGCGGCAGCTGCCTGGATGTTCCAGAACCAGCCCATCTCGTCGCCTGGGTTCTTTCCGAGCAAGCCGTCGAGCAGCTTGCCGGCGCGGATGGCGCCGATCGACTCGTCGAGCGCGACGTTCTCGCTGATCGAACGCACCGATCGCGTCTTGGTAGCGATCGCAGCGACTGGCCGTAGGCGCCCAACTCGGCATAGGCATAAGGCCACCGCGATGCGGGCCTCGAGCACGGCGGCGTCGCTGCGCGTCGCGGCTGCCGGTGAGTTCGGTCCACGGCACCAGCGCCTGCTTGGGCTGCTTCAGCGCCGCCGAGGCCCAACCGAAGCCGAGCAAGGCCTTGTTGGACAGCATGCTCGACAGGCGCACGCGCTCGAGGAAGGCGCGCGCCGCCTCGGGCTTCGGTCGTCCTGCAACGCGGCGAAGCCGAGCGCGACGTTGGCCTTGTCGCGCAGGGCGCGTGAACTCTTCGGTCGGGCGCCGGCGCCTTGCCCAGCTCGTCGAGCATGGCGATGCCGCCGCGCCATGTCGCCCGATGCGCACCAGCGCGACGCCGAGGTTGTAGCGCGCATACAGGCCCGCGGTGCTGCTCTTGGCCATCGCGTCTCGAGCACCTCGGCGGCGCCGGCGTAGTCGCCGCGCGCCATCAGCAGTTGCGCCTGCAGCAGCACGCGCTCTTCCTGCATGCCGGGCGGCAGGTTGTTCTCGATGCGCGCCATCGCGTCTTCGGCCTCGGTCGATGAAGCCGCGCTGGTAGCGGATCTTGGCCAGGTAGAACCAGGCGCGGTCGCGCACCGGCGGCGCTGCGCCCTTCTCGATCAGCTGCGCGAAGATCTCGCCGGCCTCTCTGGTGCATGCCGTACGACAGCAGCATGCCGCCGCGCAGCACCTCGGCCTCGTCGGCGTGCTGCGGCACGCGGTTGAAGTGCTGCGACGTCATCAGGCCGGTGATGGCCGTGAAGTAGCGGTCCTGGAAGAAGCTGGAACAGCGTGTCGCCGTAGTGCGGATCGACGATCACGTGCGGCTTGGGCGCTTCGGCTGGCGCAGCGCCGCCTGCCCGAGGCAGACCGATGCGCGACGCCGCATGCGCCGGACGAGTCGAAGCGCGATCAAGCCAGTGCTGAACGCTGCATTGCGCTTACTGCCAGACTTTGACGTCGAACTCGGGCTGCAGCTTGCCGGTGGAATCCTTGATGCGCAGCTCGATGTACTTGGGATCGGTGCCCTTGTCGAACTTGACCGTCGCGCCGCGCTTGTAGTCGCGATAGTGCGGACCGCCGCCGGTGAAGAAGGCGACGATCTCGTGCGTGCCGGCGCTTCAGGTTGCCCAGGTACACGCGCTGCACGCCGCCGCGATGCAGCGCCTGCACCTCCAGCGGCGTGTACAGGTAGTTGGTGACCACCTTGTCGTCGAGCTTGATCTGCACCGAGTCGAGCTCGAACAGCTTGCCCACGTCCATCGACACGAACAGCGCCACCTGCGTGTTGGCCGGGAACAGCAGCTCCTCCTCCAGCACCAGCAGATCGCGGTTGAGGCGGATGACGTCGCCCTTCAATTCTTGAATGCGGTTGTCCAGGCTGGCGGTGCCGCCGCGCGCCACGGCGCGGTGACCGAATCCTGGCGCCAGCGGCGCGCTGCCGGCATCGGCGCGGCGCTGCGCTGAGCATGGCGCGCGGCATTGGCGGCGGTGGTCGGTGCGATGGCCGGGTCGCGGGCATCGCCGGCCGCCAGGCGCCGGCGTCGTGGCACGGCGCGGGTCAATGCAGCAGACGGCGGCAGTGCGAAGCACGGCGGAGGCGATCACGGATCGATGCGTGCGATCACATGCGCAGCAGTTGAGGCTGGCAGGTCAGAACGTGGCCGTCAACGACCAGCTGCAGCACGTGGGCGTTGTACGAGTAGAGCTGTGCCGGTGCGAACATCGGTGAAGTCGGCTGAACTTGTAGTACTGCATACTCGTAGTTGACGTGGCCCTTGATCTCGTAGCGGCCAGGCACCTGCTTGTACGACGTAGGTGACGCGCACCCGGTGCGACGTCGTAGAAGGTGCTGTAGCTGGCGGTTGCGCGAGATGTAGGTGGTCTCGGCTGGTCGCGTCGTCGCTGTAGAACAGCGCGTGGGTCTGCGTTGTAGTAGCGCACGTAGCGCATCGATCAGGAACGACTCGCCGACGTAGCGGCTGCCGCCGAGCTCGAAGGTGTGTGGCCTTGATGTCCCAGGTGTCGTAGAAGTAGCGGTACTCGGCGTGCACCGAGGTGCGCGGCATCACCTCGGCCGACCGCGCCCAGCTTGATCGAGCGGCTCGAGCGCGTGCGCGGATTGCGCTCCGGCACATAGGCGCCGAACACCACGCGCTGACGCGATACGGGCTGCCGAGGTAGCCGTCGTCGGACACCGGCCTCGAGGTTCAAGCTCGCCAGCCAGCGTCGGCGTCAGGATCTGCGTCACGCCGAGGCGGTAGCGCCAGTGCTTGGCGTAGTCGAAGAAGCCGTCGCCGTTCTTGCCCACGTCGTCGTTGCCGCGCGTGAAGCCGAGCGTCGATCGTGGTCATGTCGCCGAACACTTCTTGCGAAACGTCGATGCTCACGGCCGTGGGCCTTGTAGTCGGGCTCGTTGCTGTTGCTGCAGGCGGCGCTGAGCAGCGAGTCGCGGTACACGTAGTCGGCGCCGAGGTCGTATTCGCGTGCGCGTCTCCTTGAACGGGCTGGCCGTGGTGACCACGTCGATCGAGGCGTTGCTGACCATGTCGACGTAGTAGGTGCCCGATCAGCGACACCTTGTCGAACAGGCTCTTGCGCACCAGCAGCGCCGGGCCCTGAGCGGTGAGGCCGCCGCCGTTGAACAGGTGGTACATCGCCTCGGCGCGTGTCCTCGGGCAACGTCAGCGCCGCAGCCGGTGTCGACGGACAACACGCCGCCGAGCAGGCCCGCCAGCGGCGCCAACAGGCGGGCGCATGCGCGCGCGGCGAGCGCCAGGCCACGCCGACGCACGCAGCGCAGCGAGCTGGCTAGTTGCAGCCACAGCCGCCCCCTGCACGCCGTTGGCGCCGCGTGCACCCTCGCGCACCTCGTGGATGTGCTCGCGGTGTTCTGGCAGCCAACGGCGTCGCGCGACGAACTTCATGATCGGGTCGGCCAGGCGCTCGCGCTCGTAGGGCTTGACCCAGCGGCTCGATCACGCCGCAGCCGGCGAACATGAACGCAAAGCGCCGGCCAACAGCAGCGCCAGCGCGCGTCTGAATCGACACAGGTGTTGCGGTTCATTCCTTCAGCAACTCCCGGATCTGCTTGTCGTAGGTGTTCTCGTAGCCGTTCTGGTAGCCGCGGTGCAGGTAGCGCACGCGGCCGTCGCGGTCGATCAGCACGGTCGAGGGCATCGCGCTCAGGTCGTACTGGCGGCTGACGCGCTTGTCGGCTGTCGGGCAGCACCGGAAACTTGACGCCGAGCTTGGAGGCGACGCCGGCCGCCTGCGTCGCGTCGTCGTCGACGTTGACGCCCAGCAGCACGAAGCCCGACGACTTGTACTTCTCGTACAGCTTGTTCAGGTGCGGCATCTCCTGGCGGCACGGCCCGCACCAGGTGGCCCAGAAGTTGACCAGCACGACCTGCCCGCGCTGTTCGCCCAGGCGCAGCTTCTGGCCGTCGAGCGTGCGCAGCGTGAAGTCGGGCGCCGGCGCGGTCGGGGCCAGCGGGCGCCGCTGCCGGCGAGCGGCCGGTCGCTGCCAGCAGCAGCGCGAAGCCGCGCGCCAGCCGCGGAGTCGTGCAATCGATGTGCGGTGGGTCAGCGTGGTTTGCCGGTGGTCAGAAGTAGAAGCTCAGCCCGCCGGTCCACTCGAGGTTCTTGGTGGACTCTCGTTCTTGCCGAGGATGTCGAGGTCGAACAGGTGCTGGCGCATGTCGACCTGCAGCGAGAAGCGATCGTGGAACAGCACGCGCACGCCCATGCCGTAGTTGAAGGTCTGGCGGTTGCGGTGGTTGACCTTGTCGCTGGCGACGAAGTTGGTGTTGCCGATGCCGCCGATCAGGTACAGCTGCGACGCGAAGGCTGTGTTGCGGCCCCAGAACACCTCGCCGGGCAGGATGTTGTAGCCGGCCGAAAGGTTGTAGTACTTCAGCGTCTCGGTCGGGCTGCGCGAAGATGCCGCCGGGCAGGATCAGGCGGAAGTTCTCGTCGCTGACCTTGGTCTGCGCGTACGCGCGCCTCGCACGAAGATGTCTTCGCTGATGTGGTAGCCCAGGCGCACGCCGCCGACCAGGCTGCTGCCGAAGTTCTGCGTCGCATAGGTGCCCGCATACAGACCGATCTCGAAATCCTTCGACGGGTACTTGGGCAGCTTGACCTCGCGCCGGTCGACCTGCGGCTGGATCACCTGCTCGTTGCTCGGCTGCTGCGGCGTGGTGGTCTGCGCGGCGCACCAGGCCGACGCCAGTGACGGATGCGGTGAGCGTGGTGACAGAAGGTGCGCATGGTGGTGCTCAGGCAATCAGAAGAAGAAGGCCAGGCCGATGGTCCAGGCCCGGTACTCGCCGGTGCGCGTGTCGCCGACGAAGCGGTGTACAGCGTGTAGTCGGCGCGCACCGATGAAGCGGTCGGTGAGGTAGTAGCGCGCGCCCACCGCGGCGTTGGACAGCTTGGCGTCGGTGGGCAGCGCACCCACCAGCGTCGTGTTGGGCAGGTTCTTGAACCTGCCCACGCCGACGGAGAAGAACGGCGACAGCCGCTGGTCCGACCAGCGGCTCGGCCACCAGGTTGACGTGCCAGATGTCGGTGCCGGAGAACGTGCCCTGCACCTGCCCGATCGTGCCCTCGACGGTGCAGCGTCTCCGACATGCGGTAGCTGGCCCACATCTTGAGCATCGGCTCGTTCTTGAACTGGCCCCAGGCGCGCCCATCTGCAGCGCCGCGCCAGGTAGTCGTCGAGCGCAGTGTCGCGAAAGGTCTTCTGCACGCCGGCTTCGGTGAAGGTGTTCTCGCAGCTGCGAGCGGTTGACCCAGCCTTCCTTGCCGCCGTCGGTGCGCACCTTGTACCAATCGGTCGAGCGCAGCTCGATCTCGATCCATTCGTCGCGCGCCACCACGAAGAAGACCGGAAAGCCCCTTCCGGGGCCTGTGTGCAGTTCGAGGTAGGGGTCGGCCACGCGCAAGCGCTCGGGCGCGTCGGCCGCGCGCGCGGGTGGCGCCCCAACAGGCTCAGCATCACGATGGCAAGGCATGCGGTGATGAATGTCGCAAGCTCCCGGCACCGCAGAGCCCGGTCGGCCAGGGAGCAGGTTCATTGCGTGTTGCAGGCGCCGGTGTTCGGATCGCGCCGGCGTGAACATGCTGAAGGTCGCGCTGCTGAACTCGTCGCGGCTTCCTGGGCGACGGGTTGTTGATCCAGTACTGGATCAACCGCGCGTTGGCATCCTGCGCGTTCGTCGAACACCAAGCCGCCACCGTGCAGCACGCCGTTGACCATCGGCTTGGCCAGGATGCGCGATCCCAACGGGTTGCCGAACACCACCTCACCCTGCGCCGAATAGAAGTTCTTGTACATGTCGCTGGCCCGGATGATGTCCGCTGTGTTGGCCGGATTGGTGAGGTCGATCGGTCTGCGCGTTGCCTATGACACGAAAAGCGCCACCGGTGCCGTTGGTGTTGTCGTGGCAACCCGACGCCGCGCAGGTGTTGACGGCGGTCGATGCCGTTGGCAAAGCGGATCGGCAACTGCGCCAGGAACACCGGGAATGACGCAGTTCTGGAAGTAGGCGAACGCCAGCCGCTGGTTGCCGCTGAGGGTCGGGTTCTGCAAGCGTGCTGGGGTTGTCCAGCGGGTTGCTGCCGCCGCCTCCGCAGGAGGCCAGCCCCAAACGGCGACGGCCGCTGCGACGGTGCACGCACCGTCGCAGCGGACCGCGGGATCCGCTGCGTTTGTTCCGTCATCGTCTGTTCGTCCTCGCGTTCGCAGTCTGCGCGCTGCAGCCGGCAGCGATCCAGCTGCTGATCGTGTTGTAGTTCGCGCTGCCCACCGGCCAGCACCGGCTGACTGCGCGCGCCCGCCGGGTGCGGCACCGTCGCAGACGGACGCAGCAGCAGGTAGTTCGACGCCGGGTTGCAGGTGTCGGAGATCATCGACAGCGTGACGTTGAAGTCGCCTTCGGGCTGCCCGTCAGCACGAAGCGGTTGCCGCTGGAACGAGGTGCCCGGCGTCACCGTCGAGCCCACGCCACCGGCCTGGTGGCAGCTGGCTGCGCAGGTGCTGCTCAGGATCGGCAGGATCTGCGAGTTGAAGGTCGGTCTCGCTCAGCGGGTTCATCGTCGCGATGCCGGCGTCGAACGGGTTGTTGTAGTACTGGCCGCCCAGGTCCATCCACTCGGTGACCAGCCGCAGCTCGGCCTTGTTGAGGATCGTGCGCGTGGTCGGGCGCGGTGCCCGGCGGGTTCGGGTGCGTCGTGCGCGCCTCGGCGCTGGCCTTCAGGTTCTCGCCGTACAGGATTTCGCCCGAGGCGGCTCGAGCGCGTCATGCCCATCGCATTGCCGGCCATGTTGTCGACCAGCGGTGGTGCCGCGCACGACCTCGGGCTCGCCCTCGCGGATCTGCGATCTGCGGCAGACCCGGTGACCGGAGTCGATCACCGGGTCGCCGATCAGCAGCTCCTCGTACGAGGTGACGCGGCCGGTGCCGGCCGTGGTGCGCGCAGGTCGAGCTTGGCCGGGTCGCTGTGGCAGTCGGTGCAGGTGTTCGGCACCGCGATCACGCGTCCACAGCGGCGCGATGTGCGTCGGGTAGTTGATGATGCCGTTGGTCGGCACCGCGGTCGCCAGGTCGTCGGCCGAGTTGGCGTTGCCGGTGTACTTCACGATCATCGGCGCGCGCGGCCACGGCGCTGGGCCCGTGTCGGCCCACACGTCGGTGTAGACCATGTCGGGGTTCAGCGTCAGCAGGTCGCAGTGTCGCCCATCGGGTTGCCGTTGCGCGTACAGACGCGCGTGCGCATCGAGGCCATCGTCTCGCCGGACTGGCGCTGGCTCCACAGCGCGTTGACACACCGGCCGGCGTGGCGTTGACCACCTCGCCGGAGTTCAGCGACGCACCGCGGCGCGGGCTGTGGCAGCCGTCGCAGGTGCGGCGTTCGCCCGGGCGCACCTGGATCCAGTTCAAGTGGGTCTGCAGGCTGCGCCCCTTGGCGTCGATGATCGACAGCGCCAGCGGCGTGTCGGCCGGCACCGTGCAGCTTGAACGAGCCGTCGGGTTCGACCGGGGCGTAGCCCAGGATCTGCACCTGCTCGAACTCGGTCTCGCCGATCGCGCTGCGCAGGCCCATCGTGCTTGCGGCGGCGCCACCGCGCGGGTGGCGCGCACGAAGCGCGCCGGCGCGCAGCCGTAGGCCGGGTCGGCCGGGTCCTTCATCTTGGCCAGGTCGGCCACCTGTGGCGCGTGTCCAGCGTGATCGACCGGCGCGGTCATCGCGATGCCGCGCTGGCAGCCGGCGGCCAGGTCGGCGGCGCTCAGCACGGTTTCGCCCATGCGCTGCAGGCCGTCGGTGTCGTAGACGCTGCGCACTTCGATCAGCGCCTTGTTCTGCGCGCGCCAGCGCCGGCGTCGACCGCGGTCGGCGTCGGCCGCGCTGCGGCATCGGTGCGCGGCTGCAGCGCGATCGCGGTCGACGTACATGAAGCCGGCCGGCGGCGCCGCGACGATCTGGACAGGTCTGCTGCGCCGGGTCGAACATGTAGAGCGCATACGACGCCGGCACGTTGTCCTGCAGCTGACGCCGTTGACCACCGCGGCGCGCGCGCATGCGGTCCTCGTCGCCCAGCGCGCGCGATCTCGGCGCGCGTCAGCGTCGCGCACGAGGACCACGACGGCTCGCCGTGTGCGCGTCACCTCGCACGGACGGTACGACGATCAGCACGCGGTTGGTGCCGTCCCACAGCGGGTACGGCGATGGTGATGCGGCCGATACAGCGACAAGCCGCGGCCATCGGTTCAGCGCCTGCTGCGGTCATCTGGCGCTGGCCGCCGTTGGCCGGTGACGCCCGCGCTGCGCCGGCGTGTTGTTCTCGGAGATAGTTGGCCGCGTCGATGAACATCAGCGCGCCGCCCTCCTGCGTGCCCGACAGCGACATCAGCGACGACACCAGCTTGCCGTTGTAGGCGCCGCTCGGGTCCATCTCGCGCGGGTGCAGGAAGCTGTTGCCCGGGCTCTGCGCGCCGTAGAACACGAACATGTCGGTGCCGTCGGGCTTGACGCTGGAAGACCGCGAAGCGGTTGCGCTGGCCCGACGTGCTCCCAGCGCGAGAACATGATGTTGCCGTTCGGCGCGCACCACCGGGTTGCGGTCGTGGCTCTGGTTGACTCGAGATCTGCGTGATCGCGCCGCCGTCGCTGTCCATCGTGTGCAGGTTGAGCACGCGCTCGCGCTCGTACTCGTCGAGCGCGAAGTACGGCTGCGTGCCCACCGCCTGCGTGGTCTTGGTCTTGGTCTGGCGGTTCGACGCGAACACGAAGCCGCCAGCCGGCGGGCAGGTAGGCCGGGTCGACGTCGTCGTCGGCCGCTCGAGGCTGGTGATGCGGCGGAAGCGTGCCGCCGGTGAAGCCGCTGGCGCGGTCAGCGTCGTATTCCCAGATGTTCCAGCGGCCCGGTGCAAGCCGGCCGAGCCGATGGTCAGCGTGTGTTGCCGGTCGGGCAGTTCATCGCAGAAGACGATCTTCTTGCCGTCGTACGACACCTCCGGGTCGGACACGTCGCCGATGCCGCTGCGTGATACTGCGCGGTGATGTTGTGCTCCGGCGCGCTGGGCGACGACTTCTCGCGGATGATCAGGTCGCCGCCCGGCGCGCACGGTGCGCCGTCGGTCGGGTTCATGCCCAGCGTGTTGACCCGCTTGGCGTAGGCGATGCGGCACGTCACCGTTGACGCGTCACAGTGTCGTCGCTGCTCGCTCGAACCCGAGCACTGGCCGCTGCCGCTGCAGGCAACGCTGCCGTGCCGAGCACCGAGTGCCGATCGGTTGTGGTTGTGCCGTTGTTGTCATGACCGCCTCGCTCGAGTGTTGTCAGGCTCTTCTCGAACTCATTGCCGGTGACGCCGCCGTCTGGGCGGCTCGCGGCCCGCCAATCCGGAGGAGAAATGCAGAGATTCCGGTGGCATCGACAACAACGGCGTCGACGCCGGGCTGCGACTCGACGAGCCGCATGCCACTGCGCAAGCCCATCACGAACACGCACTTCGACGAGGGCCTCGCGTGGTGAGTCCATCGGCGGCGAGGATCGTCACGCTGCGCAGCGCGCTGGGCGACGTCCCCGTCTTCGGGTCGATCAGGTGGTGGTGGCGCACGCCGTCGCGCTCGAAGTAGCGCTCGTAGTCGCCCGAAGTCGGAAATCGAGGTGTCCTGCAGCGGCAGCACCGCCACCACCTCGCTTGGGATCGCGCGGGTCGCGCGACTCGCGATCGACCATGGGCCGGCCGCGACGGTCGCCCATCACGTGGCTGTCGCCGCCGGCGGCCACCACCGCGTGGCGCGATGCCCATGCTGGCGCGGGATCTTGATGCTGTTGTCGACCACATGGCCCCTGGCAAAGCCGCCGAGGTCGATGCGCACCGCGCCGCGCGCGAAGCGGATGGTTCGCGCCTGCCGCATCGAGCACCAGGTGCTGCCAGCCCACCGCCTGGCGCGGCCTGCTGGATCGCGGCCGCATCGGGCGCGATGCCTTGCCGGTAGTCGTACAGATGGCCGACGCCGGCATAGGTGATGTCGAACGCCGCCGTCGGACAGCCGCGAAGAACGCCAGCGAACGCTCGATCAGGCCGAACATCTCGGCGCCGATCGGCACGCCGCGCGTGCCGCCTCGCGATTGACGAGCGACAGCTCCGACTCGGCTCGAACGGGCTCATCAGGCGGTCGATGCGGTGCATCTCGGCCATCACCGCGTCGATCGCGCGCTTGGCCAGCCTGCGGTCGCTCGCTCCACAGCTCGACGTGGATCGCGGTGCCCATGATCGCTTCGTCGCGACTGAACCACTGGCCGCGCTTTCAGGCATGGCTCACCGCCTCCGGCAAGCCGGCGTGCACCCCAGTCGCCGGAAAGCCGGCGGGTGCGCGAACGCAGCGTTGGCAAGGTTCAATCGCATGGCGAGGGTTCGGTTGTGATTTCCATCGCCGCGCGCCGCACGGGCACACACGCCCGCACAGCACGAGGCGAGACATCTTCGCTCAGAGCCCTCGGAGCAATTGCGTCAAGAAGTTGGCAAAGCGCTGCCACCTTACGAGCGGACGCATAAGAAACGGCGCCCCCGCGATTGAGGGGCTACGCGCTACGTTCGCGACCAAACGCGTCAGCTCTGTGAGTGAAGGTTTTAACCGTGCAGTTCACCCACGTGGAGCGCACTCCGATTGGGCGCCTAACTCCGCAGTTCGCCGCCCGCGAGCCAGGGCTGCGCCGCGCCGGTACAGCGCCTCGACCGCCGCGGCCCTTGAGCATCGGCATGTCGAGCTTGACCTGGTAGCCGATGCGCTGCTGGATGTAGGCCAGGTGCCGGTAGCCTTCGGGCAGCGCCGCGAGCGCCTGCGCATCGAGCCGCAACTGCGCCGATGGGGTCGACCGGGTCGATGCGGTCCTTTTCGTAGATCGGCTGCCGGTGCAGCAGCTGCCATCGGCCTTGATGGCGCACCACGAAATCGTAGAAGCGCCCGGTGCACACCACATCGCACAGCACGCCGTCGACCGCAGGCCGCGCTGCGAGATCGTCATCTTGGTCTGCGCGATCGCGCGGTCGCCGCCAGCTCGATCGCCGAGCCGCCGAGGAAGTGCAGGATGCTGACGCCCTTGGCCCAGCCCTCCTTCGTGACGCGGATGAACTCGGCGAACGGGCCCTGGAACCAGGTGGCCATCATCACGCCGTCGGGGTGCCACACGGTGGCGAAACGCTCCCAGTCGCCGGCGTCGCGCCACGACGGCCCAGTGCTCGATCATTCGGCGGATCTCGAACTCGTCTGCAGCTGCGGTTCATCGGGTGCCCTCTTGGCGCGGGTCGACGCATTGGGACGTCATCGCACGCAGTATCGCTGCAGCACTAGACCGCTATCAGCCGGCGGCCGTAGCGTCACGACCTCGCGGCCAGCCGCCGCAGCCGCGTCTGCGCCTGCTCGAGCAGAAGTAGCGAAACGCCTCCGCCGCCGGCGACAGCGTCTTGCCGTGGTTCTTCACCAGGTACCAGCGGCGCAGGATCGGCAGTCCTTCTCGACCTCGGGCGTCGCGATCGCACCCTGCTGCAGCTCAGGCCGAGCGAGTGCAGCGACATCAGAGCTCACGCCGAGCCCGGCCATCACCGCGCTGCTTGATGGTTTCGTTGCTCGGCAGCTCCATCGTCAGCCCGGCGTGCAGGTGGTGCTCGCGCAGGTATTCCTCGAGCGCCGCGCGCGTGCCCGAGCCCAGCTCGCGAACCAGCAGCGTCTCCATCGACACGCGCAAGCGCGCTCACCTGCTCCATGCGCACGAACGGATGGTCGGACGCGGTCACCAGCACCAGCGGGTTGCGTGGCAAACGGCTCGGCGCGCGTGGCGCATCCTCGCGCGGCGGGCGGCCCATCACCGCCAGGTCGAGCTCGTTCGGCGTGCATCCAGGCGGCGAGCTGCTCGCGGTTGCCGACGCGCAGCCGCACGCGACACTCGCGGTGCTCGGCGCGGAACTCGCCCATCAGCGCCGGCAGGAACGTGCTGCGCCGCAGCTGACCATGCCGATCACCAGATCGCCGCCTTCGAGCCGGCGCAGCGTGGCCACCATGTCCTCGCGCGTTCTTCAGTTCGGCCAGCACGCGGCGCGCATAAGTCAGCGAAGTACTCGCCCGTCAGCGTGAGGTTCCCACCTGCCTCGACTCGCGGTCGAACAGCGGCAGGCCGACCTGCGGTCTCCAGCTCCTTGATCTGCATCGACACCGCGGGCGGCGTGAGGTTCAGCTCGACTGCGGCGCGAGCGAAGTTGGCGTGGCTGGCCACCGCCGCAAAGGCGCGCAACTGGCGCAGCGTCACGTTCTTCATTTCAGAAAGCTTAACTCGAATGCGAAAGATTTCTGACTTTCTTTGCCGAACCCAGCTTTCTCAGAATGACCTCCACACCGACCACGGTCAAGAGACCGCATTCCCGTGAACTCCCCGTCGACCTCGGCGTCATCACCGACCTGAAGCAGCGCTACAGGGCGGCGTCCTGAAGTACCGGCAGATGGGCTACTGGCGGCCCGACTACGAGCCCAAGGACACCGACGTCATCTGCCTGTTCCGCATCACGCCGCAGGACGGCGTCGACGCCGAAGAGGCCGCCGCCGCGGTGGCCGGCGAATCGTCGACCGCCACCTGGACCGTGGTGTGGACCGACCTGCTCACCGCCTGCGACGAGCTACCGCGCCAAGGCCTACACGCGTCGACACCGGTGCCCGGCACCGGCCCGGGCACCGGGCGGCAGTACTTCGCCTACGTCGCCTACGACCTCGATCGCTGTTCGAAGAGGGCTCGATCGCCAACATGACCGCCAGCCTGATCGGCAACGTGTTCGGCTTCAAGCCGCTGAAGGCGCTGCGGCTGGAGGACATGCGCATCCCGGTGGCCTACGTCAAGACCTTCAAGGGCCCGCCCACCGGCATCGTGGTCGAGCGCGAGCGCCTCGACAAGTTCGGCCGCCCGCTGCTGGGCGCCACCACCAAGCCCAAGCTCGGCCTGTCCGGCCGCAACTACGGCCGCGTCGATCTACGAGGCGCCTGAAGGGCGGCCTCGACTTCACGAAGGACGACGAGAACATCAACTCGCCAGCCCTTCATGCACTGGCGCGACCGCTTCCTCTACGTGATGGACGGCCGGTCAACAAGGCGCAGCGCGGCCACCGGCGAGGTCAAGGGCCACTACCTCAACGTCACCGCCGGCGACGATGGAGGACGATGTACGAGCGCGCCGAGTTCGCGAAGGAGCTCGGCTCGCGTGATCGTGATGATCGACCTCGTGATCGGCTGGACCGCGATCCAGTCGATGAGCGAATGGGCGCGCCGCAACGACATGGTGCTGCACCTGCACCGCGCCGGGCCACGGCACCTACACGCGCCAGAAGAACCACGGCGTCAGCTTCCGCGTGATCGCCAAGTGGCATGCGCCTGGCCGGCGTGCGACCACATGCACGCCGGCACGGCGGTCGGCAAGCTCGAAGGCGACCCGATGACGGTGCAGGGCTACTACAACGTCTGCCGCGACGAGCTTCACCACAGACAGGACCTCGCCGCGCGGCCTGTTCTTCGACCAGGACTGGGCCGACCTGAAGAAGGTGATGCCGGTGGCCTCGGGCGGCATCCACGCCGGCCAGATGCACCAGCTGCTCGCATCTGTTCGGCGACGACGTGGTGCTGCAGTTCGGCGGCGGCACCATCGGCCACCCGGCACGGGCATCCAGGCCGGCGCGATCGCCAACCGCGTCGCGCTCGAGGCGATGGTGAAGGCGCGCAACGAGGGCCGCGACATCGCGCAACGAGGGCCCGCAGATCCTGCAGGCCGCGGCGCAAGTGCTGCACGCCGCTGCGAGCAGGCGCTCGACACCTGGAAGCGACGTGACCTTCAACTACACGTCGACCGACACGCCGCGACTTCGTGACCACGCCGACGGCCTGCGCCTGACACATGATGACCAACCCACCGGCGCGCATCACCCAAGGCCAGTTCTCCTTCCTGCCCGAGCTCGACCGACGCCGAGATCGCGCTGCAGGTCGAGTACTGCCTCGGGCAGCGGCTACGCCTCGAGCGTCGAGTACACCGACGACCCGCATCCGCGCAACACCTACTGGGAGATGTTCGGCACTGCCGATGTTCGACCTGCGCGACGCCGCCGGCGGTGATGATGCGAGCTCAACGCGTGCCGCAAGGCCTTTCCGCAGCCACTACATCCGCGTGATGCGCGTTCGACTCCACGCGCGGCGTCGAGTCGATCGCGATGAGCTTCATCGTGCAGCGGCCGACGACGAGCCGGGCTTCTCGCCTCGAGCGCCAGGAGGGCGCGGGCCGCCGGTGCGCTACGCGACGCACAGCCTACGCCGACCGAGCGGCCGCGACCGGCCGCGGCATGACGCCGACTCTACCGTTCGGCAGCCATGGGCGCGCCTGACCACCACCGCGACACGCCGCCGCGCAGGTCGACCTGCGCGCGCTGGCTGCGCGACTCGCACGTGCAGGAGGTGCTGGCCGAGCTCGATGCGCGACCTGGTCGGGCTGGCGCCGGTGAAGCACGCGCATCCGCGACATCGCCGCGCTGCTGGTGATCGACGCGCTGCGCGGCCACAGCTGGGCCTCGCAGCCCAGGCGCCCGTCGCTGCACATGTGCCTTCACCGGCAACCCCGGCACCGGCAAGACCACGGTGGCGCTGCGCATGGCGCGAGATCCTGCACCGCCTGGGCTACGTGCGCAAAGGCCACCTGGTCGCGGTGACGCGCGACGACCTGGTGGGCCAGTACATCGGCCACACCGCGCCCAAGACCAAGCGAGGTGCTGAAGACGGCGATGGGCGGCGTGCTGTTCATCGACGAGGCCTACTACCTGTACCGCCCGGAGAACGAGCGCGACTACGGCCAGGAGGCGATCGAGATCCTGCTGCAGGTGATGGAGAACCAGCGCGACGACCTGGTGGTGATCCTCGCCGGCTATCGCCGACCGCATGGACACCTTCTTCCAGCTCCAACCCCGGCATGAGCTCGCGCATCGCGCACCACCATCGATTTCCCGGACTACACGCGCCGAAGCTGCTGGCGATCGCCGAGCAGCATGCTGGCGAGCGCATGAACTACCGCTTCGACGACGACGCGCGCCGAGGCGCTTCGCGAGTACCTCGCCGCGCCGCGCGCAGCAGCCTCACTTCGCCAATGCGCGCAGCGATGCGCAACGCGATCGACCGCGCGCGCCTGCGCCAGGCCAGCCGCGCTGTTAGCGCCGGCGCGCAGCACCGAGTTGAGCGCGACGACCTGAGCACGCTCGACCGCCGCCGACATCCGCGCCACGCGCGTGCTGGAGCTCACGTCCACCTGATCACGACGGCTCCAACCATGCACGTCTAACCGCCACCGACGCTGAGGACGCTTGCGCGATCCGGCGCGCGCGGCGACTGAACCAGCCGTCGCTGCAGATGCTGAACGGCGATGGCGGCGCGCCACCGTGTGCGGTCTCGATGGATGACCACGCGCGAGCGCGTCGGTGGCCATCTCGGCGCGCACGGCGCGTCAACGCGCAACGGCGAGACTCAGCAAGCGCCTCGACGTGCTGGCCAACGAGGTGCTGTCGTGACGCATCAGCGCAGCGGCAGCGGTCATCTGCGCCGGCTGGCGTCGGAGGAACTCGAGCGCGCCGATGGTCGTGCGCAGCAGCCCGCGGGCGCACCGTACCTGCTGCTGTTCGACCCGCTCGACGGCTCGATCGAACATCGACGTCAACGTCGTCGGTCGGCACGCATCTTCTCGGTGCTGCAGCGCGCCGAGCCGGCACACGCGCCGAGTCGCGAGCCGACTTCCTGCAGCCCGGCGCTGCGCAGGTGGCCGCCGGCTACGCGATCTACGGCCCGCAGACGATGCTGGTGCTGACGCGTGGGCCGCGGCATCGCACGGCTTCACGCTCGACCACGAGCTGCGGCGAGTTCATGCTGACGCACCCGCAGCTGCAGCGATGCCCGCGAGACACCAACGAGTTCGCGATCAACGCCGCCAACAGCCGCTTCTGGGAGCCGCCGGTGCAGCGCTACGTCGACGAATGCCAGGCCGGCACGACGGCCGCGCGGCCAGCGACTTCAACATGCGCTGGATCGCGTCGCTGGTGGCCGAGGCGCATCGCATCCTGATGCGCGGCGGCGTGTTCCTCTACCCGCGCGACCACAAGGACCCGAGCAAGCCCGGCCGCCTGCGCCTGCTGTACGAGGCCAACCCGATCGGCGCTGCTGATCGAGCAGGCCGGCGGCCGCGCCAGCACCGGGCCGCGAGCCGCATGCTCGACGTGCAGCCCGAGCGCGCTGCACCAGCGCGTCGCCGCTGGTGTTCGGCTCGCAGCGACGAGGTCGAGAGCGCATCGAGCGCTACCACCACGAGCGACGACAGCGGCGCCGACAGCCCCTCGTCTCGCCGCTGTTCAACGGCGCACGCCTGTTCCGCGCAGATTGCTACCAGCGCAACGGCGAGGTACCGCATGATCCGAGGCCGATGTCGAGCTGAGCACCCCATCATCGCGATCACCGGCTCGTCCGGCGCCGGCACGACCACCGGTGACGCAGCACGCTTCGCGAACATCTTCCGGCGCGAAGGCGTCGAGGCGGCGGTCATCGAAGGCGACGCGTTTCCACCGCTTACGACCGCGTCGAGATGCGCGAGCGCGTGCAGGCCGCAGGCCGACAGAGCGAGGCCACCGCCACTTCAGCCACTTCGGCCCCGAGAGCAACCTGTTCGCCGAAGCTGCGAGCAGCTGTTCGCGCAGCTACGCCGAGATCGGGCAGCGGCCGCGCGCGCGCAACTACCTGCACGACGCCGACGAGGCCGCGCCTACAGCCAGCGAGCCCGGCACGTTCACTGCCGTGGCGACGATGTGCCGGCCGACACCGACCTGCTGTTCTACGAAGGCCTGCACGGCGGCTGTGGTCGACGCCGAGGTCGACGTCGCGCGCCATCGCCGACCTGCTGGTCGGCGTGGTGCCGATCATCAACCTGAGTGGATCCAGAAGCTGCACCGCGACCAGCACGCAGCGCGGCTACTCCACCGAGGCGGTGGTCGACACCATCCTGCGCCGCATGCCCGACTACGTGAACTACATCTGCCCGCAGTTCACGCCGCACGCACGTCAACTTCCAGCGCGTGCCGACGGTGGACACCAGCAACCCGTTCATCGCGCAGCGACATCCCGAGCGCCGACGAGTCGATGGTGGTGATCCGCTTCGCCAACCCCAAGGGCATCGACTTCCCGTACCTGCTGTCGATGCTGCACGGCTCGTGGATGTAGCCGCGCCAACACCATCGTCGTGCCCGGGCGGCAAGATGGAGCTGGCGATGCAGTTGATCTTCACGCCGATGATCCTGGCGCCTGATGGACGCTGAAGCGAGCGCGGGCTTGCGACACGATGAGCGCACCTGCTCGACGTGCCGCCACGCAACCGCTCAACAGCGCGCGATTGCAGCGCATGGCCGACGCGCTGCGCATGCTGGCCGCCGATGCGGTCGAGCAGGCCAAGAGCGGCCACCCCGGCGCGCCGATGGGCATGGCCGAGATGGCCGCCGCGCTGTGGGACCGGCACCTGCGCGCACAACCCGGCCGATCCCGCAGTGGCCCGACCGCGATCGCTTCGTGCTGTCGCAACGGCCATGCGTCGATGCTGCTGTACGCGCTGCTGCACCTCACCGGCTACGCACTGCCGCTCGAGCGAGCTGCGAGCGCTTCCGCCAGCTCGCACAGCAAGACGCCCGGCCATCCGAGGTCGGCGTGACGCCCGGCGTCGAAACCACCACCGGCCCGCTCGGCCAGGGCCTGGCCAACGCGGTCGGGCATGGCGCTCGCCGAGAAGCTGCTGGCCGACCGAGTTCAACCGGCCACGGCCACCACGGTGGTCGACCACCGCACCTACGTCTGCGTCGGCGACGGCTGCCTGATGGAAGGCATCAGCCACGAGGCGCTGCTCGCTGGCCGGCACGCTGCAGCCTGGGCAAGCTGATCGCGCTGTACGACGACAACGGCATCAGCATCGACGGCGACGGTGCAGCGCTGGTTCGCCGACGACACGCCGGAGCGCTTTCGCGCCTGCGGCTGGCGCGTGATCGGCCCGATCGACGGCCACGACGTCGCACGCGGTCGATGCAGCGCTCACCGATGGCGTGCGGGCATCGCGAGCCGGACAGCGCCCCGACGCTGATCGTCTGCCGCACGACCATCGGCAAGGGCGCCGATCGGCCGCGCGGGCACTGCCGACGCGCACGGCGACGCCGCTCGGCGCCGACGAGCATCGCGGCACCGCGCGAGCGCGCTGGACTGGCCGCACCCGCCCGTTCGAAGTGCCCGCACGACGCTGCGCGCGCACTGGGACGCGCGCGCAGCGCGGCGCGCGCCGCAGGCAGCGCTGGCGAAGCTCGCTTCGCAGCCTACGCGGCAGCGCATCCGCAGCAGGCCGCCGAGTTCGAGCGCCGCATGACCGGCGCGCTGCCAGCCAACTGGTCGGCACGCACCGCGCCGTGTAGCGAACCTGGCGGCGCAAGCTGCAGCGCGACGGCAAGCCGATGGCCACGCGCAAGGCGTCGCAGCACGCGCTGACGCGCTGGCGCCGCTGCTGCCCGGAACTGCTCGGCGGCTCAGGCCGACCTCACCGGCTCCAACCTCACCGACTTCCAAGGCTGCGCGCCGCATGCGCGCCGCAGCGGCGGCCGCCACTACCTCAGCTACGGCGTGCGCGAGTTCGGCATGGCCGCGATCGATGAACGGCATGGCGCTGCACGGCGGCTTCATCCCCTACGGCGGCACCTTCCTCACCTTCAGCGACTACAGCCGCAACGCGATCCGCATGGCGGCGCTGATGAAGCCGCGCGTGATCCACGTCTTCACGCACGACTCGCATCGGCCTCGGCGAAGACGGCCCGACGCACCAGCCGGTCGAGCACTGCGGCGAGCCTGCGCCTGATCCCGAACCTCGACGTCTGGCGGCCGTGCCGACGCGCCGGAGACCGCGGTGGCCTGGGCGCAGGCGCTGCGACGCGGCGTGACGGCCCGAGCGCGCTGGTGCTGTCGCGCCAGGCACTGCCGGTCGTCACGCGCCCGGCGCAGCGGCACGACGCGGCGCGGCGGCGCCTATGTGCTGCGCGCGATGCCGATGGCGCGCGCGCCGTGCTGCTGGCCACCGGCTCCGGGGTGGCACTCGCACGCGATGCCTCACGCATCTGGCGGCGGCTCACGGCATCGCGTGCGCGTGGTGCTCGATGCCGAACACGCGCGTGTGTTCGACGCCCAATCCCAGCACCTGGCGCGACGACGTGCTGCCGCCGCACCTGCCGGTGGTGGCGGTCGAGGCCGGCCACCCCGATGGCTTGCGCCGCTACGTCGGCCGCGAGGGGGTCGCGGTCGGGCTGGCGCGCTTCGGCGAGTCGGCGCCGGGGCCGCAGTTGATGGCGCACTGGGGTTCACGGTGAACGCGGTGGTGCAGGCCGGTGCGCCGTGCACTCGCGCCGGCCGATGCTGCGCTTGAACGAGGAGATTTCGCATGCAAGCGGTTCTGTTCGACCTCGACGGCACCTTGATCGACACCGCGCCCGACCTCGCGGCGGCCGCTCAACCTCGCTGCAACGTGCCGGCCTGCGCCTCGTCACACGGATCAAGTGCGTGGCTGGATCGGTGATGGCACACGTGCATCGCTCGCCAAGGCAGTGCGCGCAGCCAGCGTGGCCGACGACGAGGTCGATACCGGTCGCCGCGTTGTGGCCGGGCTTCGAGTTCGACTACGCGCAGACCCGCGGCGACCACGGCCACGTCTACCCCGGCGTGCGGCGCATGCTGAGCGCCTCACCGGCGCGGGCATCCGGGTGGGCCCGGTCACCAACAAGAGTCCGCATTCGCACACCGGCTGCTGGTGCGCCATCGACTTCAACACCTGCCTCGACCTCGATGGTGTGCGGCGACACGCTGTCGGTGCGCAAGCCCGACCCGTCGATGTTGCACCACGCGCTGCGGGCACTGCAATGCGAACCCGAGGACGCGCTGTACGTTGGCGACTCTGTGATCGACGTGCGAACCGCGCACGCGCCTGGCGTGCCGATCTGGGCGGTGACGCATGGCTATGGCGGGCCGCTGCGCGGTGCCGATGCGCCCGATCGCACGCGATCGGCACCTTCGATGAGCTCGCGCGCGCGTCACCACGCACCTGCGGGCTGCGCGTCAGCATCTTCTGAGGCCAGAGGCGTCATGCCGCCTGGCGAGCGGCCGCGTGACGCGCGTCTGCGGCATGCTGCGCGCGCTGATCTGGGACGTCGACGGCACGCTGGCCGAGACACGAGCGCGGACGTCACCGCGTGGCGTTCAACGACGCGCCTTCGCCGCGATGGGGCTGCCGTGGCGCTGGAGCGTCGAGCGTTATGGCGATCTGCTCGCCACCAGCGGCGGCCTTGAGCGCCTGCTGCGCGCCTCGCCGAAGACGCGGCGTCGCGGCCGCGCGCCGCGTGCGAACGGCTGGCGCTGGCGCGCGAGCTCCACCGCCGTGCAAGAATGCCGCCTTCGCTACGCGCCGCGCGGCCTCGGGGGGCGGTTGCGGCTGGGGCGGCCCTGCGGCGTGCGCGCCGTCTGATGCAGCAGGCGCGTGGGCACGGGGCGCAGCTCTGCGATCGCCACTCGCCACTGGCCGCGCCACTGTCGCGACGTGCTGCTGTCGCGCCGCACTTGGCGCCCACTGGGCCGGCGGCTTCGCTGCTGGCATCCTGTGCGCCGAGACGACGCCGCTGAAGAAGCCGCACCCCCAGGTGTATCACCTCGCGCTGCAGCGGCTCGCGCTGCGCGCCGATCGAGGCACTTAGCCGTCGAGAGGACTCACCCGGCGGCGTGGCCAGCGCGCGCGCGCGGCCCGGCCTCGAGGGTGCTAAAGCCGACGCGCAGCGTGTAACTTCGCCTCGAACGATGGCGTCGGCGCACTGGCGGTATGCAATGACCTGCGACAGCGCGGTCTGCGCGCCCGGACATGCGCGACGTGCCCAGCGCGACGCAAGTGCACTGGCCGTGGCTGTGCAACGCGCCGCCTCAGGGTCGGCATACCGACCCGCAGCGCGGATCAGTGCACCCACTTGTCGATCTCGGGCTTGCAGCCAGCTGCGCAGGCCCTCGGGCGTCTGCTTCGGCGCTGGGCACGATGTCGCCGCCGAGCTCGGCCATGCGGGCCGCCACTGCGGGATCCTTCAGCGCGGCGCGCAGCACGGCGGCATCGAACTTGTCGATGGCATCCGTCGGCGTGCCCTTGGGCGCATAGATGCCGTGCCAGACCATGACCTCGAAGCCCTTGAGGCCCTGACTCGTCGAGCGTCGGGCGTGTCGGGCAGCGGACTTGATGCGCTCGCTTGGTCGTCACGCCGTACAGCTTGACGGTGCCGGCCTTGATGTGCTGGCAGCGTCTGCGTGGTCTGGTCGCACAGCAGGTCGACCTGTCCGCCGAGCAAGCGCGTTCATCGCCGGCGCCGTGCCCTGGTACGGAATCGTCGTCAGCTCGGCACTCGATGGTCTTCTGAAACAGCATGCCGCACAGCTGCGAGACGGCGCCGAGCCCGGCGTGCGCCAGCGTCAGCTTCGACGGCGTTGGCCTTCACGTAGGCCACGCAGTTCCTGCGCGTCGTTGGGCGGCAGGTCCTTGCGGCCGAGCAGCGTCATCGGCACGTCGACCACCTGGCCGACGTATTCGAAGTCGGTCAGCGGGTTGTACGGCCAGCTTGCGGTACAGCGCCGGCGCGGTGGCCATGCCGTTGTGGTGGATCAGGAAGGTGTAGCCGTCGGGCGCCGCCTTGGCCACGCAGTCGGCCGCGAGCGGTGCCGCCGGCGCCGGTCTTGTTCTCGACCACCACCGACTGGCCCGAGCGTCTTGGCCATCGCAGCGCCGAGCGCGCGCGCCACCACGTCGGTAGGCCCGCCAGCGGCGAACGGCACCACCAGCGTGATGTTGCGCGATGGATAAGGGCTGCGCTGGCTGAAGCCAGCAGCGGCAACGCAGCGAGCAGCGCGGCACCGAATGCAACGCGAAAGCGTTCGATCATGGTGGTCGGTCTCCTGGGGTCGTCGGTGGCACCAGTTCGGAAATCTCGATCAGGTTCAAATCGGGGTCGCGCAGGTAGACCGGAGCGCAGCTTGTGCGTCGCACCGGTGCGCAGCACCGGCCCTTCGACGATCGCCACGCCCTCGCGGCGCAGCCGTTCGATCACCTGGTCGAGCGGCCGGTCGGCGATGAAGCACAGGTCGAGCGCGCCAGGCACCGTGCAGATGCGCCCTCGGCTCGTATTCATGGCCGCGGCGGTGGATGTTGATCTTCTGGTTGCCGAAGCGCAGCGCCTGCCGCTCGCCGGCAAGGTCTCCAGCCGCATGCCGAGCACGCGGGTGTAGAAATCGATGCACGCCGGTGCATCGATGGTGGATCAACACCAGATGGTCGAGGTGGTCAATCACGGTCGCAACTCGGAGATCGTGCAGGGATCGTGCCATCGACCCCGACCGCGGCGCCTACGGCGGAACCCGCAGCCGCGACGCGGCAGTGGAGCCGCGCCGTAACGTCCGGTGATTCAGCCGAGAAGGCGCGCCCACCACTGAGTGCATCGGCCACGGCCCACACGCGGGCGGCCAGCGCGCCGCATCTCGGCCGCGCTGGCCGCAGCACCACTAGCCCGCGAGACGAATCCGCCTTGTCTTCGAGTTCGGCTGCGCGTAAGGGTATTGCCGGGGTCGCCCTTCGGCTCGTCGACGCGCGCTCAAGCGGTCGGCCGTCGCGCGTGGCGACGCTGACCTTGCCGATCCAGCGCGCGGGTAGGCGGCGTCGACCTCGGGGTCGAGCACCATCTGCACGCGGTCGCGAAAGCGCGCGAGTGGCCGGGTCGCGAAGTGGCGCGTCGAACTCGGCGAGGCCGGCGCGGCCATGGTGAGCCACCATCGCGAGCACGGTGCCCATCGAGAACTTGGACTGGTGCACCGTCTGCGGATCGGTCACCGGCCCCAGCACGTCGATCGCGCCCTGGTGCACCTGCGCGGTGACGCCGGCGATGTCGGACGCGGTCAGGCGCTGCTCCTGCATCAGCGCAAGCAGGGCATCGGCCGCCGGGTGCGTGTGGCGGCAAGACGCGATGGAACTTGAACGACGTTTCGGCGGTGGCCCAGCGCGTGCCGAGCCGATCGGTCAATCGCGCGGGATCGGCATCGCTCGACATGCCGGCCGCCATGCCGCGTTGCGCCTTCGAGGATGCGGCTGCGCGCCGGTGAAGCCATCGGCCGCCAGGTACGCCGCGCGCAAGCCCGGCGGCGGCGGCGTGCGCGGTGTGCAGCTGCTTGGAGTCGGCGGCCTCGCGCAGGAACTCCCACAGCCCCGCCGACTGCGTGCCCGCCGACCCGAACGCGTGCGGTCATCTGCTCGGGCGTCAGCCGCAGCAGCTGGCCCACCGCGGCGGCGGCCGCCAGCGTGCCGGCGGTGCCGGTGGTGTGGAAGACCTTGTAGTGCGAACGGCCGAGAAACTCGCCGACGCGGATGCCGACTTCGTAGCCGGCCACCGCGGCGGTGAGCAGCTCGCGCCCCGAACGCTGCAGCGCCTGCGCCACCGCCAGCGCTGGCGGAAGCACCACCGCCGCCGGATGGAACACCGAGCCGTTGTGCACGTCGTCCTGCTCGGCCGACGTGCGACGCCGCGGCGTTGATCGCCGCCGCCACCAGCGGGCTCGAGCCGCGGCGATGGATCAGCACCTCGCTCGGACCGTCGCCGGGCCCTGCGCGCAGCATGAACTGGCGATCGACTCGACCGGCCGCGCACCCTTGCCGGCCAGCGCCGAGCCGATCCAGTCGAGCAGCAGGTCCTGCGTGCGCGCGATCACCGCGGCGGGATCGCCTCGAAGGCGCAACGTGGCCGCGAAACGCGCGAGTTCGACGCCGGGGAATCGTGTGGCCATCTGCGAAGCTCCTGCCGTCACACCACGCCGTCGCGTGCGCCAGCGCGCGACCGTGGCGTCGTCGAACGCCGAGTTCGGCGAGCAGCGCATCGGTGTGCTGCGCCGAGCGCGGGAATCAGCATCCATGCGAGCCTCGAACGACGCGCGGCAACGCCGGCGGCTAGGCGCGGGGATCGGTGCCGGCTGGCGAGCGCCACCTCGGTCCAGCGGTCGCGCGCCGCCAGTTGCGGATGCGCCCACACCTCGGCTATGCCGTTGACGTGCGCGTTGGCGATCTGCGCCTGCTCCAGGCGCTGCGACGACCTGCTCGCCACTCAGCTTGGAGAACACCTCGTCGATGATCGCGGCCAGCGCGTCGCGCGCGGCGACGCGCCGCGCGTTGCTGTCGAAGCGCGGGTCGCTGGCGAGCTCGGGCCGCTGCAGCACCTTGGCGCAAAACGCCTGCCACTCGCGCTCGTTCTGCACGCCGAGCATCACCGACTTGCCGTCGCCGGCGGCAAACGGCCCGTACGGAAAGATGGTGGCGTGCGCCGCGCCGGCGCGCGGCGGTGGCGGTGCGCCCTCGAACGCGTAGTACAGCGGAAAGTTCATCCACTCGACCATCGATTCGAGCATCGACACGTCCAGGCGCACACCCTGGCCGCTGCGCCCGCGCTCGATCAACGCGGCGAGGATCGCGCTGTAGCGCGTACATGCCGGCAGCGATGTCGGCGATCGAGCAGCCCGCCTTGGCCGGCTGCTCGGGCGTGCCGGTGACCGACAGGAAGCCCGGCCTCGCTCTGGATCAGCAGGTCGTACGCTTTCTTGTCGCGGTAGGGTCCGGGCCGTGCCGGGTCGTCGCCGTAGCCGGAGATGTCGCACACGATCAGGCGCGGCCACTTGGCGTGCAGCGTGTCGAACGACAGGCCCAGGCGCGCCGCCGCGCCGGGCGCGAGGTTTTGCACCAGCACGTCGGCGCGCGCGAGCAGCGCGTGCGAGGATGCGCCGGCGCCTGCTCGTGCTTGACGTCGAGCGTCAGGCTCTCCTTCGAGCGATTGGTCCACACGAAGTGCGACGCCAGGCCCTTGACGCGCTCGTCGTAGCTGCGCGCGAAGTCGCCGACGCCGGGACGCTCGACCTTGATGACGCGCGCGCCCAGATCGGCCAGGTGCCGCGTGCACAACGGCGCCGCGATCGCGTGCTCGAGCGTGACAACGGTGATGCCCTTGCAGCGGCTGCATGTCAGGCCTGCACGTCAGAACGAGCGCGGCAGCCCGAGGATGTGCTCGGCCACGTAGCTCAGGATCAGGTTGGTCGAGATCGGCGCCACCTGGTACAGCCGCGTCTCGCGGAACTTGCGCTCGACGTCGTATTCGCAGGCGAAGCCGAAGCCGCCGTGGAACTGGATGCAGGCGTTGGCCGCCTCCCACGACGCCTTGGCCGCCAGGTACTTGGCCATGTTGGCCTGCGCGCCGCAGGGCTGCGTGCGCATCGAACAGCCGGCACGCCTCGTAGCGCATCAGGTCGGCCGCCTCCACCTCGATGTAGCGCCTTCGGCGATCGGGAACTGCACGCCCTGGTTCTGGCCGATCGGCCGGCCGAACACGACGCGGTCCTTCACGTACGCGGTGACGCGGTCGATGAACCAGCGGCCGTCGCCGATGCACTCGGCGGCGATCAGCGTGCGCTCGGCGTTCAAGCCCGTCGAGGATGTACTGAAGCCCTGGCCCTTCGCGGCCGATCAGGTTCTCGGCCGGGATCTCCAGGTTCTCGAAGAACAGCTCGTTGGTCTCGTGGTTGACCATGTTGGCGATCGGCCGCACGGTCATGCCGTGCTTCATCGCGTGGTGCAGGTCGACCAGATGAAGATCGACAGCCCTTCGCTCTTCTTGGCCACCTCGGCCAGCGGCGTGGTGCGCGCCAGCAGGATCATCAGGTCCGGAGTGCTGGATGCGCGAGATCCACACCTTCTGGCCGTTGACGACGTAGCGGTCGCCGTTGCGCACGGCCGTGGTCTTGATCTTCGTGGTGTCGGTGCCGGTGGACGGCTCGGTCACGCCCATCGACTGCAGGCGCAACTCGCCGCTGGCGATCTTGGGCAGGTAGCGCTGCTTCTGCTCGTCGGAGCCGTGGCGCAGCAAGCGTGCCCATGTTGTACATCTGGCCGTGGCAGGCGCCGGAGTTGCCGCCCGAGCGGTTGATCTCCTCCATGATCACCGACGCCTCGGTGAGGCCCGAGTCCCGAGCCGCCGTATTCGTGCGGAATCAGCGCCGCCATCCAGCCGGCCTTGGTGAGCGCATCGACGAACGCCTCGGGGTAAGCGCGCTGCGCATCGACTTGGCGGTGGTACTCCGTCGGGGAACTGCGCGCACAGCGCACGCACCGCGTCGCGCAGTTCGCCGTGGGATTGTGGCGGGTTCATCGGCATGCCGGGTTGAGGGTGTCACGTGCCAGCTCCGGCGCGTCGCCTGCATCGCCAACGCACCCTGCGTGGTTGCGCGCCCACAGCGCCACGCTCGCGATCGTCGTCGAATCGCCCGCAGACGTCGAACGGATGCAGGTCGAACAAGCGGCGACTTGGCGGTGAACGAGAAGCGCTTGACCACCGCACCCGGCCGTTGCCGGCGCAGCAGATCCATCAGCAAGCGTGGCGATCAGCGGGCCGTGCACGATCAACCCCGGATAGCCCTCGACCTCGGTGACGTAGCTGCGGTCGTAGTGGATGCGGTGGCCGTTGAAGGTGAGCGCGGAGTAGCGAAACAGCAGCACCGGATCGGGCACGATGCGGCGCGCGAAGGTCTCGTCGGCCGGTGCGGCCTGCGGCGTGGGCGGCGCCGCACCGGGCTGCAGGTGCATCGCGGTAGAACGATGTCGTGCTGCTCGACGATCGCCACGCCGCGCGGGCGGCTGATCTCATGGCGCACCGTCACGAAGGCGAGCGCACCGCTACTCGCCGCTCTTCGCATCGACACTCGCGATGCGTGACGTGCGCGTGATCGCGTCGCCCACCTGCAGCGGCTGGTGAAACTGCAACCGCCCGCCGGCCCACATGCGGCGCGGCAGAGTCGATCGGCGGCAGGAAGCCGCCGCGCTGCGGGTGGCCGTCGGGCCCGAGCGTCGACTGCCGAGCCAGCGGCGCGAAGAACAGCCAGTGCGCCAGCGGTGGCACGTCAGCTCCTGACCGCCGCAAGCGGGTCGTCACGATCGAGCGTTGCCGCCCATGCGTCGCAGCATCGCTGCGTGCACCGCGTCGCTGCGCTGTTCGGTGCGGCCGATCCAGCCGCGCCACCGCGCCAGCGCGGCGTCTGCAATGGGGATGGGATCGCTCATCGGTGTGGCGAAAGTGCCAGCTTGCATGCAGCGGCCGCGCTCGGCAACCGGGCTATTCGGCACCTCGGCCGTCGCGCCGCTTCAATGTGGCGCAACGCGATCTCGGGCGATGGCGCAGCGGCGCGCATCGTTCCGACCCTTCAACGGCGATCCCTATACTCGTCGCCATGCCGCCCCGCCACTTCCGTTTTGGACGCGCGACAGTGATCGGCGCGTTGCTGGTCGGCGCGGCGTTCGCGTCGGTTGCCGCCGAAGAGACCGTCCGATTGCAGCGCGTTGCAGCCACCGGTGAGGCCGCTCCCGGTGGTGGCGTGTTCGACCGCTTCGGCGCCGAGGCGACGCCCATCGTGGCGCCGGTGAACGCGCGCGGGGACGTTGCCTTCTTCGCCACCATCGGGCGCGGCGACAGCGGCGAGGGCCTGTTCAGATGGTCGCGCGGACGCGTGGTGGCAGTCGCACGCGAAGGCGACCGGGTGGCCTCGGTCGGCACGCTGTCGGGCTTCGGCAGGCATCCGGTCCCGGCGCTCAGCGATGACGGCACGGTGGTGTTCGCCGCCGCGATCGACCGGTGGCCGCGCCGTCGAAGGCCTGTTCGTTGCGCGCAACGGCACGTCTGCGCCCCGTCGCACTCGCCGGCGCACAGGCACCCGGCAACGCTGGCGTGCTCGCCGCGCTCGATTCGCCGGCCATCAACGCGCGCGGCGACGTCGTCTTTCTCGCCGCGTTGCGGCGCGGACGCGAGACGCTGGAGGCGGTGCTGATCGCATCGGGCGGCCGACTGCGCAAGGTCGTCGCCCAAGGTGACCCGGCGCCCTCGGGCGGCACCTTTGCCGCGTTCGGGCCGCCGACGATCAACCGCGACGGCGCAGTCGCCTTCGGCGCCGCGATCGAGGGCCGCTCGGTCCCCGGCGGCATCTTCATCTGGAAGGCCGATCAGCTTCGCATGGTGCTGGGCGCCGGCGACGAGACACCCGATCGGCGGCATCTTCGCGAAGTTCTCCGAGCGCATCGGCTTCGGCGATCAAGGCACGGTCGTCTTCCACGGCCAGCTCAAGGGCGCGCCGACGGCCGCCGGCATCTTCGCCATCCAGGACGGTCGCACCCAGGCGGTCGCGCGCCTGGGCGACGAGGCCCCGGGCGGCGGCCGCTACTCGAACTTCGGGTTGTGGCCCGTGGTCAGCGCCAAGGGCGCGATCGCCTTCACCGCGGCGGTGGACGGCGGTCCCAGCCCGGTGATCGCGGTGCGCGTGGCCGCCGGCGCGGCCGCGTCGCGTGGTCGGCGTCGGTGACAGCGTGCCGGGCGGCGCGCGCATCGCCTCGCTCAGCCTGCTGCCGGTGGTGAGCATCGGCGCGGGCGGCGACGTCAGCTTCGCGGTGGCGCCGACGACGACCGGCGTCGGGCCCCGAGGGCCTGTTCGTGGCGGCAACCGCCGAGCCCTGAAGGCGGCGTCAGTTCATGTCGTAGGGCGGGTACTCGGCGAACACGTTTGCCGGCGTGATCAGCTTGTGCGGCGTGACGGTGCGCGCGGGGACCGTCTCGCCGCGCAGCATGCGCATCGCCAGCGGTAGCACCTGATAGCCCATGCGATCGAGATAGAACGCCACCGACCCGAGCACGATGCTGGCGCGATTGTTCGGGTCGAGCTCCTTTGCGATCGTTGGCGCCGCCGTGAATGCTGCGGTCGACGCCATGGCCGACGATGGCCGCGTCGCGCGCGCGGCCGGCCGCCTCCATCGCAGCCTTGGCCGCCAGCGCGGTGGCATCGTCGGTCGCGGCGATCAACACCTTGCGCGGCGGTTGCGCGGCCAGCAGCGGCCCGAGCAGCGGCGCCACCTGCGCGCGGATTGCCCTGGGTGTCGAGCATCGTCACGCGGCGCTGCCGGCAACCGCTTGCGCAGCGCCTCGGCGACGCCTTGCACACGCTCGGGGTTGGCCGACACCCGACCGATGACGACCGCGACAGTCGGCTGGCCGGCCCACGTGCGCTCGGCGAACTGGGCGAGCGCTTCGCCGGCGATGCGCCCGGCCATCGCGTTGTCGAGGGTGTAGAGCGGCGCGCCCGGCACCGCTTCGTTGACCGCGAGCACCGGAATGCCTGCGGCCTTGAGCTTCTGCGCGATGGCGGCATTGGCCGTGCCGCCCCGGTGGTACTGCACGTAGAGATCGACCTTGCGCGCGATCGCCGCCTCGGCGTTGGCGATGGCGCGCGCATCGTCGCCGTGGTTGTCGTAGAAGATCAGCTCGACCGGCAGCGTGCGCGCTGCGAGGATGAAGCTCTGGCGCATCTCGGCGCCGGTGAACCCGGTGCCCTCGACGCTGACGCCGGGCTCCTCGGTCACATTGGCGAAGGCGATGGTGTAGCGGCGCTCGGGTGCAGCCGCCCCGGCCGCCGCAGCGAACGAGCGCCACCATCGCCACGATGGCGCCCTTCACGAGCCGGGCCCGCGACAACAACACGATGCCGCGGGCCGCGTCGGTCATTGGATGGCGTCGATGGCGACGAAGTTGCCGGTCAGGCCGACGCGCCTTGGGCACCGTCATGTTGACGAAGAAGGTCGCGCGCTTGTTCGACGCGGCCTCGGCGGCGATCAGGTCGGTGCGCACGTTCTCCATGATGTGGATGCCGTTGTCGGTGAGCAGCAGGGCGTGGACCGGGAAGGCCTGCTTCGGGTTCTCGCTGGGGATCACCTCGACCGCCCAGGTGTCGGTGCCGACCGCCACCACCTTCTGCGACGCCAGCCAGGCCGCCGCCTCCTTGCCGAGGCCCGGCTCGCCGCTGTTGTAGAGCGCGTTCTGCGCGGGGAACTGCTCGAACAGATCGCCCCAGCCGGTGTGGATGAAGACCATGTCGGCTTCGCGCAGCGTCACGTTGTACATCTTGAGGCCCGCCTGCACGTCGGCCGCGGTGATGACGGTGCCCTTGTCGATGCAGGGCTTCTTGCACGCGGCGTTGGTCTTGAGCTTGCCGGCGTCCTGGAAGCACCTTGACCATGTCGATGATGACGCCGCGGGTGGCGAACGATTTCAAGTGCTCGAGGCCGAGCTTGGTCATGTTGTTCTGGTTGATGAACTTGCCCATCGGGGTCTGGTTGTAGTAGCAGTCCTTGATGCCGATGTGTCCCATGCCGTCGAGGTGCGTGCCTACGTGGCTCTGGCTGAGCCAGGTGTCTTCCATGTAGGTGAGCTGGTTCTCGCCGAACGATGCGCCAGGGGCAAGGCTCGTGGCGGTGAGGATGGTCTTGGTGAAGCGCGAGCCGAACAGCGGCACGCCATCGACCAGCGGATACGTCATGTTCGTGACCTTGCCGGTCTGGATCTCGGCGGCCGCCGCCTTGGTCACCGCGGGGTGACGCGGTTGGTGGCGCCGGTCTGGTCATTCGGGCCCCACGGCGAGGGCTTCACGATCGACTTGCAGTCGCTCTGCGCGAATGCGACGGGACTCGACGACAAGGCGATCACTGCGAAAGCGGATAATCAGCGCTGCGCGAAGCATGGTTGAGACTCCTCTGTTGTGGTTCGGGTTCGAAGCTGAGAGCTGGGGTACGTGAGCGATCAAAACGCCGCGGTGTTCGATCCGGACGGCCTCCTGGCCTCCGCGGGCAAGGCCAGACCGAGTCGGACGCGAGGGTCCGGCGCCGAGAGGACTACGCCTTGGGCGGACGATCGAGCCGACCGCCATCGCCCGTCAAGACGGCGATGGCATGGCTGTCGCGCGGTGGCGACGACGTTGCCGCCAGCGGCGCGATCGGCGCGGGCGGGATCAACGCAAATCCGAACGGCGAGGTGGCATCGGGCGAGTCGTCGCCGAGCGAATCGAACGCGCGCACTTCGAGCACGGCGACCGCTGCGAGCGCCGGCACTTGACAATGCCTCTCGAAACTCGAACGGTGAAGCTGCGCGCTCGACACGTCGTGTCCGATCGCGCGCAACACTCATGCCAGCCTCGCAACGGCTCGTCGAGGTGGACTGCAGCGCGACGCGCATGCTGCGGTCCGATCACCTGCGCGACACTCGAGGACACCGCGTACACCGGCGCTGCGATCAGCAGAGCACCACAGGACGGCGCGCTGCGCGGCTCGTGCAAAGGCGCTCGACAGCATGAGGGCGCGAGTGTATGCCCGGCAGGCTGCACTGTCGATGGGTGCCTATCCGGCCCGTGGAACCGCTCAGGGCGACCGCCGCCGGATACCATTCGCCGCCAGTGCGTGTGCGAGAGCGCCGCTGCGACCCCGCGAGACAAGAGGCCAGCGCGACGATGGACGGGAAGATGGCGGCGCTGCAACGCGCGATGGCGGGCACGTGGCTCGCCGTCAGCATCGCCGCACGCGCGCACGACACACCACCGGACACCCCTCCGCAACAGGTGACCGTCACTGGCCAAGCCTGCCGCGACGCAGCCCGGTGCGCTGAAGGACGACATCGTCAAGACCGAGACGATCAATGCGCGCGAGATCGAAAAGTCTGGCGCCACCAGCCTGACGGAATTGATGTCGCACCGGCCGGGCATCGACGTGCAGCTCGAGTGCTCGGTCTGCAACGTGCGCAACATCACGTTGAACAGCCTGCCTGGGCGCTTCACCACGCTGATGCTCGACGGCGTGCCGATCTTTTCGCCGGTGTCCAATGCGCACGGGCTCGACATGATCGGCGTCAACAACCTCGAGCGCGTCACGACATCTCGCGCGGTGCGGGCACGAGCCTGATCGCGCCCGAGTCACTGAGCGGCACCGTCAACATGGTGACCAAGCGGCCCATCAACACCGGCGGCGAGCTCGACCTGAGCACCGGCACCTTCGGCCATCGCCGCGCCGCGGCATACGGGTCGAAGGCCTTCACCGGCGGCGCGCTCGTGGCCGACGCGGCCCCTGCAGCGGCACGACAGCGTGGACCAGATCGGCGGTGGGCTCAGTCAATACACCGGTTCGACCGCAAGCTGGCCGGACTCGGCGCCTTCATCGACGATGTCGGGGCTTCAGGCTGAGGGCGCGCTACGACCACATCGACGAGAAGCGCATGGGCGGGCCCGCTCGGCCGCGACTACGACGCGGTGCGCGGAGCACCAGCGGCAACCCGTTCGACTTCAGCAAGGGGCCGCACGGCGCCTCCCGGAGCGCGACCGCTGGGTGGTGTCTTCCGATGGCACGCTCACTGCGCCGTACAACGACGGCCTCTTCGGGATGGCGCAGATCATCTTCACGCGACGCAACCAGTTCGTCACCACCGGCGAACGCCAGGTCAGCGACACCCGCGTGCGCCTGGCGCTCGGCTATGCGCAGCACCATCAGGACTCCTGGTTCGGCAACGATGCCGACTACTTCGCCGACCAGCAGCAGTACTACCTCGAAGCGAGCGCACAGACCGAGCTCGGCTCGGCGCTGCTCACCGCCGGCATCAACCAACGCTACGAGGACCTGCACAGCCGATCGACCAGCCTCGACCCGTCGTCGCCGACCTTCGGCATCGAGCGCATCGACGCCGACGCCTATGTCTACCGCACCCCGCGCTGTTCGTGCAGGGCTACGACACCTGGCTCAACGGGCAGCTCGAGGTCAATGCCAGCGTCGGTACGACCGCAACAACGTCTTCGGCGGCATCACGACGCCGCGGCTGAACCTGTTGTGGCACCACGCCGACGACCTGTCGAGCCGCTTCGCGATCGGCCGAGGCTTCCGGCTGCCGACGTCGTTCTTCGAGTTCGAACACGCGATCCTGGCGGCGCCGGGGGTCGACCGCAGCCAGGCCAAGCCTGAGAAGTCACGCAACCTGTCGTATGCGCTGAACTACGCCGACGATCGCCTGGCAGTCACGGCGTCGTTGAACCACACGCGCATCGATGACATGGCGCTGTTCATCGACGACACCGGCGTTTCCGGCAACTTCCTGCTGCAACCGGCGCACAGTCCGTTCACGGTCGACAACGCCGATGTCGTCGGCACCCGGCAGGTCACGCCGGCGTCGGCGCTGACGGTGGGCCTCGAGAAGTCACCGCTATCGCTTCGAGTCGACTGATTTCGCAAACAGCCTCTTCGCACGGCCCGACTATCGCGTGACCCTCGGGCTGGACCACGACAGCGGCCCCTGGGACCCTCAGCGTGCGCGCGACCTCACACCGGCCCGCAGGACCTTGCCAAGTTCTACGCCTACGCCGACACCCCGCGCTTCAACCTCGATGGCACGCCCAAGCTCACGCGCAGCCCGGGACTCTGGTTCGTTGACCTGCGCGCGTCGTTTCGATGGAACCCGATGGTCTCCGCCTATTTCGGCGTCGCGAACGTCCTCGACTACCGGCAATCGCGCAAGGAGAACTTCCTGTGGGTCGACCGCGATGGCACCCTCGACGTCACGCAGCTGTGGGGCCCGAACCTCGGGCGCAGCGCGGTGGCCGGCGTGAAGCTCAGCTTCTGAGCAGTGACAGTATGCGCACGACCCTGCTGCTGCGGCATGTGATCGGCGCCGCGTGCTGGATGCTGGTCTCCGGCGTGCCGGCGCGCCGACCGCGCCTGGGACTTCAACCTGCCCGCGCTCGACGGCAGCCGCTTCGTGCAGGCCTCGTCGGTGCAAGGGCCGCTGCTCGTCAACTTCTGGGGCAGTGAATGTCCGCCCTGCGTCGAGGAACTGCCGCGGCTGCAGGCGCTTCGCGCGCTCGACCGCCCCGCGTGGACGGTTTGGCTGGTGGCCACCGACCCGGCACCGACGGCGCGCGCGCTTCGTCGATCGCCACGCGAGTGCGCCTGCCCGTCCTGCGCGCGGGGCAAAACGTGTCGGGGTTGATGCGCGCGGCCGGCAATCGCGACGGCGGGCTTCCGTTCACCGTCGCGTTGCGGCAGGGCCGCATCTGTGCCGTGCGCGAAGGCGCGCTGGCGCCAGCGGACCTGGCCTCGATCCCGAGGCCGCTTGCATGACGGCTGCCGGCGAGGCTGCGCCGCTGAGCGCGCGGCGCAGGCGAACCTACACCGTGCGCCCGCCGTCGACCGGAAACTCCACGCCGGTGATGAACTCCGCGTCGTCGCTGGCCAGATAGACCGCGGCGCGCGCAATGTCCAGCGGCGTCGACAGGCGCCCCATCGGGATTGTGGCGACGAACTTCTTGCGATTCTCCGGCGTGTCGGGCATGCCCATGAACTGCTCGAGCAGGCCGGTGGCGCCCATCACCGGGCAGATGGCGTTGACGCGGATGTTGTCGCCGCCGAGCTCGACCGCCAGCGACTTGCTCATCAGGTTGACCGCGCCCTTGCTGCTGTTGTACCAGGTGAGGCCCGGGCGCGGGCGGATGCCGGCGGTGGAACCCACGTTCAGTGATCACGCCGCTTCTTTGCTTGCGCAGGATCGGCACCACCGCGTGGACCATGTGGAAGATCGACTTCACGTTGATCGCGTAGAGCTTGTCGAACGTGGCCTCGTCGACGTCGAGCAGCGGGCCGTTCTTGTGCGACCAGCCGGCGTTGTTGACCACGATGTACGACCTGCCGCCAGGCCTTCAGAGCGTGGCTGCCACCAGCGCATCGATGTCGGCGCGCTGCGTGACGTCGCACTTCACCGCCAAAGCGCCGGCGCCGAGTGGCGCCGGCCACATCCTTTGGCGCCCGCCTCGTTGACGTCGGCCAGCGCCACCTTGGCGCCCTCCTCGGCGCTACTGATCGAGCGATCTCGGCGCCGAAGCCGCTGGCCGCGCCGGTGACGATGGCCACCTTGCCTTGCAGTCTCATGGTGTGTCTCCTTGCGGGCTGCGCGAGCCGGCAGCCGGGTGTGAATGGCGTGATGGTATTGCACACGCGGTGCGACGGCGCGCTGCGCAAAGTCGACCTGGCGGTGCCGTGCAGATGTCCACTTGATGAACACGTTTGACCTGGGATCTCAGTGGCTGCGAATGCCCCGGTGCCCTCCATGCGCCCACCTCATCGTCTCGATGACGCGCACGTGACAACGCTTGCGTCGGACGCGTTCACCTATGGGACACGACAACGATCAGGCTCAAGGTTTCGAGAACCTCGAGCAGACAAACAGGTCTGCGCAGCAGAATCGAGATGCCGACTGCTCAATGCTCATTCGTTGGGGCCGTCGTTCTCGGCAGCAATTCTAGATGAAGGAGACACCACCATGACGATTTGCGCGCGTCTGCTGACCCCGGAGCCGGACGCTTATGGCCTCGGCCATCGCGTTGCTGACTGCGTGCGGCGGCGACGATGACACGCCGCCCGCTCCACCGAGGCGCCCGATGTCGCGGTCACCGCGATGGGCTCAGTGAAGGCGATCGATCACCTTGAACATGCGCAACGTACTTCGCGCATTCCGTACGCCGCGCCGCCGGTCGGGCGATCAGACCGCTGGATGCCGCCGGCAGCGGCGCCTGCCAGCTGGACGACGCCGCTGGCCAACGACGGCAATCGGCCGCGCCGTGCCTGCAGACCATGCGCCAGCCCGTTCCGCCTGCAGAACGGCGACGGCGAGGACTGCCTGTACCTCGACGTGCACGCGCCCACCGCCGACGGGCCGTTCCCGGTGATGGTGTGGATCCACGGTGGCGCGTTCAACACCGGCGGCGCGCGTGACCTACTACGACGCGTCGACCGGCTCGTCGGGCGAGGGCGATGATCGTGGTGCACGACTCGACGTACCGGCATGGCGCCAGCTGGGCTTCCTCGGCTCACCGGCGCTGACGCCGACCGCGACGGCAGCGCGTGGGCAGCTACGGCATCATGGATCAGCAGGCCGCGCTCGCTGCTGGGTGCGCGACAACGCCGCGGCGTTCGGCGGCGCGACCCCGAACAACGTCACGATCTTCGGCGGAGTCTGCCGGCAGGCTTCAGCGTCATGACGCCACCTCGCGTCGCCGCGGCTCGAAGGGGCTCTTCCACAAAGGCGATCGTCCAGAGCGGCGCCTATGGCGTTCGACCGGTCAGCTGACGCAGCCCGCGACTCGAGCACCAGCAGCACCACGGTGGTCAACAACGCGCTGGCCGCCGCCGCTGCCTCAGCGCTGCCGGTCGCCGGTGCAGTCCCGTCTGCTGCGTGCCTGCGCGCGACGTCGACCGCGATGGGGTCATTGCGCACTGCAGCTCGCGACCAGGCGTTCAACGCCTGCTGCCGCGCAGCCCGGCGCCAGTCGGTCGACGGCAAGGTGCTGCCGCAGACGATCAAGGCGATCGTTCAGGCCGGCGACCAACGCCAAGGTTGCCCGATCCTCAGCGGCACCGAACGAGGACGAGGTACGCGCTGTTCATCGCGATCTGGCGAGCTCGGCCGCCGCGCCGCCGCCGGTGCCGCCGAACTTCGATCCGACCAACAAGTCGTTCCTGCTGTCGGCAGCCGCCTGCGGGCCGACCGCCGCCGCCTTGTCTGCGGGCACGGGGGTGTCGACCACTCAACTGACCACGGTGGACTATCCGCTCACCAACTTCGGCACCGACACGGCCTTGCAGCCGGCATTGGGGGCAGGCTCGCTGCGGCACCGACGTGATCTTCGCCTGCAACGGCAACAACGTGTCCAAGCGGGTGCGCACCCAGGGCTCTGCGATCTACGCGTACGAGTTTCGAGACCAGACGGCGATCCCGTCGCTCGGCCGCGACGCAAACAGCAACTACTACTTGAGCATGCAGCAAGGCGCCGGCCACTCGTACGAGATCAGTACCTGTTCAACTTCGGCGACGGCCGTCCGGCCAAGAACGCCGAACAGTCGGCGCTGGCGCTGCGATAGCCACCTACTGGACCAACTTCGCGCGCACCGGCAACCCCAACAGTACCGGCGTCCCGACATGGGCCGACTTCAGCACGGCGCCGTGCTCGGGCTCGGTCGCGATCAGGCGGCGGCGTGGTCCCGTTGACGGCAACCGCGTTCGAGCGCCCGCACAAGTACGGCACCGGCATGCCGTGGGCGATGACGTTCTAGAGCGCAATGTGAGCCTGGGCGCTGACAGGCATCTTCTGAAAACCCGCTGCGGCGGGTTTGTCTTGTTGCCCGCTGTGCGAAGCGGGTCCCCCTTCGACGCCGATCGAGCGACGTGCGAAACCACTGATCGTGCCGCGCGCTTCGTGCAGCAGTGCCCCGAACGACGGCGAGCTGGGGCGCAGGTTCGAATCAAGGGCCCAATTTGCCGCGCAGCAGGTAGGCGGGCGATTGCGTCGCTCAGGCTCGCATGGTCGGCACAGGGGCAACACCGCGATGTCGTCGATCGTCGCGCCAGCGCTGGCGCTGCCAGCCGAAGCGCGCATTGGCGCCGCCGGACGTCGGCGAGCAAGCGCGCGTGCGGGTCGCGTACGGTGCGGCTCACGATGTCACTCGAGTCGATGCGCGTCAGCGCGCGATCGCGTCGTACAGCGCGACGTAGCGCTTGGCCGCGCCCGACCACGAAAAGTCCTGCGCCATCGCCGCGTGCATCAGTGCGCGCCACAGCTTGGGCTGGCGCTTGGCCCTGCACCGCGCGCCGCACGCGCGGCCTCCGAGCGCGGCAGCGCTCGCCGCGTCGAACGAAAAGCCGGTCGCACGCTCGGCACGCACGGCATCGTCGCTGGCGTCGACCACCGTGTCGGCCAGCCCGCCCACGCGCCGCACCAACGGCAGCGTGCCGTAGCGCAAGCCGTACATCTGTGTCAGCCCGCACGGTTCGAAGCGCGAGGGCACCATGATCACGTCGGCGCCACCGATCAGGCGATGCGCCTGCGCCTCGTCGTAGGCGATGCGCACCGCGACCTGTCCAGGCTGCGCGAACGGCTGCCGCAGTGAAAGCCGCCTCCAGCACCGGATCGCCGCGGCCCTGCACCGCGAGCTGCGCGCCGCTTGGAGCAGCGCCGGCAATGCACGCACAGCACCAGGTCGAGGCCCTTTGCGCATTCAGCCGGCTGACGACTGCGAACAACGGCGCATCGGGGTTCGACGCCAGGCCGAACTCGGACTGCAGCGCATGCTTGCAGCGCGCCTTGCCTGACAGGTCGCGTGCCGAATAGCGCGCCGCGAGCGCGGAGTCGGTGGCCGGATCCCACACCGCACCGTCGACCCCGTTGAGGATGCCCGAGACGTCGCCGCCGCGGCCGCGGATCACGCCGTCGAGGCCGCAACCGAACTCGTGCGTGGCGATCTCGCTGGCGTAGGTGGGGCTCACGGTGGTGATGCGGCGCGCGTATTTCAATCCGGCCTTCATGAACGACAACTGGCCGTGGAACTCGAGCCCGTGCGAATGCATCATTCGTGCCGGCAGGCTGAGCTGTGCGAAGTCGCCGTGCGGAAACAGCCCCTGGTAGGCCAGGTTGTGCACGGTGAACACCGACGCGGCCGTCGGTGCCGGATGCGCCGTCCATCCACGCGCACGCCATCGCGGCGTGCCAATCGTGGGCGTGCAGCACCTGCGGCGTCCAGTCGGGATCGAGCTCGCCTGCGGCCAGATGGGCGCCCACCCAGCCGAGCAACGCGAAGCGCTGCAGGTTGTCGCCCCATTCGCTGCCGTCATTCGGTTTGGTACGGGCCACCCGGGCGGCGGTACAAGTAGGGCGCATCGACGACATACGCCGCGCACGTGGCTGTACGGCATGCGCCCGAGGCCGCAGCGCATGCGTGCCGGCGCCGAACAGCGGCCCGAACTCGTACACGCGTCGTCTCGGTGCAGCACCGCGTCGGCGATGGCCGGCAGGCCGGGCAGCAGCAGGCGGGCCTCGGCGCCCGGCTTCGATCAGCTGCCTGCGGCAGGGCGCCCACGACGTCGGCCAGGCCACCCGTCTTGACCAGCGGAAAGATCTCCGCGGCCACATGCAGCACCTTCATGCGGAGCCGTCTTTCACGGTTGTTCAGTTTGTCGAGCATCTCCCGGGTCACCAGCGTGATGCCGTGCCCAGTGTGTCGCGGCGGGCGTGATGCCGCACTCGCGGGCCAGGCTGCACGAGCAGCCGCCAGCGTTCGCAGCGCTCGAGCCGGTTCTTCGACAGATCGGCGAAGAACTTCTGGGCGCCTGCAGGCTCAGCGCCTTGCAAAGCGTGCCCGGGTCTGCCGCGAAGGCCTGGCGCAGGTCGAAGTCCCGCGGCCGTTAGCCCTGATGGTGGCTGTGCAGAGCCGACCAGGCCGCGGTGCGGTCGCAGCGAAGTACGGGCACGTCATTTCCTCCGAACGTCAGGTGACCACGTCCGGCGCCGCGCCGCATCGGTGTGGTGGCGGATCCGGGCGATCTGCTCCGCCAGCACGATCAGTTCGGCCAGCGCCTGCTGCGGTGTCCAGTGCATGGCGTGCCGGATCGGGCTCGAAGCGTTCGATGTAGACGCGCAGCGTCGCGCCGGATGTTCCGGTGCCCGAGAGCCGGTAGACGATGCGCGAGCCGTCTGCGAATCCGATGCGCAGCCCCGGCGGTCCGACACGCTGCCGTCCACCGGATCGGTGTAGCTGAAGTCGTCGGCCAGGGTGACTCCGCCCGGCGAGCATCTGGCCCTTCAGGCCGCTGAGCCGCTCGACCAGTTCGTTCATCAACGCCTTGGCGCGCTCACCGTCGATGGCTTCGTAGTCGTGCCGCGTGTAGTAGTTGCGGCCGTAGGTGGCCCAGTGCTGTTGCGCGATGTCGCGCACGCTTTGAGGCGCGCACGGCCAGGGATGTTCAGCCACAGCAGCACCGCCCAGATGCCGTCTTTCTCGCGCACGTGGCTGGAGCCGGTGCCTCGCACTTTCTTCGCCGCACAGCGTGACTTTGCCCGCGTCCGAGCAGGTTGCCGAGTACTTCCAGCCGGTCGGCGTCTCGAAGCGAGGCACGCCCAGCGCGCGCCACCGCGGTCGGCCGCACCGCTGGTGGGCATCGAGCGCGCGACGCCAGGCGATGCCGGCGCGGTAAGCCGGCGCCAGGTGCGCGTTGGCCGCCAGCATGGCCAGCGAGTCGGACGGCGCGACGAAGATGCCGCGGCCGATGATGAGGTTGCGGTCGCCGTCGCCGTCGGACGCAGCGCCCAGGTCCGGGGCCTGTGGCGACATCATCAGGTCGAGACAACTCCTTGGCGTGCACCAGGTTCGGGTCGGGATGGTGGCCGCCGAAGTCCGGCAGCGGCGTGCCGTTGCGCACCGTGCCTGGCACGGCGCGCCGAGCTCGCGTTCGAAGATGGCGGTGCGCATAGGGCCCGGTGACGGCGTGCATGGCGTCGAAGGCGAGGCGAAAGCCCGAGCGGAACAGTGCCGCGCAGCGCGTCGGGAGTCGAACAGCGACCGCATCAGCTCCAGGTAGTCGCTGACCGGGTCGAAGACTTCAGACCCGCATGCGGTCGACCTGCTGGCTGCCGATGCGCTCGAGGTCGATGTCGGGCGCGTCGGCGATCAGGTATTCGCTGATCGCAGGCTGCGTGCGGTAGATCGCGTCGGTGATGCGCTCCGGCGCCGGCCCGCCGTTGGCCGCATTGAACTTGATGCCGAAGTCGCCGTCGGCACCGCCTTCGTTGTGGCTGGCCGACTGAGGATCAGCCCGCCGAAGCGCCTGGTGCTTGCGGATGACGCACGACGCGGCGGGCGTGGACAGGATGCCGCCTTGCCCCACCATCACGCGGCGAAGCCGTTCGCCGCCGCGATCTTGATGACCCGTTGCGTGCGCCTCGCAGGTTGTAGTAGCGGCCATCGCCGCCGACAACGAGCGTGCAGCCGGCAAGAGCCGCTGCGCCGGCCGCACCGCGTCGAGCACCGATTGCACGAAGTTGGCCAGATAGTGCGGGCTTGGCGAACTCGGCGACACCTTCTTGCGCAGGCCGCTCGTGCCGGGCTTCATGCCCGCGATGGGCGTGGTCGGCGATCGTGAGGGTGGTCATGATGCCGATCTCACTAGTCGCCCAGCCGGTCAGCATCTGCCTGGCGTGATCAGGCACACGCCCGCGCTCGGTGCGGCGGAAGCGCGTGCGCGTCGAGCATCGGGTCCTGTCCCGACCGACGAGCCGATCCAGGGCGATGCGCACGCCGCGGTCGATCACCACCTTGCTCAGACTCGCACGTGGCGGCCGACGGTGACGTAGGGCAGGATCACCGCCTCTTCGATCGTCGAATACGAGTGGGTGTGCACGCCGGTGAACAGCAGCGAGCGGCGCAGGCTGGTGCCCGAGACGATGCAGCCGCCCGAGACCAGCGAGCTGATGGCGCCATGCCGCGGCGGCCGTCTTCGTCGTGCACGAACTTCGCCGGCGCGCGTGAGCTCGCTGTAGGTCCAGATCGGCCACTCGCTGTCGTAGAGGTCCAGCGCGGGCACGATGTCGCGTGAGGTCGATGTTCGCCTCCCAGTACGCGTCGACCGTGCCGACGTCGCGCCAGTAGGCCTCGCTCTCCTGCGCTCGAGCGCACGCAGGACTCGGAGAAGCGGTGCGCGACCGCCTTGCCGTGCTTCGACGACGTAGGGGATGAGGTCCTTGCCGAAGTCGCGGCTGGAATCGGATCGTCAGCGGCGTCGCGCTGCAGCAGCGTCGATCAGGTAGCTGGTGTGGGAACACGTAGATGCCCATCGAGGCCAGCGCCATGTCGGGGCTGGTCGGGCATGCCGGGCGGATCGGCCGGCTTTTCGATGAAGCTCGTTGATGGTGTCGTGCTCGTCGACATGCATCACGCCGAAGCCCGTGGCCTCCATCCGCGGCACTTCGAGGCAGCCGACGCGTCACGTCGGCGCCCGACTCCACGTGCTGCTGCAGCATCAGCTCGTAGTCCATCTTGTAGATGTGGTCGCCGGCCAGCACGACCATGTATTCGCGGCGCGTAGCTGTCGACGATGTCGATGTTCTGGAACACGGCGTCGGCGGTGCCGCTGTACCACTGGCGTCTTCCGAGACGCGCTGGCTCGCCGGCAGGATGTCGAAGCTCTCGTTGCGCTCGGCGCGCAGGAAGTTCCAGCCGCGCTGCAGGTGGCGGATCAGGCTGTGCGCCTTGTATTGCGTGGCCACCGCCGATGCGGCGGATGCCCGAGTTCAGCGCGTTCGACAGCGCGAAATCGATGATGCGCGTCTTGCCGCCGAAGATACACGCGCAGGCTTGGCGCGCCGGTCGGTCAGCTCCATCAGGCGGCTGCCGCGGCCGCCGGCCAGCACGAAGGCCATCGCGTCGCGCGCGAGGCGTGAGGTTCGGGTGACGGGTGTCATGCTGTCTCCTCGTTGTCTTGCGAATCAATGCGCGTTGCGCAACTGCAGCCTGGGCAGTTCATGGTCAGCGCTCGCGGTGGTAGCTCGCCGCGCCTGGGCATGTCGGCACCTCGCCGTGTGCAGGTGATGGCTGCGGCTGCCGATGCGAAACTCGAGCGCCGCGCTCAACCGCGCGCTGCGCTCAGCGCCGACAGCGCTCGATCGACAGCAGGCCTTGCTCGGCCAGCCAGGTCAGCATCGCGGCCTGGAATGTGTCGCCCGGCGCCGACGGTGTCGACGACATCGCACGGGTCCTACGTCGACGCGGATCGGAGTCGGATCGCGTGAAACCGAGCGCGCCCTCGCTCCCCAGCGTGACGACGACGACCGACACACCCGTGCAGCCATTCGTCCGACGACCTGTCGGACGGGGACGCCGGGGCGCAGCAGCTCCAGGTCCTCGGAGCTCACCTTGAGCAGGTGCGCTACGCCGGCGCCATCCAGGTCACGGCGTCGGTCCAGCGCACCAGGTCGGGCTCGACGTTGAGCCGCAGATTCGGGTCATAGGCGATCACGCGCGGTGCGTGCTCACGTTCGACCAGCAGAGCGATGCGTCGCAGCCACCGGCTCGATCACCATCGTGTACGAGCCGAAGTGCAAGCGCCTCGAGCGTCGTCGCCGAGCGACCGGCAGATGCTCGGCGCGCAGCAGCCGGTCAGCACAACCGTCGACCGTAGAACGCGTACGACGCCGAGCCGCTGGCTGTCCCAGCCCGACGAGACCGAGCGTGGTCGGTGCGTCGAGCATCTTCGTGCGACAGGCCGACCCTTCGGCGTCCAGCGCACGATGGATGCCGCTCGCCCAGGAACCCACGTCGACAGCGCGCCAGAAAGCGCCGCCCGCTGCCCGAGCCGCGCCAAGCCCGATCGCCACGTTCAGTGGCGAGCCCGCCAATGCGCGCATCCAGCGCCACGCCGGTGGGCGTGTCGCCGTTCGGCGAACACGTCCATCAGCGGCTTCGCCGCACACCACCATCATGAGTCACCTCCGAGTGCGGCTCCGGTCTGCCGAGCGCCAGCGAATGATTGCTAGGCGCTGCAACAGACGGAATCGGGAAAACCATTAGTCAAATCGGCATGACTTATTAATGAAGACCGCACTACAGACTTCGCCCTCACGGCCGTTGACTGCGGCTTGATGGCCCCAACCACCGAGGAGACCGCCGATGCTCACGAAGCTCCCACTCGTTGCTGCCGCCCTGACTGTTGCTCGCGGCAGCGACCGCGCGAAGCCAACCCCGTGGTCGGCCTGATCACCAAGACCGAGACCAACCCCTTCTTCGTGAAGATGAAGGAAGGCGCCGCCGAAGCCGCCAAGGCCAAGGGCGCCAAGCTGCTGTCGCGGCGCCGGCAAGGCCGACGGCGACAACGCCGGCCAGGTGACCGCGATGGAGAACATGATCGCCGCCGGCGCGAAGACGATCCTGATCACGCCCAGCGACACGCAAGGCCATCATCCCGGCGATCAAGAAGGCGCGCGACAAAGGGCGTGATGGTCATCGCGCTCGACAGCCCGACCGACCCGGCCGACGCGCACCGACGCCCTGTTCGCCACCGACAACTACAAGGCCGGCGTGCTGATCGGCCAGTACGCCAAGGCGGCGCTGGCTGGCAAGCCGGCCAAGATCGTCACGCTCGACCTGTTCCCGGTCACCCGGTCGGCGCGCAGCGCCACAACGGCTTCCTGCAGGGCTTCGGCCTGCAGCGCCTCGATGCCAAGAGCAACGAGCTCGGCAAGGCCGGCCGAGGTGGTGTGCATGGCCGACAGCTTCGGCGACCGCGCCAAGGGCCAGACGGCGATGGAGAACTGCCTGCAGAAGGCGCCCGACGTCAACCTCGTCTACACGATCAACGAGCCCGCCGCGGCCGGCGCGTACAACGCGCTGAAGAAGGCCGGCAAGGAGAAGGACGTCGATCATCGTCTCGGTCGACGGCGGCTGCGACGGCGTCGCGCAACGTCGGCAGCCGGCATCATCGCCGCGACCTCGCAGCAGTACCCGCTGAAGATGGCCGCGATGGGCGTCGACGCCGGCGTCGAATACGCCAAGACCGGCAAGAAGGCCAGCCGGCTACACCGACACCGGCGTCACGCTGATCGCCGACAAGGCCGGTGGCCGGCGTCGACAGCAAGGACGTCAAGGCCGGCACCGACCTGTGCTGGGGCAAGTAGAGCCGTGCAGCCCTGGCCAGGATCCGCCAGCGACCGGGTGCCAGCATCCCGGCGTCGCCGCCAACGCCGAGGACCACGCATGGATGCCTTGACAGAACAAGCTGCCGCCGATCGGCCAGCTCGGGCCCGTTCATCGCGCTGCGTCATCGCCTGCGCCTTCTTCGCCATCCACGACCGACCGCTTCTTCAGCGGCGAGAACTTCGTCGCTGATCCTGCAGCAGGTGATGGTCGTCGGCGTGATCGCGATCGGCCAGACGCTGATCATCCTGACCGCCGGCATCGACCTGTCGTGCGGCATGGTGATGGCGCTGGGCAGCATCGTGATGACCAAGTTCGCCGCCGACCTCGGGCGCTGCCGACGCCGCTCGCCGTCCTGTGCGGCATCGCGCGTCACGGCGCTGTTCGGCCTGCTCAACGGCCTGCTCGTCACGCGCATCAAGCTGCCGCCGTTCATCGTCACGCTGGGCACGCTTCAACATCGCCTTCGCGATCACCCAGCTCTACTCGAGCGCGCAGACCGATCACCGACGCTGCCGCCGACGCGATGACCTGGCTGGGCAACACCTTCGCGATCGGCGGCGCCGCGGTCGCGCTACGGCACGGTGCTGATGATCCTGCTGTACCTCGGCGCGTGGTTCTGGCTGCGCGAGACCGCGGCCGGCCGCCACGTCTACGCGGTCGGCAACAACCCCGAGGCGACGCGCCTGGTCGGCATCCCGACCGAGCGTGTGCTGCTCGGCGGTCTACGTGCTGGCCGGCGTGTTCTACGGCATCGCCTCGCTGCTGTCGGTGGCGCGCACCGGCGTCGGCGACCCGAACGCCGGCCAGACCGAGAACCTCGACGCGATCACCGCGGTCGTGCTCGGCGGCACCAGCCTGTTCGGCGGCCGCGGCGTGATCCTCGGCTCGCTGATCGGCGCGGTGGTCGTCGGCGTGCTGCGCAACGGCCTCACGCTGATGGGCGTGTCGTCGGTCTACCAGGTGCTGGCTGACCGGCATTCTCGTGATCCTTGCCGTCACCGTCGATCAGCTGCTCACGCAAGGCCGCGCATGATGCACCGCCAAAAGGGAGGCCAAACATGACCACCCCGCAAATCGTGATGCAGGCCAAGGGCCTGATCAAGCGCTACGGCCAGGT